>WBZS01002819.1_pt1 | contig 9990 bp, 1 predicted proteins | sample 5204201 | NCBI WGS metagenome assembly WBZS01 (sample SAMN12344357, study PRJNA552823) | activated sludge metagenome | biome: Activated sludge suspended growth; feature: Nitrification reactor; material: Wastewater; isolation source: activated sludge from nitrification reactor of wastewater treatment... | reverse complement strand
TATATTATGTTCGAGCTGAAAGAGTACGAGACCCTTGTGCTCAACGCCGAGGAGCGCATTCTCGAGGTCGAGACGCGGTTGTTCAAGGACCTGTGCGCCCAGATCGCGGGGCAGGCCGGGCGACTGCTGGCGACCGCACATGCGCTGGCCGAGCTCGACGTCTTCGCCGCGCTGGCCGAGACGGCGGCGCGCCACAATTACACGCGGCCCGAGATCGTCGATCAGGCCGCGCTCGAGGTCGTCGACGGCCGGCACCCGGTCGTCGAGCAGTATCTGGAGGCCGGGCAGCGCTACGTGCCCAACGACGTGATCTTCGAGCCGGGCGAGATCGTGCGCGTGATCACGGGGCCGAACATGGCGGGCAAGTCGACGTTTCTGCGCCAGGCGGCCCATATCGTGCTGCTGGCCCAGATCGGCAGCTTCGTGCCGGCGGCGTCGGCGCGGCTGGGGCTGTTCGACCGGATCTTCACGCGCATCGGCGCCCAGGACGAGATCCACGCCGGCCAGTCGACGTTCATGGTCGAGATGGTCGAGACCGCGGGCATCCTCCACGGTGCGACGGCGCGCAGCCTGCTCGTCCTCGATGAGATCGGGCGGGGCACCAGCACCTACGACGGGCTCTCACTGGCCTGGGCCATCGTCGAGCACATCCACAACCATCCCGGCCTCAAGGCCAAGACCTTGTTCGCCACGCACTACCACGAGCTGACCGACCTGGCGTCGGTGTTGCCGGGGGTGCGCAACTACAACGTCGCCGTGACCGAAGAGGGCGAGCGCGTGATCTTCCTGCACAAGATCATCCCGGGCTCGGCCGACCGGTCGTACGGCATCCACGTCGCGCAGCTGGCCGGGCTGCCGAGGGCCGTGATCGGGCGGGCCCAGGAGATCCTCGAGCGACTCGAGGCCAGCGGGGGGCGCGCGGTGCGCCTGACCGACGACGCACCGGCCCAGATGGCGCTCTTCCCCGAGACCAACCCCTTGCTCGCGGAGCTCAAGTCGCTGGACCTGAATGCCTTGCCGCCGATGCAGGCGCTGTCGAAGCTCTTCGAGTGGCAGGCGCGCTTCCGTTGAGCTGAATCGCCTGCTCGAAATCGCTCAGAATCTGCCTCCCGGGCCCGCCAACAGCGGGCCCGGGGTCGTTAAGCCAACCCGGCCCGCCCGATTCCCACGGGTATTTCACGCCGGGCTTACTGCGGCACAACTCTTGCTTACCGTAATCTGAGTTGTCTACCTTAGTACGGCCAAGGTTTGTTTTGACTTTGAACGGCAAGAGGAACTGCATGCGACCGTCAATAAGCTCCGCCGCAACCTCCATCGGTATTCGTGGCCTGGCCCTCGCGGGCCTGCTCGTCGCCCAACTGGCCGGGCCGGCGCCCGCCGCCTGGGCCGCGCCGACGCCCTCCACCGGGTTGACGCTGCCGGCCAGCACCATGATCGGTGAGCCCGTGACCTTTACGGTCAGCTTCAGCAACACGGGCGGGGTGGGCGAGGTCGGCTACGGCCCGTACCTCAACGTGGAACTGCCGATCGAGGGCGCCGATGGCGCCGGCGCGGCCATCGACGACGGTCTGTCGTTCACGAGCGCCAATTACCTGGGCTCGACGCTGACGCCGATGGTGGCGCCGTTCCTGTGCCCGGGGACGTACACGCACCCACTGACGAATCTGGTCACCGCCTGTACCTCTGGCCGCCAGGTCGTCATCCTCCAGCTGCCGTTCGGCAGCTTCGCGGTCGGACAGCCCGGCGCAGATGTGCAGATCACGGCCGCACTGAGCGACCTGGCTGACCTGGGCACGGCATTGCCGATCCGGGCCACCGGCGGCTTCGCCTACGGCAGCGTGCCGACCGGCAACACGCCGATCATCGGCACGACCGCCACCGCCTCCGTGACCCCGCAGCTCTTCACCCTGACCAAGACCTACATCGGACCCGAGGACGAGACCGCCACCGGCCCGAATTACCCGCGCCAGTATCGGATCTCGGTCGACATCGCCGACGGCCAGACGCTGACCAACCTCAACCTGACCGACGTGCTAACCGACTCGCTCCAATACCTGACCACCGACTCGGTCACCGCCAGCGTCGGTCTGCCGACCGTGACGGCCGTGGTCACGCCCAGCCTCACCGTGCCCGGCGGCACGCTGACGCGTCGTCTGAGCACCGCCACCGGTACGACGGGTTCGGTCGATGCGTCGATGTTGTTCACCTACTACGTGCCGCTACTGAGGGCGACAAGCACCGACGTGCTCGACCCATCCAGTGGTGACGACCGCCTGGCGCCCGACGACGCCAGCACCTCGGCGTCCTGGACGCCCTTGGACGGCCGCGACGCGACCGCTCCGGTGAGCAGCGACGTCACCGCCACCGACCACATCCTCGAAGAACAGTCGATCGCGATCCAAAAGGGCGTTTCGATTGCCGTCGATAACGCACCGGCCGGCTACTCGCCGGACGATGTGATTGAGTACACGCTTGACGTCCAGATCTCGGACTACTTCGTTTTCAACTCGACCGTCATCACCGACACCTTCTCCGACGGACAGCGCTGGGACGCGACTTTCACGCCACGTCTGACCATGAACGGCAATGGCTTCACGAGCGCGTCGGCCGTGATCGACTCGGCCAACGTCACGATCGACGTCAGCGAGATCGGCAACGACGCCAATCCGGCCACCGACGGCACGACCACCGTGCACTTCCGGATCTCGGACGAACTGGTCACGCGCGGCGAAGACGGCCGCCTCATCGGCGGCTGTGTGCCCGTCGCGGGCACGGGCGGGCCGGGCCCGGATTGCGCCGGCTACAACGACGGCGCCACCACAGCGCGGATCACCTTCCGGACGATCGTTCAACAGAGCTTCTCCGACACATACCCCTCGGGCGATTCCTCGGTCGACCAGGGTGACGTGCTGACCAACACCGTCGTCATCGACGGCGCGGTGCTGGACGTCGCCGATGCCCTGACCCCCACAGGATTGCGCGAGGCCGACGACAGCGGCGCCCAGTTCGTGCTCGCCAAGGGCGTGCTGCAGAAGACGATCTACGCCATCAACGGCGGGATCTGCCCGGTGTGCTCGGCCGTGATCATCCAGCCCGGCGACACCGTCACCTATCGCTTCACCTACACGCTGCCGCAGACTGACTTCGAGGCCCTGGTCTTCACCGACTATCTGCCGCTGCCGGTGTTCGACGCCACCACTATCACGGTCTTCACCACCACGGTCTCGGCCGGGGCGCCGCCGAGCGGCATGGCCAAGTACGGCCCAAGTGACACCGCCTTCGCCGTCACGGGCATCACGCCCGTGATCACGACCACGGCCTCGAGCAACACCGTGGCCTTCGGCTTCGGCAACTATGACGACCCGTCCGACCGCAGCACCGTGGTCGATGTACTCTTTACCGTGACAGTCTCGGACGATCCGTTTGTAGACGGTCTGTTCCTGACCAATCAGGTGCGCGCCAGTGAAGGCACCACCAACGCCGGGAGCCAGGTCGACGACAGCATCGTCATGATCGAGCTCGGCGAACCGGTTTTGTCGGTCCAGAAGGGCGTGATCGCCACAAACGGCACCGGCGCAGCTTTTTCGCTTGTGCCCACCGGCCCGGTGACGTTCACGGTGCCCGGCACGATCGGCGTCCCGTGGTCCACGGGCACGCTGACCACCACCGCGCTGACCGCCGACCCAATCGATAGCAACCTCTCCGGCATCGACGCCGGAGACCTGGTGAGCTTCGCGATCACGCTGCAGAACACCGGCGCCCGCGATGCCTTTGACGTGGTCCTGACCGACACGCTTCCGGTCGGCTTCGTCGTCCCGTCGAGCGGCGCCGGGCTCAACCTGCGCGTGTACGACGGCGAACGCAACCCCGTGGCTTACACCAGCCTGGCGGGCGGTCTGTTCGGTTCGGGCATCGCGTTCACCGACGCCAGCGCCACGCAAGGCGGGGTGCCCGCCGGCCGCGACGCCAGCGGCCCGATCGTCACCGGCGACAACGTGATCGTGATCGCCTACGACCTGCAGGCCGACGACACCATCCAGCCCAGCCAGACGCTGGTCAACACCGCGCAGGTGTCCAACGTCGCCGGCGCCGAGGGCGGCCCGACGCACCCGACAACCGGGCTGACCGACGTCGCCACGGTCACCAGCCGTAACGTGACGCCGACGAAGACGATCATCTCGACCTCCGAGGCGCACACGTCGGGCAACAACCTGGCCATCGGCGAGATCGTGCGCTATCGCGTCGCCGTGGAACTCCCGGAAGGCTACGCGCCCAACTTCCAGATCGTCGACGCGCTGCCCGCGGGCCTGACGGCGCTCAATGACGGCACGATCAACGCCGCCGTCGTCTGTAATGGCGGCGCGGGCTGCCTCACGTCAAGCACGCTCACGCTGACCGAGATCACGGGCGCCGCGCCGGCCACGCCGGGGAGCGCCCTGGCGCCGGCCGCGATCAGCGGCGGCCCGTTCGTCAGCGGCACCGACATCACTTTCAGCCTTGGCGATCTTGAAAACACCGACCGCGACGCCGACCTCGAATACGTCGTCGTCGAGTTCAACGCCCTGGCCGACAACTACGTGGCCGGGAGCAACGACGCGGGCGACACCCGCGCCAATGTCGCGGCCGTGCACGTCGGCGGTGTCACGCTCGCGTCGCACACCGCGGCGGCGATCACGATCGTCGAGCCGCTGTTGACGATCGCCAAGACCGCCAACCCGACCACGCTCGACAACGGCGACACCGTGACCTACACGGTCGTCATCGCCAACACGAACGGCGTCACGCGGAGCACCGCCTACGAGCTGGTCATCACCGACGTCGTGCCAAGCGAGCTGACGCTCAACCCGGCCTCGCTGTCGATCAGCACCGGCTCGATCTCCAACGTCGGCAACGCCATCACGGCCACCGTGCCGTCGCTGACGATCACGGGCACGGTCACGCTGACCTACACGGCGCGTCTCGATAACCTGACCTTTGGCACGCCGATCACCAACCTGGCCGGCGTGGTCTACACCAGCCTGCCGGGCTCCGGCACGGTCGGCAACGCGACCGGTTCGAACACGCCCGGCGCTTCAGGCACCGACACCGGCGAGCGGACCGGTTCCGGCGGCGTCAACGACTACGCCGCGACCGACCCGGCCACCATCACGGTGCCGCCGAGCCTGGTCAAGAGCATCGTCGCGACGTCTGAAAGCGCCACCAGCGGCACGACGCTGGCGATCGGCGAGATCGTGCGCTATCGGCTCGTCACCGGTATCCCCGAGTCGACGGTGCCGACCATGGTCATCACCGACTCGCTGCCGAACGGCCTGACGTACCTGAACGACGGCACGACGCGCGTGGCCTTTATCTGCAACGGCGGCGCGGCCTGCATCACGTCGAGCGATGGCACCATCGGAAGCTCGCCGGTGATCAGCGGCTCGGCCGTCGTCACGCCGACGTTCGTGCTGCCCGTCGGTGCGATCAACGCCGGCGCCAACACCGACGGCGTCGATCCGGGCTTCTCCTTGGGCACGTTAGTCAACACCGATGACGACGCCGACGGCGAGTACCTGGTGCTCGAGTTCAACGCGATCGTCACCAACAACGGCGCGAACACGAACAACCGGCCCCTGGCCAATTCCTTCTCGGTCAGGGTCGGCGGGGCATCGATCGGCACGTCGAACACGGTCAATGCCACAGTGGGTCGCCCGAACGTGAGCGTGACCAAATCGATCGTGGCCCCGGCCCCGGTCGATGCCGGCGATACGCTGACTTACCGCATCGCCTACACGAACGCGGCGTCGGCGCTGGCTCCGGCCTTCGACCTGAACATCGCCGATACCCTGCCGGCCCTGATGACCGGGCCGTTCACGATCACGACCACGACGACAAGCGCGGCTTGCGGGGGCACGGCCGCGACCTTCACCAACAGTCAGGTCGGTCAGGACATCTCGAGCACGCTCGGGTGTCTGGCTCCGAACACCAGCGCCGTCGTCACGGTGACCGGCACGATCTCGGCCACCGCCCCGGTGCACAGCACCCTGGCGAACACGGCCAACCTGACCTCGTCGACCTTGCCGGGCACCAACGGCACGACCTCGAACAGCACCGGTTCCTCGACGCCCGGCGTGCCCGGCGCCCTGACCGGCGAGCAGCTCGCAAACACGTCGTCGACCGTGAACGTGACCTTGAACGGGCCGTCGGTCGACAAGCTTCAGCCGTCCCCGGCCAACTACACCATCGGCGACGTGATCACGTACACGATCGTGATCACGACCCCGGAGGGCACGACGCCCAACGTGGTCGTGACCGACACGCTGCCGACCGGCCTGAGCTACGTCTCCAACCAGATCGTGACCTCGGCACCGCTGAGCAACGGGGTGCTGTCCGGCGACTTCAACGGCTCGATCACGGCGACGCCCATCGTCACCAACAACGGTACCTCGGTCCGCTTCGCCTTCGGCGACGTCGTGGCCGCAGCCGACAACGTCACCACCAACAATCGCTTCATGCTGGTGGTGCTGGTCCGCGTCGACAACGTCCTCGGCAACCAGAACGGGGTGACCCGCGTCAATACCGCGAATCTGGCGTACGGCGACGGGACACCCGCAGGCACGACGACGGTCAACGACCCGGTCGGCGGGACGATCACGATCGTCGAGCCGATCCTGTCGCTGGCCAAGACCATCACCAGCCCGGCATCCCCGGCAGACGGAGCGGGCACCGTGACCTATCAACTCGTCCTGCGCCACGCCGTGGGCAGCGCGAGCACGGCCTACGACACGATCCTGACCGACGCGCTCCCGGCCGCGCTGACAAACGCCAGCGTGACCGGCGTCACGGCCAGCGGGGTCGCGGCGCCGGCCGCCGCCGTCGTCACCGGCACCCTGCAGGTGCCGTCGACCGGCACCCTCGACCTCCCGGTCGGTGCGGTGGTCACCGTCACGGTCCAGGCCGACCTGGTGCCGACGGTGACGCCGGCACAGGTCATCACCAACACCGGCGCGTTGGTCTGGACCACGCAACCGGGCGCGAATGCCAACGAGCGCGGCAGCGGCGATAGCCTGCTCGGCGCCGGCGGGCTCAACGACTACGAGGTCCGCTCGAGTGTCGCGCTCACCGTCGACGATCAAACGGTCGCCAAGCGCCTGACAACGACGTCGGCGGCCAACACCACGGGCACCAACGTCACCATCGGCGAGGTCCTCACCTACGCCATCGACGTGACCCTGCCCGAGGGCGTCACGCCCTCGCTGGTGATCACCGACGCGTTGCCGAGCGGCCTGATCTACGTCGCCGGCAGCGCCACACTCGACACGACCGGCTTCGCCGGCACGGTCGCGGCGCCGACCGTCAGCGGCGGGGCCGCCGACGGCGACGACGTGATCTTTACCTTCACCGATCCGGTCACGGTGACCTCCGACAACAACATCGCCAACGACACGTTCTCGATCCTGCTCGATGCGCGCGTGACCGACACCGCGCCAAACCAGAACGGACAGACGCGCGTCAACGGGGCCTCGGTCAACGCGGCCGGCATCGTCCGCGCGACCAACACGATCACGGCCACGGTCGTCGAGCCGGACCTGGCGCTCGATCTCGTCGTCAACGATGCGACACCGGCTTTCGGCCAGACGCTGACCTACACGCTCAACGTCTCGCACACGGTCTCGAGCACGTCGCCGGCCGAGGATGTGACGATCACGGTCACGGTCCCGGTCGGGCTGACCTACGTCGGCGGCTCGGTGACCACGCCTCCCGGCTGGGCGGTCGACACCTCGACCCCCGGCACCCTGATCTTCACCATCGCCGAATGGACCTCGGGCAGCATCGCGCCGACCTTCCAGGCCACCGTGGGCACCAGCCCGGCGGTCAACCTCGGCGACGTGCTGACCGTGCCCGTCACGGCCACCTGGACCTCTTTGCCCGACGCCGACGCCAATGAGCGCACCGGCGTGGGCGGCGTCGACGACTACATCCGCACCGACACCGTGCCGGTCACCGTCACGGGCATCGACCTCGCCATCACCAAGACCGATGGCGGGATCACGGCCGTCCCGGGCGGCACGATCACGTACACACTCACGATCACCAACACCGGCAGCGGCCCGGCCACGGGCGTGACGATCACGGACACGCTTCCGTCCTTCACCAGCTTCGTCAGCGCCAGCAACGGCGGCACGCCATCGGGCGGGTCGGTCATCTGGACGATCGCGTCGTTGGCCAACGGGGCCACGACCACGCGCACGCTCGTGCTGCAGGTCGACAGCCCGCTGCCCGGCGCCGTCACGAGCGTCACGAACGCCGCGATCGTCGGCGACGACGGCGCCACTGGCCCCGATCTGAACCCGGCCGACAACTCGACGACCGAGCTCACGCCGATCAGCGGTCTGTCGATCGACCTGAGCCTGACCAAGACCGACGGCGTCGTGACCGCGACGCCCGGCCAGACGCTGACGTACACGCTCACGGTCGCCAACCTCGGCAACACAGCCGCGACCGGCGTGGTGCTCACCGACACCGTGCCGGCCAACACCACCTTCGTTTCGGCCTCCGACGGCGGCACGCTCAGCGCCGGCATCGTCACCTGGCCGTCGACGACGCTGGCCGGCGGCGGCGCCACGTTCGTGCGTACGCTCGTGGTCCAGGTCGACAACCCGCTGCCCGCGGGCGTGGCCCAGATCGTCAACGCGGCGCTGGTCGGTGACGACGGCGCTTCGGGACCCGACACGAATCCGAACAACAACGCCGCCACCGACACCGACACCGTGAACGGAGCGCCCGACGTCGCGATCGTCAAGACCGACGGGCAGGCGACCACGTACGCGGGTCAGACCTTCACCTACACGCTCACGATCCAGAACCTCGGCGACATCGGCGTGACGGGCGTGCTGGTGACCGACACGCTCCCGGCCGGCGTGGCCTTCGCGGCCGCGTCGAACACCGGCAGCCATACCGCCGGCGTGGTCACGTGGCCGGCCTTCAACCTGGCCGGCGGAGCGAGCACGACCCGCACCGTGACCGTCCAGGCCAACAGCCCGCTCGCTGACGGCACGGTCATCACAAACACGGCCGTCGTGACCGACGACGGCAGCAACGGCGTCGACGTCAACCCGGGCAACAACGCCACGAGCGACGCCGACACGGTCGACAACATCGTCGATCTCCAGATCCTCAAGACCCAGCCGACCGGTGTGCTGATCCTGGGCGAACCGATCACGTACACGCTGACGTACTCGAACGCCGGCAACGTGACGGCCACCGGCGTCGTCATCACCGAGACCGTGCCGACCTACACGACCTTCGTCGCGACGGGCAGCACGGCCGGCTGGTCGTGCCCCGATGGCAGCGCCGCGGGCACGGTCTGCACGCTCAACATCGGCACGCTCAACGTCGGCGCCGGCGGGACAGCGACCTTCATCGTCGCGACCACGCCGAGCATGCCGGGCGGGGCGACGGTGACCAACACGGCCAGCATCGCCGACGACGGCGCGCAAGGCGCCGACCCGACGCCGGTCAACAACCAGTCGACGATCGGGGGCGTGCCGACTGCCGTGGAGTTGCTCTACTTCGTCGCTCAACGCGGCGCGGGGACGAGCATCAACCTGCGTTGGGCCGTGGGTCAGCAGATCGACACCATGGGCTATCGCATCCTGCGCGCGCCCGCGGCTGATCCGGACGCGGCAGTCGAGGTGGGTTACGTGTCGGCCGAGTACGGCTCGGGCGACATCGCCTACGCCTTCACCGATGAGCCGGGTCTGGGCAACTGGGTCTACTGGCTGGTCGAGGTCGACACCACCGGCCACGAAACGCGCTACGGCGAGGGCCTCACGCTCGAAGTCGCCACGGCGCTCAACAACCGATTGTTCATCCCCACGATCACGCACTGAGTTGATCGAGCGCAAAAACGCCGCCCGGAGCCAGGCTCCGGGCGGCGTTTTTTGTTTCGATATCCTGCGCGCGGATCACCCGCCGCCGCGCATCGTCTGACGCCGCATGAAGGCGTTG
>WBZS01002818.1_pt1 | contig 9991 bp, 9 predicted proteins | sample 5204201 | NCBI WGS metagenome assembly WBZS01 (sample SAMN12344357, study PRJNA552823) | activated sludge metagenome | biome: Activated sludge suspended growth; feature: Nitrification reactor; material: Wastewater; isolation source: activated sludge from nitrification reactor of wastewater treatment... | reverse complement strand
ATTGCTCAGCGCGCCAGTCGTCATGCCAGGGAGCTGCTGGCCTTATGCCTGGCCGTCATGCTGGTAGGCTGCGGCGGTGGCGGTGGTGATGCCGGCGTGACACCGCCGCAGAGCTGCAGCATCGTGTCGCAGAAGGCCTGGTTGCGCGACTATCTCGACGAGTGGTACTTCTGGTACGCGGACAGCCCGCGGCCCGACGCGGCGCAGTTCGGCAGCGTGGCCGCCTATTTCGATGCCATGCTCTCGCCGGGGCGGCCGCCGGTCTTTCCAGCCGACCGCTGGAGCCGAAGCGAAAGCACCGAGTCCTTCAACCGCTTCTTCGGCGATGGCGCCACTCTGGGCTACGGGTTTTCAGTGGCCGGGCTGGAGGTGACCGGCCAGCCGCAGCGTGCGCTCTATGTGCGGTGGGTCGAAGCCCTGTCCCCGGCTGCGGCGGCCGGGGTGCAGCGCGGTGACGAGCTGCTGGCCATCAATGGCCGCGGCGCGGCCGAGATGATTGCCAGCGACGACTACTCGCTGCTGTCGCCGGTGAGCGTCGGCGACAGCGTCACGCTGCGCCTGCGCCGGGCAGGGCAGGAACGCAGCGTGGTGCTCGCGGCGGCCGTCTTTGCGCTGACCCCGGTCAGCGGTGCCGCCGTGGTGAGCAGTCCGCAGGGACGCAAGCTGGGCTACCTGGTCGTGAAGGACATGATCAGCCAGGCGCAGACCCCGCTGGAGATGGCGTTTGCCGCTTTCCAGTCGGCCGGCGTGCACGACCTGGTGCTGGATCTGCGCTACAACGGTGGTGGCCTGGTCAGCACCGGGGCCGCGCTGGCCTCCCTGGTGGCTGGCCAGCGCGGAGCCGGTCGCACCTACGCGCGGCTGCTCTACAACGACAAGCGCGCCGGCACCAACAACCAGAGTTTCGCCTTCAGCACACCAGCCGCCGGCCTGGGGCTGCGCAGGGTGATCGTGGTGATGGGTCCACGCACCTGTTCTGCCAGCGAGCAACTGATCAACGGCCTGTTGGGCGCAGGCGTCGAGGTGCTGGGCGTGGGCGACACCAGTTGCGGCAAGCCGGTGGGCTTCCTGCCCGCCGATGCCTGTGGCCAGACCTACAGCGTGGTCAACTTCGAGAGTGTCAATGCGCTCAACGAAGGGCGCTACTTCGATGGCCTGGATCCCACCTGCCCGGTGGCCGAGGATTTCCGCGTGCCGATGGGTTCTGCAGGCGACCCCTTGTGGTCAGCAGCCGTGCAGCTGGCCGACCAGGGCTCTTGCCCGGCGACTGCGCGCGCCAGCGTGACGGCGGGTACGGCACGCGCGCTCGGCATGGCCTGGCGCAGGGCGGTCGGTGCCCGGGTCGAAGCGGGCGAGCGCCAGGCCATGCTCCCTCGCTGAAGGCAATTGCTCTCAGTTCGGGTAGCTGGACTCGACAAAGGACTTCAGCCGGTCGATCGTTTCGGCCTGGTGTGCCAACAGCGCACTCACCAGATCGCCGATGCTGACGATGCCCACCACCACCTCCCCGCTGAGCACCGGCAGATGCCGCACCGCGTGGCGCGAGATGATGTGCATACATTCCGCCAGGCTCGTCGCCCGCGTGACCGTGAAGAGGTCGGCGGTCATGATCTCATGCACCCAGGTTTCTTTCGACGAACGGCCCTGGATCGCCACCTTTCGCGTGTAGTCTCGCTCCGAGATGATGCCCACCAGCCTGGGGCCTTCCATCACCAGCAGGGCGCCGACCTCGTGCTCGTGCATGCGCACCACCGCGTCGAAAACGGTCTCGTTGGGGCCGACCGAATGAACCAGACTACCTTTAGCTTCCAGGATGTCGGCGACCGTGCCCTGGGGTCTTGGGAGGACACTGAATTCCGGAATCATTTCTGCCTCCGTCTTCGGGTACCTCGGGTCGGCCGGATGGCCGTTGCAACCGCAACGCCCGGCTGTGTGCCGGGGCATACCCCGCCGCCAACGCAAGCCCTGCGAGCCAGGCGCAGGCGTAAGCCACTGTAGCGCCAAGCCTTCGGCCTTGCGGCGAACTGACAGCGTTCAGGTCGGGTAATCGCTGCCGATGAAGGAGTTCAGGCTGTGGATGGTCTGGGCCTGCTGGTCCAGCAGTTCGCGCACCAGATCCCCCGTGCTGAGAACCCCGGCCACGCGGCCGTCGCGCAGCACCGGCAGGTGACGGATCGAGTGGCGCGTGACGACTTGCATGCACTCGGCCAGGCTGGCTTGGGTGTCGACGCTGATGACCTGGCTGGTCATGATCTCCTCGACGCGCGTTTCCTTCGAAACGCGGCCCTGAAGGATCACCTTGCGCGCGTAGTCCCGCTCGGAGACGATGCCCAGCAGGCTGTCGCCTTCCATCACGAGCAGGGCGCCCACGCGCGTGTCGCACATCCTGGCGATCGCGTCGTAGACCGAGTCGCGGGGGCCGATGGCATGTACCACGCTGCCCTTGGACTCCAGGATGTCGGCGGCGGTGCCGCGTGGTGCTTGAAGCCCGGTGGGTTTGTCCAGCACAGGTGTCTCCTTCAAGTTGTCCGGGCCACGGGCTGAGGCAGGTCGTTGCGGAACAGCCGCATGACGATGCCCAGGTAGACCGCCAGGCCCAGGAAGCTGCCGACAAAGGCGAGGATGGCTGCCAGCAGATGGCCCGAAGCCACCACCGACTTGAACACGAACAGCTTGGCGAAGAAGCCGGGCAGGGGCGGCAGCCCGGCCAGCGATAGCACGGCCAGCGCCAGCAGCACGGCGGCCACCGGATGGCGCGCAAACTGGCCGTCCAGGCCCTGCAGCGAGTCGTCCTCGCCGGGGCAGATCAGCGCGAAGCTGGCGCAGGCCAGCAACGTGCCACCGGCATAAAAGGCGGTGTACCAGAGCAGGTCGTCGCCGCGGCTGCCGGTGCTGTCGGCCAGCGCGAAGATCATGTAGCCCGCATGGGCTACCGACGAGTAGGCCAGCAGGCGCTTGAAACGGGTCTGCCCCAGCGCGGCCAGGTTGCCGAAGACGATGGACACGATGGCGAGCGTTGCCACCAGCAGCACCGTGTGGGCATCCAGCACCACGCCGTGCAGGATGCGCACCAGGGCCAGCACCACCGCGGCCTTGACCACCGAGGCCATCACCGCGGTGACCTGCAGGCGTGCACAGGCGTAGGCATCCGGTGCCCAGGCATGGAAGGGGAATAGCGCGGCCTTCAGGAACAGGCCGCTGATGACCAGCAAACCGGCCGCCTGGGCCTGCGTGGTGCCGCTGGCCAGCGCCTGGGCGAACGCAGCCAGCGACAGACTGCCGCTCAGGCCATAGCCCAGCGAGACGCCAAACAGCAGCAGCGCACTGGCCACCGAAGAGAGCACCAGGTACTTGAACGCGCCCTCCGAAGCCGGGCTCGAACCTTGTTCGTGGACGATCAGCGCGAAGGCCGGCAGCGAGAGCATCTCGATGCCCAGGAACAGCGATGCGAAGCCTGCGCTGTGCAGGATCAGCATGGCGCCGTAAAGCATCGACGCGACCAGCAGCCAGAACTTGCAGCTTTGCCGCGCCGTGAAGACCAGCACCACCACCAGGCCGCAGCCCAGCACCAGCAGCTTGCCCAGGATGGCCAGGCGGTCGACATGGACCTCGCCGGTCACGATCTCGACGCTGTAGCCGGCCAGCCATTGGTGCAGCGCGGCGGCGCCGGCACTCGCCAGCGCCACAAAAACCACCGGCCGCACCCAGATCGAATCCGCGCGCAGGATCTCCAGCAGCATCAACACCACGACCAGCGCCAGCACCACGTGGTCGGGCAGCAGCCCGTAAAAGAAGTCAGTTGCCATGGCTTGCCCCGCTGACAGCCACCGTGCGTGACAAGGTGGGTGTCTGACTGGCCGGTCGACTGGCCAATTGCGACACCGCCGATTCCACCTTCGACATCAACGGTGCAGGCCAGACGCCAAGCCACAGGATCAGCACCAGCAGTGGCGCCAGCGCCAGCCCTTCGCGCCGACCCAGGTCGGCCAGCGGCCGGGCCGCGGGCTCAATTTGGCCGTACAACATCGTCCGCGCCATGCGCAGCATGTAGGTGGCGCCCAGCACCACGCCCAGGCTGGCGGTCAGCGCGGCCAGAAGAAGGCCGGCACCGGCCTGTGCCTTCCACGCCGTCAGGCCCTGCGTGAAGGCGCCCAGCAGGATCATGAATTCGGCCGTGAAGCCGCTGGTCATCGGCAGTGCCAGTGAGGCCAGCGTGAAGAGCATCCACACCACGGCCAGCCTTGGGGCCAGCGTGGACAGCGCGGTGGTCTGGGTGTAGGCCGCGCCGCTGCGCTGTTCCAGCAGGCCCAGCAGCAGGAAGAGGCCCGCCACCGACAGGCCGTGGCTCAGGATCTGGAGAAGAGCCCCCTGCACGGCGGAGTGCTGGAAGCTGAACACGCCCAGCACGATGTAGCCCATGTGGCTGAGGGACGCGTAGGCCACCAGTTGCTTGAAGTGCGTCTGGCGCAGCGCGAGCACGGCACCATAGAGGATGCTGAAGACGGCCAGGCCCACCATGATGGGCGCGACCACGGGTGCGACATCGGGGCACAGCGGAATGGCCAGCTTGATGAAGCCGAAGGCGCCCATCTTGCTCATCACGCCGGCCATCAGCGCGGTGCCCGATGGCGAAGCCTCGCCGTAGGCCAGCGGCAGCCAGGAATGGAAGGGCACGATCGGGCTCTTCACGGCACAGGCCAACGCGATGGATGCAAAGATGAACAGCTGCTTGCGTGGGCTGATGGCCAGCTGGCCCAGCGCATCCAGGTCGAAGGACCAGCGGCCGGTCTGCGCCTGGTGCTCGAAGCCCAGCAGGATCACCGCGGCCAGGAAGAGCACGCTGCCGGCCATCGTGTAGAGGAAGAAGCTCATCGCCGCCTGGCGGCGTTGCGGGCCACCATAGACGAGGATCAGCAGCACCATCGGGATCAGCACGGCCTCCCACAGCACGAACAGCACCACCAGGTTCTGCGTCAGGAAGGTGCCCAGCAGCGCCGCCTGAAGGGCCAGCAGCAGGCTCAGATAGAGCTTGTTCTGCGCTTCGGAAGTGTTCCAGGCGCAGGCCAGCACGGCGGGGAACAGCAACGCGGTCAGCAACAGCAGGTAGACGTTGAAGCCGTCCACTGCAAAGCGCAGGCTCACGCCCAGCGACGGCATCCAGGGCCAGTCGAAGGCCAGGTACGACGGCAGCCCGGCGCCCTTATAACTGGTGAAGGCATTCAGCGCCAGCACCAGCGTCAGCGCCATCAAGGCGGCAGTGAGGCGGCGTGCCGCCGTCCGCCAGCGGCCCAGCAGGGGCACGACCATGGCCCCGACGGTGGGCAACAGCAACAGCGTAGGCAGCAGGTTGGCGTCAGACATGTGCGGCCCCCCAGGCCAGCACCAGGGCCAGGCCCACGAGTGCATAGATCAGATAGGCCTGCAAGTCGCCGCTTTGCAGCCGCGCCAGCCAGTTGGATACCGCTGGCCCGCTGCGACCGGGCTGAGCCATGCCACGGGCCAGGGTCGATTCCACCCCACGGGCCAGCACCGCGGTGGACAGCCAGCCCAGCGCGCGGACGATCACACCTTCGTAGAATGCGTCGAAGTAGTAGCCGCGGCTGACCAGGGTGCGCAGTGCGCCGCCCGGCCTGGCCTGGGCCTGCTGCGGCTGGCGGCCGTAGATCAGCCACGCCAGTGCAATGCCGGCGCAGGCCAAGGTGATGGCCACCAGCATCAACACCAGCTCGGCGCTGTGCGAAACGCCGGCACGTGGCGTGAAGTGTCCCAGCACCGGTGCCAGGAAGTCATAGAACGGTGCCGAAAAGCCCAGCCATTCGCGCCACAGCTGCGGTAGGCCAAAGAAGCCCATCACCACGGAGCCGAAGGCCAGCAGGCCCAATACCACCGACATCGACGCAGGCGGTTCGTGGATGTGGTGCTGCAGCTCGGCGCTGACCCGGCTCGGCCCGAAAAAGGTCATGAAGACCAGGCGGAACATGTAGAACGCGGTCAGGAACGAAGCCGCGCTGCCCATCAGCCACAACAGCGGCGAGCCCTGGCCGGCGGACCAGGCGGCCCATAGGATCTCATCCTTCGAGAAGAAGCCGGCAAACGGCGGCACGCCGCACAGGGCCAGCGTGGCCAGCAGGAACACGGTGGTCGTGAACGGCATCTTGCGGGCCAGCCCGCCCATCTTGCGCATGTCTTCCTCGCCGGCCAGCGCGTGCAGCACGGCGCCGGCGCCCAGGAAGAGGCAGGCCTTGAAGAAGGCATGCGTGGTCAGATGGAACATGCCGACCGAAAACGCGCCCAGGCCGCAGGCCATGATCATCAGCCCGATCTGCGACATCGTCGAATAGGCCAGCACCTTCTTCAGGTTGAACTCGGTCACGCCCATGGTTGCGCCGGCCAGCGCGGTGATGCCGCCCAGCCAGGCCACCACCATCATCGCGTCGGGCGCGGCCAGGAAGACGCCGCTCAGGCGTGACAGCAGGTAGACACCGGCGGTGACCATGGTGGCTGCGTGGATCAACGCCGAGACCGGTGTCGGGCCGGCCATCGCATCGGGCAACCACACATGCAGCGGGATCTGCGCCGACTTGCCGCAGGCGCCCACCAACAGCAACAGGCCGATGGCCGTCACAGCGGTAGCCGAAGGCGGCGTTGCGGCGAAAAAGGCGTTGACGGCCGGGAAGTCCAGCGTGCCGGCCTGGTTGTGGATCAGGAACGCGGCCAGCAGGAAGCCGGTGTCACCGACGCGGTTGACGACAAAGGCCTTCAAGCCGGCGGCGGTCTTGGCCGGGTCCTTGAACCAGAAGCCGATCAGCAGGTACGAGGCCAGACCCACGCCCTCCCAGCCGACGAACAGCACCACCAGGTTGCGCCCCAGCACCAGCACCAGCATGAAGAACAGGAACAGGTTGAGGTAGGCGAAGTAGCGCGCAAAGCCCTCGTCGTCGTGCATGTAGCCGATGGAGTAGATGTGGATCAGCGTGCCGATGCCGGTCACCACCAGGCACATCACGGCCGTGATGGCGTCGAAGTAGAAGGCCGCGTCGACCTGGAAGCCCGTTGTGGCGGCCCAGGTGAACAGGGTCTGGGACAGGGGCTTGCCGCCAGCGACCAGGTCCTGAAACAGGATGGCGGTGAGCACGAAGGCCAGGGCCGGGAGCGCGCAAGCCACCAGGGCCACGAGCGACTTGGACAGACGCGAGCCGAAGAGGCCGTTGACGGCAAAGCCGAGCAGCGGCAGGGCCGGGACGAGCGCGAGCAGGGATGAGTCGGACATGGCCTAGCCCTTCAGCTCCTGCTCGGCCGCCAGGTCCAGCGTGCCGCGCCGCTTGACCAGCAGCACCAGGATGGCCATCGCGAGCGCGATTTCACAGGTCGCGGCCACGTAGATGAAAAACGTCATCGACGCGCCGTGCAGCGTCTGGGTGTGCGCGGCGGCCGCCACGAAGCTCAGCACCACGGCGTTGAGCATGAGTTCCAGGCTCATGACCACCACCAGCAGGTTGCGCCGGATCATCACGCCCAGCAGCCCCATGCTGAACAGCAGGGCGGCCAGGGCCAGCAGGAATTCGTAGCGGTGGATCACCGGCTCTCCCGTATGGCGGTCCAGGCCGCCACGATGCCGACCAGCAGCAGGATGGTGGCCAGTTCGAAATGGAACCAGTACTGCGACATGAAGGCATTTGAGAATGCCGCAAAACCGAAGGGCTGCGTGGCGGCAGCCGGCATCTCGACGCCTGACGAGCGGGACAGCAGCCAGAACAGCGCGGCGGCCACGGCCACGGCGACGGCAACGGCGGGCTTCGTGGCGCGCGAATAGAGCTCGCGGTACGCGCTGTCGCGGTCGTCCAGCAGCATGATGGTGTAGACCATGAAGACCATCACCGCGCCGACGTAGATCAGCACCTGGAAGAGGGCGATGACGTGGACTTCCAGGCAGGCGTAGATGCCGGCCAGGCTGATCATGTGGGCCACCAGGGCCAGCGCGGCACGCATCGGTTGGCGCAGCACCAGCACCAGGGCCGCGAACACCAGGGCCAGCAGGCTGAACAGCAGGATGAAGGCGTTGCTCATTTGCGCACCGGTGTGATGGGCACCGTCGGATAGGGCTTGCGCGGGTCGGCCTGGGGCTGCCAGCCTTTGAGCAGGTCAATCGTGCCCCACATGTTGTCGCGGTCGAAGCCGGGCAGGTTGGGCACCTCCTTGGCCATCCGGATCGCGTCTTCGGGGCAGGCCTCGACGCAGAAGCCGCAGAAGATGCAGCGCGAGTAGTCGATCTCGAAGCGCAGCGGCGACTTGGGGTGTGCGCGGTCGGCGAAGTTGGCCTGGGCGACGATCTCGATGCAGTAGGCCGGGCAGACGGTGGCGCACATGTTGCACGACACGCACTGCACCTCGCCGTTGCTGCGCTGGGTCAGCACGTGGCGGCCGCGGTTGATGGGCGAATAGTCTGCGCGGATCTCTTCCGGGTAGTAGGCGGTCAGCGCGCCCTTGCGACCGGTCAGGAACTTGGCCATGTTGCCGGCAAAGACCTTGCCCGTGATCAGCAGGCCACGCACGATTTCCAGGATGTAGATCCTTTCCCACAGCCCCATCGTGGGCTCGTTCCAGTACTTCTTCTTCACGCGCTTGACCGGTGGCTGGTTCATAGCGTCCACCAGCGCACGATGGCCGTTACCACCAGGTTGGCCGCGGCCAGCGGCATCAGGAACTTCCAGCCCAGCGCCATCAGCTGGTCGTAGCGGAAGCGCGGCAGTGTCCAGCGCACCAGGATCTGGAAGCAGCCGATCAGGAACACCTTGGTCGCGAAGGCCAGCACCTGCAGCAGCACGACCACGCCGTGGGGCAGTTCCCAGGTGCCACCCCCGGGCCAGCTGAAGCCCGCAGCACCGAGCCAGGGCAGGCTGTAGCCTCCGAAGAACAAGGTGGCCACCAGCGCCGAGATGACGACGATCTCGATGAACTCGCTGAGCAGGAACAGGCCCATCTTCATCGAGGTGTACTCGGTGAAATAGCCGGAGACGAGCTCGGACTCGCATTCGGGCAGGTCGAAGGGCACGCGCTTGTTCTCGGCAATGGCGGCCGTCAGGAACAGCAGGAAGGCCATCGGCTGCACGACGATGCCCCAGGCGCCCTGCTCCTGCCACTGCACCATGCGGTTCAGGTCCAGTGTGCCGTAGGTCACCACCATGGCCACCAGGGCCAGGCCCATCGCGACCTCGTACGAGATCATCTGCGATGCCGCCCGTGCCGCACCCAGCATCGAAAACTTGTTGTTCGACGACCAGCCAGCCAGCATCGTGCCCAGGATGCCGATGCCCGAGATGGCCAGCACGAACAGGATGCCCGCATCCAGCTGCGCCACCTGCATCGTGTAGCTGCGGTCGCCGAAAAACGCCGCCAGGCCCGGGAACAGCTCGGCGCTGAACAGCTTGCCCGGCATCAGCGTTCCCCCGAAAGGCACCACCGCAAACACCAGCAGCACGGGCACCGCGGCCAGCCACGGCGCCAGGTGGTAGCAGAAGCGGTCGTAGGTGGCGGGCGTGAAGTTCTCCTTCAGGATCATCTTCAGGCCGTCGGCGATGCCGTGGAACAGACCCATCCACACCAGCTTGATCTGGGTGTACGGGATGCGGATGTAGGCCCGGTTGGCCCCGATGCGGTCCGACATCAGTGCCGACTGCTTGCGCTCGACCCAGGTGAACACGGTGGCCAGGCCCATCAGGAATACAATCACGTAGACCATGAACACGCCGTGTACCAGCAGGTCCTGCGTCATGCTGCGAGCCCCTTGAACACGTCGACCGCGTGCATCACGGTAGCCGGCTTGTCGAACACGGCGTCGAAGCGGCTTTCGGTGCCTTCGAAGTTGCTGAAGCTGCCGCTGCGTTCGTACGAACGGACAGGGATGCGCTGGGTGATCGCCCGGCCGCGGGAAGCCGCGAAGCGGACGCCGGTAGCAGGCCCGCCTGGGCGCCTGGTTACCCTCTGGGCACAG
>WBZS01000612.1_pt1 | contig 9993 bp, 7 predicted proteins | sample 5204201 | NCBI WGS metagenome assembly WBZS01 (sample SAMN12344357, study PRJNA552823) | activated sludge metagenome | biome: Activated sludge suspended growth; feature: Nitrification reactor; material: Wastewater; isolation source: activated sludge from nitrification reactor of wastewater treatment... | reverse complement strand
GCCAGAAATTCGGTGCCTAAGTACATCTCGCCCGATCCGTTCACCTTTCAACAATGGGGCAAGGTTCCATTGGTCGGTTTCGACGGGATGGGCGCGAAGCCAATCCGCGAGATCGTTGACGTGATCCAGTCCGAGTTCCGCAGCCAAGTCCGCCAGCCGAAGGGGACGGTCATACTCCTCGCGCCAAAGTCCCTTCCGATGGCACGCGGCTAAGAAATCGGTTGCCGAGACCAACGGGACCTCGGCCTGCGTCGCGTCGTAGACTGCCTGGACATGTTTTCGCGCCACCGAATCGCAGTTCTCGCTGAGACGCATCGCGGTTCCACATTGAGAGACCACGCGGTCCCATGCGATGGGATCGAACTTTGCCTCATTCAGGATTACCGCGTAGAGCGTGTCATTGATGCGGATCACGCGAACGTCGCCTGCACCGCCAGCTTCCATCGCATCGCGTGCCCAGGCAAGGATGGCTTTATCCAAATCGACCAGGGCGGCCTTGGTGATATCGGAACGGTTATTCAAGGGTCCACGGGTCAAAAACCGAACGTTGGGAAGATCGAGCGATGGCGTGGTTCGCAGAAAATCCGCCATCTTCTCCCACGTCTGCCCTGGCGACACATGGCGTTCCGAAACTTGCCGATGGTCCGTTTGAAGGCGAGGCGACGACGTGGTGTTGTCCAACATTTCCGTCGAGAAGTAAACGGCTGCCGCCGTTAAACAAATGGCCAAGCTTGTGCCCACGCCAACGTTGAGAAGGCGGGAGGCACGCATGGAACGGATCATGGCGAACACGGCCCCGATCAGGCCAATGGCTGAGGTGAGCGTCAAGCAAATCTCGCGTGTTTCTTCGAACCAAGGTCTCATGGCGTTTCTCCGGGAGGCTAAAAACCATGCCAACATCAAGAGAAACGCGGAAATCGCCCACCACGCTGTCTTTTTTTCTGATTTTTTCAAAGAATTTTCGACGCTCGCTAACTTTTCGAGCACGCCGTCCATCCCGCGAGGTCGGACATTCGGGTCTTTGGCGAGCATCGATTCGACCAGCGCGGCGACTGGTTGGGGAAAATGAGAAAGCTTTGGTGGCGGCGCGGAGAGGTGCGCGGCGAGCCGGCCGGCTGCCGTGGGAATCTCGTTGTAGGGCGATTTTCCCGTCAGAAGAAAATAAAGCACGCCACCTAACCCGTACACATCGGATTGGGGGGACGCTTCTCCATGGATCTGTTCGGGGGCGGCATAGTCGGCGGTTCCGACACCCGTGCCTTCATCCGTCAACCGGGCGGCTTCCTCTTGATCGATGAGCCCGGCAACGCCTAGATCGATGACTTTGACAGCGGGCTCCGCACCATTCGCCGTCGTCCAGAGTAGGTTCCGCGGCTTGACATCGCGATGGAGAACGCCGAGTGCATGGCACGCTGCCAAGCCCCGTGCCGCTTGTGCAACCAGCGGGAGGGCTTTCTCCGGGGTAAGCGGACCGGTCTCGGCCACGAGATCTTCAAAGGTCTTGCCAACTACGTGCTCCATGACCAAAAATGGCCGATCCGCTTCAAGCGAAGCGTCGTGTGCGGCAACCACATTCGGATGGTTGATGCGTGCCAAGAGAGCGATTTCTCGCCGGATTCGGTCCTTGGCTGATTTTTGGTGGACAATATTTGCGGGGAGCGTCTTGATCGCGACCACCCGTTGCATCTCGGGATCCCAGGCCTCATAGACCTCACCCATGCCTCCCTCGCCGATCAACCCGCGCAGGACATAACGCCCAAATGAGCCTTGGACGCTACTCGCCAGAAATTCTGTCTCGGCGTCGTTCTCTAAAAAATTCTCGGCACTCGCACGCGTGCTCGCCTGAAGCAGTTCTTCGACGCGCCGGCGAAGTTGAGCATTGCCACCACATTCAGCCTCCAAGCGGCGAGATCGCACCGGTTCGGAAAGTGCGAAGACTTTAAGCCAAATCTCCTCCACTCGATTTGGGTCCAGGCTCATTTGTCCAGCTCCATTCGCTCGACCTCGCTTCGAATCCAACTTCGACAAAACTCCCATCGAGCCTTGGCTTCGGCGATTGGCATATCCACATCCGCGGCGATCTTTTCCCAAGATCCGCCGTCTTCCTTGCGTTCAAGAACTCTGTGGGCCGAAGGGTGCTCACGTTGAAACCGCTGAAGGATCTCGCGGATCCCCTCGATCAAATCCTGGTTCCCCGTCGGACGCCTGGGAGCTGTAGCCATCATGCCTTCTTCGAATGAGACTGGCATCGCTCCCCCGCCGCGTTTGGTCGTCCTTTGTTTCCGCGACTCGCTTCGATCGATATTTCGCAGCACCTTGAATAGAAACGCGAAAAACGCGGACCTCGATTTCCATGAGCGCCTTTTTAAAAAGATATTTGAGAGAGCATCCGCAAATCGCGGATCATCCATGGGATCGCACTTCATTCGCACGCCCACGGCCTTGACGTAGATTCGCCGGACTTCTTCGCGAATTCGCGCCCAGAGCTTCGCCCAGGCAACTGGGTTCTCGGCACAATCCACCAACAACCGCGTCACACTCCCAAACGATCGAGGTTCGTCGTCGCCTGCATCGGGCTTTGCATGTGAATCGGAGTTCACCGTCGGCGTTTTTTCGCTCATGAGAACCTCGTTTCTATCTACCATCAACCAAGGATATGGGCGATTTTATAGGCATTGCCAAAATCCTAAACGCCACCACCATCCTGAGGCGCGCCAGCATGAAACGAGTTTCATTTTCGTTGTACAAGCATTCAAGAGCGACCTTGGTTAACCGGAGACACCGAACCTATTGTAAAGTAAATTGGCTGCCGTGGTCTCTCCACGTAAAGCTCATCGCGACTTCAAGCGTGTGAACCATGTCCGTTCGTTTTGGCCCTTCACGATCGTTCGCCCGGATGATCCACGTTCACGACGAAAGCTTGTTATGCGGGTGGGTTGTCGAAGAACGCTTACTAGTGCTTTGTCCAGACTAAATTTTGGGGTTACAGGTTATGGAGAACTCACCCGTGGGCCTTTCGGCCCACGGCTTTGTAATAAGCAAAGAAAGCCGCGGGCCGAGAGGCCCGTGGGGCTCCACAACCCCAAAATTTAGTCTGGACAACGCACTAGATTTGTGCGGATTGATCTTGAGCCTGGCTTCAAAGTCCACGCCGAGAGTGGGATGCTTGGCGACTTGGTTTGTCAAACGCTTGATTTGGTCGAAATGCGAATGGAGGAACGCTGCCCAAGAGGACGGCAGCGAAGCCAGGGTCTCTGGAGGGAATGAAATTGGAGCGTCCATGCCGGACGCTCCATGATCGATTCCCCAGCTTTCCTGCTAGATTGGATCGCGAACTATTACGCACTTGTTTTCTGCTAAGTCTCGTTTTTGTGGGACACTCGTTCTAAGTGCAGAAACCTATTTTTGACGCGAAGCGTTTCGCATTCAACGGTAGGATGTTGACAATTGGGAACCGCGTCGTCGTTCGCGTAAGCGTTGGCGATCATTACTGGAGCAGAATGTCCCCTAGGTCGTCGGGAATGCCAAAGTCGTGCCCGGCCAAGGTGTCGTCACCGAGTCCTCCCTCAAGACGATCGATTCCAGCTCCGCCGCGGATTTTATCATTCCCGTCTTCGCCCTGGAGGACGTCGTTGTCGTCATCGCCGTAGAGAAAATCGTCCCCGATTCCGCCAAAAATTCGGTCAAATCCGATGCCGCCGTAAAGTATGTCGGTCCCTCCGGCGCCGGAAACGGTGTCGGCCCCTCCGTTCCCTTGAATGGAGTCATTTCCATCGTCGCCGTAGATAAAATCGTTCCCATTTCCGCCAGAGATGAGGTCGTTGCCTGCACCGCCGTGCAGTTCGTCGCCTTCGTGTCCGCCGAAGATTTGGTCGTTGCCATCGCCGCCATAGATTTTGTTGACGCCCGGCTTACCTCCTGTTAACGAGGAGTCGCCCGTAAGCAAATCATTACCGCCATCGCCCAATAGGAAGTCGCTACCGGCTTCGCCGGCAATAGCATCATCGCCTGCCCCGCCGGACATGGTGTCGTCGCCCTCGCCGCCTTCCATGAAATCCTTGTCGCCTTCACCCTTCATGATGTCGGCACCATCGTCGCCGAAGAGGAAATCTCGTCCATTGCCGCCCGTGATTCGGTCGACGCCATCTCCACCGCGAATGGTGACGCCGTCGAGATTGGTCGACTTGAGTTCATCGTTCCCGTCGCCGCCGTCCAGAACGTCGCCGGCTCCGGAACTGAGATTGCCGGTCTTGGTTCCGCCGCTTTCGATGTTGTCGGCGTCCGCTTCGCCAAACAGTTTGTCGGCGGCTGGTCCGCCTTTGATGGTATCGTTGCCTGCTCCGCCGTAGATGGAGTCTTTGCCAGTGACGAGACGCCTTGGCGCGTTTTCTTCGTCTTCCCAATCGCCGAACAGTTGGTCGTTGCCTTGGTAGCCGAAGATCTTGTCGTCGCCGTTTCCGCCGTAGATGGCATCCGCGCCGCGGCCGCCGAAGACGTTGTCGTTGCCAAACCCCGCCCAGATTTGCGTGTCGCGCGTGAAGGCTCCGAGCAACTTGATAACATCGCTGCCTTTGCCGGCTTCGATTTTCACAAGACGCACTTTGGACGCGGGAAAGGATTTGGCCACGCCGTTGATGGTGAACTTGGTCGCCGACTGGGTGACGTTGATCACGTCGGGACGATCGGTTCCCTCAATGACCAGCGTGGTACCGCGAAGGACCGCCGTGGTCGGCACCGCTCGGCATTCCAAGGCCTCGACATCGAGGATCACTGGCTTTTGGCGAGGCGACGCATGGCGAACAATCTTCATGGGTTGCTCCAGGGTTTCGTGTAAAAAGAAGGAGGTTCTTTCGGGAAAGACGATCGGAGAATCAATCGCCGCCGATGTCGCCCCACATCGAAAAAATCCGAATTTGTAGTCCTTCGCGGCACCAGGCTACTCGTTGCTCACGATGCTCACTGTGATGAAGGCGGGCAGGCCGATGCGAACGCCGACGCCCAACGGTTGAGTCAGGTTGAGGAACAGGTTTTCTTTTTGTTCACGGACGCTGTCGTCGGTGATGGAAATCGTGAAGCTTCGCGTGGTTTGGCCGGCGGCGAAGGTGATTCGCCGAGATACTCCGGTGAAGTCCAACCCCGCCTTGGCCGTGCTATTTTGGGTCGTGATCAGAATGCTTCCCGAACCGCCAACGTAGCCCGTCCGCGTGAGGCTTACCGTTAGGCTCCTGGCGGACTCGTTGACGGTGTAAGACGAGGCGGCGAACTGGATCGTCGAGCGGGTCCGGGGCGTGAGGATCAGTGAGAGGTTGTCGGCGTACCCGTCGTTGTAAGATCCGGACCCGCGATTCATGGACAGAATCGTGTGAAGCCGACGCGTACCAAGCGGCACCATTCCAATGGATTCCCTATAAAGAAAATCCGTCTTGTTCGCCCGCATCGCCGCGGTGACGGGGCCGATCGTTGCCGTAGCAAGCGTCGCTCCGGCGCCGGTCTGGAATCGGACGGTCAAAGTCGCCGAGTCGTTCTGCGAGGCGTAGCCGCCGAGCCAGCCCGAAAGTTTGTACTCCACGCCCCCTCGGTTGATGATGGATAGATCGTAAAGCGACAGCACTTCGATCTGCTGAGCGGACGATTTCGCGTTGTTCGGCCCACCCGTGAAGAAGGCGCCGCCGAAGGGACGGTCTCGAATCCACGGAAAGCCGGCCGACGACGACTCGGGACCGTACTGGACCTTCGTAAAGTTTCCTACAGGCGACCACTCGGGTATCGGTCGTACGATCTGATACCCACGCTGCCCAGGATCGACGGCACCGCTCTCAGCCCCGCCGTTAAAGATCATATTTCGCCCGAAGGCGCCGGCGGGCGTGTCGCGAGATTCGCACTGCTCAAGCTGCGGTCGAAAACGAATAATTCTGGACATAAGACACCTCAAAATGAAAAAACGGTTGGATAAAATTCGGATCGATCATTCTCGGTTCCAAGTCGCCTACCCTCATCAATGGGCGGTGGACGCGACGGTCCACACGCCATCTTTAGAGTCAAAATTCGCCGCCGAAACGATGACGCAAACGAAAGTTTTCGTTCAGTTCGTGAACGCTACCGCAAATAGGCCCGGAGTGGCGATACTTGGAAAGTTAGATTGTGGAGAGATTTCGTTCGCTTCATGGCGTGGCCTTGGTGGTAGGAGTTTCAGGAAAACCTGCCAACTATAGGGGCATTTCCGTCCAACCTCTCGCGAAAGCAAAAAAAATTCTGATGGGGCTGACCTGATTTCAAGGATGCGTGAACATTTGTGGAGATCAGATCAAAAAGGATCCGTCCATGAATCAGAAACGAGCCGAGACCGCGAAAGAAGCCCGCAGGTGCCGGCACACCGTCGTGCACCGATTTTCGCGTGGGAAGGGATGGATCAAGGGCTTTCAATTCAACGCGGGACGTGAGGTTTTGAACAGGATACTTTCAGAAAACGATCAGGAGCGTTTCGAAGGCATTTGCCGAAGCTTTTTTTCGAGTTCCTGGAACGCCGGTCGATCGCGAAAAGGCTGAAGATTTGGATCACGTTCGATTTCAGCGAGGGCGTCTTGGGGTCGGGAGGGGTTTTTCTCCGACATGAGGCGAATCTGTTCGAACATCCAGCCGGCGTACTGTTCGTCGAGTTGGGAACGCTCGGTCGCGGGAAGCGAAAAGTCCGCGTTCAATTGGTGCCAACAGCGCGTGAAGTAGGGAAACACTTCCTTGTGAGTATACCAAGCGTAGTAGTCGGAAGTGCCGAATTGGCGAACGAGCGGTGCTGCCTCGCGGTAGCGCCCCAGCTTCAGAAGTACATCGGCTAGGTCCTTGGTCGTTTCGGTGATTTGGATCTTGGGCAGCGGATGCCGGGGGTTGATCGTTCGCGCAATGAGGGCGTGGTTCCGGGACTCGCGCAACAATGCTTCGGCCTGATCAATATGTTTCATTCGGTCCTGACTGGAAGCCAAATTATGCGTCAGCCCGCACAAGAAGGTGCGATGCGACATCACCATCGGGTAAGCTTCGGCCAGTTTTTTTTGAATGGCGAGCGAACGGCGTAGACCTTGATCGGATTCGCCGATGCGCCCGAAGCGCCTAAGAATGATGCTGTAACGTTGATCGCTTCGAGCCAGGCCGTTTTGAAAAACAATCGCCTTGGGATGGTCGGCTGCCAACTTCATCCAAATCGCGTGAGATCGGCCGTGTAAATCCAAGGCCTCCGCGTTGAGTTCGGCAGCGCGAGCAGCTTCCGTCGGATTGAACTTCCGCGCGGCGGCTACGCCAGCGTACATCCCCATGTCGCATTGATACGTCGCGAACGTGTTCAGCGTCACCCCTAGCCGACGTTGGTTTTCGACATGAGCCGGATACTCGGCGGCTAAGCGTTCCTGTTCGGCGATTGCGTCGCGGTAAAGGCGAATCATCTCGGCGATGGCATTGTCATCCCAACGGGTTCCATGGTCGACGGGATACCTCGCCACATCATGCTGAGCGGAGGCGAGTTCGATTTGATAGATCGGCCGATGCGGATGTTCTTGGACAAGCTTCTTGAAAAGCTCGTATGCCCTTGCCAGCGAAGGGCCGGTTTCCTTGGTTTTACCCATCGCTACCAATAGCTGTGCGTGGTGGCCGTGCACCTTCGCCAAGCCAAGCTGATAACGCGGCGCGGAGCGATGTTCCGCCACCAACTTCTCAATCCGATCGATCGCGGATTTACTCAGGTGTTCGGCCTCGTCCAGCCGAGTTACCATCCCTAACCAGCGAGCAAGTTGGCTTTCCGTCTCCGCCAGCGAATACTGCCAATCAGCCCGAGCCGGAAATTCCGTCGCCAGTTGTTGCTTCCACGTTAATGCTTCTCGTAACGATTTTTCCCCGTCGTCATACCGCCCGGTCATGGATTCTAGCTCCCCGAGTTTATCGAGGATTTCCGCCAATTCGGCGCGTTGATCGGCACCGTTGTCTTGCGTGTCGTTTCGAAGGGTCTGTAGGCCGCTTCGATAAAGACTTTCTGCTTCGTCGAAGCGTCCGACCACCGCAAGCGTGGATGCCAACTGACGGTACGCACGCGCGAACAGCAGCACGTCGCGAGCGTCTCCCGAGTGATTCTCGACAAGCTGGCCGCGAAGCGAGATGGTTTCGCGATAAGCTTTTTCCGCACTCTCGTGTCGCCCCAGAATTTCCTGCAAACTGGCAAGGTGTGACTGAACCTCCGCGCGCCGCCGAAGTAAATTGGGGTGAGAACCTCGGTTCGCGGCCAAGGCCTGGCATTTGTGCGCCAACTTTTTGAGGAATAGAAGCCGAGGTTGGTCCATGCGCGGCGCCGATTCAAATTCTTCACGATCAATGAACTCAAGGTCGTTTTCGAGTTCCCGCAAGTCGGCTTCGAACTGCGCTTGGAGCCGAAGATCGTGTTGCTGCGCCAACCAAACGAGGCCGATGAAACCTAGAATCATTCCCAAGGCGATGCCCGCGATGAGCGGCACCGACTTGAGTTCACGTCGACACCACCGACCGAAAAGTGCCACCATTCCCGGTCGGCGTGCGGTGATGGGTTCTTGCCGGACGAATCGACGCAGGTCCTCCGCGAAAGCGATCGCCGTCGGATAACGGTCCGCGGGTTCCTTCGCCATCGCTTTCAGGCAAATCGTTTCCAGCTCCATGGGAATCTCGGCCCGGATCGAACGAGGATTGGCGGGTTCCTCGTGAAGGATCTTGGCCAAAATTTGGGAAGGTGTGCCCAAGAAGGGCGTTTTTCCCGTCAAGCCTTCGTAAAGCGTGACGCCTAGGCTGTAGATATCGGTTCGGATATCGACTTTGTCGTGCGAACCTCGGGCTTGCTCGGGGGACATGTACGCCGGCGTGCCTAAAAGATCCCCCTCCCGCGTGAGCGTTGAGTCGGCATTTCCGTGAATCGCCAAGCCAAAATCGGTGAGGTAGGGTCTCCGTTCGGAATCGATGAGGATGTTCGCCGGTTTGACGTCTCGATGGACGATCCCCTGCCGGTGTGCCTGGTCCAACGCCTCGGCGATACTTGCGACCCACTCCGCAAGCGAGTGAAAGGGTATCGGACCCGCTTTGAGCACCGTACTCAAATTGGAACCAAGAATAAGCTCGTAAATGATATAAGCAAGCGAACCGTGTTCCCCCACTTCGTGAACGGGGACAATCGTAGGATGCTTCAACTTCGCCGCCGCCTGCGCTTCGCGAAGAAACCGATGCATTCCCGTAGATCTGCTTGCATAGTGTGGGTGGAGGATCTTGAGGGCGACGGGTCGACCCAGCGTGGTATCCTCGGCACGGAAGACAATCCCCATGCCGCCTCGCCCAAGAATGCTCAAGATGCGAAACCGTCCGAGATAGCCAAGTTCGCTGGCGCTCTGAGGCGGTGACAACAAGCCGATGAGGTCGAGAGGGTCTTTGGCTTGTGAGGCTTCCCGCGGTTCGCTCGTGGTCACCTGGCTCGAAACCAAGCCTACCAGATCGACAATGAGACGATCGACGGCCTCGGACTGATGAACGCGAGGCGGAGCGGCCCGCGCGATACGTACCAAGTCATCCGCGGAATCGAGCGTCTCCAGCAATGCTTGGCAGGAAGTACATCCATCAACGTGTTGCTCCAGCACCTCGGCCTCTCGCGGCGAAGTTTCACCCCGCATCAACCGCTGCAATTCCAGACCGCTCGGACAGGAAGGCGACGCCATATTTCACCCACTGCCTGGTGCCCCAAACACCGTACGCCGCACCGGATGGCATTCTCTCTCAAAAAACGCCACCCTGCCAAAAAGATTTGCCGACGAAACAAAAAACGGATCCTCATGAAAAGATTCATGACGTCGATTCCTGTTTCACGCCCGCCAAAAACCGACCCTGCGTAAGAAGATTCCTTAACGCCCTGAAAAAATGCGATAAAAAGTCCCACTTATGCGTTCCGTGGACCCCACGAAGACGGTAGGATAGGGAGAGATTTTCGGCGTTATCCTCCTT
>WBZS01002816.1_pt1 | contig 9995 bp, 1 predicted proteins | sample 5204201 | NCBI WGS metagenome assembly WBZS01 (sample SAMN12344357, study PRJNA552823) | activated sludge metagenome | biome: Activated sludge suspended growth; feature: Nitrification reactor; material: Wastewater; isolation source: activated sludge from nitrification reactor of wastewater treatment... | reverse complement strand
AATCCGCGATTTGCAGCGAGAACGTCGTCGTTCCTGTCAGGCCAAGCGGATCGGTCACGCGAAGGGTGATGTTGACCGTATCAACCTTATTCGCCAGAGGCGTGATGGTGAAGGTACGCGTGCTGCCCGTGCCACTGAACTGAATTCGGGACGCGGCAAGCGCCGTTCCGTCGCTGGTGGTTGCCGATACGTTCAACTGTTGGGCTAAGTTGTCGACATCGTTGACGGTGAACGACACGGGACCAAGTTTGCCGTTCTTGAACACGGTCTGGTCCACGATTGGCGAGATGGTCGGAGCGTCGTTCACGGGGCTGACACGGACGATGAACGAATCGGTGAACGTTCGGGTTCCATCCGAGACGGTGATCGTGACCGTGGTTTCGCCAAACGCATCTTTCGCCGGCGTGATCGTGAAGAAGCGATCGGAGCCCGAGCCTGTCAACACGATGTTCGCATCGGGCACCAACGCTTTGTTGGACGACGTCGCCGTGATCGTGATCGTCGCAGTTACACCAACCGCGTTGATGTAGAACGGCACGGGGCCAAGGACGGTGTCTTCGTCCATGGTTTGGTCGGCGATGGGGACGATCGGCTTCGTGTCGATGGTGAACAAACCGCGTCCTTGAACCCCTGCCGCCAAGACCTGAGCGTCGACGTTAGCTTGGATATCGACGACCGGTGCGTTGGGCATCGAAGTGCCAATGCGGGTCCAGGTACCACCGTCGTTGAGCGAAACATAGACGCCGGTATCGGTACCGACGTAAACCTTTCCGTTCGGAGCGCCGAGCGCCGGCGTGCGATCGATGTAGAGCGAGCGGGCGACATTGAGTTCGAGGTTGCTCGTGACATCGGTCCAGGTTTGACCCGCATCGGTCGTGCGAAGGACGCGATTGCCCTGGATTCGACCATCGAGAACCGCGAAGGCAATGTTCGCGTTGGTGGGATCGGCGAAGATGGCGTTGATCTTGCGGGTGTTGACCGCACCGCCCAAGTTCGGCGTTCGGTTCGCCCAGAAATCCGCACCGTAGTTTGCCGTATAAAAGATTTCGCCTTGGTCATTGCCGGCGTAGATGCCACCGACTTGCGAGGGCGCGAAGGCCAGCGCGGTGAACAATCCGCCCGTCGTCGAAAGGACGGGACTGATCGGGTCCAACGCGTGAGTATTCGTTCGCGTCAAATAGATCTTGTTCGTGCCGACGATGATTTCATCCTGGTAAATCCCGGATTCGAAGATTTTCTTCGGATTGACCGCCAAGGGCGCGAAATACCGGGCTTGGTTGCCCGTGACGGGAATGCCGGTGTTATCGATGAAGGTAAAGTTCGTGCCGCCGTCGCTGGCATACTGCGGACGCAGGTTGAGTAAGTTGGCGTTGGTATTTTGCCACAGGCGGTACACCGTCGTCGGGGTGCCGGGCAAAGCACCTGGCGTCGCGGGACCGGTCCGGATGATGCCGGCGTGTGGTGTGCCTGGATCGGTCACCGAGAAGTTGGCGCCGAGGTCTGGACCATAAAGGCCTTGGCTCGTCCATCGCAGAAGTGCGTTGGAGGAGTTTGTTCCTACGTAAAGGTTGGACGTAAAGAACAGATTCGGATCGGTGGGGTCGATCGCCACGGCGGTAACATCCGAAATCTGCAGATTGCCATTGAGCGGCGTGATCCGCATTTGGTTCGTATTGAATACCGTCGTGATTTGGCCGTAGCGGACGAGAATGCTCGCTCCGCCGGAGCTAAAATCGTAACTAAAGCCTTGGTCGATGGCACGGTAAATCCCCGTATCCGTTCCGACGAGGAGTCGCCCCTGCGCGTCAAAATACATCTCATTGATGCCGGGCGGCAGCCGTGTCGTCCCGGAAGATGTCGTGGTGTTCTCGATGATGTCATACCAGTACACGCCTTCTCCGATATAGGCGGTGTTATCTGGATAACGGTTTGCGAGCGGTGCACGAGCGGCAAAGAATGCCTTGCGACGGTCGTCGCCATTGTTGATGACTGCCACGGCCGGATCGCGCCAATCGTGGTCGGCCATATTGCTCGTGTCGACACGGATCAAGGCATGGCGTAGTGCCCCGGATACGTAGCGTTCCGCACCGCCGACGTAGACCACGGCTGGATTCGACGGGTCCACGGCAAGCGACGTGGTGATCGATCCTTCGTTGTTAAACAAATCGATATCGTGGAAGTCGTTGTGGACGGGGCTGCCAGTGTGTTGGCGCAACATCACCTTGGTGAAATTCAGAAGGTTGTTCTTCGATTTGTAAAGACCCGCAATTCCTGTCTGAACCAACGTTCCAAGCGGGTTTGGATCACCAAAGTTTCCGTAATCGAAGGTGGGAGCGTTTTGGTTCGGCGTGGGACGGGTCGTGATGGTAACGAAGACGTTGCGTTCGTCGCCGACGCGTCCACTGCCCATGGCGATGGCGACACGACCAACGTTGATACCGCTGGGCAACGTGCTGTTGGCAATTCCCGCGTCGCCGCCAAGGATTTGGTCCCATGTACCGCCATTGTTCGCGGAACGCCAAACTCCAGCGGTGATACTCGCCGTCGCTAAGCCGATGTTGCCCAAGCCCACGAGCAGACGATTGCTGTTGAACGGGTCGATTTGCAGATCGGTGACCGAGGCGATGGTGGTTCCTGCGGGCATGCCCGTGGCCACGGTCGTCGGAGGTGCACCGGCACCCAGTTGCAGATACATGTTGTCGGTGCGTAAGACGCTCGTCCAGGTCAAGCCACCGTCGGCGGTCTTGTACACGCCAGGTCCGTTCGCGGGATTGCTCGGATTTCCAATCACCGCCGCGTAGGCGATGTTCGGCGTGTTGGCGTCGACGACGAGGCGAGAAACGTAAGCGCCGCCGAACACGGCATTGGAGTTGCCGATCAAAGTCCAGGTTTTGCCGGCGTCGGTGGATTTCAAAACGCCGAGAGATTGTTGGGTTCCCAATCCGCCAGGTTCACCGTTACCCGTCAAGGCGTAAATCACATCCGGGTTGGACCGTGACACCGCGATGCTCGCGATCGGCGCGGGGATCCGATTCCCGGTTGGGTCGACCAAGTAGTCGGTAAGAGGGGTCCAGCTTTCGCCGCCGTTCACGGTTTTCCAGATACCACCATTGGGCGCACCGATGTAGTAGGTGTTGCCGCTGGTGTCCCGTGGATCCTGTGCGATGGCGTTGATTCGGCCCGCGACGTTGCGATAGCCCAAGCCAAGCGGAACCACGGAGGTCGCTTGGGCACCATGGGCCTGCCATTGCGAAACGTTCGGTCCTTGGTAATTGAACGTGATGCTCGTGAACGATTGATTGCCGATCTTATCGACGACCCGCAACGGCAGGGTGTGTTGGCCGAACGATAGATTGTTGATGTTGAAGGAAAAATTGCCATCGGGATCGAAGGTGCCGATTTTGAAATCGCCTTCGCCGTCGAAGCCTTTCCTATCGACGTCGACTTCCACGAAGGAAATATTGTTGAGTCCGCCGTTGTCATTGATTTTTCCAACGACGGTCGTGTCCGTGGTGAAGTTCACCCCATTGCTCACGAAGCCTGGATTACGCAGGCGGACGTCGGAAATGGTCGGTGCTACCGTGTCGTCGAAGGTCGCAGAGAGACGGACACCATCGACGCCCACGAGCAAAGGCCCGCGATTGTTGACCGTCGCGACGCGGAGTCGGATATTCTTCCCACGCAACCGCTGGAGTTCGGCTTCGGTGAAAGTGTGGACAATAGGTACGGTGCGTGTTCGCGGATCGGTTGGTTGAGTGATGAAGAGGTTTTGCAGCAACCCCGTCGCGGCGGTCACGCCGAACTCGTTGAAACCAGGGACCGAAAGATCCATGATGTCGACGCGAACTTGCTGATTGTCTTCTGGTCTGCGGAAGTCCAAGCTGGAGGTCACTGCGGGGTTAGAGAAGTTCTGCGGGAATTGGAGGTTGAACTGGTACAACAAGTTATCGATGTACAGGTCCATTCCCAATTCGAGCCGAGATGTACCCACGGGCACGAATACATCTTGGTAGAGCAAGTGAGATCCAGAAAACTCCGGCATGAACTGAGCCGGGGTTCGGTTCGTCAACCCGACGATTTGGGTTGGATTCAAGAAGTTGCGACGGAAATTGGGGATAACTTCGAGTTGGTCTAAAGTAGCACGGAACTGCCCAACGGAGGGTGCAGGCAAAGCGGTACTACTGAGGGGCGACTGCGTCCTCGTTTGTCCGAGCCAGCGTCCGCGTGAACCCGGCGAGCCTTCTTGATCGACGAGCGTCCAACCAGAGAGATTGCCATTTTCGCCCGTGAGATCTCGTTGTTCGAAGGAGCCGTTTCGAATGAGGTTCGCGCGGGTGGTCGTGCCGCCGACGGTGAAGGTCACGACGGTGACGACGGGATTGTCCGTGATGGTGACATCGGTGGGTGAATTCGCGGATTGGCTGTCGCCACCAACCAAATAGGGAACAGGTCTCAGGAAGGTACCGTCGCCAATTCCGTAGAGCGCGAAAACGTTATCGGGGTTTCCTGGCGTCGAGTTCGCAAGAAGACCGCTCGCGGTGGAACTCACGACCACATCCAGGAAACCGTCGCGATTGAGATCGATGGCTGCAACGGCTTGGAGACCCACTCCGACCACGACATCCTGTTGAAGTGCAGCGGCGAAACCTGTGCCGAATTGATTCAAAAGCACGGAGACGCCAGAAGTGCCGGCATTGGTGTCGGAACTCGTCGTGATGACGTCTTTAAAACCGTCGTTGTTGAAGTCACCAATCGCAATGTCGTTCGGATTTCTTTGGAAGTTCGCGAACGCCGAGCGAAGGACGAACGTGGCGTTTCCATTGCCTGTTAAGTAAACGACCGCGCCATCGCCGCCGGCGTTGGTAACCACGGCCAGGTCAGCCCTGCCATCCCGATTGAGATCGTCGGTCGCGATCGCGGTTGGATCGCTACCGATCATCGATGGGATTTCGACGCCGGCGGCGAATCCCCCGAGTCCGTTCCCCAACGACACGGTGACGCCGCGAGCGGTCAAGATGCTTCGGTCGGAGGAATCGTTGTGTGCCACCGCGATGTCAAGCAAGCCGTCGCCGTTGTAATCGGCAATCGCCGTGTCGAGCGGAGACCGACCCGTCGGCGTGATGATCAGCGCCGAGAATCCATTCGCGTTGAAATTTCCATTTGGAAGAATCGGCGCGAGAATCTGGTTGAGAAAAACGCCGACGCTGTTTTGCGTTCGGCTCGTGACGATGATGTCCAGCTTTCCGTTTCGATCTAGGTCCGCGAGATCGACGTCAACCAAATCGTTGACAGCGATCGTCGGAATCTTGAAAACGGTGGGGTTATATTGGCCCCCGGGCGTGCCGTGAAACAGATGGACGAAGGAGTTGGAGAACGAAGGATCGTTGTTGATGACCACGAGATCCTTGATGCCGTCGCCATCGAGATCGCCAGCCACGGATTTCCGCACCGTGGCGTTCAGGTTCGGGTTAGGTGCGGGCGGAAGGTTCTGCGATTGGTAAAATCGGCCATCACCGATGCCATAGATCACCGAGGCGTCCGCGCTGGTGCGATTGGCCGTGACGGCATCGGCAATGCCATCGTTGTTCACGTCGCCGATCGCCAAACCCACCGGTTCACGATTGACGGCAAATTGGGACGAAGCCGGCACGGCGGTGAAATTCCCGGTCCCGGCCAGGTTCAACGACGTGATCACGCGCCCGTCGGCCTGGTTTCGATTGACCTGAATAATGTCGAGAAAACCGTCGCCGTTGATATCCGCCAGCTTGATTTCGCCGGAGGTATTGTTGCTGGGTGCGCCTGGATTGATGAGTTGTTGGAAAGTAAACGATAGCGGGGTAGCGTCCTGGAAGAATACCTGAATGCCGCCCGTCGTGCCTGCGACGATGTCGTCGCGGCCGTCGTTGTTGAGGTCGCCGACGGCGAGCGAATTGGTGGCGGCGGCGGGGGCCAACGGTAGCGGTCCAAGTCCCCCAAAGGTCGGATTCAGGTTGCCGAATTGGACAAAATTCCCGGCCGTGGCGTTCGAGTAGACATAGATGCCGTCACCTGCGCCAACCACGATATCACGTTGGCCGGTGCCACCGCTGAAACCGCCTGCCGCCACCGTCGCCGGAGTCAACGGAGGTCGCGTGAAGATGATGGTCGCATCACCCATGGCTACCAAGTTGGAGGGAGTAAACGCACCGGTGCCCGTATTATTCAGCAGGGCCTGGAAATTCAGTTCGTTCTGAGGATCTTGCAGGGCATACATGACGCCGATATCGAGGTTGCCGTCGTTGTTGATGTCGACAATGGTGATGTCGGCAGGGGTGGCCGGGTGGTTCGCGGGCAGGATGTTGGCCAGAAAGACCGTGGTACCCGGATTGACGAAATCGATCGTGCCGGGGATTAACCGAGAATTCAAGAAAACCGTGATATTCGCCCCGCCCGCTTGCATGACGACGAGGTCTTCTTTTTGGTCTTTATTGAAGTCCGCCGTCAACATGGTGACTTTGGAATTCGCGGTGGAAGCAGGTAAATCGAGTTGAAAATCAGGATCAATATTGAAGCCGAAGCCTTGATTGGCATTTCGCCCGACATAAAGGTTGACTTGGCCAGGGCCGCTGGTGGAATTCGCCACGGCCATGTCTAGGATGCCGTCGCCCGTGAAGTCGGCCAAGACGGTATCGCCGGGGCTGGCTTGGACGGTACCAATGTTGGGTTGGCGGAAGTTGGACATCGCGCCGACGACGCCCGTTGGAGAGATATCGGAAACGCCCACGTTATTCAGGTTCGTGACGCCGCCGCCGACGTTTCCACCGTTCGCCGCCACGACTTGGCCTGGTCCGGTCAACGTTCGTCCATCATCCAGGTCCGCAACGCGATCACCATACACGTACAAGGTGTAGGTGTTGGAATTGAGCGGCAATCCGCCGTTGATGAAGAGCGTGACTTCGGTGAGCGAATTGTCGAGGCTTCCCGAATCGATGGCGATCCTTTGTCCGTCCGCATCGATCAAGAGGTAATTGCTTGTGACCGCGGCATTGTTCGACATGCGTTCGGAATAGCGCACGCGAATCGACGTGGGGCCACCTGAGAGCACTTGGTAATTGGTGGGGACCGTCGAAAGGATCCGAGGCGTGTCGTTCGCCATCAGCTCGCGTTTTTCGAGATGTTCGAGCAGAAGGGAACGCTCTTTTTTGGTGCGGAGCGGCTGATGGGGTGCGAAGGTCTTTTTGGTCCGAGCCGAACGAAACCAGCGTGTCCAAATACCCATGATGATGAAACTCCTCGAATGAAACACCCTGGTATTCCAGGGGGACGGCTACGTCCACACCGTGCCGGCCAAAATGAAGCGTCGTGGGAGTGAAAGGCGAACCTTCCGCTCCAGATCAAAAAAACCCGGAGAAAATAAATGGTTCGGTTGCGGAAGAGCGACCGATTCTTGGCCATCGAGTTTTTTCGCCCGATAATTTCAGGGGCGTAAATACCCGACGAGGAGATTTTCCCCCAGATTGCCCGGCCGTTCTGTCTTCGTCAATCCATTGACCTTTGTGAAATAAAAAACCTTTCGCAACCCGCAAATCTTCCGCCAACTGAGTGGATTCTCAGGAAGCACCAGTGGAATCACCGCCAAGCCCACGAATTCGGAAATAAAGGAAAATAACTTAAAGATTCGAGAGCCGACGCGTTCATCCCATCGCCCTAGAAAGATTTCGCGGGAAGGGTGTACAGCAATCATCATGCCGAAATAGTTTTCTCTAGCTGCTGCGAACGGAATGGAGCGTAAGCTAATTCAAATCAAGCATTTATGAAATGTGTTCATTCGAAGGCGTGGATTGGCGCGTCGATTCGTCCGAAAACCTCTGGATGCCTTCATCGAGCGATTCCAGAGCGATTGAAGCAAATTGCAACACCTGAGAAATCTTGCAGAGTTGCCTAATTTATCACCTCCTGCGATTGAACGACGCCGCCACGGACGTGGTGATTCCCGTGGAAAGAGGGGAAGTGGCGCGAGCACCAAACCCCCAAGCGAGCCGGACGCGTGTCGCGGACGGGATTTTTGAGATACTATATTCGACGTATGTTGTTTTTATTAAATAGCGGAATGCTTACGAAGATGCTTCGGCCGGCGAAGATTCCGACGGTAGATCGGCTGGCGACCTAATGAAAATGAATCAACGATGGATCAGCGAACCAGCACGTTGCCTTGAGTGTTGGGAGAAGTCGATTCTTTCCTTCGGCGAAGGCGTTCGGCACGTTCTTCTTCAAAGAGGCTGCGCACCTTTTTCTTGCTGAAGAAGTCGGCGAACCACGGAAAGAACCGCGCGACCAGCGTGATCAACTTGCCTTGAAACGTCAGGACGGTTTCGTTCTTGCCTCGCTCCATGGCGCGAATGGTTGCTTCCGCGACTTGCTCGGAGGTCATGCCTCGAAGGTGATCGAGTTGGACCTTCGCCTTTTGCTCCAACATATTTTGCGAGAAATTCGTTTGCGTAAGGCCGGGACACACGACGAGCACATCGACGCCATCTTTCGCCAATTCGGCCCGGAGCGCTTCGCTAAATCCCTGGACGGCGAATTTGCTGGCTGAATACGCATTGCGGGCGGGCAAACCGCGTTTTCCCGCGACCGAACTGATATTCACGATAGCGGGTTTGTTCCCCTGTTTGAGCATCGGCAAAAAGGCACGGGTCGTTTCGGTCAGGCCGAACACATTGACTTCGAAGATTTTTCGCATCGTTTCTTCTTCGGTGTCGGCGAAATGGCCGGTGGCGCCGATGCCCGCGTTATTCACCAAGATGTCGAGCCCACCGAAGGCTTGCCGCGCCGCTTCCACCATCTTGGGCCGATCCTCGGCACTGGTCACGTCGGCGACGACATACTCAAGCGAATGGCCTTGGCCACGCACCTGCTGTTGGAGTTCCTTGAGGAGGTCTTCTTTACGGGCAGCGACCATCACCTTCGCGCCGCGGGCGGCACACGCCAGCGCCAAGGCTCGGCCGATCCCCTGCGACGCACCGGTGATCAAGATTCGCATGCCTTGAATATTGCGACGCTGGCCCATGACTTACTCCCTCCAACTCGCCTGCATTCTCAACCCAATATCCACATCTTAACGGGATGGAAAGCATCGTTCGAGGCGAACCGTGGTTGGTGGGTTCGCCGATTTGCGTTCTTCGGTTCGGTTGTGCGGGTCGTTCCGTTACTGCGGGGTGCAAAGATCGACCATTTCGCGAAACGAAAGGGTTTCATTCAAGGTTTCCAGGAGTCGGCCGGTTCAGGCATCGACATTTGGTGGGTCAGCCCATAAGGAATCTTCTGCGAAGGAAGTGATTTCCATGCCGACCAACGCCAACAGGGTTGGTGGATGATTCCTTTTGACGGATAAGAAACGACGATTCTCAATCAGGACCAAGACGATGCCGACCGTGGCGTCTCCCGCCGTTCAGCAAGGGCGGCTTTGCATCGTGTCCGCGGCTCTGTTGTGGAGCACCAGTGGCGCGTTCACCAAACTTTTGACGCAGCCTACGTTTCTTCATCTCAACGATCCTCCCCTCGAGGATTTGCACGCGTTCGGCTTGGATTGGCCTATCCAGATTGCTTGTTTTCGAACCTTGTTCGCCGCCCTGGTTCTTTCTCTGTTACTTCGCCGTGCGGATTTTTCGTTTCGGCCTTTGATGGTTTTGAGTGCGGCCAACTTCGCGATCATGAATTTCCTTTTCGTCAGTTCGATGGCCCTGGGTACGTCCGCGAATGCGATCTTGTTGCAATACTCCGCTCCCCTGTGGATGTACCTCGCCTCCGTCTTTTGGCTTCATGAGCCGACCGACCACCGCTCGACGGTTTGCATGGTTCTTGGACTGCTGGGCGTGGGTGTCATTGTCGCTGGCGGTTGGACCGAAGGAAATCTCACTGTCATCCTCATTGGCCTGGGAAGCGGTTTCACGTATGCCGGCGTAATTCTCTTCTTGCGCCTGCTGCGTGGCGTGTCGGCGGCGTGGATCACCGTC
>WBZS01002815.1_pt1 | contig 9995 bp, 8 predicted proteins | sample 5204201 | NCBI WGS metagenome assembly WBZS01 (sample SAMN12344357, study PRJNA552823) | activated sludge metagenome | biome: Activated sludge suspended growth; feature: Nitrification reactor; material: Wastewater; isolation source: activated sludge from nitrification reactor of wastewater treatment... | reverse complement strand
ACCATGCCCCACGACCTGCAAAGTCGCATCTACCTCGCGTCGCGCAGCCCGCGCCGGCGCGAACTGCTGCACCAGATACATGTCAATTTCGAGATCCTGCTGTTCCGCGGCGGCCTGCGCGAAGATGTCGATGTAAGCGAAGACGTGATCGCAGGCGAAGCGCCGGAGGACTACGTGCAGCGCATCGCCCATGCCAAGGCGCTGGCCGGTGTCGAGCGGGTCGGCTCGCGGCGGCTCATGCCGCACCCGGTGCTGGCGGCCGACACCACGATCGAGCTGGACGGCCGGGTAGTCGGAAAACCGGAGAACGCAGAGCATGCCGAGCAGATTCTCGCCCAGCTTTCCGGACGTGCGCATCGGGTGCTGACGGCGATCGCGGTGGCCGATTCCGACCAAGTCGAACACCAGTTGTGCGTGAGCCAGGTGCGATTCCGCCAGCTCGATGCCGGAGAAATCCGCCGCTACGTCGCCACCGGCGAACCGATGGATAAGGCCGGCGCCTACGCCGTGCAGGGCCGGGCCGGCATGCTGATCAGCGAGATACACGGATCCTATTCTGGAATCATGGGATTGCCGCTGTACGAAACGTCCCTGCTGCTGACCAAGTTCGGCTACCGCTTCTAGCCCGGCTGTGGCATCCGGCGCGATACGGATCGCCCGGCAGGCGCCGCAGCCCGGCCAGGCACTGCCTGAAGATGCCCTATCCATGCGGCTTCCAGGGCAGCGGCCGGGAATGATCGCGCGCCACGGCGCCGCCGCTTCAGGTTCTCCCGCCCTTGGCAGGCGGTGAACGCGGTCCGCTCGCAAAGGCGGTGCCGAGCATCAGGCTTTCCAGAAAAGCGGTGTCGAGGTGGTGCTCTACCGCATCGGCCAGACGCTCAAGCGCCGCTTCGCGCAGGCCGGCGTAGTCGCACCTCTGCGCGTCCTTGAGCCCGGCCCACTCGAGCAATGCCGCGCATGCGGGCGCCGCATCGAATACGCCATGCAAGTAGGTGCCGATGATTTGCCCGTCCGCCGATAGGGCGCCTTCGCTGCGGTGGCCCGCCGGCTCGTCGACCACACAGAAGGGTCGCACGAGCCCCGCGCCGCGGCATACACCGGCGTGAATCTCGTAGCCGTGCACGAGGGCATCGCCGATCAGCAGCTTGCCGCGCACATTGCGCAACTGCTTCTCGGTTTGCAAATCGGTTTCGACGTCGAGCAGGCCGAGACCTTCGCTGCTCCCCGGACTGCCTTCGACGCCGTGTTCGTCGACGATGCGCTGGCCGAGCATTTGAAACCCGCCGCAAATGCCGATCAGTTTGCCGCCGTAGCGCAAATGTCGGCGAATGGCGTGCTCCCAACCGGACTGGCGCAGCCAGTCGAGATCGGCACGCACCGACTTCGAACCGGGCAGCACGATCAAGTCTGCCGGCGGCGGGCTTTCGCCCGGCGGGACGAACTCGAGATCGACTTGCGGATGCATGCGCAATGGATCGAAATCGGTGTGGTTGCTGATCCTGGGCCACACTGGAACGATCACCTTGAACCGTCCGGCCATGTTCTGCTCCGGTTCGTCCATCGGCAGCGCATCCTCGGCTTCGAGGTGCAGACCATGCAGATACGGCAACACGCCGATCACCGGTTTTCCGGTCTCCCTCTCCAGCCAGTCGAGCCCGGACTGCAGCAGCGCGATATCGCCGCGAAAGCGATTGATGACGAAACCATTGACCCGCTCGCGCTCGCCCGGCGCGAGTAGCGCGAGGGTGCCAACCAGGTGCGCAAATACGCCGCCGCGATCGATGTCGGCGATCAGGATCACAGGGCAATCGACCGCCTCGGCAAATCCCATGTTGGCGATGTCGTTCTCGCGCAGGTTGATCTCGGCCGGCGAACCTGCGCCTTCCGCGACCACGACCTGATAGCCGCCGGCCAGCCGCGCATGCGATTCGAGCACCGCGGCGCGGGCGCTGCGCTTGTAGTCGTGGTAGCCGGCGGCATTCATGTTGCCGATCGCGCGGCCATGGATGATGACCTGCGCGCCGACGTCGGTGTTCGGCTTTAGCAGCACCGGATTCATGTCGCTATGCGGGGCGAGTCGGCATGCCATCGCCTGCACCGCCTGGGCGCGCCCGATCTCTCCGCCGTCGATAGTCACCGCGCTGTTGAGCGACATGTTCTGCGGCTTGAACGGTGCGACCCGCACCCCGCGCCGCGCAAGCCAGCGGCACAGCCCGGCGACCAGGGTGCTTTTGCCCGCGTCCGAGGTGGTGCCCTGGACCATCAAGGTTCGCCCTCGCGCGGAATTGGGGACGGTGGCGCTCATGCACGCTCCGCCTGCCGAGCCAACGCGCGTCCAAGGCGCTGCCATCCAGCCTCGCTGCCCGGAAGCCCAAAGCGCAGGCTCGCCGGACTCTGGAACAGGCGTACCAGGATGCCCGCCCTGGCCAGCGCCTCGAACCACTCGGCCGCCCGGGCGGACCTCACCCATTGGAACAGCGCGCAGCCGCCGCCGGGCGCAAGTCCGTGCGCCTGGAGCAACCGGGCAAGGCGGTGCGAATCGCGCAGTAGGCGCGCTCGGGTTTCCTGTTGCCAGGCGACATCCAGCAGGGCTTGCGCGGCGACCTGCCGCGCGGGTCCGCTAACCGTCCAGGGACCCAGTTCGTCGGACATGGACTGCAGCAAATCCACGGCGGCGGCGACAAATCCGACGCGCGCGCCGGCCAGTCCGAAAAACTTGCCGAACGAGCGCAGAACGACGAGGCCGGGCCGATCGCAGAATTCGATCAGACTTGCATGCGGGGTCGCGTCGATGTATGCCTCGTCAACCACCAGCCAGCCACCACGGGCGGCCAGACGCGAATGGAGCGCGAGCAGCGCGGCCGGTGAATGGACCTCGCCGGTCGGGTTGTTGGGGTTGACCAGAACCAGAACATCGCAGGTGGCCGACGCCTGCGCCAATTCGTCCGCCCCGATGATCTCCACTGCGTGACCGGCGCGCCGCCACGCGTGTGCATGTTCGGCGTAGCTCGGAGAGCGCAGGGCGACGCGTGAACGCGGGCGAAGCCCGGGCAGCACCTGCAGCGCGGCCTGTGTCCCGGCGACCGGAATCAGGTGGGCGGCCCCGTAGTGGCCTCTGGCGGCGATCTCGAGTCCATCGTCATCCTCGGGCAGGCGCTGCCACGCCTGCACCGGCAGCGCGGGTACTGGCCAGGCTTGCGGGTTGATCCCGGTGGAAAGGTCCAGCCAATCGGAAACCGGAATGCCGTAGCGCGCCGCCGCGCTGCGCACCCTGCCGCCATGTTCAAGCATGAAACCTCTCCAGCAATTTTTCCGACGCGCCAAGCAGGAGGACGATGCCCAGCCAGAGCCAAAGACTGTCTCGCACCAGCTTCAGCGCGGCATCGATGTCTTGGGCATTTGCGCCCCGGCCGACGCCCAGCGCGGGCCGCAGGTGCCATTGGCCGGCGTATTTTGCCGGTCCGCCGAGTTCGATACCCAGCGCGCCGGCACCAGCGGCCATCACCGGGCCGGCATTCGGACTGTCCCAGGCCGGCGCCTGCACGCGCCAGCAGGCGAGCGCATCGGCAAATCGCCCGCACAGCGCATAGGACAGCGCCGTGAGCCGTGCCGGAACGAAGTTCAGCGCGTCGTCCAGCCGCGCCGCTGCCCAGCCGAAATGGAGGTAGCGATCCGTGCGATACCCCCACATCGCGTCCAGCGTATTGGCCAGGCGGTAGAGCACTACGCCCGGCGCACCGGCGACCGCGAACCAGAACACGGCGCCGAAGAGCGCATCGTTGCCGTTTTCCAGCACCGATTCGACTGTCGCCCGCGCCACATCGGCATCCTGCATCTGCCCAGTATCGCGGCTGACCATGCGCGCGACACACTGTCGCGCCTGTGCGAGATCACCGGCATCCAGCGCATCGGCCACGGCGCGCGCATGCTCACGCAAGCTGCGATGGCCGATGGCCAAGTAGAGCAGGCCGACCGCCGACACCCACCCGAACAGCGGCAGACGCGCCAGCAATGCTGCGGCAAGTGTTGCCGGAACCAGCAGCGCACACAGCGCCATAGCGCCGGCACCACGCGACGGGCGATAAAGCCATTGCTCGATCCGGCTCGCGACCCGGCCGAAACCGACCAGCGGATGCCATCGCTTCGGTTCGCCCAGCAACGCGTCGAGGATCACGCCGAGGATCGAGGCCAGCGCGATGCTCATCAGATGACGGCTCGAAACCGCAGCCGCGGCGGAAAGCTGGCCATATCAGCGCCGGCCCTCCTGGCAATCGTCGGCGGCGGTTGCGGCGATGATCGCGTGCAGTTGCGCCAATCCGTCGGTCAAGGCCGCCGGACCCGGCTGCAGGATGTCGCAGGATTTGATCTCGTAAAGGCGGCGGTAACGCACAGCCGGTACGACATCCCATCCCGGACGATCGACCACGCTGGCAGGCTGGAATTTTTTGCCGCACCAGGAACCGATGATCAGGTCGGGCGCCCGCCGAACAACCTCGAGCGGATCGGCGATGATGCGCTGGCGTGCCAAGCCGTGCCGCGACCGTTCGCCGAAGACGTCGTCGCCACCGGCGATCTCGATCAGCTCCGAAACCCAGTGGATGCCGCAGATCGGCGGATCGTTCCATTCCTCGAAGTACACCCGCGGCCGTCGCGGCAGATCCGCGGCACGCCGGCGCACGGTCTCCACATTGCGCTCTAGATCGTCGATCAGCGTTGCCGCCTTGCCCGGTTCGCCGATGAGACCGCCTAGGGTTTCGATCATCTCGAGAATCTGGGCGATGCTGCGCTGGTTGAAGACGTGCACTTGCAAGCCGGCGCGAATCAGTTGCGCCGCAATGTCCGCCTGCATGTCCGAGAAGGCCAACACCAAGTCCGGTTCGAGCTCAAGGATTTTGCCGATCTTCGCGCTGGTGAATGCGCTGACCCGCGGTTTCTCGCGCCGCACTCGGGGCGGACGAACGCAGAACCCGGAAACGCCGACGATGCGTGCCTGCTCGTTCATGCAGTAGAGCGCCTCGACCGTCTCCTCGGTCAGGCAGACAATGCGTTGCGCACCGTGGACTCTGCCGCCGTTCATTGCGAAAACAGCCTGGCAACGGCAAGCGGGTTGGACGGAAAGTAGAAATGCATATAGCTCGCGGTGAGCGATCCCTTGCGATAGACCGCCTCGGCGGTCGCCCCGCCATTGGGGCAGCGCCCAGCTGCGAGCGGCTCGAGGCGGATCTTCGAGCGCGAGAAATGGAAGCTGTGTCCGCGCAGCGAGCCTTCGGGCAGGTTCACCGCTTGCAGGCCCAGCGCGGCCAGTCGTGGCTGCATGGCCGCCGACCCCGGCAGCAGGCCGACCAGCGCGGCTCGCCGGCCGCGAACGTCGGCCAGCGAATCGAGCAGGTAGAGCATGCCGCCGCACTCGGCAACGATGGCTTTGCCGGCAGCGTGATGCGTGCGGATCGAGGCGATCATCGACTGATTGTGCGCCAATGCGTCCAGATGCAGCTCCGGATAGCCGCCGGGCAACCAGAGCGCATCTGCCGGCGGCATGGTCGCATCCGCGATCGGCGAGAAGACCACCGTTTCTGCCCCCAGCGCATGCAACACGTCCAGATTCGCGGGGTAGATGAACGAGAACGCCGCATCCCGCGCGATGGCGATTCGCAAGCCGCGCAGGCTGGCGCCGGCCGAGGCATCGAACAGCGGCGCACTGGAGAGCGGGAACGCCACCTCTGGCGGCAGATCGGGCGTGCCATGCTCGGCCCAGGCGTCGGCCCAGCGGTCGAGGCGCAAGTCGAGGTCGTCGAGTTCCCGAGCCTGGACGAGTCCGAGATGGCGTTCGGGCAGCAACAGCCGTGCATCGTAGGGCAGCGCCGCCTTCATCTTGATGCCGGGCGGCAGACTGGTTTCGAGCATGCGGGCATGCGCGGCGCCCCCGACACGGTTGCCGACGACGCCCGTCAGGCGAATCCCGTCGCGGTAAAGTGCAAGTCCATGGGCAACCGCGCCAAAGGTCTGCGCCATGGCGCCTGCATCGATGACGGCAAGCACGGGCAGCGCGAACGCGAGCGCGAGATCGGCGCTCGACGGCGCGCCGTCGAACAGGCCCATGGCGCCTTCGACCAAAATCAGATCGGCCTCCGCCGCGGCGACGGATAACAGGCTGCGGCAGTGGGTCTCGCCACCCATCCAGAGATCGAGCTGGTAAGCCGGTCGCCCCGCAGCACGTGCCAGAAACGACGGATCGATGAAGTCCGGCCCGGTCTTGAATACCTGCACCCGCCGCCCCCGCAATGCATGAAAGCGCGCGATGGCCGCGGTGACGCAGGTCTTGCCCTGGCCGGAAGCCGGTGCACCGACGAGCATGGCGGGGCAGGCGCGTGTCGACATTACCGTTCGATATCCTGCGGCGCGCGGATGCCGCGCCCAAGCGTGTGTCCGGGCATCGCGATGTCGATCAAGGTCTTCCCGCGTTGCATGCGCACGCGCATGCGTTCTTGCGCCGCCTCATTCATGGGCGGGGCATCTGGCCACGGCCGCGAGCATGCATGACCGCAACAACCAGCGCGTGCACCGATGCGATGACTACAACGTAGGCAAAAACGCTGCTCAGGTAGGGCCAGTAGTACAGCGCGGCGCGCGCGGCGAATTGCGACCAGGACAGATCGGGAAATGTTCCGGAAAGCAGGTAGTACGAGCCGTTGGAGATCAGAAATGCCACGCTGCCGGCAATCGCCAGCGCGGAGACAAGCGCGGCGACGGCGTGCCGACCGGCTTCGTGGCGCGCCGAATACCAGCGCCCGCCGAACCACATCGCAGCATAGGTCGGGATCAGAAAGGGATAGGCAGGCGATACGCACCAGCCGCCGCTGCCGCCCAGCGTGGCGAGATAGTCGATCAACGCGGCCTGACTCAACAACAGCAACAGCGGCCAGCGCTGCCGCAAGTAAAAGCCTGCCGCGAAGAACACCGCCAGCGAGGCGTCGGGCAGATGCAGCGCCGAGCCGAAATGGTGATGGCGGGTTGCTGCCATCAGCAGTGCAAGCAGGACGAGCACGCCGACCTGCAACGGTCTGGCGGGTGGGGCCGATCCGAACTTCATGAAGTTCTCCTTGCGCGGTGGACGCGGAAGTGGGTCATTTCGGTTGCCAACGCAGCGTGAACATCACTTCACGTCCGGGCTGATTGTAGAAGGCGGCGGTTTCATAGCGTTTGTCGAACACGTTGGCCAGACGCGCCTGCAGCCGCCAATCCGCCGCCAGCGCGTATTCGACACGCAAGTCGAGCGTCGAGAAACCGCCCAGCGCAACCGTGTTGGCGAGGTCTTCGAAACGCCTGCCTTCGCTGTGCAGCGTCAGGCCGGTGCGCAGCGCACCCCAGCTTCGATCGGCGTCGAGATTGAACAGTTGGCGGGCACGCCGAGGCAATTGCCGGCCGCGGTTGGCGTCGTTCGCCCGGCTCTGCGGATCGAGCAACGACAGGTTGGCCGCCAGCATCCAGCCGGCAACCTCTGTCGAGAACGTCGCCTCCAGGCCATCGATGCGCGCCGAGGCGATATTGGCAACCGGAAAGCCCGCGACCAGGTCAGTGATCCTGTTGCGATAGACATGCAAAGACCAATCGCCCTGCGCGGCGCGCCCGTCAAGTCCGAGTTCCAGGCTCGCTGATTCTTCGGGGCGCAGATCCGGATTGCCGAACTCCGGGAAGTAGAGCTGATTGAACGTCGGCGATTTGAACGCCGTTCCATAGCTTGCGCTTGCGCGAACCGCCTCGCCGAACCGGTAACCGAGCGCGACATTGCCGGTTCTATGCCGTCCGAATTGCTGGTTGTCATCTTCGCGCAGCGCCGCCTGAACCTGCAGGGCGCCGCTCTCACCCAGGTATTGGACGAACACGCCGGTGTTGTCGCGCGACGAGATTCGGTATGCCGTCGTGCCGTCGACGGTCTCCTTGAGATAGTCGACGCCCACGCTCACGGTATGGCCGCCGGCCACTGCGAAGTCGTTCTGAAACGATACGGTGTCGCGCCGTGTGTCGAAGGTACTGCTGTACTTCCCGTTCAGGAAATTGTCGGATTCGTCGCGGCTTCGACCCGCCGCCAAGGTGACATGCCAAAAATCGAACGGCGCGGTGCGAAGGCGCGCACCCAGCACATCCTGCAGGAACGTTCCCTCGTTGGTGAAGGAACCGTCGTACTCGTTGCGTCCCTCGGCGCGCAGCCAATGAACATCGACATCGGTCGTCTGCCCGAAGCGGTAGCCGGCCCGCAACGAACCGGACAGGCTGCGATAACCGTCGCGATCGGGCTCGTTGGTAAAACAGCCGGCGCCACCGGGAGATGGCTTGCCGCGGCAGGCATTGAAGCCGACCGTATTGAGGCTGCTCATGCTCAGCGCGTACCACCCCGGCCCCGCACTACCCGACCAGCCGAGCGAACCAGCATAGGTAGCGGCGGAGCCGGCGCCCAGACTCGCATCGAAGCGCAGCGGTCCGCCGCCACGCCGGGTGAAGATCTGGATGACACCGCCGATGGCTTCGGAACCATAGAGACTCGAGCGCGGCCCACGCACGATCTCGACACGGTCGATCTGATCCAGAGGAATGTCCTGCAGCGCTGCCGTGCCCAGCGTGGCGGAACCGACTCTGACGCCATCGATCAGCACGAGTACATGATCGGAATTGGTTCCGCGCAGGAACACTGCCGCCGCCTTACCGATTCCGCCATTGCTCGCGACGCCGAGGCCGGGCGTTGCGCGCAGCAATTCGGGCAGCGACTGCGCCTGACTGCGCTCGATCCGATCGCGCGTGATAACGCTGACGGCGGCAAGCGCATCGTCCGCTTGCTGTGCGATGCGCGAGGCCGTGACCTGTACCGCAGGCAGGGTGGGCGGGACGGTCTCAGCCCGAACGCATACTGCCGAAAACGCCAGTGCAAGGACCGCGGCAAGTTTGGCCGCGTCGCGGATCGCGCCGGCAAAGATCTCGGGACGAAGGGTTTCGCCCACCATACGGGAACTGCGATACATGACGCTATTCCTCCTCCGCGCACGCCCGCGCGACGAGTTCTGAAATGCGGAACACTGAGGAGGAACAGGCGAACAACCTGGAATCGACGCATTGCGGCCCACAGCGAAACTGCCAACCGCATGCCACGCGTCGCTTCCGTGCAAATCACCTGGCATGGCCCTCCGCAATGCCGCAACGAGCGCTTCGGGCCGGTCTCCGGGCTGGCGAGCAGCAGATCGTCTCCGTCGCTGGAGACACCTGCCCGACGCGGCGCCTTCCCATGCTTGCGCACAGTGGCCTGTTGCCGCGTCTGGACTCGCTTACCGTTGCGGGGGCAGCGCCGGCATTGCAACGACCGCAGTCGTATGCGCACCGGCTTCCCGTTTAATCCGTCGAGCGAAAGCTCTCTGGACACCTGAAACGAGCGCGCAGTCTAGCCGAGAAGTTTTTGCGCGGCAACACCGGGGCGGCGGGAGAGATGCGATGCAAGCGCCAATCCGGCTGGTAAGGGCGGCCGTGCGCGCTATGCCATGGGGATTGCGGGTCCGCTTGCCCAGGCGCGGCGAGGGGCCGGCGCGGCAAGTTGGGGATTCGTCCGCCAGATGGGTAGAATCCTCCCATCCCATCACCCCGGTCCCCGTTCGCCGTGGAAGACCAGTTCCTGATCAATTTCACGCCGCAGGAAACCCGTGTCGCGCTGATGCAGCAGGGCGTGGTGCAGGAGCTGCACATCGAGCGGGTCGGCAGCCGCGGGCTGGTCAGCAACGTCTATCTGGGCAAGGTGGTGCGCGTGCTGCCGGGCATGCAGTCGGCGTTCATCGACATCGGGCTGGAACGCACCGCCTTCCTCCATGTTGCCGACATCTGGGTGCAACGCAACGGCAACGGGGATGCCGGCAAGCCGATCGAACGCATCCTCGCGGAAGGCCAAAGCCTGGTGGTGCAGGTACTCAAAGACCCTATCGGCAGCAAGGGCGCGCGGCTGTCGACGCAAATCAGCC
>WBZS01002813.1_pt1 | contig 9999 bp, 8 predicted proteins | sample 5204201 | NCBI WGS metagenome assembly WBZS01 (sample SAMN12344357, study PRJNA552823) | activated sludge metagenome | biome: Activated sludge suspended growth; feature: Nitrification reactor; material: Wastewater; isolation source: activated sludge from nitrification reactor of wastewater treatment... | reverse complement strand
CGCTGATGCTCGGCGGCACCCCACGCCGGCGGGCCGTCTCCGAGGCCACGCGCTGGTTCGAGCCGCTCGGGCTCGCCGGCATGGAACAGCGCCGGCCGGGACAGCTGTCGGGAGGCCAGTTGCAGCGCGTCGCCATCGCCAGGGCACTGGTCGTCTCGCCGAGCGTGGTCTTCGCCGACGAGCCCACCGCCGCGCTCGACCGGGCCACGGGAGCATCGACGATGTCGGTCCTCACCGAGGCGTGCCGTCAGGCCGACGCGGCGCTCCTGGTCGTCACCCACGATCCCGAGGTCGCCGCGGCATGCGATCGGGTGGTCCACATGCGCGACGGACAGGTACTCGAGATCGAGGACCGAGTCGACGCCCCGACGGTGGTGGTCCGATGATCGCCGCACTCCGACTCCTGCCGCTCCTCATTCGCCGCGCTCCCCGTCAGGCTGCCGGTGCAGCGGCCCTGTGCGCGGCCGGGGTGGCCGCGGCGACGCTCGTGGCGGCGACGGTCATCGCCGCGTGGGCCGGCCTCGGCGAGCGAGAGGCCCGGTTCGTGTGGCGAGAGCCGGTGCCCGCCGCGTCGGACGAACGAGCGACAGCGCTGCAGCGGCGCTCGCTGGAGCTGTTCGACGAGCGCGAGATCCACGTCGTCGAGCTCGCCGCGACCGCCCCCGGGGCGGCAGGACTCGCTGCGATTCCCGTTCCGCCCGGGCTCCGGGCCGTGCCCGGACCCGGTTCGGCGGTGGTGTCACCAGCGCTGGCGCGACTCATCGCCGCCACCCTGTCCGACCAACTCGGGGACCGGTTCGGCCGCGTCGTCGGAACGATCGGTGATGCCGGCCTGGCCCGACCCGACGAGTTGGTGGCCGTGCTGGGGCGAACGGTCGCGGCGATCGGTCCCGTCGGTTCGAAGGAGATCGGCAGCTCCCCCCAGATGCGCGGGCCCGGCGTCGCGTCGGCGGTGACCCCGATTACCCGATACGACACCACACAACAGGACAACGATCTGCAGGTGTACCGGGAGATGGCCCTCGTCGCCGTGGTACTCGTCGCCGTTCCGGCGCTCATGCTGGTGGGTTCCGCCGCCCGACTGACCGCGGCGCGACGGGAACTCCGGCTGGCCGCGATCCGGCTGGCCGGAGCAACGCCGGGAGCGGTCCGGGTGCTGGCCGCAGCCGAGACGGCGTTGGGCGCCGTGGCCGGCGCGATCGTCGGCGTCGGCGCGTCCCTCTTCCTCGCTCCGGCGCTGCGCGGCGTGCCGATCGCCGGTGGCGAGTGGTTCGCGTCGGACCTTCGGCTCGACGCTGCACGGGCCGCCGGTCTCGCCGCTGCGGCGGGGCTGGTCAGCGTCGCCGCCGCCGTGCTCTCCTTGCGGCGGGTGGCCTCGGCGCCCCTGGGTGTCGCCCGGTCGGCCGAACCACAACGGGCACGGTGGCCCCGCCTCCTCGGGCTCGGGGTCGCGCTCGTCGGACTGGTCCTCTCCACGCTGCTCGCCCGAGGTGGCAGCTCCGGCGAGGCCGTCGTCATGATCGCTGCGCTCGGAATCGTCATCGGGTCGTTGGGACTGGTCGGGCCCTGGATCTGCTCGGTGGTCGGGCGCACCATTGCCCGATTCGCTCGCGTCCCGTCGACGCTGATCGCCGGACGACGGATCGCCGACGATCCGAAGGCCGCCTACCGGGTCGTGTCGTCGGTCGTTCTTGCCGGGCTCATCGCCGGCTTCCTCGCCGGCGTGCTGCCGACCGCCGAGGCGAAGGACGATCGGTACGGTTCGACCGACGAGCTCTCGGTCTCGCTGCCGTCCGCCGACGCCGACGCCCTGCTCGCCCTCGACCTCCCCACCCGGTTCGCCGGCACGACCGTCGAGCAGGTCGGGGTCGGCGCCGACCCCGACGACAACGAGACAGTCGATCTCGCAATCACCCCGGGAGCGGGAGTGTCGCTCGAGCAGTTGCGCACGATCACATCGCCGAGCCGGAACGGCAATCCGCTGGTGTCGTCGCGCGACGACCTCTGGAGCCAGGCCACCCTCGTTGGTGACGTCCGCCGAGGATCGCTGGTCGTCCTCATCGCCGGACTCCTCCTCGCGGCGGCCTCCTCCGCTGTGGCTGCGGCGGCGTCGGTCGTCGACCAGCGCCGTACCATCGGGCGCCTCGCTCTCACCGGTGTCCCGATCGAGATGCTGCAGGCAGCGCGACGCTGGCAGACGACGGTGCCGCTCGTCGCGGCGACCACCGGAGCGATCGCGGTCGGTCTCGGTGGGGCGATCGCACTCATGCTGGGCTTCGGTCAGTCGTCGGAAGGTCTGGTGCCACCGGAGACACTTCAGCTGGTCGCCGCCATCATCGGAGCGGCAGGGATCGGACTCGTCAGCAGCGCCGTCACCCGGCCGCTCCTCGTGAACGCCGCCCGCTCCGGCACCGCGACGCCGGAGTGACGGGGTTCGGCCAGTGGGTCAGTCGGTGGAGTCAGTCGGTGAGACCGGCGTCGTGGGCCAGGATCGCGACCTGGACCCGATTCGCGACCCCGAGCTTCATCAGGAGCTTCGACACGTGCGACTTCACCGTCGCCTCGCTCATGAAGAGGGCGGTGCCGATGTCGGCGTTGGACGACCCCCGGCCGACCTCGACGAACACCTCGGTCTCGCGATCGGTCAGGACGGCGATGCGTTCGAGCGCCTGGCGGCGACGCTCGGCGCGAGGGTCGTCGGCGAAGTGCGAGATCAACCGGCGCGTGACCGTGGGCGAGAGCATCGACTCGCCCGCAGCGACGACCCGGACCGCCTCGACCAGCTCGCGTGGAGGAGTGTCCTTGAGGAGGAACCCGGCGGCACCCGCCTGGAGGGCCCGGAACACGTAGTCGTCGAGATCGAAGGTCGTGAGCACGAGCACTGCCGGCGCCGCGTCGAGCGCTCGGACCGCAGTCGTCGCGGCGAGACCGTCGAGGCGGGGCATGCGGATGTCCATCAGCACGACGTCGGGGCGCAGCGTGGTCACCGCGGATACGGCATCGGCACCGTCGTCGATCTCGCCGACGATCTCGAAGTCGTCCGCCGACTCGAGGATCATGCGCAAACCGGCGCGGACGAGCGCCTCGTCGTCGACGATCAGCACCCGCGTCATGCGCTCGCCACCGGCTCGACGGGGGCGCCCGCCCACGGCAGCCACGCCCGCATCGCCCAGCCACCGCTCGGCTCGGCGCCGCTGTCGAAGGTGCCCCCGAGGAGGCGGATACGTTCGCCCAGCCCGACCAGCCCCGAACCCGAACCCGGGAGCTGTTCCCCGAGCAGCGCCGCCGCGACCGGGGCCCGGTTCACGACTGCGACGGTCACTCCGTCGAACTCGGAGCCGGCGATCGTCACCACGGTCGCCGCACCGCGGGCGTGCTTGTGCACGTTGGTCAGCCCTTCCTGGACCACCCGATACACGGCCCGAGCGGTGGCATCGGGCAGTTCGGGCAGTTCATCCACCAGTTCCACGGTGATGCCGGCAGTCCGTGAGGCATCCACCAGCCGGGCGATGTCGGCCACTGTCGCCGTCGGGACCAGGTCGGCCCCTTCCGCACCGGCCTCGGATCGCAGCACTCCGAGCACCTCACGCAGCTCCTCCAGCGTCTGGTGCGCGGTCGTGCGGATCAACGATGCCGCCTCCTCCACGCGGTCGGCCCCGGCGTCGGCGTTCACCTCGAGTGCGCCGGCGTGCAGTGCGATCAGCGACACCTTGTGGGCGAGGACGTCGTGCATCTCACGAGCGATGCGGGCTCGCTCGCTCGCCTTGGCCTGATCGGCCCGCAGCTCACGCTCTTCCTCGGCCCGCTCGGCGCGCTCACGCAGGGACGCCACGAGGTCTCGCCGCGCGCCGACGTAGGCACCGATCGCCGCGACCGCGATCGCCTGCATCATCGCCGAGATCACGGTCCCCAAGGTGAAGCGCTCGATCCGCATCAGTTCGGGCACGGCGAACGCGACGCCGCCGGCGACGACGATCGCGACCAGCACACGGTCCCGTCGGGCCACGGCAGCCGAGTACAGCCCGTACAGCAGGGGCACCGGGTTGTGGGAGAACAGGAACAGCACGGCCGACCCGAGCGTCAAGCGAACCGGGTGTCGGCGGCGCCACCAGAGCAGGACCGTGCCGGCGGCACCGGTGACGGCGATGACCCAGCGTGGCAGGTCGACCCAGCGGGGGTTGCTCTCGGTCGCGGCGATGGTGCCGACGATGCTGAAGAGCACGGCGAAGCCGTCGGCGACCGGCGCACCGTACTGCGCTCGCAGTCGTTGCCACCGCCTGGTCATCGCTCCCATGAGGCCAAGGGTACGGCAGCGCCCGACGGGCGGCCTCCGACGAAGGTCTCATCACGGCCCGACGATCTCCGACTTTCGTCGGGGGTCCCGACCCTCTCCCGGCCGATGTGACGACACTGCGCCCGGCGCACGATGAGTCCATGATCAACGTGCAGAACCTCACCAAACGCTACGGCGCCCACCTGGCGGTCGATGACGTCTCGTTCCGTTGCGAACCCGGCACCGTCACCGGCTTCCTCGGACCGAACGGCGCCGGCAAGTCCACCACCATGCGGATGCTCACCGGTCTGACGCCGCCGACCGCCGGAACAGCGACGATCGACGGTCGACCGTTCGACGACCTCCCGAACCCCGGTCGACTCGTCGGGGTCATGCTCGACGCCTCCGCCCAGCACCCGGGGCGCTCGGGGCTCGAGACGCTTCGGCTCAGCTCCCAACTGCTCGGGCTGCACCGCAGCGCGGCCGACGACATGCTCGAGCGGGTTGGCCTCAGCCACGCGGCGAAGCGGAAGGTCGCGTCGTACTCGCTCGGCATGCGCCAGCGGCTCGGCATCGCCAACGCCCTGATCGGCGATCCGGCCATCCTCGTCCTGGACGAGCCGGCCAACGGCATGGATCCGGAGGGCATCCGCTGGATGCGCCTCCTGCTCCGCGACTTCGCGGCGCGCGGTGGGACGGTCCTGCTCTCCAGTCACCTCCTCGGGGAGGCGCAGGCCACGGTCGACCGACTGGTCGTGATCGGCGGCGGACGCATTGTCGCCGACGACGACCTCGACGCACTCCTCGTCGGCCAGGGCTCGACGGTGCGGGCGCTGGACGACGCGGCGATGGTCGTCGCCCTCCGCACGGCCGGCTTCGACGTCAGCCGCACCGACCGCGGATGCCTGCACGTGCAGGCATCCGCAGAGGAGGTCGGCCGACTCGCCCTGTCGTCCGGGCAGGTGCTGCTCGAACTCTCCGGCGGCGCCGGGATCGAAGACCTCTACTTCCAACTGACCTCGACCGGATCGGCGACCGCAGCATGACCTCCACCACATTTCCCTCGAACCCGGCAACGACCATGGTCCCCTCGTCACACAATGCGATCCGCCCCCAGCGGTTCAGCACGCTCCTCCGCGTCGAGCTCCGCAAACTGACCGACACCCGCAGCGGGAAGGTCCTCTTCGGGTCGGCGGTCACCCTGACCGTCGGCCTCCTCGTGTGGAAGCTGTTCCACACGTCGTCGGTGCCGGTCGAGTTCAGCCGGTACAACGCGTCGGTGCAGCCGGCAGTGTCGCTCCTCCTCCCCGTGCTCGGGCTCCTGGCGATGACCAGTGAGTGGACACAACGAACGGCCCTCACCACGTTCACCCTGTCGCCCCGCCGGCTCCGGGTGTTCGGCGCCAAGTTCGGCGCTGCGCTCGTGCTGGGCATCGGTGTGCTGCTCGTGACCGTCCCACTGTCGTTGGCAGCGACCGCACTGGGCGGAGTGATCGGTGACGGAGCGACGTACGCCAACGCCGGCGGAGAAATCCGCGCCACGGTGATCGCCACCCTGCTGCAGGTGGTCATGGGCGCCGCGTTCGGTGCGCTCATCCCGGTCACCGCCGCCGCCCTCGGAGCGTTCTTCGCCGCACCCACGGTGTGGGCGGCATTCGCTCCCGAGGTCCTGAAGGACAACTCCCGTTGGCTCGACATCTTCGAGGCCTACGACCGGTTGGCCTCGAACCACCCCACCCACCACCTCGCCCAGACCCTCACGGCGATCGCCGCCTGGGTGCTGCTTCCAGCGGCGATCGGCCTCTACCGCAGCGTGCGCCGGGAGGTGAAGTAGGGCCCAGCGAAGCCGTTCCGGGGAGTCCTCCGCGTTGGGGGACTTCCCGTCATGAGCGATCTTCATTTACCGTCCCGCCCATGACTGCTCCGAGGTCCCGGTCCACACTCATCGTCGTCGCGCTCGCCGTGCTCGTCGTCCTGCTCCCTGCGTGCCAGCGCGGCCGGGTCGGACAACGTTGCTCGACCAAGGACTTCGGCGACGACGGCGGGGCCTGGGTGCTGGTGTGCCGCAACGGTCGGTGGCAACGGGCGCTGACCAAGGCGGACGCGGCCCGCATCATGTTCCCCCCGACGACGGCGGCACCGGCGACCACCACACCACCCACACCACCCACGACGGCGCCGGCTCCGGCTCCGGCGGCGTCACTGCGGTCGTTCGGGCCCGGCACCCACGTCGTGTCGAACAACGGTGTGGCCACGTCCACCGCCCTGCCGTGGGGGTTCTATGCGACCACGGTGCCCGCCGGAGCGACGTGCCACGCCGAGACGGCCACGACCGGGGCCCGCGGCCGACTCGGGATCCTGGTCGTCAAGTTGCCGTACGGCACCACCGCCGTCGCCGCCGACGGGCCGTGCACGTGGACCGTCCTCGACGATCAGGACCCCACGTACGGAGGGACGGTGTTCACGAAGTTCGTGTCCAGTCTCGAGTTCCCCGGAGGTCCCGGATGCAACGTCGAGAGCTTGACCGAGCCGCCCAGCGGACCGGGCTACGAATGGGCGACCTTCGGGACCCTGGGGCCCGTCGTCCGCTCGGTCGGCACGTTCCGCACCTGGTTCGGGGCCGGTGGCGCGGCCATGACCGACCCACGTCCCGCCGTGGTGATCGCGCGGGGATGCGGCACCCCCGTCGACATCGGTGCCCAGTCCCGGGGCGTCCACCTCGTCCGGGGAACCTCGCTGGGCGACTTCACCGACGGCGCTGCCGGCGACTGGCTGTACCCCCGCCACCCGATCGGGTTCGTCGGCGGTACCTCGTCGGCGACGCTCACGTTCGGCCCGTACACCGCGGAGATCTCCTTCACGTCGCCGGGATGGGGCACCCTGCGGGTCTCCGGGTGCAACACCATCCCGACCACAGACACCTACCTCGGCGGGTACACGACCGACGCCGGCACGGGCTTGGTCGACAAGGTGTTCGGCTTGTCGATTCGAGCGGTGTGCGACGACGGGACGCAGATGTCGTTGGGAGCGACCGTCGGCTGACGGGTCAGCCGACGGTGATCAACCGAGGACGGCGTCGGCGACGCGTCGCCGGTGCGATGCCGCCGAGCCGTCCTGGGCCACGAGCGCCCAAGCCCGCTTGAGGTACAGGTGCAGGTCGTACTCGACCGTGTAGCCGATGCCTCCATGGCACTGCATCGCGATGCGGCCGACCACGTCGGCTGCATCGCTCGCTGCCGCCTTGGCCATCGAGGCGTGCAACGGCGCATCGGGATCGCCCTGAGCGAGTGAGTACGCGGCCCGCCACACGAGCGGCTTGGCGAACTCGACCTTGAGCAGTGCGTCGGCGCAGTGGTGCTTGATCGCCTGGAAGGACCCGATCGGAACACCGAACTGCTTGCGCTCGGTGACATAGCCAGTGGTCAGCCCGAGCATGGTGTCGGCCAGACCGCACAGCTCGGCGGCGGTGAACGTCGCCGCCCGGGCAAGAGCCTCGGCCGCTCCCTCGGCGCCACACATGAGCGTCGCCGGCGACGGGTTCCAGACGACCCGCGACACCCGACGGGAACCGTCGACGGAGACCTCGGGAACGAGCTCTACGACATCGGGGTCGACGAGGTGAAGCCCGTCGGCGGCTTCGAGCAGGAACATCGACGCGTCAGCTGCGCCGACGACGAGCGGGTTGACGGCGAGACCCAGAGCGACCGTGGAGGTGCCTGCACACACGTCGGTGAGGAACCGCTCGGCATCGGCGGTCGGGGCGTGATCGCGGAGCGCCGGGACGACGACACCCGCCTGTGCCGAGAGCGGCTCGGGCAAGGCGACCCGCCCGGCCTCGTAGGCGATGCGCACGAGGTCGATCTCGGCGAGGGCCAACCCGCCGACGCCCTCGGGAGCGAGGAGGCCGACGACGCCCATCTCGACGAGTCGGTCCCACAGGCCGGGGATACGGCCGCTGTCGTTGTCCCACGCGAGGCGCAGCCGTTCGGGGCCGCACTCGTTGGCGAGCAGGTCGCGGACGGCCTCGGCGAAGTCGAGCTGGTCCTGGGTGAAGGCGAATCTCATGGTCAGTCTCTCCCGATCCGCTTACTTCCGCGGCAGACCGAGCACACGCTCGGCGACGATGTTGCGTTGGATCTCGTTCGTGCCCGCGTAGATCGGACCCGACAACGAGAACTGGTAGCCCTTGAGCCACGGGTTCTCGACCCGCTCGCCCTCGGGACCCCACTCGGTCAGCTCGGCCTCGCCGTCGAGCAGGCGAAGCGCCGCCTCGTGCAGGCGGACGTCGAGCTCCGACCAGAAGATCTTGTTGAGGCTCGATCGAGCACCGGGCGAGCGACCTTCGACGATGCCGGTCACGTCGCTCAGGGTGTAGAGGGCGTAGGCCTCGGCGTCGATCCAGGCCTGGGCCACCGCGTCGCGAACGCCCGGGTCGTCGATGGACCCGCCCCGTTCGCCGTAGAGCTGCACAAGACGCGCCGCGGCCGCGGTGAAGCGTCCGGGCGAGCGCAGCGTGAGGCCGCGCTCGGAGGAGGTGGTCGCCATCGCGACACCCCAGCCGCCGTTCACGTCACCGAGCACACCGCCCGCCGCCGGGTCGACGTCGCCGTCGGGAACGAACGCACCGTCGAAGAAGACCTCGGCGAAGCCCTCGTCGCCGTCGAGTCGACCGAAGCCGCGGACCGTGACGCCCTCGATGTCGAGCGGCACGAGCAAGTAGGTGAGCCCGTGGTGGCGGACCGAGTCGGGGTCGGTGCGGAACAACCCGAAGAGGTGGGTGCAGAACGCGCCGCGGGTCGTCCACGTCTTCTGGCCGTAGAGCCGCCAGCCGCCGGCCTCGTCGTCGCGCACGGCCTTGGAGGTGATGCCCGCCAGGTCGGAACCGGCGTTCGGTTCGGACCAGCCCTGACACCACAGGTCCTCGCCCGCGGACATGCGCGGAAGGTAGTAGTCCTGCTGCGCCGGCGTGCCGAACTCGTAGATCGAGGGGGCCAGGAGGAAGATGCCGTTCTGGGTCACCCGCTGGGGGGCTCCGGCCCGGTAGTACTCCTCCTCGAAGATCAACCACTGCCACAGCGATGCGCCACGCCCGCCGTGTTCGGCCGGCCAGGAGACGACCGCCCAGCGGTCGGCGTGCAGCTTCCGCTCCCACTCGAGGTGGAGGGCGAACCCGTCCGCGGTGTCACCGCTGGGCAGGGGCGGGTTGGGGGCGTTCTCGGCGAGCCAGGTGCGGCACTCCTCGCGGAACGCCTGCTCGTCTGCTGTCCACGTCAGGTCCACGGCCACGATTCTGCCAGCGAATCTGACGGGGTGTCAGATTCGTGACCACTGGGTGATGCTGCCCAATCTGCCCGGCGACGACCGGATCCGGGGCCTCAGTGTCATGGGTACGTGATTGAATGATCCCATGGCCTCGAACACCAGTTCGCATCACGAGACGGGCACGGCGCAGCCGCAATCGCGGTTGGCCGCGGAGATCTTGGCGGCAGCCGAACCGGTGCAGGTGCTCGTGTCGAGCCTCGACCCTCGTAACGTGCCGTTGCCGTGGGCACCCGAAGTGCTCGATGCGTTCACGAAGATGGAGAAGATCGCTGCATCGGGCCGGCTGTTGATGACGAGTCGCGCTGCGGAGGCGGGCGTGTGGGAGGCGGAGCGGTTCGCGACACCGGCGGACTGGTTGGCGAAGCAGCAAGGCACCACAGCGGGGCGGGCTCGGGCCGATCTGG
>WBZS01002809.1_pt1 | contig 10018 bp, 8 predicted proteins | sample 5204201 | NCBI WGS metagenome assembly WBZS01 (sample SAMN12344357, study PRJNA552823) | activated sludge metagenome | biome: Activated sludge suspended growth; feature: Nitrification reactor; material: Wastewater; isolation source: activated sludge from nitrification reactor of wastewater treatment... | reverse complement strand
GTCTCACGGCAAGGACACGCCTTCCGGGCATTGGGAAATCGCCGGCGTTCCGGTCCAGTTCGACTGGGGCTATTTCCCGGACACGGTTCCCGCCTTTCCCGCGGAATTGACCGACGCGCTGATCGCGGATGCAGGCCTTCCGGGCATTCTCGGCAATTGTCATGCTTCCGGGACCGCAGTCATCGAGGACCTCGGCGAGGAGCATGTGCGCACGGGCAAGCCGATCTGCTACACCTCCGCCGACTCGGTGTTGCAGATCGCCGCGCACGAGACCCATTTCGGCCTCGACAGGCTCTATGATGTCTGCCGGATCGCACGGAAACTGTGCGATCCCTACCGCGTCGGCAGGGTCATCGCCCGTCCCTTCGTGGGTGAAACGGCGGCGACTTTTGCGCGAACGCACAACCGCAAGGACTTCGCGACGCCGCCACCCGAACCGACGCTGCTCGACCGGCTCACCGGGCGTGGCAGCAAGGTCATCGCCATCGGCAAGATCGGCGACATCTTTGCGCATCGCGGCATTTCGGAGGTTCGCAAGGGCGCCGGCAACATGGCGATGTTCGACGCCGCGCTGACCGGCTTCGATGATGCGGGCGACGGCGATTTCGTCTTTGCCAACTTCGTCGATTTCGATTCCGAATACGGTCATCGCCGCGACATTCCGGGCTACGCAGCGGCACTGGAGGCCTTCGACGCACGCATCCCCGAGGCGCTTGGTCGCCTGCGAGCCGGCGACCTGATCCTCTTCACCGCTGACCACGGCAACGATCCGTCCTGGCGCGGATCCGACCATACGCGCGAGCGAGTAGCAGCGATCGGAACCGGCCCGGGCCTTCGAGCCGCTAATGTCGGCGTACGGTCGTCCTTGTCCGACATCGGCGCGACGGTGGCTGAGCATCTTGGCCTGCCGCCGCTCACGCATGGCGTCTCTTTCCTTGCCGATCTGAAGGGCCATGCCTGAACTTCCCGAGGTGGAAACGGTCCGCCGGGGACTTGAACCGGTCATGGCCGGCGCCAGGATCGTGTCCGTCAAGCTCGCGCGCGATGGATTGCGGTTCCCCTTTCCCGTTGATTTCGCCGGCCAGTTGGCCGGGCAGACGGTAACGGTGCTGGCGCGGCGGGCCAAATACCTTCTTTTCCATCTCGACGGCGGCGCGGTGATCATCAGCCACCTGGGCATGTCGGGTTCCTATCGCGTCGAGGATAAGGCCATTGCGGATGGGGCGTTCCACCACGAGCGCGGGAAGGACGCGCGCCACGATCACGTGCGTTTCGACCTCATCACAACGGACGGGCACAGCGCTGCGCTGGTCTATAACGATCCGCGGCGGTTCGGCTTCATGCTCCTCGCGGAAGGGCCGACGCTCGATCAGCATCCGCTATTGTGCAATCTGGGCGAGGAACCGCTTTCCAATGTGCTTGGGGGCGAACGCCTGCAGGAGCTGTTCGCCGGGAAAAAGGCGCCGCTGAAGGCCGCCCTGCTCGATCAGCGCCTCGTCGCCGGCCTCGGCAATATTTATGTGTGCGAAGCGCTTCACCGCAGTCGCCTGTCGCCGGAACGACCCGCCGGCAGCCTGTCGCGCAAGGGACGCCCCGCGCGCGAAGAGGCGGACCGGCTTGCGAGCGCGATCCGAGAGGTCATCGCGGAGGCGATCGCCGCCGGAGGATCCAGTCTTCGCGATTATGTCCATACGGACGGCACTCTCGGCTATTTCCAGCACCGCTTCGCCGTTTATGATCGGGAAGGCGACCCGTGCCTGACGCCCGCCTGCGGCGGCACGGTCGAACGGATCGTGCAATCGGGACGATCCACTTTTTTCTGCCGACGCTGCCAACGCTGAACCGGCATTCATGGAGGACACGATGGAATACGAAACCATTCTCGTCGATCGCGAAGGACGCGTTGGCCGGATCACGCTCAATCGCCCCAAGGCGCTCAACGCGCTCAATACGACGGTCATGCGCGAGGTCTGCGCCGTGCTCGCCGATTTCGAGGCGGACGATACGGTCGGCGCCGTGGTCATCACCGGTTCCGAAAAGGCGTTCGCCGCCGGAGCCGACATCAAGGAAATGCAGCCCTACGATTACGCTTCGGCCTATGGCAGCGATCTCTTCGCCGACTGGGATGCGATGACACGCGTTCGCAAGCCGATCATCGCGGCAGTGGCCGGCTACGCTCTCGGCGGCGGCTGCGAACTGGCGATGATGTGCGACTTCATCATTGCCGCGGACACCGCCAAGTTCGGACAGCCGGAAATCACGCTCGGCGTCATTCCCGGCATGGGCGGCACCCAAAGGCTCACGCGCGCGGTCGGCAAGGCGAAGGCGATGGATCTCTGCCTGACCGGACGCCTGATGGATGCCGAGGAGGCCGAGCGCAGCGGCCTTGTCGCCCGTATCGTCCCGGCCGCCTCGCTTGTCGACGAGGCGATGAAGGCAGGGGCGAAGATCGCCTCGCTTTCGATGCCTGCGACACGCATGGCCAAGGAGGCGGTCAACCGCGCCTTCGAAACGACGCTTGCCGAAGGATTGCGCTTCGAGAGGCGGCTTTTCCACTCGATGTTCGCGCTCGAAGACCAGAAGGAGGGCATGTCCGCCTTTGTCGAAAAGCGCCCGGCCGCCTTCAAGCACCGCTGAACGGCCGCGCGAATGATTTCGCGTTGACGACCGTTCGGGCCTGGACTATAAGCCGCGCCATCTGAGGCGGCCTTGCGGCCGCCCGATTGTTTTCGCGCCGAGCGTGGCGCATTTCGGACCGGAGTAGGAACCAGCATGGCCAATACGTCGTCGGCCAAGAAGGCAGCGCGAAAGATCGCCCGCCGTACCGATGTGAACCGCAACCGCCGCTCGCGCGTGCGCACTTTTGTCCGCAAGGTCGAAGAGGCCCTCGCAGCCGGTGACCGTAGCGCGGCAGAAGCTGCCTTCGCGGCCGCCCAGCCCGAACTGATGCGCGCTGCGAACCGCGGCGTCCTGCACAAGAATACCGCGTCGCGCAAAGTGTCGCGTCTGGCGCAGCGGGTGAAGGCCCTCACCGCCTGATTGCTCTCCTATAGATGGAATTATAAAGCCCGGCCCTTTCGGCCGGGCTTTGTTTTGTGCGCGTCCCGGGGCCATCCCAGCCATCATCTTGCTTTGCCGACATAAATTTGCCCTGGAAAAGGCCGGCGCCCCGGCGCACGCGGCCGCGCAATCGAAAAGACAAGCATTAATCAACGTTTTCAACAAGTTAGCGGAGCACGTCGGAGACAACTCCGCGATGCGCTCGTCAAATCCCGCGATTCAAAAAGTCAAGTGCGCGGCGGGAAAAAAAATCGGTGCCGCCTGCCGTGGATTAGTGGCTGGCGAAAGAACTTGAATCACAAGGCTTTTCGCCGGACCTCGCTGCGAGATCGCCGCAACCGATGCAACCGAAGAGCGAATTTGATTAATTTTCCCTTAATCGGGGGCTTGCCCGTGCGGGTGGCTTTTCCTAGTTTCCAAGCATCGAAGGCGTGGGCAGATGGCCCCGCAAGACCCGAAAAAGCTGAGTGGCGCGACCCGCGAAATCAAAGCGGGCCGAGAGAGGTTTTGCCCTTCGACAACATAGGTCCACCGCGTGCCCGGTGGCGTGTTCCGGTCGCCTTCAGGCAGCGGAATCGGGGCAGCGGAGCGGACTACGCCGGGGGCGGCGCACAGGAGAAGAGAAACCGGGCTCTCGCCATTTGGGCGGAGATACTGGTTTTGCGTTTCGCGGTGCCGCTCTCGGGAGACGGAAGAGAAGCGGTGGGGATCATGACGAAAAGCGGGCCGATGCGGAAGGATGCCGATACCAGTGACACGGGCGAAGCTGCGGGAGACAGCGGCGGGGATCGCACCGGCGCCCAGGGCGCGGCACCGGGCGCGCGTGGCACGTCGGAAGCCGCTTTCGACAGGGTCAAAGCGCAGCTGAAGGCTCGTCTGGGCGCCGATGTCTTCATGAGCTGGTTCGGTCGTATGAAGCTTGCCGAAGCAAGCCGCAGTGTCGTTCGGCTCTCCGTTCCCACCGCATTCCTGAGGTCGTGGATCAACAATCATTATCTTGACCTGATCACCGACCTCTGGCGGGCGGAACTGCCCGGGCTCCTGAAGGTCGAGATCGTGGTGCGTACGGCCGTGCGCTCGGTAAGGCCCTCCGGTGACGTTGAAACGCCGGTGCGGACCAAACCCCAGGCGACGCGCGCGCAGATGGAAAAAATCGCCGACAACCACAATGCCCGGCCGGCCGGCTTGGAAGCGCGTTCCACGTTTCTCGGTTCGCCGCTGGATCCGCGCTACACGTTTGCCTCCTTTGTCGAGGGTGCCTCGAACCGGGTTGCCTTCTCGGCAGCGCGTGCCGTGGCCGAACAGGCCACCAATGCCGCGCGCTTCAACCCGCTGGTCATCCACGCGTCGGTCGGTCTCGGCAAGACACATCTGCTACAGGCGATCGCAGCCGGCGCGCTGGCACGCAATGCGGCGCAGAACGTCGTCTATCTGACCGCTGAATATTTCATGTGGCGCTTCGCTTCCGCCATTCGCGACAATACGGCGCTGAGCTTCAAGGAGCGGCTGCGCGAAATCGATCTGCTGGTCATCGACGACATGCAGTTTCTGCAAGGCAAGTCGATCCAGAACGAATTCTGTCATCTCATCAACCTGTTGCTCGATAGCGCGCGCCAGGTGGTCGTGGCGGCTGACCGGCCGCCGTCCGAGCTTGAGTCGCTCGATCCGCGCATCCGCTCGCGCCTCCAGGGCGGCGTTGCGCTTGAAATGTCGGCGCCGGACTTCGCGATGCGTCTTGCCATCCTTCAGGACCGACTGGCGTTGGCGAAAGCCGCCGACCCCGCCGTCGCGCTCGGAGAAGATATCCTCGAGCACATTGCCGGGACGATCACCGGGTCCGGCCGCGAACTGGAAGGCGCGCTCAACCAGGTGATCTTCCGCCAATCCTTCGAGCCGACGATCACGCTGGACCGGGTCGACGAGATGATCGGGCATCTTTCCCGCGCCGGAGAGACGCGCAAGGTTCGCATCGAGGACATCCAGAAGGTCGTCGCCCGGCACTACAATGTCTCCAAGGTCGAACTGCTGTCCGACCGGCGTACAAGAACAATCGTGAAGCCGCGCCAGATCGCCATGTATCTGTCGAAGGTGCTGACGCTGCGTTCCCTGCCGGAGATCGGCAGGCGCTTCGGCGGCCGCGACCACACGACGGTTCTGCACGCGGTACGCAAGATCGAAACGCAAGCGGAAAAGGACGACGGGCTGGCACGAGAAATCGAGCTGCTGAAGCGATTGATCGCCGATCAGGCCTGACCGGGCAAGTCCCGCCGAGTTATCCCAAGGAATGTCGCCGCGACAGCGGCAAGCGGGCGCGGCATACTTGCGTTTCGCCGCCTTTGCCGTCAGTTTGCTTGGGATTCGGCCCTTGCCGGGCCGGCCGACGCCGGTTTGGCGCGGACGTTATCCTGAAAGACCCGACGGCCATGCGCGTAGTCCTTGAACGCTCCAACCTCCTGAAATCGCTCAACCACGTGCATCGCGTTGTCGAAAGGCGGAACACCATTCCGATCCTGTCGAATGTTCTGCTGCGGGCCGACGGCGCGAGCCTGGAAATGAAGGCAACGGATCTCGACCTCGAGGTGACCGAAACGACGCCGGCGCAGGTCGAGCGCGCAGGAGCGACGACCGTTCCGGCGCACCTGCTCTACGACATCGTGCGCAAACTGCCGGAAGGCGCGGAGGTCATGCTGCGCATGGACGATAGCGGCCAGTCGATGATGGTCGTTTCGGGACGCGCGAGCTTTCGCCTGCAGTGCCTGCCGCAGTCCGATTTTCCGGAGCTGACCGCCGGTTCGTTCAGCCACATCTTCAGGATGGATGCGTCCGACCTGAAAAACCTGATCGATCGTACGCAGTTCGCGATCTCGACCGAGGAGACCCGCTATTATTTGAACGGCATCTTCCTGCATACGGTGGAGGCGGGCGGGACCCTCAAGCTGCGCGCCGTCGCGACCGATGGTCACCGCTTGGCGCGCGCCGAAATCGACGCGCCGGCAGGCTCGGAGGGAATGCCGGGCATCATCATTCCGCGCAAGACGGTCAGCGAACTGCAGAAGCTGGTCGACCAGCCGGACCTCAAGGTCACGACCGAGCTCTCGGAAACCAAGATCCGCTTCACCATCGGTTCGGTCGTTCTCACCTCGAAGCTCATCGACGGCACCTTCCCCGATTATCAGCGTGTGATTCCGACCGGGAACGACAAGAAGCTGACCCTGGATCGCCAGAGTTTTTCGGCAGCGGTGGACCGCGTATCGACGATATCGTCGGAGCGCGGCCGGGCGGTAAAACTGTCGATCGGCGACGGTCAGGTGACGCTGACCGTCAACAATCCCGATTCGGGCAGCGCGACGGAAGAGTTGCCGGCGGGCTATTCCGCCGAGCCTCTGGAAATCGGATTCAACGCCAAATACCTGCTCGACGTCGCCGGACAATTGTCGGGAACGGAGGCGGAATTCATGCTGGCGGATGCCGGATCCCCGACGCTGATCCGCGACGCCGCCGACACGCACGCGCTCTACGTGCTCATGCCGATGCGCGTGTAGCCGACCATTCGCGACCAAGGTGGAACAGCGGGCCATTCCTCACCGCGTAGCGGTTACGCGGCTGAAGATCGCCGATTTCCGCAACTACGCCCATCTTGACGTCGCCTTTGGCGGAACCGGCGTGGTGTTTCACGGCGACAACGGCGCCGGCAAGACCAATCTCCTCGAGGCGCTTTCGCTGCTTTCGCCGGGCCGTGGCTTAAGGCGCTCGACTTACAGCGACATGGCTCGAGCCGGCGCGACCTCCGGTTTTGCCATCCATGCCCGCATCGAAGGTCCGCTCGGAACGTCCGAGATCGGCACCGCCGCGGCGGACGGCGAACAGGGCGAGGGTGCCCGACGCATCCGCATCGACGGGGTCAACGCGCGGTCGGCCGATGACCTGCTCGAATGGGTACGCCTGATCTGGCTGACGCCGGCCATGGACGGGCTCTTCATCGGATCGGCTGGCGATCGCCGACGCTTCCTCGACCGGCTGGTGCTCACCATCGATCCGGCACACGGTCGGCGAGCGCTGGACTACGAAAAGGCCATGCGCGGCCGTAATCGCCTGCTTACCGAAACGCGACCCGATGGGCGTTGGCTCGATGCCATCGAGCACGAACTGGCCGAGTACGGGGTTGCGCTTGCCGCGGCGCGGATCGAAACGCTGCAGCTCCTGAGCGCCTTGACCGCGGCTGTGCCGGAGGAAAGCCCGTTCCCGCGAGCCAGTCTCACACTGTCGGGTTGGCCGGAGGACGAGGTGACGGCGCGTCCTTCGGTGGAGGTCGAGGAAGCATTTCGCCGCAAGCTCATCGAGGGCCGGGCCCGCGACGCAGCGGCCGGTCGCACGCTGGAAGGTCCGCATCGTTCGGATCTGATCGTCCACCACGCCGCGAAGGCCATGTCGGCGGCGCTCTGCTCGACCGGTGAGCAGAAGGCGTTACTGATCGGCATCGTACTGGCCCATGCGCGCCTTGTCGCCAATATCGCCGGTTTCGCACCGATCCTGCTGCTCGACGAAATCGGCGCCCATCTGGACGAACGGCGACGATCGGCCCTTTTCACCATCATCGACGATCTCAACGCCCAGGCGTTCATGACGGGGACCGATGCGACGCTGTTTTCAGCGCTTGGCGGCCGGGCGCAGTTCTTTCGCATCGCCGAGGGCACCATCACTCTTCAAATCCCGCCTGACAGCGGATCGTCGAGGCCGTAAGGTCGTGCCATGGATCAGAGCGCTCCCCTGTCGACACACGAACTCGAACGCTATGCGCGCCATATTGTCCTGCCGGAGATCGGCGGCGCGGGTCAGCAGAAGCTGAAGCGTGCCCGCGTCCTCATCGTCGGGGCCGGCGGGCTCGGTGCGCCGACCGCGCTCTATCTTGCCGCCGCCGGCGTCGGCACGATCGGCATCGTCGACGACGATATCGTGTCGCTTTCCAACCTTCAGCGCCAGGTGATCCACGGGACCGGCGATGTCGGACGGCCGAAAACCGAAAGCGCGGCAAAGGCTCTTTCACGAGTCAATCCGGAGGTCGGCGTCGTCGCACACACGGAGCGCCTGACGGAAGCGAATGCCGCTCTTCTGGTGCGAGGCTATGATCTTGTCCTGGATGGTTCCGACAATTTTGCAACGCGCTACATACTCGCGGATGCCTGCGCCGCTGAGCGTAAACCACTGGTTACCGCTGCGGCGGGCCGCTTTGACGGCTCGCTCACCGTGCTCAAACCTTACGAGGCGGCGCCGAACGGCAGGCCAAATCCATCCTACCGCGATCTCTTTCCGCAAGCGCCCCCGCCGGGCGTCGTGCCGTCCTGCGCCGAAGCCGGCGTCATCGGTGCGCTTACCGGGGTGCTCGGTACGCTCCAGGCCATGGAAGCGATCAAGCTGATCACCGGTGCCGGAGAACCGCTTGTCGGTCGCCTCCTGCTCTACGATGCGCTCGCCGCGCGCTTCGACACCATCGCCTATTCCGCCGGGCTGGATCGGTAATGGCGCTCGATCTTACCGCTCAGGAGCGGGAAGCGGCCTCCGGATCCGCCGGCGAAGGCGCTGCGATGGCGATGCGCATCGTTGCGGAAGCGGCGCGCCTCATCGGCGCAAATCGTCTGATCCCGGTCGCTTCGGCGCATATCGACGGCGCGGTCTATCACGGCGATTCGGGAACCCTGTTCGCGGAAAAGCTCGTCGCTGGCGGCGCCCGCGTGTCGGTGCCGTCCACGCTCAATGTCGGTGCGCTCGACCTGACGGGCTGCTCACGGCAGCGCCTCGAAGGGCACGAACGCGCGATGGCGCAGCGAATGATGCGCGCTTACCGCGATCTCGGCTGTGCCCCGACCTGGACCTGCGCACCCTATCAGGCCGGGCACCGGCCCATCGCGGGTACTGATGTCGCATGGGGCGAATCGAATGCTGTCGTCTTCTGCAATTCCGTGCTTGGAGCCCGCACCAACCGCTATGGCGATCTCCTCGACATCGCCTGCGCCATCTCCGGCCGGGCACCGGATTACGGGCTGCACCGCCCGGAGAATCGTGTGGCCCGTTTCGTCTTCGATGTCTCCACCCTGCCCGCAAGGTTCCTCGCGACCGAGGCGGCATGGCCGGTGCTGGGCAATCTTTATGGCCGGCTCGCCGGCGATAGCGTCGGTGTCGTCACCGGTATCACCCATTCGCCAGGCGAGGATCGCCTGAAGGCCTTCGGCGCCGCGGCGGCGTCGTCCGGCGCAGTCGGCCTGTTTCACATCGCCGGGGTCACGCCCGAAGCGCCGACGGCCGAGGCCGCGCTGGGCGGGCTGCCGGCCCAGGAGATTTTCCGGATCACACCTGCCATGGCGCGCGAAGCACTCGGCCACCTGTCGACCACCGAAAATCCCGGGCGTATTGATGCGGTCGCCATCGGCAGTCCGCATCTGTCTGCGGACGAATTCGCTGAACTCGAGCGCCTGCTCGCCGGTCGCCGTACCGCCGTACCGATCTACGCCTGCACGGGTCGTCATGCACTTGCCGGGCTTGAAAAGACCGGGGCGCGGCAACGGCTCGAAGCGCTCGGCGTCGTCGTTGTTTCGGACACCTGCATTGTCGTGACCCCGATCCTTCCGGAACTGAAGGGCGGAATCCTGATGACGAATTCCGGAAAATTCGCGCACTACGCCCCGGGCAATACGGGATACGCGGTTGTATACGGCATGCTGGCGGATTGCGTGGAAAGCGCCGTCATGGGTAAGCCATTCATTACGAAAGATCTCCTTTGATGTCCATCGTCGGAAAACTCCTGCTGGAAGGCCGGGCTCCGGCCACCGGAGAAGCGCTCGTGCTCACCGCGCCGATCAGCTTCTGGGGCGGGGTCGACCCGCGGACGGGACTGATCATCGACGTGCGGCATCCCGAGCGTGGCGCCTCGATTGCCGCAAAGGTCCTGTTCATTCCCGCGACC
>WBZS01002808.1_pt1 | contig 10019 bp, 13 predicted proteins | sample 5204201 | NCBI WGS metagenome assembly WBZS01 (sample SAMN12344357, study PRJNA552823) | activated sludge metagenome | biome: Activated sludge suspended growth; feature: Nitrification reactor; material: Wastewater; isolation source: activated sludge from nitrification reactor of wastewater... | reverse complement strand
TGCTTAGCCGGATACAAAAGGTGTAGTGCCAACGCCGCCCCGAGAATTCGTAACGCCTTGCAGGGATATCACTTGCAAAAACGCACTGTTGAAAACGAGCATTGCTGGATACCCTCGCTGACGCAAACGGTAGCCGATCGGATCGATGCACGGTGTCATGCTGTGCTCATCCGTGTAGACTTCGATTCGGACATCTATCGCTTCCATCCTTACCAATCCATGAGTGAATCTCATGCAGTACTCTCGCTCACAGTGCATTTTGAGTGTGCGATCGTGTATTTCGTCCAACAAGTAAACGGATTCTTGGCCTTTGCCGAACTGCCTAGTCGCATCTGACTTAGTCAGCGAATATCGGAGATTGATGAGCCGGTCCTGGGGCCGAACCTGGACGCTGTGAAGTGCTCTCGCATATGCATGGTAGACCTCACTGCCCTTTGGAATTTGTCCCAGAGCGTGAATAGCACGAGCGGCTCGATGAGAGTCGTCTGAAAGTTCGTCAGCGAATCGAAGTATTGCAGCCAAGGCTTGATAACGAACATCTTGCCCCAGGACTGGATCGTCAACTGGAAGCGTGTCAATCGTGTCCTTGTCTCCATTGACGTTACGCCCGCCATGTGCACGTGCAATTCGCATGATAGCCTGCTTTTCTACCATTTCGGTTCCGATCAGTTGTCCGAGGTGTTCCATGATCGGTGGTAATCGCTGCTCATGCCCTTCTCTGCCGTAAAGGTTGCCTACATCATGAAAGTGCGCGGCTGTAAGCAATAGGTATACCTCATATGGACGGAGCTGCGGATACGACGATAAGGGGTGTCCCAGCAGTTCACTTGCACGCTTGATCACTGTTTCAATATGCCGTGGCCCGTGATCGGTTAGAAATCCATTTCCACTGACAAGCGCACCTTTTTCGACGTGCGGATGAACTTGCAAATTGAGGTACCCAGCCACATCTTCAAAACGCCGCGGATATGTTATTCCCCCATGCGGGGGAAACACGGAGTCCGATTGGCGTGCGAGCCATTCGTTCAGCAATATTTGGGAGTGTGGATTCAAAGTATTTGTCATTTGGGTGTCTGCCGAACAATTGAACGAAACACCGCTTTGGCAAGGAGCGGAGGAACAGCATTGCCCACCTGTTGCTGCTGAAACCCGATTGAACCGAAGAAGGTGTACCAGTCAGGAAACGATTGAATTCGTGCCGCCTCGCGAACAGAAAGGCCACGGTCCTCTGTAGGATGGATCAGCATGTTCTTTCGAAAATTGCCGATCACAATTGACGGCTCTTCGGGGCGAAGCCTGTGGTATATGCCCGTATGGCAACGAGTCCGGTCCTTATAATTGCGCATAAGGCGCGATGGGATGTTTTGCCAATTCCCTCCTTGCGGCACATGCTTGTAACGTTCGAGAACGTACGGAGCATTCCACGTCACAAGATGATTGCAACAGGCCCCAAGATTACCTCTAAGGCGCCGTCCGTAAGTTGACGGAATTGCTCGACCATATGTTCGGTTACATTCAATTTCACCGACACGAATCCGAGGCAAATCCCGAATGGCTTGGTCCACCGTCACGGGAACATTCGAAGAAGGTTTTGGAAACGAGAAGTCAACGCCTACCCGGGATCCAACTAAGAAAAAGCGAGTTCGGTCCTGCGCTACTCCGTAGTCCATCGCATTCAATAGTCTGTGGGAAATACGGTAATCTTTGCTCAACTCCTGAATGAGGCGAGCCAAGATAGCCCCACTCGCCGTGTTCACAACACCCTGTACGTTTTCGAAAACAACCCAAGCAGGTCTTAGAATTCGAACAACTCGAAGAAACTCTTCAAACAGCCAATTTGCTTCATTTTGAAGGTTTCGCGTTCGAAGGTTCGACCAAGAAAAACCTTGGCAGGGAGGTCCTCCGAATACGATCAAATCGTCGTGTCTTTTCTTCCAAGGCTTTAGATGAGTCGCATTCAGTTTCCGAATGTCATCCGAAAACACTGCCGTTGATTTATGATTCGCGGCGTATGTTCTTGCTGCATGCCGATCAGCGTCCACCGCGTACTGTACGTCTATTCCTGCCCAGATCGCTCCAAGACTCATTCCTCCGGCACCGGAAAATAGATCAATTCCAATCATGCCTTCTGTCCGTCCGGAGCAATTCTCGCCGTCCTTCGCATCGCCTGTTGATTTTGTCGCCAGGTCCGACCATTGCTTTTAAACAATTAATCACGCTGGCCGTGAATAACCCTTGCGGTTCCCTGAGTCCAGCGGAACCAAGAACCGGCCTTTGCCAATTACGCATCAGGAATTGCGCGTCGCAAGTCGTCGGACGCCCAAAGTGCAGCAATTCATTCGGTTTATGTAATGGAGGCCCCTTTGGCAAGCTGCAAACGCTGGCCGCGAAAACCTGGATGCAGCATGAATGACGGAAGGCGTAACTGGACAAGTGTTTATGAGATCCGTTTTTTTTGGGGGGCGGCGGATTGGCATTCGGTGCCGAATGGACGTTGGATTGTCCTCCGGCTGCGGAATGAATCTAACGACAGCAAGTCGTAACCTGCCATTTGTCGCAACCGGTTGACGGATCTCAAGATACTGCGAAGTTGGCACCGAATTGGAGCATAGGGTTCGAATGAAAGTGCTCTGAATTCCTGGGTAAGTGTACTGGCGCTTCGACGGACAGCCATTTCTAGAAAAAAGGACTTGAGCATTCGGTATTCATTGGGATCGATTCTAACGCTCACATGCCCGCCGCGATAGCCGATTGAATATCCGGCAAACCGAATTGGCACTCGCCTCACGTCGCGAATCACTTTCGCCTCTTCCTCGAAGAAGCGATGCTTCCCGTGCGTCGCGAGGATCAGAAAAAACCGCTCGAATCGGATGTATTGCAGATTCGCCTGGCCAAGACTCTTCCGCCGGGCCTTCGCCCATTTCGAAATCGCGATGTCGTATCGGCCAAGAATCTTCTCATCGACTGCCCGAGGATCTTTCCCCTCCGGCACACAACCGGCTACGTAGAAGAAATAGCCGTTCGCGACGTAGGAAACCGCCACCTGTTGCACGAACCCCGGAATTGACGTCGCTTCGCACCGATACGGCATTCAGTCCCCGGCGAAAACAAACTCCCCAGGGCAGCGAAGGAAAGGAGATGTTTGCGGCACATCTCCAAAAAGCCGTGGACTCCTTCCGTGGCATAACGCATCGACCACACGCCTTGCGGCGTGGAGGCATCCCGCCTCTCGGCCTGCCCGCTGCTCCGCAGCGACGAGGAACTACCTTCTTAGAGTTGCAGTTCCCCAATCTATAGCGGTAGCGCAGAAACAACCTTCGATGAACGACACCGTGCCGAGGGCGCACGGGTGGCGTTCATCGTCATTTCGCTGCCATTGGAGTTCCGCCTTCCCAGGCCGAACTGGAATAGCCACGAAAACTTCCTCCCAGAATTGCAGTCGCCGCGGGCTCTGCTCGCGGCGTCCGCTACGTCGTCGAGACGGTTCTTTGCCCGTCGCTGCTTTCGTCGTTGCTCGCACGTACCCGGCACCACCCGTTGGCACGCAAACGAAAAGCTGACTGCCTTGCCAGATTTTCGCCCAGCCCGATCTTGCTCCCGCTCGAATAGGACCGGCTCCTACTTGCAGCACTCTCCCAGACATCGGCTTTTGAATCACCTGGCCGACATGTCGGAAATTCGCCGCTCAGTTGCAGACCATGCAACCGATGACGAAATCCCCGACGCCAGGCACCGGATTACGAATCCGGCCGCCGAAGTCTTTCCCAGGTTAGTCATGATCTTCGTACGCAACGGTCACGTCGCTTATCCGGTGTTACCCGGAAGTCTCTTGTCGTTTGCCCTGGGCTCCCGCCCCGGCAAAGTTTGCACACCTCGTTGTGTGATTTCGGGGGGCCGAAGGTAGAAGCGCCTCCCCTACCCGCCGACAAGAAACCATCGCAGTTCGGCACCGTCTCCGTTGCCACTAACCGGCAAGAGCTTTCGCCCCTTTCATGGTTGAGCTATTCGCCGTGGGCTTTTTCGGCCCAACGCCGGGTTCCGTCACGAACCCGGTTCCGCTTGTTTCCAAACGGAAACTCCCCACGCCGGTCTGGTTGAACGAACCTAACGGGACTTCCACCCGAATTGTGCAGAAATGCACTTTGGCCCGATCCCCCAGAGCAGGATTTGCAGAACGCCATGCGTCCCCTCACCTGCTTTGAACCATGACCGCCTCGCCTTTTCATCGGCAGAGGCATGTCCCTGTCGCCCTCTTCCCCAAGAATGGAATGGGATAGAACGCCGGGATTACTTTCAGTCCGTCTCTCCTCAATACCACTGAGGCGAAAGACCAAGGATTACTCCGACGAGCCTCCCTCGAACTGGACGAGCACGTCTCCATGCATCCAGCTCTACGGGCCAGCACGACCGCAAGTTGTGAACTTGCTCCCTTAGACCAACTGGTGAAGTTGGCTTTACCGGGACATGCTGCCCATCTCGACGACCGTCGAAATCGCGTTTGACGACCAATGACGATCACGGCACATCTTGCCGCGAGCGGACGCTAGCACAGCTTTTTTTCGGACCGTGAGAAGTTTTTTTCATGGCCTTTCGCCGACAAATCGCGAGAAAATGGCATCGAGCGACTCGTTGATCCGCTGCGGGATGTCTTGAGAAACGTTTGCCGCGATCTCGGTCATTTGTTGCGGAACAGTCCGAGAATGGACAGGCCCAACCCTTTGGAAATTGATTGCCGCTGGACTTCCGAAGCGGTCCCCTTTTCGTCCGATGACCGCTCGTGCTCGCTCCTCATCCTGATGAGAAATGTGGTGCCATAGCCGCTTTCGGACGATCCCGACGAAGATCCGAACCGAATCCCCTGCCGCTCGGTTTGCCCGCACCGCAGCCCCGGCGAAGTTCAAGAGATTCGCTTCGCTCTTTTCGAGCCAGCCTGCTTTGGCGGCTTCCTCGAAAAGTCTCACCAATCTCTGGGGCTTTCGGATGTCTTCAGGCCGGATGTTCCCGAGACAGGGGTTCCCTCCCCTCTCCTTTCCACGAAAACCAGGTGAATCGCTTACGGCGAGTTTTTGGTTTTTATTGTCCGAAGGAGTTTCATGTCTTTCAGGAAGGGGTGCAATTTCCCCGCATCTTTTCACCCGAGGGGGTGCAGATTCTCTGACGACGCGTCCCCATGCCTTGTTGATCTGGAAGTAGGCTCCGTCCCGATTCAGCTTCCGCTGATAGGAACCGGTATCTTTCGAAATCCATCCCAGACGAATGAGTTCGGCGCGAGCGGACCGTGCTGCTCGTTCGGAAATGTTGCAGAGCTTGCAGATCCAAGAAATCTTCACCGTCCCCGCCCCTCGCATTTCCCCTGTCCGATCCAGCGACAATCCCCGTAGCAGATAAGCGATCACCGTCTTGACCAGTGCCGGTCTGGAGCATTGCGAGAGGAACGCGAGCATTTTCCGGGGCACCGGAATGAGTCTCTTCTCTCCCCTCCCCCCAAGCAGCGATTCAATTTTGGACCCATCGGAGAATCCCTCGCCGGTCACGATGTCGGATTCTGAGAATGCAAGCAGACCCGCCCGCCCCAAGGAATTGAGTTCCCGCGAGACAGATGTCGCTTCTTCGGAACCAAGAAGCATGGAAATCTCGTCTCGCCGAAATCGTCGGCAAGCAGGCTTCTTTGGCTTTCCGTTGGTTCTCTCCGCGGCCTCTCGAATCGCCAGCATTTCATGGCACGCGAGATAGACCCGAAAAGAGCGAAAACTGATTTGCTCCTCGTTCCATGCCGCGAGCGCGGCCAGGAGCTGATTGGCTCGGAAGAGCTTATACCCATCTTGAAGATACACGACCCCTATCCCCCGCTCATCCGGAGGCAGAACGCTTGGCGGAAGGCACAAGATTACCTGACGTTCAAACAACGCCTTGACGGGTGGATTGGCTCGGATTAACTTCGAGGTGTCGATAACTCAAAGTTGCTCTGGGCCTTGCCCTACAAATCAGCCAGCTCGCCAAAGCTGGCTTTTTTGTGCCTTTTTATCGATTTCTTGCTTTCGTTCTTCCCCCCGGAATCATTTCATTTAACCGAATTAAACTTCGTGTACCGCTCCTGACCGCGCAAGGCGAAAAATGCTTTGTCGTGTGAACTCGTTCTGCCGTTAACGGCAGGTCGCGTTAACGGCAATGATCCGATAACGGCAGAACGGCATAAGCCGATAACGCGTTGAGCCGTTATCGGCGCTGGTTCGAGTTGTGCAAATTCAGGATGTTACGAAATGCCGTTGATGAGATAAGCCGATAAGCCGTGAACGGAAGGAGCCGACCACGGAAGATGGCGATATCCCATTATCGGAGGAATAATATTTTTTTCGCTCGCGTTTACCACGAGTTCGAAATCGGAGGGGAAAGTACGTTCTCGCTGATTGCGTTCTGCCGTTAACGGCTTCTGCCGAGAACGCACCTGCTTTCGTTGCGCCGTTCTGCCGTTAACGGCATGAGCCGAGAACGTGCCAAAGAAAACGTCTTGTCGATATGCCGATAACGCGTTATCGGAGGAACGGATACGAACAGCGGAGATAGACGCGGATGGCGAAGACAGCGAAGCGAAACTTGATCCCCCAGAAGAAGAACAGGTCGGCACGAGTCATTGCCGTCGGGAATCAAAAGGGTGGAGTAGGGAAGACAACGAATACCGTTCACATCGCTCGTGCTCTTGCCGAGCGGAACCGCAAGGTGCTGATCATCGACCTCGACATGAACCACGGGGCGACTCGGCACTTCGGCGTCGAACCGGAGGCATTCCTTGGTTCCTTCGAAATGCTGATCGGAGCCGAGCCCGCCGAGAACCTGGTGCTCACGCATGAGGACAACGAGGAGGGGGTGAGCCTTCCGGAGAACCTGGATCTCATTCCCGCCGCAAGAAAACTGGAAGGCATCGACCAGGCCGTCATGACGCGAAGCAAGTTCATGACGCCGCAAGACGTGCTGAAGGTTCCGATCGAATCGCTCCGCAGCAAGTACGATTACATTTTTCTGGACACCGCACCGAACGCGACGTTGCCGACGCTCGCAGCGTACATGAATGCGGACTATTTCATTCTCTCTGCCATGCCCGATCCGTTCGCCATCGCCGGACTGAATGACGCCGTTCGCGACATCATCGACGCGAGAAAGCGGGGGAACACGAAGCTCGTTCTTCTTGGCGTCGTGATTTCCGCCGTCGACAAGCGAACGAGTCTCGCGAATTCGCTTTCTGATTTCGTCGAAAAATCCTTCAAGGGCGGACAGGACGCCGAGTCGGTGAAGTTCAAAACTTCCATCGGTCGCTCGACCGTCATTCCCCAAACTCAGAAAGTGGGGAAGACGCTCTTTGAAACGCACTCAACGCACAAGATCACGGGCGAGTACCGAAGTCTTGCCGCCGAGATTGAAACACGACTTTCCAAGATTGAAAGTCGGGCGCCTCAAAACGTTCGCGAGCGGAGGGGCGTAGTCAATGGCTAAGCGTTCCGCTCCCGACGAGCAACCATATCGCCCGCTTCTTGACGCGGGGCTGATGAGCGCCGTGCTTGGCCAGCCTGCACCCGAAGAAGTGGAATTGCCGGTCGCTGCCTTGAACGAGGTCTTTTCCAACAACGTGGTGGAGATGCCCAGGCCCGAGGTGTTCAAACGAGCCGAGCCGGTGCGGGTCGAACCCGAGCCGCCATCCGTTCCGAATGACATCGATCGGCGGGGACAGGCGACGCATCTTCTTGTCGAAAAGATCGATCAAGAGAAGCGAATTCTCTTCAGTCGTGCCGAGTCGTACGCCATCGACCGATTGGTGACGACCTTAGCCATGCGTCTCAATTGCCAGGTGAAAGTCAGTCACGTCATGCGAGCGTTGGTCGGACTGCTTTTGCACTCCGAGGGAGCGATCGACAAAAGGGCGGGGGAAAGCGGCCCTCTTGTCAGACCGCCGAACGGGGATGCCCAAGCTCTGCAACGGTTCGAGAAGGAAATCTCGAAGATCATCGCGTCGGCGCTTCGCGACGCAGGCCCGTTGCGATAAGCGAGATCGCGGTCTTCCCACAATCACCCGAGAACCGGCTGGGGCGAACTGTTCGCAACTTTTAAGCTGCCATTCGAGGAACATCGACGGTTCTGAGAATGGCATGAGCGAGACCGCACCGACTTCCGAACGCATTGTGTTCGTTTCCGACCTGCGTGACTTGGTTGCAGCCGGATGCCGCTATCGGACCATCTACGCCGATCCGCCCTGGCCGTATCGGAATCGAGCGGCACGGGGTGCGGCGGAAAAGCACTATCCCGTTTTGTCGCTCGATAAGATTTGCCACGAGCCCGTTTCCGAACTTGCTCTTCCCGACTCCCACCTCCATTTGTGGACGACCAACGGCTTCCTTCGCGAAGCGTTCACGGTCATTGATGCTTGGGGCTTCACCTACAAATCTTGTTTCGTCTGGATCAAACCCCAACTTGGCGCAGGCAATTATTGGCGAGTCGGACACGAGTTTCTTTTGTTTGCGATTCGCGGGAACTGCCCGTTCCTCGATCACGCTCAGCCGAGTTGGCTCATCCATCCGCGAGCGGAACACAGCCGCAAGCCAGAAATCGTTCGGCAGCGAATTGAAGCCGTCAGTCCTGGACCGTTTCTGGAGCTGTACGGCAGGGAGGCGTTCTTGCATTCCGATTGGACCGTGTACGGCAATCAGATCTCGCTTTCGTTGTTCTGAATCGAGCCCCTTAAAGCAATTCGGACCGGCGGGTAGGCCGGTCCTGGGTTTCGTTGGGTTCGCCGAGTTATCGGCCCTTGGCGTTGGCCAATTCAGGCGGAATCATTCCTTTGGCCTTCAGCGTGGTTGGCGACTTGGGTGTTTTGCCCTTCGCCTTCTTCGTGCCGGACTTTTTCCCGCCAGTCCGACCATGCGCGTCACCGCCGTTCGTCATGGTTCGACTCCACAGAAGAGATGTAGCATTTACATCACCGTGATCTAAATGCTGTCGTACTATCGTATGCAACGATTAGTGTACATTCAAACAAATTCTGGCGATTTTTCGGAGGGAGCCCGACTTGGCAAATGTCATGGTCCGCTTCGGCGTTCGGCTTCGGGAGGTTCGGACGAAGGTCGGAGTGTCGCAAGAAAAGCTCGCTGACATGGCGAAGCTGCACCGTACCTACGTGAGCGCCGTCGAGCGGGGCCGGTGCAACATCTCCCTCGTCAACATCGAGAAGCTCGCGGCGGCGCTGGAGGTCACCATGCGAGAACTGATGCCTGACGCTGAGGCCGCGAGCTAACCGGTGGTTTCGATGAGCGGAGTTTCCGGACCGAGAAGACTTCCCGTGCGGTCGTAGTACTTTCGGAGCGAATCACGCGACGCGAAAAAGAAGAGAACAATGAGCGGGAAGTTCGCGAGGCCCTTCCATCCCAGTGCGTATTCGCGAGTGGCGTAGGCCCAGAGGAGCGCCACCACCATGTTCGCGTAAAACTTGTAGTAGCGATAATGGATGAGGCCCAGGAACTCGTAGGCCGCGACGTTCTTTTCGAGCCGACCGAAATCGCGGTTGGGCCGCTTGATGCCCGTGCGATGATGCAGCGAATCGATGAGAAGCCAACGCACGGTGCTAAGGGTCAGCCCCGCCGCGAATGCCATCACGGTGCCGGAAAGAAAATACGAGAGCGTCGGATTCGGATCGGAAGTAGGGGAGGCCCACGGAGCCATGCCCCAGGCCGTCGCTCCCCATCCTTGATACGCAGACAATGGGAATCCTTGAAGGGCCGTGAAGCCCGGCAGCACGTAGCTAATCAGCACACCGAAGTTGTTGAGTGAACTCTCGTCCGCAGCCACGGGCCGAAATTACCATCCACGCCAAGCCAAAGTAAATCGAAAAGCGATTCGGACTCGATTCCATCCGAGATCCACCCCAGAACCCGCTCTTCTGCCCAGCAATTCCCGCGTACACTTCTATCGTGGCTTCGATCATTCACCGCTTTCGGAGGCGTTTTTCTTTTTGCTCTTTTTTTCACCGAGAGCCT
>WBZS01002807.1_pt1 | contig 10019 bp, 6 predicted proteins | sample 5204201 | NCBI WGS metagenome assembly WBZS01 (sample SAMN12344357, study PRJNA552823) | activated sludge metagenome | biome: Activated sludge suspended growth; feature: Nitrification reactor; material: Wastewater; isolation source: activated sludge from nitrification reactor of wastewater treatment... | reverse complement strand
CTGGCGAGCTGATCCGTACGGATCGACTCGCACGCAGCCGGTGCCTGAACCAGGCAGGGCGCTTCTTGGACAAGGCCAGGGCTGAACATGACCAATCCAAGCTGGCGACATTGGCGGAACAGTATCAATACATGATTTCCTCCACGGTTGGTGAATTGTGGAGCCGCCACGATTTCATCAGCTGTTACATCAGCAACGTTAAGAGTCGTTCTCTGGCTTTCAACCCGGCTTCCTATTTGTGGTTGTTGAGCAGTACGCAAGAGGAAGCAAAAGCACCGGCCAAGTCTCCAGAGTCGATAATCACGCAACGAGGAGGAGGTGCCGGTATCGCTCCTTCAACCAAAGTGAGCTCGTCGAATAAACCTGCCGAGGTACGGAGCGTGGATGGACGCCAATATGAAGCGCCCCTACGCCTCTCTATTTTCGTCGCTGATGCGAACAGTGGGGAGGCGCGACTCGGAATTCCACACTATTGCGGACAAGGTCGTTATGGATGGAAGGGGACGTACATCTCGGCAAGAAACGAATCGGTCGAAGCAGGGCCTGAATATGTATGGCTGATCCAGCGGGCCCCATGGGTAGCAGATGAAGTTCTTGAGCGGGCACAGAGAAGCGGTACCCGAGTTGTCCATGATCTCGATGACTTGCTCTGGGAAATTCCGGAGGATAATCCGAACAAGGCGGTCTTTACAGACTCACGAATTGAGGTGCTCTTTCGGCAGCTGAACAGAGCTGATCAAGTTACGGTATCGACCGAGCCGCTTGCGCACGAATTGTCACAGAAAGGGATTCGCGCCCTGGTACTGCCGAATTGCGTGGCACCGGAGCGATGGGCACAGTTACGTCCTGTGAGGCGTGCAGGGAAGCGTCCGAGGGTCGGTTGGGCAGGGCAGCGCAGCGTTCATTTTTCTGATTTGGAACTATTGCGTCAAGTGATGGATGACCTTGGCGATGAGGTGGAGTGGGTGTTTCTTGGGGATACTCCGGTGTTTGCCCGAGCGCCCGGACGACTGGTTGAAAGCTTTCCCATGGTGCCAATACAGAACTATCCGGCCCAATTGGCTGCGATGAATTTAGATCTGGCGTTGGCTCCATTAGCCATGAACCGATTCAACGAGGCTAAAAGCGATATCCGGCTGTTGCATTACGGGGCACTGGGATATCCGGTGGTCGCGACCGATATCGCTCCGCATCGACAGGCTCCGGTCAAATTGGTACCGAACCATGTGGCTGCCTGGGTTGAGGCGATCCGTGAGCGGATCGCTGACCCTGATGCGGCAGCACGAGAAGGTGAGCGACTGCGCGAATGGGTGTTCGCCAGTCGGTCGATCGAGGTGTGGATCGCCAAGTATGCGGAGGCCTGGTTTGGGTGTAGTCGTGACGATAAAGAGATGGTTGCGGCGGCAGGCAGTCGTGCCACGGTGTCGCAGGTGCCGACGTTCTCATGCTCGATCATCATGCCGGTTCTCAATAACGTGGAATTGACCAAGCAATCCCTGACCGCGCTCGCAGAGGTGACGGACGGGTGTGAGTATGAGGTGATCGTCGTCGATAATCACTCCACCGACGGTACTCAAGAGTTTCTGTCTTCCCTAGGAGGTGACGTCCAGATCATCCGCAATAATGAGAATCGCGGCTTTGCCAAAGCCTGTAATCAAGGGGCGCAAGCCGCACGTGGAAAGTATCTGGTCTTTTTAAACAACGACACGATTCCCATCAAAGGCTGGTTGAATGCGCTCGTACAAGAGGTCGAAGCCCACCAGGACGTTGGTGCGGTGGGCAGTAAGTTACTCTATGCCGATGGAACCGTTCAGCATGCGGGCGTCGTATTTTCTCGAAAGTGGCTTACGCCCTATCATCACCATCGGACTATGGCTGCCGACGCGCCCATCGTCAATCGGCGCCGTGAATTCCAGTCCGTGACCGCTGCCTGTATGTTGGTGCGGCGTGATCTGTTTTTCGAGGTCGGTGGGTTCGACGAAGCCTACCGCAACGGATTTGAGGATGTGGATCTGTGTCTGAAGATTAAGCAGCAGGGTTGGCGGGTAATTTATCAACCGAGCAGTGTTCTCTATCATCTCGAGAGCCAGACACCAGGGCGAAAGGATCATGATGTGGAGAATCATCGTCTATTTACTGCCCGTTGGGGGGCCTGTTGGTGGTTGACGGATGAAGACTTGGTGGCATTTCAGGACGGGTTCCGCATGGAATATCTCACTGCAAATTCGGCGCAATGGCGCCCGTTCGAAAATGCTGAGGAGCGCCGTTGCTGGCAACTCGTCGCGGAAACACAACAGGCGGCCGGTCAGCGGGATAATGGCACGGTTCTCAAGAAATTGGAGCGATGCACTGAGTGGCCTGCTGATCCTTCAGTCTTAAAATGGGCAGCTTCTGTAGCCGAAGCCATGAAGCAACCGGCGCTCGCATCGGCCTTTATGCGGCGGGTCATGGCGTTGGACGATCCTGCGGCAGAAGAGCTCGGAGTTATTCGTGAGGCTCTGGCCAGCGGGCAAGTCACGAGTGCCTCCTCACGGCTTGACGCATTGCTGAAATGCTATCCCTTGCATGCTGAGGGGCAGCTGCTCAAAGCCATTCTGCATATGCAGCGAGAACAGTACGAGCAGGCCGAAACTGCGTTTGAGTTGGCCATGCAACAAGGGGCAGATCGCAAGAAGTGTCTGATGGGGATGGGCATGGCGGCGATGGGAAGGGCTTATACCCAAGGGGCATGGGAGCGCTTTCTACAAGTACTGACCGATCACCCCGATGATGCTGAAGCGATCCATTGGTTGCTCCGGGCCGGGACCGCACAAAACCGTTGGCAGGAGTTGAGTGAGCACCTGCATCTGTATACGGCTAGAAATCCAGCGGACCTGGCAGCACGATTCGCCTTCACCAGCATTCTGTTTCGCGGTGAGCAGATCGAGGGTGCTCGCCGGGAATATGATGCCCTGTGCAAGGTTGACCCAAGTTATGACGGACTCGCTCAACTTGGCCAGGCAATTGCCGGAAGGGAAGCGGCCCTTGCCATGGAAGCCGCCTCGACCTAGTTCGATGACACAGCGCGTACTCGTGATCCAATTGGCCAGACTCGGGGATCTCGTTCAAACGAGTCCCGCTGTCACGGCCTTGAAGGACGCTCACGCGAATTGGACGGTTGATCTTCTGTGCCCTGCACACTTGGAGGACATCGGGCGGGCACTTCCTGGAATTTCTACAGTGGTGACATGGGATGGAGCTGGGTGGAAGCAACGTGCGCTCCAGGCTGAGAAAGAATTCCGACCGGAATATCTCGTTGAGGCCGACACCGATATTCGCGCGATCGTGAAAGAGCCTTATGACTGTGCGTTCGTCCTCAACCAACATCCGCGAGCGATCCTGGCCGGTGCACTCCTGGCACGGGATAGCATGGGAGCAATTTCAGGAGGTCCGCTCGATCACAAATTATCACCGTGGGCGACCTATGTGCGAAGTGTTGCCAGCGATAAAGGAGACAACCGCGTTCATTTGGCCGACGCGTTCTGCGGGATGTGCGGGGTAGCTCCACCGAAAGAGAAGATGCCCCTGCAAGTTCTCTCCGCACCACTTCCCCCCGATCTTGATGCGATCAGGCAATCCGATGAAGCGTGGATCGGACTACTTGTGGGTGCGGGAGATTCGGAGCGAGTCATTCCAGCCTCGGTTTTGGTGCATCTGATCACCGCCTGTCTGAATAGACTCCCACACAGTCGCATCGTGCTCCTCGGGAGTCGGCACGAACAAGAACGAGCTCACTGGATTCAGACTGGGATTTCTCCGTCCCTGTTAGGCCGTGTGTGGGACACCATTGGTCGACTGTCCTTGTCTGAACTCGCGCTTGTGCTTACTCGCTGTCAGGTTGTCATCGGGGCAGATACTGGGCCGCTTCATCTGGCAGCCGCTGTAGGGACAAAGGTGATTGGCTGGTACTTTGCTAGAGCGAGACTTCACGAAACGGGGCCCTATGGGCCACACCATTGGGTCTGGCAAGCAACCGGAGGTGCGGGGCACGTTCAGCCGGTGATCATCCCACATCGTTGGCCAATCGATGAGACGATCGCACTTCTGTCGAGCGACCAGGTCGATTCGGTTCCAGGCTGGTCACTCTGGGAAAGTCATCGAGATCAGTGGGGGGCCTACTATGTTCAGGCCGGTCAGGAAGCGATCGCTCCACTTCAACGAGAACACGTGTGGACGGACTTACATCTCGCTGTAGGGTGAGGGAGGAATGCGGTGCAGTATCTGAATTACAACATAGAGAGACTTCGCCAGAACGCTCCGGAACTTGCGGAAGCCGTGCGGCACAGCGTCGGTGGAGTCTTGACGATCGTTCCTTCGCGAGAGGGTTCTCCTTCTGCTACTCATGAAGGGCAATGGGTCCACAGCGCCTATGATCCAAAGAAAGAGGCTGGGTCATGGGCGGAGCAGCAGCGCAAGGAATGGAAAACTGAAGAGGTGGCTGTAATTCTTGGGGTTGGCCTCCTCTATCACGTGGAGGCGCTCGCCCTTGCTCACTCTCCGGATGCCCGAATCGTCGTCGTGGTACCGGATGTGTCCGTGTTGAAAGATGCAATGGGTGCGAGGCCTCTCGGACCGTGGGTCGATAGGATTCACTGGGTGAACGGGACACCGGAGGAAATGGCCACGCAGTTGACCGCGCAATCCTCCCCGTTGCGGTTCTTAACCTATGGGCCGGCGGCACGGTTGCATGCGGATGTGCATGAGCGACTGCAGACGAGCCTCAGCCGGCTGATGGCTAGAAAGGCGGGAGGCCAGCTGCATGTGGCGGTGGTCGGCCCAATCTATGGAGGGTCATTGCCGATTGCTCGCTATGTCGTATCGGCGTTGAATCAGTTGGGACATCGAGTCAGTTGGCTTGATCACCATGTTCATCAAGGTAGCCATGAGGCGTTCGGATCCTATCGCGAAGCGCGCCATCGCCAGATGCTTCAGAGTCGATTTGCCGATGTGCTCAGCTTGAGCACGATGGCGCATCTGGCTGAAGATCCACCCGATCTGGTTTTGGCCATTGCCCAAGCTCCGTTGGGTTTGGCGGTGTTGCAACACTTGCGTAAGAAGAAGTTTCTGACCGCCATGTGGTTTGTGGAGAACTATCGTCATCTGACCTACTGGCAACAGTTGGCGGCGGGATATGACTACTGGTTTGTTATTCAGCAAGGGGGCTGTCTCGATGCGTTGAAGCGGGCCGGGGCGGCTCACGTGCACTACCTGCCTATGGCGGCAGATCCCACGGTGCATCGACCAATGACTCTGACAGCGGCTGAGCACCGGGAGTTTGGATCCGACGTCTCGTTTGTCGGGGCTGGTTATGCCAACCGAAGGACACTCTTGCCACAGTGGCTCTCTCACGAGTGGACGATGAAACTGTGGGGGAATGAATGGGACGGTGCCGCCCCGCTTTCAGGAGTGCTTCAACGCGGCGGTGCCAGGATCGATACAGATACCTGTATGAAGGTGTTCAACGCCACCGCCGTGAATTTGAATCTGCATTCATGCTCAGGGACGGGCATGGATCCTCAACCGGACTTTGTGAACCCTCGTACGTTTGAATTGGCGGCCTGCGGCGCGTTTCAGCTCGTGGATGACAGGACACTTCTTCCCGCTCTGTTTACGTCGGATGAAGTGGAGTCCTTTCGTCGCACCGAAGATGTCCCACCGCTGATCCGGAGATGGCTCACGGATGCGGACGGTCGCCGTCGCTATGCTGAAGCGTCGCGTCAACGGGTGTTGCGCGATCATACCTATGGCCACCGTCTACAAGAGCTCCTTGCCACAGTGGGCCTTTCTCAACCCGATCGCATTGGCTCGATCTTGCGGGGAGACCGGCTCACAGTTGGTCTCAAGGAACGAGCCGTTTCCGTGCCGGAACTGCTTCCCTTGCTCGATCGTTTTCCAGCTGCGCAACGAGTTGAGTTGAAGGACCTTGCGGCGGATATTCGAGCGCGAGCTTCTGGACGACAACTGGCTCGAGAGGAGTTGTTGATCCTTATGATGGATAGTTACCGAGCCGAAACGAAAGATCTGGTATGACCAAGAGTTTGAAGGTGCTCATTTTCGTTTCACATTGAACCTAAAACTTAAAACTTGAAACAGCGCCATACTGTTGGAGTGCAAGCGTGAAGCAGGTATTGATTTTGAATATTACCCGGATGGGCGATCTCGTTCAGATGGGCGCATTGTTGAATCGACTCCATGAAGAATGGCCTGGAGTTGCCGTTGATCTTGTGGTGGATCGCCGGTTCGCACCCGTCGCATCATTGCTGATGGGCTTACGCGAGGTGATTGCCTTAGATTTTCACGCGCTCATCAATGAGAGCCGTGCGCTCGTGAAGGATGTGGTGGCGCTGTACGAAGACGTGGCGGGCTGGGCGAAGCCATTGGTGGAGCGGCGGTATGATCGCGTGATCAATCTCACTTTTAGTAAGCCGAGCGCGCTCTTGGCTGGCTTCATGGGAGCGCCTGATATTCGAGGAGTGCAAAGCGCCTGGGATGGGGGGCTTGTGATTGAGAATCCTTGGATGGCGTATTTCTCCGATTTTCACCAGTTTCGCCGACTGAATCGCTTCAACCTTGTCGATATCTATGCACTTGGAGGAAGCCGCCCAGGGACATTTTCCCCGCTCCGACTCTCTCTTTCTCGTGAGGATCACACGTGGGCGCGAGAAGCCCTGACAGGGGTGACGGGGTGGATTGCCGTACAGGCCGGGGCGAGCGACAGTATGAAGGCCTGGCGCCCACATCTGTTTGGTCTCGCCTTGGCGAAGGTGAGCAAACAATGGCGAGGCGGCATGCTCTTTATCGGAGGCCGAGAAGAGGAAGCAACTATCGCAGAAGTCGTACAGGTCTATCGAGAAGCCGGAGGGAAGAGCCCGGTCAAGAATTTTGCTGGCCGCACGACATTGAACCAACTCGCTGGTTTGCTGGCGGAATGTCGATTATTGCTGACCAACGATACGGGACCGATGCATATCGGGGTGGCGGTCGGCACATCAGTGATCGATCTTTCGGTGGGACATGTCGATTTTCAGGAAACTGGTCCCTATGGGTCTGGTCATTGGGTAGTTCAACCGGAGTTGGACTGTGCTCCCTGCGGGTTCGACCAAGTCTGTGGCCATCATGCGTGCAAGGATCGCATCTCACCGGATCTTGTGGCTGATCTCATGTGCCATATGTTGGATATTGGATCGTGTCCATCACAGGGATTCGGGGCACGTCTCTACGAGTCCGGAGTGGATGAGGATGGGCTGGGTACCTTTCGCTTAAAGGTAGGAACAGAGTCTCCTATCACGGCGTGGTATGCAGCATTCTGGCGTCACTACTGGTATGAAGCCCATACTGGATCGCGGAGCCGATTTTCTTTTCCCGAGGGCCCGCCTCCCGATGCATCGGAAGTGAATGTCCAGCTGCGGGCCCTGCGCCCTCTTCTGGAGCTAGCCTGTAAAAGAGCTGATGAGATTGCGCGCCTGGCTCGTCGAGCATCGGTAGATATTCCGCAGCTGAAACGGCTTCAGCAAGAGCAACGAGCTGATCAGGAGCGGTTGCTTTGCATGGGCATGACCGCCGAGGCGCTGGCTCCCCTTGCGGCTGCCTTCGGGCGTCAAGTGCGGAACGACAACCTCATCGGGTTGGACCGACTTGCGAGGCATCAGGCTGCTGCCTATCACACATGGCTGAGACGTCTGGTAGAGGTTGAGCGGTGTTTGATTGGCACATCCTCCAGTGATCGGTCTATCACACCTGGTCATAGGAGAAAGCTAACCGTGGTTGGGTCGGAACGGCACGCGGCATGAACCGGATGATTGATGGGGGAGAGAAGACATGAACATTCAATTGGATGGGGAGCAATGGCAAGCTGGAAGTGCTGCGACGCTCGGTGACATTCTTGTCGATCTGAGTGAACGGGCGCATGCTCGGTCTCGAATCGTGACGACTGTCACGCTGGACAGTCGTCGGATTACGGATCGGGATCTCGATCCACAGCTACTCCAGCAACCTTCTGCTCACTACCGCGAGTTGGTCGCGACCTCAGCGACGCAGCAGGAGATTATTGAGTCTGCACGCGGTGCGATCGAGCGGTATCGTAGTTTGGTCGTGGCCGAAGGCACCTCGCTGGCTAATCAGTTCCGGATGGGTGGACAAGATCTGTCCTCATTCGACGTGTGGCTTGGGAAAGTAGCGGATGCGGTCGAGATCATCGAGAATGGGCAGAAACAGCTTGGAAGAGAGTCTCCTGGGCAGGTCATCGCGGGATGGATTGAAGAGCTTCTGGCTGCAAGGCGTATTCACGATACGGTGAGGATGGCGGATCTCTTGGAATACGAGATCCTTCCAAGGATTGCCGCCTGACTCTGTGATGTTCATTCGTTCCCATTCTAGCGAGGTAGCCTTCATCTCTGCGATTTCCTTTAGAAGCTCAAGTCCCAGGTGGATCGGCCGATAAGACAGGCACGCCACGTACGAGGCGTGATGAACCCAAGCCTCTACACGGATGTCGGAGGCAAACAAGCGGTCTTGTCTTAGTTTCAAGGAGGAAGGGCAATGGCTCTTATCGTTAACAACAATCCTGCATCCATTGCGGCTCAGCGGAACCTCTCGATTAACACGCTCAGCTTGAACCGTTCGGTTGAGCATTTATCATCCGGTCTTCGAATCACACGCGCCGCGGATGATGCCGCTGGTCTTGGACTGTCGGAGTCCTTGAGGGCGCAGATCCGTAGTATCAACCAGGCGACGCGTAATGCCAATGATGGCATCAGTTTGACGCAGATCGCCGACGGGGCGGCTGCGACCATTGGTTCGCTGTTGGCACGGCTTCGCGAGCTGTCGTCCCAGTCCGCGAGCGGCACGGTGGGTAATACTGAGCGCTCCTACATTGACCAGGAGTTTCTCGCGCTGCGTTCAGAAATTGATCGTATCGCTCAGGTGACCGAATTCAACGGTCAGGCACTGACAAGTGGTTCATCGATCAGCTTCTCCATCGCGATCGGGTTCCGGAGCGGAGCGGGGAACACGCTGAGCTTGGACCTCAATGATATCCAGGTCAGCTCGCTGGGCCTGAACTCGGTGAATGTGTCCACCGCAGCCAATGCTACAAGCGCATTGGCCAATATCGATAATGCGATCAGCGCCATTGCAACGGCACGAGCCGAATACGGTTCGATTCAGAACCGGTTCGAGGCGACAATTGCCAATCTGCAGGTGACGAGTGAGAATCTTACCTCTGCAGAATCACGGATCCGCGATGCGGACATCGCGCTTGAGACGTCCATCTTCACCAAGAATCAGATCTTGGTGCAGGCCGGTATCGCAACGTTGGCGCAGGCCAACACGCTACCGCAACAAGCGCTGGCGTTACTCAGAGGATAATGGCGGCACACCGTTCACCGCCCCTCTCCTAAACCGGAGAGGGGCCCGGTGAACGGAATGAGATAGGGGGCATTATGATCACCAATGTAACATCGAAGGTGGATCTCCCGGCCGCTGCCAATAACAAGAGTCAGCCCGCTGTTCCTCCCAGGGCGAATCCTGTGGAAGAGCATGCTGACTTTTCGTTCGCCTCTCCCACGGATCGGGTAGCGCTTGAGCAAGCCGTGAGTAAAGTGAAGGAAGCGTTCCAGCAATCGGGCTCACAACTACAGATCGAAGTCGATCCTGACCTCGAACGAGTCATCGTCAAAATTCTCAACGGGGATTCCGGGGAAGTGATTCGACAGATTCCCCCTAAAGAAGTGATCGACTTGGCCAAGAATCTTCCGGGGGCAAAGGGGCTGCTGTTCGAAGAACATGTCTAACGTGGCACACAAGGATGTGGCATGCCGACGATAAGTTTCGGTGGACTCGGAAACGGACTGGACTTCGGACAGGTCGTCGATCAACTGGTCAAGGTTGCGAATCTGCCGGTTGATCGACTGACCAAAAAGAAAGCCGATCTCAACAGCAAGTTCACGGACCTCACCACCGTGAGCACGAAAGTGGCAGCG
>WBZS01002806.1_pt1 | contig 10022 bp, 5 predicted proteins | sample 5204201 | NCBI WGS metagenome assembly WBZS01 (sample SAMN12344357, study PRJNA552823) | activated sludge metagenome | biome: Activated sludge suspended growth; feature: Nitrification reactor; material: Wastewater; isolation source: activated sludge from nitrification reactor of wastewater treatment... | reverse complement strand
ACCCGCGAGTTTCACTTTGTATCCGAGCTTTTCAAGTTCGGGAGTCAATCGGTCGCGTTGGTCGCCTTGAATCTCGATCGTGCCATCCTTCACCGTCCCGCCGGTGCCACATTTCTGTTTCAGTTTGCCAGCCAGCTCTAAAAGCTCTTTTTCATTCAGAGGCAGATCGAAAATCACGGTTACGCCCTTTCCGCCACGTCCCTTCGTTTCACGGCGCATCTTGACCGTGTGGATGGGCTTTTTTGCTTCGGCGCGTGCAGGCGTGGCTGACGGTTTGGGCTCGGGAATCGGTCCGCCTCCGCCCAAAAGGCGGGCGATGAATTGATGCACCTCCGCATGGATAATCTCCAATGCACCGGGTGCATCGTCGACATGCCAATACTCGATTCTTTCCGCCCAAACCGGGTGCCGTTCCAGGATCAGGGGTTCATGTTCCGTCTTTTTGAGCGCGACGATCCACTGGGAGGATTCGAAATCATCGATATCCACGGGGATGGGCATTCGCGAGCATTCGGCGCCTGGCGTGAATTTTTGCTTCGCCATCTCTGCAATCACCAAAGGCGAGATCGGCCCCACGTTGCCCCCGCCACGTTCGAGCGCCAGGGCGCGCGAGCATGCCTGCAAGGGAAGCCCCAGTTTTTGCGCCGCCTGATTGAAAACGATTTCCGCGTACCGGCTACGGTAATAATTTCCCGTGCATAGAAACAGGACGGTTTTGCGACTTGCCTTGGCCATGATCCTGATCCGAGTAAGAAGCCGACTTGCAAAGGCCAAACTTTTTCCAAAGCTTCCGCTTCCAACCCTCCACCTGACGAATGGAAGATCGGCTGAGCGTTGCACCCGAAGGATAGAATATCAATATGAACCGATCCTCGCCTCACGAAACGGATGACGCCCTCACCGACCTCGATCGGCTCGTCGAGCCAGCCATCGAGTTGGCGGCGACGTTGCTCGATCAAGCCAATTCCCAACTCACGCGAGATGAACGCCAACAGGCCGAATCCCTGGCTCGTTTGATGCGTGATCCGCTCGGGAAAGATTTCACGATTGCCCTGACGGATCAGGTTTTTCGAGCACGGTCTGCCACTCGAGCGGCGGATCAGCTTCGTTACCTGATCGGCCAACTGGGTGTGCCGGAATTTCTTACCGGCTTTGAGAAGATTCTTTTGCGTGCGGGGGAATGGGCATCGACGCTCGCGCCGAATCTCGTTCTTCCGCGAATCACCGACCAGTTGCGAAACCAAAGCAGCCGAGTGATTTTGCCAGGTGAAGACCCCTTGCTGAACCCGCACCTCGCCGAACGTCGAAACGCAAATTTTCGCATGAACCTGAATCAGCTCGGCGAAGCCATTCTCGGTGAAGAGGAAGCAGAACGGCGCCTTCAGGCGATACTTTCTCGCCTGAAAAACCCGAGTGTCGATTATGTCTCCGTGAAAATCTCCGCGATTTACAGTCGGATCAACCTTCTCGCCTGGGAAGAAACCGTTTCTGGGATTCAACAGCGCCTCCGTGCACTGTACCGAGCGGCTCTGGCGAACCTTACTTCTTCGGGGCGCCGACCGAAATTCGTGAATCTGGACATGGAGGAATACCGCGACCTGGAACTTACCCTGGTTGCGTTTCAACGCACGCTGGACGAAGTTGAATTTCACGGCCTCAGCGCTGGCATCGTCCTTCAGGCTTACCTCCCCGACTCCCACGATGCACAACGCCGACTCACCGCCTGGGCGAAAGCGAGGGTGGATGCGGGCGGTGCACCGATCAAGCTCCGCATCGTGAAAGGTGCGAACCTCGCGATGGAACGGGTTGAAGCCGAGCTTCAGGGTTGGCCCCAAGCGCCGTACCAATCCAAGCCTGAGGTCGATGCTAGTTTCAAGGCAATGGTCGAATATGCACTTCGGCCCGACCATCTGAAGGCGGTGCGAATTGGTGTCGCCAGCCATAACCTATTCGACGTCGCGTTCACGCTACTTCTTGCGAAAGATCGCGGTGTCCTTATCTCAGGCATTCCCAACCGTCTTATTTCTCCCTCGCCAGATTCGCTGATCCACGAGAACCAAGCAAGCGCCAACGGGCAAATCGAATCGCCGTTTCCCGTCGTTGAGTGGGAGATGCTCGAGGGGATGGCGAACCATCAAGCTCGAGCCGTCCGCGACGCCGCCCACGGTTTGCTTCTGTACGCGCCCGTGGTGAATCGGGAGGATTTTCACAGTGCGATGGCGTACCTCGTTCGACGCCTCGACGAAAACACGGCCAAGGAAAACTTCCTACACGATCTTTTTGGCTTACGGAAAGGAAGCCCCGCCTGGAGTCGCCAGTCCGACGCCTTTCGCAGCGCGTGTCGATGCTCGGCAACCGTTTCGAGCTTGCCTCGACGAACTCAAGATCGTTCGGTTCGCATCGCCGTCGATGGCTCGATCCAGCCGTTCGCGAACGAACCGAACACCGACTGGGTGTTGGTCAAAAATCGAACCTGGATCGCGCAACTCCGCGAGCGCTGGAAGACCGAGGGAGCGCCAGAACGCGAAATCCCGCTCGTCCTCGGTCAACAAACGATTCGGAGAAAGCTCGAAGGCGTTGGACGGGATTCTTCGAAACCGAACGAGATCGCGTACCGGTACGAATGGGCGACCACGGACGACGTACAACGCGCGCTCGACGTCGCCGTGCAAGCGGTAGGAGCATGGTGGGATTCGGGCGTGGCCGCACGCGCTCAAATCCTTCATCGGGCCGCGGCAGTGATGGCGAACCACCGCGGTGCATCGTTGGCGTGCATGATCCTCGATGCAGGAAAAACCCTATCCGAGGGCGATGCCGAGGTAAGCGAAGCCATCGACTTCGCACGCTACTATGCCGAATCGGCCATGGGCTGGTTGAACGATGGGCAGCTTCACGCGAAACCCGTCGGCGTGGTCGTGATCGCACCGCCCTGGAATTTTCCTTATGCGATTCCGGCGGGAGGTGTCTTGGCCGCGTTGGCGATGGGCAATTCCGTTGTGCTCAAGCCCGCCAACGAAACCGTGCTCACCGCCTGGTTGCTCGCGAACCAACTTTGGCAGGCAGGCGTGCCACGTGAGGTGTTGCAGTTCTTGCCCTGCCCAGACAACGAAGTCGGCCAAAAGCTGATCACCGACGACCGCGTCGGCGCCGTCGTGCTCACGGGAGCCTGGACCACCGCACGGATGTTCCTGAGATGGAAGCCCCTTCTCAATCTTTTCGCCGAGACCAGCGGGAAGAACGCGATGGTCATCTCGGCACTCGCGGATCGCGACCAAGCGATCAAGGATCTGGTTCACAGTGCCTTCAATCACGCCGGGCAAAAATGCTCCGCAGCCAGTCTCGCCATCCTGGAAGCGGAAGTTTACGACGATCCACGCTTCCTCGCCCAACTGCGCGACGCCACTCAAAGTCTTGTGGTCGGTTCGGCCTGGGATCCCGCCACCCAGATTCCCACGCTGATCCGCGAGCCTGGAAACGAACTCCAACGTGGATTGACCCAACTCGAGCCCGGCGAATCCTGGTTGCTCCAACCCAAAATGCTCGATGGCAACCCCTGCCTTTGGACCCCGGGCATTCGGCTCGGGGTAAAACCTGGCTCATGGTACCAGCGCACGGAGTGTTTCGGACCCGTGCTCGGCCTGATTCGCGCCGTCGATTTCCGCCAAGCCGTCGCCATCCAAAATCAAAGTGAATTCGGCCTCACCGGCGGACTTCAAAGTTTGGATGAACGAGAAATCGCGTATTGGAAAGACCACGTCGAGGTTGGAAACGCCTACATCAACCGAGGCACCACGGGCGCGATCGTTCGCCGACAACCTTTTGGCGGATGGAAAAAATCCTGCGTCGGCTTCGGCGCGAAAGCCGGAGGCCCCAACTATGTCGCTCAATTCGCGAACTGGGCGGACCGAGACGACGCGTCGCATCCCACCGTAAAATCGGTCGAAAACCTGAGTGCACATTATCGACGGGCCTTCGAAAAATGGTTTCGCGATCCGGTTGATCCTTCGATGCTAGAGGCCGAGGCCAATAATCTTCGTTATCGCCCGTACCGCGGAGTATTTCTTCGGTTGAACACCATTGAGAAAAAAGACCTCGCGTTCCTTCAAGCTGCATGCCATGCAAGTGCATGGACTGGATCGCCGATCCATTTAAGTGTGGATAACCAACCACTAGAAATCGTGGATCAAATCGTTGCCGAATTTAAGAAAATGCAACATCGTGCCTGCATGAAGAACCTCGACATCGTTTTCGAGTCCGAGCTAGAGGCGGCGGAACGCTTGCCTTCGGTTCAGGTCGACGTTCTTCGAACCTTCGGCATGCCAGAAGCGGCTCTTCTGAACGCAGCGAACGAAAGCGGGCTAAGGCGCATTCATTCTCCCCCAAGCCGGCATGCCCGACTTGAACTCACACGCTGGCTCAAAGAACAAAGCGTCACTGAAACACGACACCGATACGGAAATCCCTTACCTCGCCGATCAGAATGAGAAGCACAGGGACCACCTGTTGGCGGGGAGATGCGCACCCCTTCTCTAATCGCCCGTCGTACGTGCAAAATCGCTACAATCTGCCTTCCAAATTGCAACACCTCACGAAAACCAATTGAGAACCGCCTTTCCTGCGTTGCGCCGACCAATGCAGACTAACTCTACCTAAAGCACGCAAAATCCCCATTTCAACATGCTGCGATTCTTGAATTATTTGGCACATGATGTGCAAAGGATAATTTCGTACAGCAACTAACATCTTCTCATGGAAGGGAAACGCCATGCTCGTTCTCACTCGAAAAGTCGGTGAAGAGATCATCATCGGTGGCTGTATCAAAGTTACAGTCACGGCGATCGACTCGAACAAAGTCCGCATCGGGGTGACAGCTCCCCCTGACGTTCGAATTGATCGCGAAGAAATTCATCGGCGGTTACAAGAATTCGTCGAACCCGCTCGCCCCTCACGTGCCAATTACGCGATGGCGGGTTCTTAAATGGGAATTCTCATTCCCATCTCGCAACCCCAATCCAAGATTGACAGATTCCCAGGCTCGTTTGCCCTCGCTTTCAAGGACTTCGATTTTTCGACGTGAAATCGATTCCGTGAAACCGCGGTGAAGCGAGCCTTGTTTCATATTCTTCTTGATCAACCGATTCCGTGAATCGCTCAGATCCAGTTTCTACCTCGTTCACCAAACCCCATTCATTACAGCACCGTGCAAAAATCAGTCGAACGAGTTCGCTTCATGAATCGCAACCGTGAAGGTACCGGCTCCATGTGCTTTTCGCTTGCGACGGCACGCTTCCTCACAGCCGTGGTTCTTTAAACCGGCCTCGTTTTCTTCTCAATGCCTGAACATCGAAATCAGGTCCGCGCGAGCCGAGATCAACGAATAGGCATCTGAACCGTTGCCTCGCCTGATTCGTCGCGCGAAGCCAATCGCCAATTCTCTGGTCGCGGAACAATCCAGGGGCTAAGCTTAGCCAGGTTTCAAGCACGCACCATTCAACGTACGAATGAATACGCACGCATTGGCCAACCAGATCGATCTAAGTGAAAAATTGTAAACAGCACGATGTTTGATATAAAAAGCGGCCGTACCTGGATATTGAGGTATCCAGGCGGTCGGCGCGCAGAGCCGTTCCCTGCATTTTGTTGAGTTTAACTAGAAGAGTGTTTTGAAGAGACGCGATGGAGTGGCTTCGAGAGGTCAGCACAGGGTCCACATCGGGACTCGCTACCGAAGGGACCCCGTACATCGAGGAGGGACAGTTGCAGGTGCAGGCTCTGAGATGAAGGGCTTGAGGTACTCGCAACCTCTTGCCTTCGTACTTACCTTTAAAGCAACCTCGATGCCAAAACAAAAAAAACAGACCTGAAATTTTTTCACGTTCCCAAACCCTAGCTTTCCCTGGGTTTTATGGCGAAAAGGGCCCTTCATTCGTTTTCTCCGCTGCGCACGGTTTTGCTCTGCTATAACCTTTCTGTAGCGTTCCGCTACATTCGAATGCGCAATTCTGCACGATGTGTGGATTTTGCCGAATTGGTGAATTTGCTGCAGCGTTTTCGGTTGAAAAATAGACCAGGAAAACGGAACGGCGGGCGATCCGTGGAAGGCTAACGACTTGGCGAATCGGTCATTTGCGTACCGAACGCGCCAACGATTTGGAAACGATTTGGAGAGGTTGGCGAGTACGCCTCCTCAGATGCGGAACCCGGTCACCCAAATAGGGCAGACCCGATTTGGAACAAGCATTTCGATGGGGTGTCGCGCTTCTTGGCATGAATAGGGAGTGAGTTGACAAGCATGGGTTATCCAAGCCTGCAAGCGGCCATCCACGATTTGGAACGTACCAAACAACTGGTGCGGATCGACAACGAAATCGACCCGCACCTTGAAGCCGCCGAACTTCAACGCCGAATCTACCAGGCGAACGGACCCGCACTTTTGCTTACCCGCGTAAAAGGTTGCCAATTCCCGATGGCGTGCAATTTGTTTGGCACGCTCGAAAGGACGCGATTTCTCTTTCGGGACACCTTGCAAGCGGTTCGGCATCTTGTCGAACTGAAAATTGATCCCGCGAACTTTTTCAGGAATCCTTGGCGTTATCGGGATCTTCCCCGCGTAGCATGGAATCTTAGGCCTCGCTTCGTACGCTCGGGTCCGGTTCAGGCCAAGCAAACGAACCTCCGCTCACTGCCCCAGTTGGTTTCCTGGCCCGACGATGGCGGACCGTTCATCACGCTTCCTCAGGTCTACACCGAAGATGCGGATCGGCCTGGCTGGAGGTATTCCAACCTGGGAATGTATCGCATCCAACTTGGCGGCAACTCTTACGAACCAAATCGGCAAATCGGTTTGCATTATCAGCTTCATCGAGGCATCGGCGTGCATCACGCCAGGGCGATTCGCAAAGGAGTTCCGTTTCGCGTGAACATCTTCGTCGGTGGCCCACCGGCGATGACGTTGGCTGCGGTGATGCCTCTGCCCGAGGATCTACCGGAACTCGCCTTCGCCGGTGCCCTTGGTGGGCGTCGCGTTCGCCTTATTTCCCAAGGAACAGGGCCCGCAATCGCCGCCGACGCCGACTTCGTGATCACGGGAACCGTCGACCCGAACCTTCAGCTCCCCGAAGGACCGTTCGGCGATCACCTCGGGTACTACAGCTTGACCCATCCGTTTCCGGTGCTCAACGTCGAAAAGGTCTACCATCGCGAGGGGGCGATTTGGCCATTCACGGTAGTGGGTCGACCGCCCCAGGAAGATACCAGCTTCGGCGCGATCATTCACGAGATCACTGGCCCAATCATTCCCACGGTCCTTCCAGGCCTTCATGGCATCCATGCCGTCGATGCGGCTGGCGTTCATCCGTTGCTGCTTGCGATCGGCAGCGAACGGTACACACCTTATAATCGCCGAGAACGGCCGCAAGAACTACTCACCCTCGCCAACGCCATCCTGGGCCAGGGACAGCTTTCGCTCGCAAAGTTCCTCTTCATCGTGGCACGGGAGGACGCGCCGGAACTCGACCTTCACGACATCAAAGCCTTCTTGGCGCACCTGCTCGAACGAATCGATTGGACACGCGACGTCCACTTCCACACTTCGACGACGATCGACACCCTTGATTATTCAGGGAGTGGAATCAACGAAGGATCGAAAGTGGTTTGGGCCGCGGTTGGACCCAAAAGACGGGAATTGCCGACGGCCCTACCGTCCGGGATGAGGTTGCCGGACGGTTTTCAGAATGCCCACGTCGTGATGCCTGGGGTGTTGGCGATCACCGGGCCGCGTTTCCGTCCAACCTCAATCAAGGGGGAAGACCCGACGGAACTCGTTCGATTTTCTCAAGCGATTCCGCCAAACCATCCCCTTCGTGCGTTTCCGCTTTTGGTGATCGTGGACGATGGTGAATTCACCGCGCGCACGTTGAACAATTTTTTGTGGGTGACCTTCACGCGATCCAACCCAGCCGCGGATATTTTTGGCGTGGAGGCATCGACCGTTCAGAAGCACTGGGGCTGCCGAGGGCCACTGATCATCGATGCCCGCATCAAGCCGCACCACGCGCCGCCGCTCATCGAAGATCCCAACGTCACCAAAAGGATCGACGCCCTGGCGGCACCAGGAAAACCATTACACGGAATCATCTAGCTTTCTGCCTCTGAGCTTCTCCGCAGCTTGCGGAGTCGTTTCAAGAACCAAACAAGACCCAAGCACGAAAAAACCAAACAGCCAAGGACCGATTGGATTGTTTGACGTTTCTTCTTATTTGGTTCTTGTAGTCTTGGTTCTTGTGGGTTGCGGCTCCGCCGCATTAGGACCTTAAGAGAAAAATGGTTTGTCGAAGCATTAGGGTGGAATACTTTCAGAACCCTGTTCAATGAGGTGAACGCTAAGAAACTCCCACCTCAAACAGAGGCCGAGACCGGAAAACAGGGCAGATAGGCGAGTCGGATCGGGCGCTTCGAAATCATGCGACCCGACCGATCGGCCTCAATCTCGAAACGGAGCGAAGGGGATACTTTCAGGGCGCCTCAGACTGGAGTTCAGGTCGAACCTGGCGTTTTGCGTGGGAACCCTGTTAAGAACCTCTGCCAAAACCCCTAGGAACTGTGGAAATGTTCACCAAAAACGGGGTTTTGTCAGAGGTTCTAAGGACGAGCGGCGGAAAATCCCAGCACGGCATCGAAGGGGCCCACGCCTGCCGCGACCTGGTGGTGTTGATTGGTGTAGATATCATCCGCTTGAAATCCCACGGTGCGGACGTTGGCGAATCGGACGGACCCATCCAAGAAGAGAATGTTTTGGCCCGCGCCGCCATGATTGATGCTGTTGCTGTCCGAGCCATCCGCCGGAGCGCGATCGGCCATCAGGGGGATCATGGCACTTGCCAAGGTCAAAGAACCGCCTGGCGAATGGTATTTGCCTTCTTCGTCTCGGTAGCCGAGTGAGTAGGCATAACAACGTGAGAGCAAGGGAGCAACTTGGCGAAACTCGCCATCGGTCATTTCACGAATCGAACGAAGTGCGACCGTGCAGGCCAAGTGAGGCCCATTACCTGGACATTGAATGCTCACGGTCGGCGACAAAGTACCCGCCTCGGTAAGCATCGGAACCACGATGCCCGCCACATCATACGGAGCTTCTTTTTGCGGGTCGGGATAGCTTTTATGGGCGTCGCGGTAAACCGTCAGGGCGGCGAAGAATTCCCGGAGATTGTTTTGGCAGGCCGCCAATGTCGCCGACGACGATGGGCCTCGTAATCGGGCGATGACGGGAATCACGATTCCGATGGACATGAGCAAAAGGCACGCCGCGACGACCAAATCCGCCCGCCGCCACCACGATCGACCGATGATCCCACCCTCACCATGTGCCATCGGCGCCTTGGGCAAGGTTCGAGCACCAGTGGCATGCTCGGCGCCCACGTGCGTTTCAATGTAGGCCAGCGTTCGATCCGCCAAACCCGCGGGTGGAAGCGCTGGGTCGGCGTCATAGGACAATGGCGCTAGTGCCGCCTGAAGCTTGCGCAGGTCATTTTTCGCATCAGGATTTTCGCGTAGGAACGTTTCGAAACGTTCAAGATCCGCTTCTTCAAGGGTATTGAGAACGTACTCGAGATATTGTTCGTTCATGGGAAGGTTCCCGTCTCTTCACAAAGGCTCGGCTTGTTCCGGGCGCGTGCCTCTGCGGTCAAGATGGCTGTTTTCGGCTCATGGATCCTTGAATACCGGTAGCTCCGCCCACATTTCATGAAGTCGATGGAGCGCGGCATGGAGGCGAGACTTCACCGTCCCCACCGGGATCCCCAAGATGTCGGCCACATCCTTATACTTCAAACCCTGGTAGTAGGCCAAGATCACCGCTTGCTTCAGGAAATCAGGCAACTGGTCTACCGAATGACGCACCGCGGCACGCCGTTCCTCAGCCTCGGCAACGCGCCAGTCGGTGCCATCGCTGCTGGTTCGGCTGTGGCTGGCATCGGAATAATCGGAATTCTGGCTGAAGGTGCCGGACGATTGCACATCGCCGC
>WBZS01002805.1_pt1 | contig 10023 bp, 6 predicted proteins | sample 5204201 | NCBI WGS metagenome assembly WBZS01 (sample SAMN12344357, study PRJNA552823) | activated sludge metagenome | biome: Activated sludge suspended growth; feature: Nitrification reactor; material: Wastewater; isolation source: activated sludge from nitrification reactor of wastewater treatment... | reverse complement strand
GCGGATTCCGCAGCTTCGAGAACTTCCGAACGCGCATCCTCTTCTTCTGCGGCAAGCTTGATCTGCGGCCGGCCAGTGCTGGATCCCACTGAAAGTCACGAAGAGCCAATTTATTTGCTGATCGCCTGGTCGCGCCGCTGGGCAGCGCACTGATCGTCAACGACCTGTGCCACGTTCTCGAACTGAATAATCTGCCCGAGGGTTTGCAAGCTCTACAGTCTGGCAAGCCAGGGCATTTTGTTGTTGTCGCACCTGCAGCGCCGATGATCTTTGAATCGTATCAAGGACTACTGAACCGAATTGAACTCGGCAACTTCAACATACTCCCATGAACAACCAGTCGAAGACTGAGCATTTCATTGAGCAAATTGTTGCCGGCGCTTCAGCAACTCAGCTAGGAATCGAGTCCAAGGAACTCGATTTGAACGAAGTCGGCACGCATGGTCGAACACCACTCATGGTCTCAGTAGCTGAAGGTTTACTTGCAGCGGTTGAGGCGCTGGTGCTGAACGGTGCATCAGTACGCGCGACCGGTCATGATGAAGTGACGCCGCTGCACGAGGCATCTGCGAATGGCGAAGTAGCCGTTGCAAACTACTTACTGTCGCTTGGCGCGGACGTCAACGCCGAGACGGTCAGTGGGGTGACCCCGCTGATGTGCGCAGCGGCCTGGGGAAACACCGAAGTTGCAAAGCTATTGTCGGATAACCATGCGGACGTAACAAAGACCGATCGCACTGGCGCAACGGCCGCCGACATCGCACGCGAGAAAGGTGAGGACGATACCGCGGACTTAATCAAGTCATACTTGTCGCGGAGAACTGCGGCGTAGTCTTCTGAATGCCAACTACTGCACCAACGGCGTGCCGCTGCCATCCAGGTCAACGCCTTCGAGCTGGGCCTGGCCGGCCAGCACCTGAAGGTACTGGCGCAGTGCGGCAGCCCAGCTTTGCTGGCGCAGCGACAGGCGGACCGCGCTTTGCACCTGCTCGTAGGGCAAAAGCTGGCCGCCGTCGCGCGCGAGTACCTCGACCACGTGCAGGCCGAAGCGGCTGTGTACCAGCGTGGGCAGAACGCCGACCTGATTGTGGCCGAAGACATGGCGCGCAAACTCAGGTGCGCAGTCGGCTGCGCGCAGCCAGCCGAGGTCGCCGCCGCTGGCACCACTTGGGCAGTTGGACAGCTCGGCGGCGCGGCGTGTGAACAGCGTGCCGCTGTCGTCACAGCGCAGCTCCAGCAGGGCCTGTTCGGCGCGCAGGCGCAACGCGCGTACGTCGACGCCGGGCGTCACGCCAAACAGCAGGTGGCGCAGGTGCAGCCGCTCGTCCTGGCGCCAACGCCCGGCATGCGCGGCATGGTGGCGGCGGCAGGCGGCGTCGTCGGGTTCGGGCAGGCTGATTGCCTGCTCCAGCAGGCGCTCGATCGCGGTGCTGGCGGCGTCGCTGAGCACGCCGTCGGCGCTGGCTGGGTCGGTGGCCGGCAGCAAGCCGGCGTGTTGGGCGGCCTGGCGCAGCAGCTCGCTGCAGGCGCGCTGGCGCAGCGTGGCGGCGTCTACCGTTTCGGCGTCGGCGTGCAAGGCCTGGCCGTTGACGCGGGCCAGTGGCCGCGCGGCGGCGGCCACCGGTGCGGCGGCGGTGTGGCTGGCCGGCATCACAGCACGCGGCGCGGGGTGTTGTGGCCGGCCGGCAGGTTCAACCGCCGCGAGCGCACCAACTGGTAGGGCCGGAAGACATAGGCCACCGACGCCAGCCCGCTCCAGACGTGGACCAGGCGGCTGAACGGAAAGAGCAGGAAGATGGTCATGCCCAGCACCATGTGCACCTTGTACGGCCAGGCCAGCTCGATCAGGTTGGCTGCCAGCGGGCGGAAGGTGACGATGCGCTGCGCCCAGTCGGCCAGCACCATCATCACGCTGCCGTCGGCGTGCTGCAGCGACAGCGGCAGCGTCACCAGCCCCAGGCTCAGTTGCAGCCACAGGATGACCAGGATGAAGATGTCGGTGCGGTGGCTGGTCAGGCGGATGCGCGGGTCAAAAATGCGCCGCCACAGCAGCATGCTCAGGCCGATGAAGCAGACAAAGCCTGCCACGCCGCCGGCCGTGATCGCCAGCAACTGTTTGTTGGCCGGCGAAATGAAGTGCTCGTACAGCGCATGCGGCATCAGCATGCCCACCGAGTGGCCGACGAACAAAAACAGGATGCCGGCGTGGAACAGGTTGCTGCCCCAGCGCAGCGTGCCGTGGCGCAGCAGTTGCGAGGAGTCGCTCTTCCAGGTGTACTGGTCGCGGTCAAAACGCGCCAGACTGCCCATGAAGAACACGCCCAGGCAGATGTAGGGGTAGACGGTGAAGAAGAAGTCGTGCAGGTACACGCTCATGGCGGAAGGGGTGGCGGTCATGTTGCGGCTCCCGGGCGATGGGACGGGTCACGGCGGACGATGTGGATGGGCTGGCCTGCGCCGGTCGCGGACTGGCCGGCACTGCTGCAGCCGTCAAAGGCCTGCGGTTCGCTCCAGCTTGCGTCCAGCGGCTCGTCGTCGGCCACTGGAACGGCGCGCGCCGGCTCACCGGCCAGGTCAAGCAGCGCGCCCATCAGGCTGGCGTAGCGGCTTTCGCGCTTTTCCAGTGCATTGAAGATGACGTTGACCAGTGGCGCGATCTCGCCCAGAAAGCTGGCCGCCTCGCGCGGCGGCTGGGTCGAGGCGAACTCCAGCACCACCGGCAGGTGGTCGGGCATCTCGCCCTCGGCCAGGTACAGGCCGGCTTTTTCGTAGGTCTGGGCCAGGTCGATCATCGCCGGGCCGCGGTCGCGCGAGTCGCCATGCACATGCTCGAACAGGTGCAGCGCGGTGCGCCGGCCACTGTCGAACAACTGCACATAGTCGGCCTCGGCGCTGAGTGCGTCCTGGCGGGCGATGTGGGCCAGCAGCGCGTCCAGCTCGGCCAGCCGCGCGGCGCCGAGCGCGGCCTCGGCGTGCAGCACGCGGCGGATCGCCGGCAGGTGCGCGCGCAGTTCGGCGTCGGGGTAGCCGAGCAGCCGGGCCAACGCGCGCAGCGTGCGCGCCATTGGCTTGGCAGGGGTTTTGAACAGTGCCATGGTCAGATCTCGGCCTTGATCGGGATCGTGCGGCGCTTTTCACTGCCGAACAGGCTGGTCTCGCCGGTGCCCTCCGAGCAGCCATTGCCAAAGCTGAAGCCGCAGGCGCCGCGCACGTTAAAGGTGTTTTCGGCGTACTCGCGGTGCGTGCTCGGGATCACGAAGCGGTCTTCGTAGTTGGCGATTGCCATCACCTGGTACATGTCTTCCACCATGTGCGGCGTCAGGCCGACCTGGTCCAGCACCGCCTGGTTGTGCTCGCGGTCGACATACTTGCTGCGGTTGAAGGCGCGCATCGCCAGCATGCGTTCCAGCGCACGCACCACCGGCTGGGTGTCGCCCGCGGTCAGCAGGTTGGCCAGGTAGCGCACCGGAATGCGCAACTGCGTGATGTCGGGCAACTGGCCGTTGACGCCCAACTGGCCGGCATTCGCCGCCGCGGTGATGGGCGACAGCGGCGGCACGTACCAGACCATCGGCAGCGTGCGGTACTCGGGGTGCAGCGGCAAGGCCACCTTCCAGTCGACCGCCATCTTGTACACCGGGCTCTTGCGCGCGGCCTCCAGCCAGGCCTCGGGGACGCCGTCCTGGCGCGCCTGTTCGATCACCTTGGGGTCGTTCGGGTCAAGGAAGATGTCGAGCTGGGCCTGGTACAAGTCCTTGTCGCGCTCGACGCTGGCGGCCTGTTCGATGCGGTCGGCGTCGTACAGCAACACACCCAGGTAGCGGATGCGGCCGACACAGGTTTCCGAGCACACGGTGGGCTGTCCGGCCTCGATGCGCGGGTAGCAGAAGATGCACTTCTCGGCCTTGCCGCTCTTCCAGTTGTAGTAGATCTTCTTGTACGGGCAGCCCGAGACGCACATGCGCCAGCCGCGGCACTTGTCCTGGTCGATCAGGACAATGCCGTCTTCTTCACGCTTGTAGATGCTGCCCGACGGGCAGGACGCCACGCACGCCGGGTTCAGGCAGTGCTCGCACAGCCGTGGCAAGTACATCATGAAGGTGTTTTCGAACTCGCCGTACATCGCCTTTTGCACGTCGTCGAAGTTCTTGTCGACACTGCGCTTGGCGAACTCGCCGCCCAGAATTTCCTCCCAGTTCGGGCCCCAGACGATCTTGTCCATCTGCTGCCCGGTGATCAGGCTGCGTGGCCGCGCGGTTGGCGAGGCCTTCATCTCGGGCGCACTTTGCAGGTGGTCGTAGTCGAAGGTGAAGGGCTCGTAGTAGTCGTCGATCTCCGGCAGGTTGGGGTTGGCGAAGATCTTCATCAACAGCTTCCACTTGCCGCCCTGGCGCGGCTCGAGTGCGCCGTTGGCCTTGCGCACCCAGCCGCCGTTCCACTTGTCCTGGTTTTCCCACTCTTTCGGGTAGCCGATGCCAGGCTTGGTTTCGACGTTGTTGAACCAGGCGTACTCGACGCCGGGCCGGGTGGTCCAGACGTTCTTGCAGGTCACTGAACAGGTGTGGCAGCCGATGCACTTGTCCAGGTTCAGCACCATGCCGATTTGGGCGCGGACTTTCATGCGTTCTCTCCTTGGGCCTGGACGAGGGCGACACGCTCGCTGCCGACCGGGGTATCCAGCCAGTCAACCTTCTTCATCTTGCGCACGACGACGAACTCGTCGCGGTTGGTGCCTATGGTTCCGTAGTAGTTGAAGCCATAGGCCTGCTGCGCATAGCCGCCGATCATGTGCGTGGGCTTGAGCACGATGCGGGTCACCGAGTTGTGGATGCCGCCGCGCACGTTGGTGATCTCGCTGCCGGGCGTGTTGACGATTTTTTCCTGGGCGTGGTACATCATCACCATGCCTTCATTGACACGCTGAGAGACCACCGCCCGCGCGGCAATCGCGCCGTTGACGTTGAACAGTTCGACCCAGTCGTTGTCGACGATGCCGGCTTTCTTCGCGTCGACCTCGGACAGCCAGACGATGGGCCCGCCGCGGCTGAGCGTCAGCATCAGCACGTTGTCGGTATAGGTCGAGTGGATGCCCCACTTCTGGTGCGGGGTGATGAAGTTGAGCAAGATCTCCGGGTTGCCGTTGCTGCGCTGGTTGTGCATTGCGGCGGTGGCCTTCATGTCCACCGGCGGCCGGTAGGTCGACAAGCCCTCGCCGAAGGCCAGCATCCAGGCGTGGTCCTGGTAGAACTGCTGGCGCCCGGTCAGCGTGCGCCAGGGGATCAACTCGTGGACGTTGGTGTAGCCGGCGTTGTATGAAACGGTCTCGCTCTCGATGCCGCTCCAGGTCGGCGAGCTGATGATCTTGCGCGGCTGGGCCTGGATGTCGCGGTAGCGGATCTTCTCGTCCTCGCGGTGCAGCGCCAGGTGCACATGGTCGCGGCCGGTGGCCTTGCCCAGCGCCTCCCAGGCCTTGACCGCGACATGGCCGTTGGTCTCTGGCGCAAGCTGCAGCACCACCTCGCAGGCGTCGATGTCGGTGTCGATCTTGGGCATGCCCTTGGTCGCGCCCTCGTCGCGCACCACGCCGTTGAGTTCGGCCAGTTGCTTGACTTCGGTCTGCGTGTTCCAGGCAATGCCCTTGCCGCCGTTGCCGACCTTGTTCATCAGCGGCCCAAGCGCGGTAAAGCGCTTGAACAGGTTGGGGTAGTCGCGCTCGACAACCGCGATCGCCGGCGCGGTCTTGCCGGGGATCAGCTCGCACTGGCCGCGCTTCCAGTCCTTGACGTCGAGCGCCTGGCCCAGTTCGCCGGGTGAGTCGTGCATCAGCGGCGTCAGCACGACTTCCTTCTCGACGCCCAGGTGGCCGACGCAGACCTCGCTCAGCTTGCGCGCAAAGCCCTTGTAGATCTCCCAGTCGCTGCGGCTTTGCCAGGCTGGGTCGACCGCCGCCGACAGCGGGTGGATAAAGGGGTGCATGTCGCTGGTGTTGAGGTCGTTTTTCTCGTACCAGGTGGCGGTCGGCAGCACGATGTCGCTGTACAGACAGGTGGTGCTCATGCGGAAGTCCAGCGTCACCAGCAGGTCGAGCTTGCCTTCGGGCGCCTGCGCATGCCACTTCACCTCGGTCGGCTTGGCGTCCTGCGCGCCGAGGTCCTTGCCCTGCACGCCGTTGCTGGTGCCCAGCAGGTGCTTGAGGAAGTACTCGTGGCCCTTGCCGCTGGAGCCCAGCAGGTTGGAGCGCCAGACAAACAGGTTGCGCGGCCAGTTCTGCGGCGCGTCGGGGTCGTGGCAGGCGAAGTCCAGCGTGCCGGCCTTGAGCTGCTGGACCACATAGTCCTTGGCGTCGACGCCGGCGGCGGCGGCCTCGCGCGCCACGGTCAGCGGGTTGCGGTTGAGCTGCGGTGCCGACGGCAGCCAGCCCATGCGCTCGGCGCGCACGTTGAAGTCGATCGCGCTGCCGGCGTAGGCCGACTTGTCGGCCAGCGGCGAGAGCACCTCGTCCATGCCCAGCTTCTCGTAGCGCCACTGGTCGGTGTGGGCGTAGAAGAAGCTGGTCGAGTTTTGCTGCCGCGGCGGGCGTATCCAGTCGAGTGCAAAGGCCAGCGCGGTCCAGCCGGTCTGCGGGCGCAGCTTTTCCTGGCCGACGTAGTGCGCCCAGCCGCCGCCACTTTTGCCTATGCAGCCGCACAGCATCAGCATGTTGATGACGCCGCGGTAATTCATGTCACTGTGGTACCAGTGGTTCATCGCCGCGCCGATGATGACCATCGAGCGGCCCTCGGTCTTCTCGGCGTTCTCGGCGAACTGGCGCGCGACGGTGATCACCTGCTGGCGCGGCACGCCGGTGATGGCCTCCTGCCAGGCCGGGGTGTAGGCGGCGTTGTCGTCGTAGCTGGACGCGCCCGAGCCCAGGCCGCGGTCGACGCCGTACTGCGCCACCTGCAGGTCGAACACGGTGGCCACCAGCGCGCGCGGCGCATCGGCGCCGTCGCCCAGCGGCAGTTCAACCACCGGCACCTTGACCCGGCGCACGTCGCCGCCCTGGGTGTTGTGGGTGAAGTGCGGGTTTTGCACGCCGCCGAAGTAGGGCAGCGCGACGTCGGACACGGTGTGCGCCTGGGCGCCAAACTCCAGCACCGAGAGCTTGAGCTTGACCTCGGCGTCGGCGCCGGCTTCCTTGTTTTCGAGGTTCCACTTGCCGGCGTCGGCGCGGCCGTCTGGGCCCCAGCGGAAGCCGATCGAGCCATTGGGCAGCACCAGCCGGCCGCTGGTGTCGAAGGCCAGCGTCTTCCAGTCGGGGTTGTTGTCCTGGCCGAGTTGGCCGGTGAAGTCACTGGCGCGCACAAAGCGGTCGGGCACCAGCGCGCTGCCGCCGTCGGCCAGCGTCTGCGGCTTGAGCAGCACCAGCATCGGCAAGTCGGTGTAGCGGCGCGCGTAGTCGTCAAAGTAAGGCGCGCGCCGGTCGACGTAGAACTCCTTCAGGATGACGTGGCCCATGGCCATGGCCACCGCGGCATCGGTGCCCTGCTTGGGGTGCAGCCACAGGTCGGCGAGCTTGGCGACCTCTGAATAGTCGGGCGTCACCGCCACCGTCTTGGCGCCCTTGTAGCGCACCTCGGTGAAGAAGTGCGCATCCGGCGTGCGCGTCTGCGGCACGTTGGAGCCCCAGGCGATGATGTAGTGGCTGTTGTACCAGTCGGCACTTTCGGGCACATCGGTCTGCTCGCCCCAGATCTGCGGGCTGGCCGGCGGCAGGTCGCAGTACCAGTCGTAAAAGCTCATGCACACGCCGCCGAGCAGGCTCAAGTAGCGCGAGCCGGCGGCGTAGCTGACCATGCTCATGGCCGGAATCGGCGAGAAGCCGACCACCCGGTCCGGGCCATAGGTCTTGGCGGTGTAGACGTTGGCCGCGGCGACGATCTCGTTGACCTCGTCCCACGACGAGCGCACAAAGCCGCCCATGCCACGCACCTGCTGGTAGTCGCGCCGCTTGGCCGCGTCGGCCTGAATCGAGGCCCAGGCCGCCACCGGGTCATGCTTCAGCCGCGCCTCGCGCCAGTGCCTGAGCAGCCGGCCGCGCACCATCGGGTGCTTGACGCGGTTTGCGCTGTACAGGTACCAGCTGTAGCTGGCGCCGCGCTGGCAGCCGCGCGGCTCGTGGTTGGGCAGGTTCCAGCGCGTGCGCGGGTAGTCGGTTTGCTGGGTTTCCCAGGTGACGATGCCGCCCTTGACGTAGATCTTCCACGAGCAGCTGCCGGTGCAGTTCACACCGTGGGTGCTGCGCACGATCTTGTCGTGCGCCCAGCGGTTGCGGTACGCGTCCTCCCAGGTGCGGTCTTCACCGGTGGTCACGCCGTGGCCGTTGGAGAAGCTCTCCTTGGGCTGTGCGAAGTGGTTCAGTCGGTCCAGGAAATGGCTCATGGCGTTCTCGTCTGGAAAGTCGTCCGGGGGTGGGCGGCGGGCAGGGCAGGGCCGTCAGGGGTTTTTCACGTAGGCGTTCTTGCGCAGGTAGAACCACCAGTTCAGCAGCAGGCAGGCGGCGTAGAAGACGGCAAAGCCGTACATCGCCACCTGCGGCGTGCCGCGCTTGATCTGGTCGCCGATGACCACCGGCGCGATGAAGGCGCCGTAGGCGGCGATGGCCGAAGTCCAGCCCAGCACCGGGCCGGCCTGCTGGCGGTCAAAGATGACGCCGATGGTGCGGAAGGTGCTGCCGTTGCCGATGCCGCTGGCGAAGAACAGCACCATGAACAGGCCGAGGAAGGCCGGGAAGTACTGTTCGGGCGTGGCCGAGCCGTAGGCCTGCATCATCACGTAGCCGACCGCCACCGAGGCCACCGCCATCACCGCCGAGATGATTTGCGTGACGATCGAGCCGCCGACCTTGTCCGAGATCCAGCCGCCCAGCGGCCGCACCGCGGCGCCGACAAAGGGGCCGATCCAGGCAAAGGCCAGCACTGGCGGCGCGTTCGGGTTGTTCAGCGTGTGCTGCATCACGCCGTTGGCGTCGGGCACGTGGCTGACGCCGAAGATCACCTTCATCGACAGCGGCAGCGCCATCGAAAAGCCGATGAACGAGCCGAAGGTGACGATGTACAGCGCGGTCAGCGACCAGGTGTGGCGGTTGCCGAAGATCGCAAACTGCTTGGCCACGCCCTGCTTCATTTCGCCGAAGGCGGCCAGCTTCATCATGCCCAGCGCCAGCAGCACGTCCAGCGGAATCGCCACCCACATGCTCAGCAGGCCCAGCCCGGTCGGCTTGGGCAGGTACAGGTAGAGCATGAAGATCGATGGCACGAAGGCCAGCGTGTACAGGTAGGTGATCTTGGCGAAGGCGACGATGGGCGAGCCGGTGTCGGGCGACACCGTCTTCAGGTTGTTCATGCCGAACCAGCACAGCACCGACAGCGGCACCAGCGACAGCAGCCAGGCGTAGCCGGCGTTCTGTATCCAGGTCGGGGTGCCCGCGGCGATCTTGCCGAAGATCCAGCCGCTGTCCTTCAGCAGCGTCATCGGCGCGCCGCCCAGCGCACCAAACATGCCGACCGTCATCACCAGCGGGATGACGATCTGCATCGTCGTGACGCCAAAGTTGCCCAGCCCGGCGTTCAGTCCCAGCGCGGTGCCCTGCAGCCGCTTGGGAAAAAAGGTGCTGATGTTGGACATCGAGCTGGCGAAGTTGCCGCCGCCCACGCCCGACCACAGCGCCATCAACTGAAACGCCCACAGCGGCCAGTCCTTGTGCTGCAGCACGATGCCGGTGCCCAGCGCCGGCGCGAGCAGCATCGCGGTGGTTAAGAAGATGGTGTTGCGCCCGCCGGCCAGGCGGATCAGGAAGGAAGCCGGAATGCGCATCGTCGCGCCCGAGATGCCGGCAATCGCGGTCAGCGTGAACAGCTCGGCCTGGGTGAACGGAAAGCCCAGGTTGAGCATTTGCACGGTGATGATTCCCCACATGCCCCAGACGGCAAAGCCGCACAGCAGCGCCGGCACCGACAACCACAGGTTGCGGTAGGCGATGCG
>WBZS01002804.1_pt1 | contig 10024 bp, 6 predicted proteins | sample 5204201 | NCBI WGS metagenome assembly WBZS01 (sample SAMN12344357, study PRJNA552823) | activated sludge metagenome | biome: Activated sludge suspended growth; feature: Nitrification reactor; material: Wastewater; isolation source: activated sludge from nitrification reactor of wastewater treatment... | reverse complement strand
CGGTCGATTCGGTCGTCGGTTCGGTCATCGGTTCCGGCTCGCCGGTGGCCGCAACGTCACCGTCCGCGGAGGCGGCCGCCAAGGCCTGCTCGTCGTGGGCCGTCGGCTCGCCCGTGGTGTCAGCGTCTCCCGTGGTGTCAGCGTTTCCCGTGGTGTCAGTATCTTCCGCGGTGTCAATGTCTTCGGCGGGCGGGGCCGACTCGACGGGCGCAGCCTCCGCGGCGTCGACATCGAGCGCGGCCTCGGCCTCTTGCTCGGTCTCGGGGTCAGGCTCGGGCGCGGTTGTGCTCTTGATCGCGGCGGCATGGGCTGCGGCGGCAATCTGAGCAGGGGTCGGACCACCTGGCGCCGGCGTCGGCAGGGTGGCGACCTGGGGCTGGGGCTGCTCGGACGGCATACCGGCACGACCACGGCGAGAGCGAGAGCGAGGCGCGCTGCCCCCGGCCGAAGGCGCCGACTCGGGCTCGGCGACAGGTGACCCGGCCCGCTCCACCGGCTCGGACTGGACGAGGTAGCCCCGGCCGTTGCAGTGCTCGCACGGCTGGGAGAAGACCTCGATGAGACCCGACCCGACCCGCTTGCGGGTCATCTGGACCAGGCCGAGAGAGGTGACCTCGGCGACCTGATGCTTGGTGCGGTCGCGGCCGAGGCACTCCAGCAGCCGCCGGACGACCAGGTCCCGGTTGGACTCCAGGACCATGTCGATGAAGTCGATGACGATGATCCCGCCGATGTCCCGCAGCCGCAGTTGGCGGACGATCTCCTCGGCGGCCTCGATGTTGTTGCGGGTGACCGTCTCTTCGAGATTGCCCCCGGCACCGACGAATTTGCCGGTGTTGACGTCGACGACAGTCATCGCCTCGGTGCGGTCGATGACAAGCGACCCACCGGAGGGCAGCCAGACCTTGCGGTCCATCGCTTTGGCCAGTTGTTCATCGATCCGATGCTCGCTGAACACGTCCTTCTCGCCCGTCCATTTGGTCAGGCGGGAGGCCAGGTCGGGTGCGACCGATCCGACGTAGTCGTTGATTTGAGCCCACGCGGCGTCCCCGGAGACGACCATTTGGGTGAAGTCCTCGTTGAAGACGTCGCGGATGACGCGGACGGTGAGGTCTGGTTCACCGTGCAGGAGCATTGGCGCGTTGCCTTTGCCCTTCTTGCCGCCGGCCGCCTCCGCTTTGGTCTTGATCTGCTCCCAGATCGCCGTGAGGCGCTCGACGTCGGCGCGCAGTTCCTCCTCGGACGCGCCCTCGGCGGCTGTCCGGACGATAACGCCAGCCGTCTCGGGGACAACATCGCGAAGGATCCGCTTGAGCCGGGCTCGCTCGGTGTCGGGGAGCTTACGAGAGATCCCGGTCATCGAGCTGTCCGGCACATAGACCAAGTAGCGGCCCGGCAGCGACACCTGGGAGGTGAGCCGGGCGCCCTTGTGGCCGATCGGGTCCTTCGTGACCTGAACGAGGACCGACTGGCCTGACTCGAGGGCATTCTCGATCCGCTTGGACGCACCGGCCTCCATGCCGGCCGCGTCCCAGTTGACCTCACCGGCATAGAGGACCGCGTTGCGGCCACGTCCGATGTCGACGAACGCAGCCTCCATGGACGGCAGAACGTTCTGGACCTTGCCAAGATAGATGTTGCCGGCCATCGACGCATTGGTCTCGCGGGAGACGTAGTGCTCGACCAGGACACCGTCCTCCAGGACACCGATCTGGGTGCGGCCGTCCTTGGCGCGCACGACCATGACCCGCTCGACACTCTCCCGGCGGGCGAGGAACTCGGCCTCGGTGATCACCTGGCGGCGCCGACCGGCCTCCCGGCCTTCGCGTCGCCTCTGCTTCTTGGCTTCGAGCCGGGTCGATCCCCGGACGCCGACGACTTCATCCCTCGTGGCGCGCACCTCGCGAACCCGCGTCACGACGCCTGGGGCGTCTTCGACCTCGCCGGAGCTCGACCCGCGTCGCCGACGCCGGGTGCGTCGACGGCTGGCCACATCGGTCTGCCCCTCGGCTCCGGAATCGCTGTCATCCTCGGCTCGCCCGTCAGCCATGTCGGCGTCCTCGGCGTCGGTGTCAGCCGCGTCAGTAGGAACGACAGCCGCGGCCCCGGAACCAGAAGCGCTGGCACCAGCAGGGCCATCGATGACTCGGCCCCGACGGCCTTTGCCACCCCGACGACGACGACGTCTGGCGGCGGGGCTGGCCTCTTCCTCACCCTGTTCGAACGCCTCAGACATGCCGTCCGGGTCCGCCTCGATGTCCTCGAACTCGTCCGAGGGGTGATCGGTCGCCTCCGCGGGCCCAGCGTCGTCCTGGTCCGCGACGGGCAAGACAGGGGTGCCGCTCGGCCGGCTGGCGCGGCGCCGGGTCGGCACGACGACGGGAGCCTGGAAGAGCAGCCCGAAACTCGGCACGACCGTCGCCTGGTACGCCGGATCGCTCGCTTCGGACTCCTCCGTCGCCTTGGTCGGTGCATCCTCGTCGTCCACAGCGTCGGCGAGGCCCGCTGCGGCCGGCTCGACGGATGTTGGAGCGTCCATCGCGGCAGCCGGTGCGGCCGTCTTGCGGGCTGCCCGCTTGCGCGGAGAGCGGCCTGCGACAGGCTCACCTGTCTGGTCCATCGACGGCTCGACCGCATCCACCACCGGCGTTTCGGATCTGGCGGCTGCTGTTGCTGAGTCGGGTGTGGCAGTCGGGGCAGCGACCCGGCGCGCGGCCCGCTTTCGGGGTGTCGGCGTCACGGCCTCCACGGGCTGAGCCTCGGCGCCCGAGGCGCTGACTCCCTCGTCGAGCGGGAGGTGGTCCTCGACCTGGGATGCCTGCGTCGAAACAGGGGTCTTGCGGGTGCGCCGGGTAGGGGCCTTCCGGGCCGGCTCTGCCGGCGTCTCGGCCCCAGCGCTCGCAGGTTCGACCGGCGTCGGGCCGGCAGCCGTGTCGGCCTCGGTCGCAGCGACCGCCGAGGCTTGGGTGGCGGGGGCCGCCTTGGCTCGGCTGCGGCGCGTCCGCGCCGGTGCCGTCGCGGAAACGGACGCCTCCGTCGGGGTCTCGACACCGTCGCTTAGGTCGGAGGTGTTGGTCAGGTCTTCGGTGGATGCCATGCGGCGTCCTCTCGTCACCCACGCGGAGACGCCCACACCGCCAGGGCCAGGCCCTTCGTCACCGCGTGGCGCGGTTTGCGTCGTCACCGCCGCGGGTGCGGCGGGACGGAAGTCGTCTCTGCTACGCCTGACCGGTTCGCGCGGGATGCGCGGCACCAATCAGTCGCCGGCGCCACTCTTGTCGGCGGCCAGTGGATCGGCCACCCTCACGCTGCCCTCTTGCAGGGGGCCTTGGGCCAGCCGGATCACCAGGGGCGGCGTCGGCGGCTCCAGACCAGCAACTACACGCAGCGCGGTCAGAACGTCGTCGGGGCGAACGGCCGGTGTGGTGTGCCGTACGACCAAGCGGAGTATCGCACACTCTGCCGGGACGACGCCCGCCAGGACCACCTCCGAACCGGCCGTGTCCACGATCATCTCCACGACAGCGGCCCTGGCATCGAAGGTCCGGGGGCCGGTCTTGAGCACCCGAGTCACCTCGACAAGCGCCTCCCCTTGAAATGCGTCTGCCGCTGCGCGGACCTGGGCGAACGGCATACCACGCAGCGCGATGACCCACTCGCTGGCCTGGAGGCGATCGGCCAGCGATCCAGGCCCGGCCTCGACAACCTCAAGGACGTCCAACCCCACCGGAAGGGCAGCGTCCAAGGCCTCCCGGACGGCCGCGGGGTTCAGGCGCTCGGTGACCGAAATCTCGACGTACTCCGCCTCACTCGCAGTCCCGGTCGCGGCCGCATTGGCGTAGGAGATCTTCGGATGGGGGTGAAACCCTGCCGAGAAGGCCATCGGCGCCTCCGCGCGGCGCAGCGCTCGCTCCAACGCCCGCTGGAAGTCGCGCGTCGAGGAGAACCGCAGCCGCCCCCGCTTGGCGTAGCGGATCCGCAGCTTCTGCACCGCCGGCGCCGGAGGGGGTCCTTCGGGTTCCCGCTGTCGCATTCCCACGGCGGACAGGGTATGCCGTGCGAGCCGGTCTGCAGGTCAGCCGTGAATCCGCCGCCGGTCAGCCTACGTCAGGTGCCGGTGCTACCTCGTTGCTCCGCGGTTTTCGCCGCCCGCTTGACCGCCTTGCGAGCCAGCTCCTGCCGGTAGAGCTCAGCCGCCTCCTCCAGCGTGGGGGCCGCTCCCCCGATCCGCTTGGGCACGAAGACCTGGTCCTCGAGGGGCATCGGCGGATAGACCTCCCACAACCCTTCGAGCATCGCTGCCATGGTCTCCTTGAGCCGGGCGGTGACCTCGTGCGCGTTGTCCTGCGGGTCGACGGTGATCGGCTGGCCGAGGTCGACGTAGATCGGGGTGTTGGTGCGGCCCATCCTTTTGGGGTGGTCCTTGGTCCACACCCGCTGGGCCCCCCAGATGACGCACGGGATGATCGGGACCCCGGCTTCCTGCGCCATCCGGGCCGCCCCGACTTTGAACTCCTTGAGCTCGAACGCACGCGAGATTGTCGCTTCGGGATAGACGCCGACGATCTCCCCGGAGCGCAGCGCCCCCACGGCCCTCCGGTATGCCGTGCCGCCGGCCGTCCGGTCGACGGGGATGTGCTTCATCCCCCTCATCAACGGCCCGGCTACCGGGTTGCGAAAGATGGACTCCTTGGCCATGAACCGCACGAATCGACCGCGCGGCAGGACCGCGTTGCCGGCATACGTGAAGTCGAGGTAACCGGTGTGGTTGATCGCCAGCACCGCTCCCCCACGCCGCGGCACGTTCTCGGCACCGATCACGGTAAAGCGCAACCCCTGGAGGGCGAACAGGGTCTTGGCAATCCCGATCACCGGGAAGTAGACGTGGTCCACGCCCTCACTGTAGGTGCGTGGACGGCATACTCGCTCGTATGCCGCCGCTCCCCTTAGCTGCGGCGGCCCAGCATCGCCAGGACCCGGGTCTGCCGGTCGGCGTCGGCCGGTGCCTCGACGCCGGATCGGCAGATCCCGTCCATGTAGAGCATTGGTCCGAACGACGCGGCCGAGGCCTCGATGAGGTCGAGCTCGGCATCGGTGAAGCTCGTGTCGGTGCCCGCGGCGCGGGCCAGGTCCCACCGGTGGACGAGCATGTCGAAGACGTAGAACCGGTCCATCGTCTCTCCGAGCGTGGTCGGTCCGAAGAATCCGTCATAGGCGATGCCGGAGATCTCCGGGTCGTCGAGCAGCCCGGCGACCATCGTCGAGTGTTCCACCCACGCTGCGGCGGGGTCGGCGGGTATGTCCGGGTCGGGGGTCAGGGTGATGCCCCGTTCGGCGAGCAGGCCACGCTGGGTCATCAGCACGTGGTCCAGGACGTCCAGGGCGCTCCAGCCCTCACAGGGGGACGGAGCCGACCAGTCGGTGATCGATGCGATGGTTTCGGTGAGCGGTGTCAGGGCCGCTCGATACGGTGACAGGGAAACAGCCGTCATGACACTCAGCGTGAGGGGTCCGACACTGATCGGTCTTGAAGATTCGCGACATCGTGGCGGGGTGATCGACCCGGAACACCCGGTTGCCAAGGCACACCTGCGGGTGCAGGGTCGCCCGACCCCGCCCGTCTTTCGTCATGAGCCGGCGGCCGACGTCACCGACCGGGTCCGGCACATCTGGGTGCCGGTGTGGGACATCCCCGCCGGCCAAGAGTGGGAACAGCACGTCCTCAACTACCCGTGCTGTCAGGTGGTTGTCGGGAGCGACTACGCGCGCTTCTATGGCGTGGTCCGCGGCCTATCCCGCGTCATCCTCGCCGACCGCGGTTGGGTGGTCGGGGTGGCACTGCAGCCCGGTGCCGGATGGCTGGTCGCGGGGCGACCGGTGTCGCGACTCACCGATACGTGGGTGGACCTCGACGACCTCGGTATGCCGTGGTCCGGCCTGACCTCAGCGGTCCGGTCGGTGATGTCCCCCGACCCTAGCGATCCGATAGCTCAGCGACGCGCAGCAGGCCTCATCGAGGACGCCGTCCGGGCTTGCGTCACCCTCGACGAGGAGGGGGCCCTGGTCAACGCCATTGTGGACGCGGTCGAAGGCGACCCCGAACTCCTGCGGGTCGACCAGCTGGCGGCGCGCTTCGCGCTCACGGAGCGCTCGCTGCAGAGGATGATGGCCCGTCGGCTCGGACTCACGCCTCGGTGGCTGGTCCAGCGGCGGCGCCTGCACGAGGCGGCCGAACGGCTGCGCCGGGGCGAGACCGATCTTGCTGGGCTCGCGGCATACCTGGGGTATGCCGATCAAGCGCACCTGAGCCGCGACTTCAAGACGGTGACGGGGGAAACCCCGGCGACTTTCCGAGCAACCGCGAGCCGCGCCGACCCGGCCACGCTGGCACCGACCAACACCCCGGATCAGTCCGCCAGCGGGAGGTCCATCGAGTAATCGCCGTCGATGACGGTGCCATGCCATTGCCTCTTGGCGAAGAGCACCCGCATCCGGCCGTTGTCGAGGGAGACGTCGGCGTGCAGGCAGCGGCAGCCTTCATCCCGGCCCAGGTCGGTGATGAGGTCGACGAGGGCCGACCCGATCCCGCGACCCTGCCAGGCATCCTCGACGAGGAAGGCGACCTCCCCGGTGCCCGTGGCGTCGGGCAGGAGCAGGTTGCCGATTGCCACGAGGCGTCCATCGGCCCAGACGCCCACGGCTTCGCCCTGGCTTGCGTCGAAGATCCAGCTCAACAGGTTCTCGACCTGGGCGCCGCCGCCGAAGTAGCGCCAACGCAACGTGGCCGTGGAGCAGCGCTCGTGCAGCGCACGTATGGCCGGTTCGTCCGCAGGTATGAGGAAACGCAGGAACAGCTCGGTGCCGCGCGCATCGTGCAGGGAGACCGGCAGACCGACCCGCCAATGGGTCGTGCCAGGAAAGGCCGTCGCGCAAGTCATCGTAGACATGTTGTGCGCTCTCCCTCCTCCTCGCGTTCGAACCTAACCCGCGATGGACCGGCCGGAAAGGGCCTGCGACCTGCGCCACCAGTGGGGCCGATCACACGCGGATCAAGCCAACACGAGGCCGGGGCTTCTGACGAAGGCGACGCGCACGGCATACAGGACGAGGGACGTGGCCAGGTCGAAACGGGTTCGTGAGGGCCCGCGCGCTTCTGAGAAGATGCCCCCCATGACCAGCACGCCGCACCTGTCCACCTCGATCCCCGACCGGCCCACGGTCGACGGCCTCGAGGAGAAGTGGGGCGCGGTATGGCAGGCCGAGGGGACCTACCGGTTCGATCGGGCGAAGGCGATCGCCGGGCCGCGCAGTGTGGTCTTCTCCATCGACACCCCGCCGCCGACCGCGTCGGGCAGCCTGCACATGGGTCACGTGTTCTCCTACACGCACACCGATTGCATGGCCCGCTACAAGCGGATGGCCGGCTTCGAGGTCTTCTACCCGATCGGCTGGGACGACAACGGGCTGCCGACCGAGAAGCGAGTGCAGAACTACTACGGGGTGCGCGGTGACTCGGCGCTGCCTTATACGCCTGACTTCCGTCCGCCGCACCACGGCGACGTCGCCTCGATCCGGGCCGCCGACCAGGTGCCGATCAGCCGGCAGAACTTCATCGAGCTGTGCGACGAACTCACCGTCTTGGACGAGGAGGCGTTCGAGGCGCTGTTCCGGCGCATGGGTTTCTCGTTGGACTGGACGATCTCCTACCGCACGATCGACGACCACTCGCGGGCGACGGCACAGCAGGCGTTCCTGCGCAACCTCGCTCGCGGCGAGGCCTATACGTCCGAAGCGCCGGGGCTCTGGGATGTCACCTTCCAGACCGCGGTGGCCCAGGCGGAGCTTGAAGCGAAGGACTACCCCGGGCACTACCACCGGGTGGCGTTCCACCGTCCCGACGGGTCGCCGGTGCACATCGAGACGACCCGCCCCGAGCTCATCCCCGCCTGTGTGGCGCTCATCGCCCACCCTGACGATGAGCGCTATCAGCCGCTGTTCGGGTCCACGGTGACCTCGCCGCTGTTCGGCGTCGAGCTGCCGGTCCTGCCCCACCCGGCCGCCGAGCCAGACAAGGGCGCGGGGATCGCGATGTGCTGCACGTTCGGTGACCTCACCGACGTCATCTGGTGGCGCGAGCTGCAGCTGCCCAACCGCTCACTCATCACCCGCTCGGGTCGCCTGGACGCCGAGACCCCCACGTGGTTGGCCGGGAACGGCGCCGATCTGTATGCCGCGAAGCTTGCGGGCGCGACGGCATACGCGGCGCGTGAGGCGATCGTTGCGGCGCTGCGCGAGAGCGGCGACCTCGCCGGTGAGCCGACTCCGACGATGCGCAAGGCGAACTTCTACGAGCGGGGCGAGAAGCCGCTGGAGATCGTGTCGTCGCGCCAGTGGTACATCCGTAACGGTGGCCGGGATGCCGGCCTCAACGCGGCGCTTGTGGCGCGCGGCCGGGAGATGGCGTTTCACCCGGGCTTCATGCGCAGCCGCTACGAGAACTGGGTGCAGGGCCTCAACGGTGACTGGCTGATCTCGCGCCAGCGCTTCTTCGGCGTGCCAATTCCGGTGTGGTACCGGCTCGACGCGCAGGGCGAGCCGGACTATGCGACGCCGCTCGTGCCGCGCGAGGACCATCTGCCGGTCGACCCGGCCGCGGATGTGCCGGAGGGGTTCACGGCGCAGCAGCGCGGCATACCAGGCGGATTCGTGGGTGACCCCGATGTCATGGACACGTGGGCGACCTCGTCATTGTCCCCGCAGATCGCGGCAGGCTGGCGCGGCGACCCGGAGTTGTTCGGGGCGGTCTTCCCGATGGACCTGCGGCCGCAGGCCCACGACATTATTCGCACCTGGTTGTTTGCGACGATCGTGCGGGCGCACCACGAGCACGGGTCGGTGCCGTGGACGAACGCGGCGATCTCCGGCTGGATCCTGGACCCGGACCGCAAGAAGATGAGCAAGTCCAAGGGCAACGTGGTGACGCCGGAGGCGCTCGTCAAGGAGCACTCGGCCGATGCGGTGCGCTACTGGGCGGCCTCCGGGCGGCTCGGGACGGACGCGGCGTTCGACGCGGGACAGATCAAGGTCGGCCGGCGATTGGCGATCAAGATCCTCAACGCGAGCAAGTTCGCGCTGTCGTTCGGGGCGGTCGACGGTGATCTCGGCGCGGCGGTGACCGAGCCGCTCGACCAGTCCATGCTCGCGGGCCTGGCCGACGTGGTCCGTTCTGCGACAGCGGGATTCGAGGCGTGGGACTACACGCGATCGTTGGAGTTGACCGAGTCCTTCTTCTGGACCTTCTGTGACGACTACCTTGAGTTGGTCAAGGACCGCGCTTACGGCGGCCAGGGCGAGGCGGCCGCCGCGTCCGCGCGGGCCGCGTTGCGGATTGCGCTCGACGTGTTGCTGCGCCTGCTCGCCCCGATCCTCCCCTACGTCACCGAAGAGGTGTGGTCGTGGTGGCGCGAGGGCTCGGTCCACCGCCAGCCGTGGCCGACGCCCGCCGACGTCGTGGGTGCCGAGTCCGCCGACGGGATGTCAGGTGACCCGGCTGTGCTCACCGCTGTCGGCATGGCGCTGGCCGCGGTTCGCAAGGTGAAGTCGGAGGCCAAGATGGGTATGCGCGCGGAAGTGGCGTCGATGGCCCTTGCCGTGCCGTCCGAGGTCGGCGAGCGGGTGCTGCTCGCCGAGGCTGACCTGCGGGCCGCGGGGCGCATCACGGCGATGACGTATGCCGTGTCCGACTCGGTCGAGGTTCGCGACGCTCAGCTCATCCCCGTGGAGAAGCCAACCGCCTCGTGAATAGTGTCGATGGGGCTGATGTGACCAATGTGGTTGAGCTGCAACGAGATTAGAGCTGAGGAGTGTTGACGGTAGGACAGGTGTTCGATAGAATGGGGACATGTTCGAGGGGATGCCGTGGGAGCCCGGCCAGGACCAACTCACGGTCCTGGCCGGTCGACCCCTGACCGGTCTGACCCCCCTGCAAGCCGCCGACGCGCTGCTGAAGATTGACCCGTTGGCG
>WBZS01002803.1_pt1 | contig 10024 bp, 8 predicted proteins | sample 5204201 | NCBI WGS metagenome assembly WBZS01 (sample SAMN12344357, study PRJNA552823) | activated sludge metagenome | biome: Activated sludge suspended growth; feature: Nitrification reactor; material: Wastewater; isolation source: activated sludge from nitrification reactor of wastewater treatment... | reverse complement strand
TCGCCCCGGACGCCGCCAGGTCGCGCAGCCAGTCGGCGTAGGCGGGCAGCACGGCGTCCAGCAGTTCGCTGGTGTCGCCGCCGTCGGTCCGCTTGGCCAGGCGGAGGAAGGTGAGCGGCCCGAGCACCACCGGACGGGTGGCGATGCCGAGCGCGAGCGCCTCGCGGAACTGGGCCGCGGTGGCCGTCGATGAGTAGCGGAACTCCTGGTGGGGCGTCAGTTCAGGGACCAAGTAGTGATAGTTGGTGTCGAACCATTTGGTGAGCTCCAGCGCCGGGACGCCGCGGTTGCCGCGGGCCATGGTGAAGTAGCGGCCGAGCGCGTCGGCATCCGAGTCGACGGGGTCGAACGGCGCGCCGAACCGCTCCGGGACGGCGCCCAGCGCGACCGCGGTGTCGAGCACCTGGTCGTAGTAGGAGAAGTCGCCGCTGGGGATGTGTTCGATGCCCTTGGCCTGCTGCAGTTGCCAGTGCGTGGTGCGGAGCCGGGCGGCGACCTCGGCGAGGCCGGCGGCGTCCAGTTCGCCGCGCCAATGCTTCTCCAGCGCCCATTTCAGTTCGCGGTCGCGTCCGATGCGGGGAAATCCGAGATTCGCGGTGGTGATGGTCATGCGTCGGCCCTCCGGCTGGCGGGGGTCGACGAATCGAGTGCGGGCATAGCCGTTCCTTTCGAGCCCCATCCATCGTGGAGCGTTGCGGTCAAAGCGCCGCAGCCGGTCTCCTGGCTCGTGGATCGAACACCGCCGCCCGCCTTCCCGGATCGCTCCAGTGGCACGGATGGGAGGTCGGCTCTCCACTCACAGTTGCGAGGACAGCCCCGGATTCGCACCGGGTTCCCGATCACTGCGACGGCCCGATCGAACCATGCGGACGCCGGACGGCACAAGCGCGGCCGTGCGGCGTCCAGTATCCGGCGGGTGTCGTGACTGGCACCGGCTCGAATCCCCGTTGGCTGAGCTTGTCGAAACCGGGCTCGGCGGACTTCCGGGGAGGGGCGGTCGAGCGCGGGCCGGATCGGTTCGGGTCTCGACGAGCTCGACCGGCGAGAGTCCGCCGGGGCTAGAGCTCCTCCTGAACGACGATCTCGACCAGCCGGTCCCGGATCCGGCGGGCGCGCAGCGGGTCGTGGCCGGTCAACACGGCCACGGTCACCCCGGACGCCGTGCCGGTGGCCGGCGTCCAGGCCGAGCCGGCGTCGGCGTGGTCGGCGCGCACACAGAACGTGTGTCGTCGTTCGGACGCCGCGGCCACCGCGGCGTTCACCGCGGCGGAATCGGTTGCCGCCAGCGCGTACCAGGCGCCGTCCAGGTCGGACGCGGTGAACTCGCGGGACTGCCAGGACAGGGCGCCGGCCTCGGCCAGCGACCGCAACTCGGGGTGCACCGCCGGCGCGATCACCTCGACCCGTGCCCCGGCAGCCACCAGCTTCGGGACCCGGCGGGCGGCGACGTGGCCGCCGCCGACCACGACGACGCGGCGTCCGTGCAGCAACAGTCCGGCCAGATAGGCCGGGGCGCCGCCGCCGGCCGACGGAACGGCATCGGATGGGTTCATCGGACCATCTTCCCCGGTCGGGTGCGTGCGGTCGAGACCGGGGGAAGGCTCACTCCCTTCGCCTCATCGGAGCCGGTCGGCTCAGCGGGCCAGTCCGATCAGGGCATCGACGTCCACGTGCTGCTCGATGGCATCGGCCAGCCCGTCCAGCATGTGCTCCCGGCGTTCCCGGAAGCCGAGCGCACCCGGCGACGGCGTCCACGTCGAGCCGACCGAGGCGGCGACCTCGCTCAGCCAGGCGCGGCGGAAGTCGTCGTTCTCGAACGTGCCGTGCCAGACGGTGCCCCACACGCTGCCCTGCCGGACGCCGTCCAGGAACGGATCGCCGCCGTCGGCCTCCACCACTCCGTGATGGATCTCGTAGGCCTCCACCGGATGCCCCCGCCACGAGCCACGGGGCCGCCCGAGCACCTTCTCGGCACCGAATCGCACCCGGGCCGGCAACAGTCCCAGCCCCGGCTCGGAGCCGAGCGCCGACTCGACCGGGTCGTCGATCGTCTCGGCGAGCATCTGGTAGCCGCCACAGATCCCCAGCACCGGACGCCCCTCCCGGGCCCGCGCGACGATCGCGTCGGCCAGCCCGCGCTCCCGCAGCCAGGCCAGGTCGGCGAGCGTCGACCGGCTGCCGGGCAGCACCACCAGATCGGCCTCCGCGACATCGGCGGGCGCCGCGGTGACGCTCACCCGGACGCCGGGCTCGGCCGCCAGGGCGTCCAGGTCGGTGGCGTTGGAGACCCTCGGGAACCGCACCGCCGCCACCCGCAACGTTGTGCCGCGGCCGGGCAGCCGCGGCCAGCGGTCGAACGCGAGGGCGTCCTCGCTGTCCAGCCAGACCTCCGGCAGCCAGGGCAGGACGCCGTGGCAGGGCAGCCCGGTGCGCCGGGTGAGCTCCACCAGCCCGAGGTCGAGCACCGACTGATCGCCGCGGAACTTGTTGATCAGGTAGCCGGCGAGCAGGGCCCGGTCGGCGTCGTCGACGATCGCCCAGGTGCCGAACACGGCCGCCAGGACGCCGCCGCGGTCGATGTCGCCGCACAGCACCACCGGCAGGTCGAAGCGGCGGGCCAGCCCGAAGTTCACATAGTCGCCGTGTCGCAGGTTGATCTCGGCGGGGGAGCCGGCGCCTTCGCACAGCACCACGTCGAACTCGGACGCCAACTCGGCATAGGCGGCGAAGGCCGCGTCGGCCAGCCGGGTGCGTCCGGTGGCGTACTCGCCGGCCTCCAGGGTTCCGCCGGGCTGGCCACGCAGCACGATGAACGCCCGCCGGTCGGTGCCGGGTTTGAGCAGCACCGGGTTCATCGCCGAGGTGGGTTCGACCCGCGCCGCCTGGGCCTGCAGGTATTGGGCGCGGCCGATCTCGGCGCCGTCGGGGCAGACCATCGAGTTGTTGGACATGTTCTGCGCCTTGAACGGCGCCACCGCGATACCGCGCCGATGCAGGCCACGGCACAGGCCGGCGGTGATCAGCGATTTGCCGGCGTCCGAGCTGGTGCCGGCGATCAGCAACCCGCTCACCCGGCCCACCCGATGCGGTTCGGTCTCGCCAGCGTCATGCATTCATCCTAGTCAGCAACGACTCCGTGGGGCCGAAATCCCCAGCCGTCCCGGCGTCTCAGACAACTCGGCCGGCTACAGCTAGCCCGGTTCGGGCTCCAGCTGCTGGGGCGCGGGCTGCCCGCCGCGTCCGTCCAGCGGCGGCAGCTCACCGGTGAGCGTCACAGCGGACGCCACGTCGCGCAGCTTCTGGTTGAGGTGCTGGCTGGCCTCGCTCAACAGGCCGAACGCCCGCTCGGAGGTCACCTTGTAGCGGGCCATCAGAATGCCGATCGCCGTGCCGATCTCCCGACTGCTGCCCAGTGCCGCACCCAGCGTGGCCACCTCGCGATCGCGCACCACCTGGTTGATCGCCATCGCGGCGAACGGTCCGAAGATCGAGGCGACCCCGGCGTCCAGGTCGTCGAAGGCGGACGGCGTGACCGAGTAGAAGTTCAGCGCGGCCCGATCGCTGCCCACCAGCAGCACGCGGACGCACAGCATGCTCCGCACGCCCATCGCGGCGCATTCCGGGGCGAAGGCCGGCCAGCGCTCGTCGGTCGCCATCTCTTCGCAGACGACCAGGTCGTCACCCTCGGAGGCGTCCAGGCAGGGCCCCTCGTGCAGCCGGTACTGCAGCGCGTCGACGTGACCGGGCAGTTCGTCGCTGATCGCGACCGATTCCGGTGCGCCGTCGGCATGCAACAGGGTGATGCCGCAGTGCTGCGCGTGCGGGACGGCCTTGCTGGCCAAGCGGACCACCAGCTGCGGATCCACCTGTCCGTCCGAGGCGGCCAGCATCCGTGAGATTTCGCCGAATTGCGTGCCAAGCACCGCCAGATCCGGAGGATCGGGCAACTGCTCATCGGTCATCTGACGTGCCCCCGGGGAAGAATCGCCTCGAGACCTGCTCTCCCGGCGAGATGCTCACGCTAGCAGCCGAGTGTCGGATGCGTACCCGGTTCAGCCGGCCAGTGCGGCCGCGGGCTCCAGGCTGTGTCGGACCTGCTGCAGGATGCGTGCCAGGTGCCGGGACACCTGCATCTGCGACTGGCCCAGTCGGCGTCCGATCTCGTGCTGGGTGCACTCCTCGACGAACCGCCAGACGATGATCTGACGGTCGCGCGGCGGCAGGCCGGCGACCACGCGGCGCACGGTGATCCGCTCGGCGAGCTGGGTGGCCAGGTCGCCCGGTTCGCCGAGCAGGCTGCCGGCATCGTCCCCGGAACTGCCGTGCAGCGGGGCATCGAGCGACAGCGGCCGATAGCTGCTGGCGGAGGCCAGGGACTCGGCCAGCTCGCCCGGGTCCACGTCGAGTTCCCCGGCCAACTCTTCGGTGCTGGGCTCGCGGCCGAGCTGCTGCTCGACCTCTTCGCGGACGGCGACCGCCCGGGCCCGCAGCTCCTGGATGCGGCGTGGCGGCCGGACCATCCAGCAGTGATCGCGGAAGTGCCGCTTCAACTCGCCCACGATGGTCGGCACGGCGAAGGACGCGAAACCGACGCCGGCCTGGGGCTGGAACCGGTCGATCGCCAGCAGAAGGGCGGTCCGGGCAACCTGGATCAGGTCGTCGATCTCGGCGCCGCGATTGGCGTAGCGGCCGGCCAAACCGTCACACAGGGGAAGGTTCACGGTCACCAGCCGTTCGATCAGCCGGTCCCGGTCGGCGGGCGTCTGCGCTTGTCGGAGGGCGATGAACAGGTGGCGGGTTGCGGTCTCGCGGTAGCTCGGGCGTAGGCCGGATCGTGCAGGTGCCATGACGGTCTCCTCCGGGAGATCGTCCAAGTCGGCACTCTGCTTGACCGCTCGGAGATGCTTCGACCCTGCCACGCGGATCGGCCGAACTCAAGGACCCCTGGGGGTGAAGCGGCACGGCCCCCGGACCGCTAGTGCCGGGGCACCAGGGCGACCCGGCGGCCGGCTCAAAGGGTTCCCAGACCCGGTGCCGGACTCAGTGGCCGCGGTCGCCCACGAAGCGCTTCAGGGTGAGCGCGTTGCGGAACGCGTTGCCGCCCGCGTCGTTGTTGAAGTAGCCGAAGACGGTGTGCCCGGACGCCCGCCACTCGCCGATCCGATCGGCCCACCACGACATCGCCGCGTCGTCATAGCTGCCGCCGTAGAGGTGCTGGTGGTCGGGGCCGTGGAAACGGACGTAGACGAAGCTCGCGGTGGCCCGCAGGATGCAGGGCAGCCCGGCGCCGCTCATCACCACGTAGGCCGCCCGATGCCGCTCGAGCAGGTCGAAGACCGCCTCGGTGTGCCAGCTGTCGTGGCGGAACTCGACCGCCACCGGAATCCGGTCGGGGACGGCGCGCAGGAAGTAGTCGAGGCGGGCGTCGTCGCGCGGCATGCCCGGCGGCAGTTGCACGAGCAGGACGCCGAACCGGTCCTCGAGCAGGGCCAGCGACCGGCGGATCCGGTCGATCCACGCCTCCGGTTCGTACAGCCGCTTCGCGTGGGTGAGCCCGCGCGGCGCCTTCACGGTGAGCGCGAAACCGGGCGGCAGCCGCCGTCGCCAGGAACGGAACGAGGTGTCCGGCGGCCAGCGGTAGTAGCTGGCGTTCAGTTCGACGGTGTCGAAACGCTCGGCGTAGAACTGCAGCCGGCGAGTGGCCGCCAGCCCGGCGGGGTACACCGGTCCCTGCCAGCTGTCATAGGTCCAGCCGGACGTCCCGATCCAGGCGGTCGGGGCGGCCGGGGCCGCCGTCGAGTCGGGAGCCATCCGTCCAGTATCGGCGCGGTGCGGACGGCGCCGGTACGCCCGTGCAGGTGGCCGCGCCCGCGGCGTCCGGCTCGCGAAGGAGCCCGGCGACCGGCTGTGCCGGGAGCTCAGCGGTAGCGGGGGAGCGGGCCGTAGAAGACCTGATCGATCGGTGGCGAGTAGGCCGCCAACGGGTGCCGGATCAGCTGCCAGCGCGCGAAGAAACGGGTGGTGGCCGGCAACCACAGGGGTGCGGCACCGAGCGCGACCAGGCCGATCGAGGCGGCCGCGACGGGAGTGAGCAGCAGCGACAGCAGCGACACCCCCAGGGCCACCAGCCCCCCGATCCGGGTCCACCGGTAGCCGGCGAACGCGTAGTAGCCGACCACCGCGGCGGTGCCGGCGACGAGCACCGCGATCACGCAGCAGAGAATGGCGAACACGACCCGCATCGCGGTGGCCGGCTCGGACGGGAACTGGCCGGTCAGCCAGGTCGCGCTGTTGAACCGGTCGTTTCCGGCAAAGACCCCGGGACCGACCTCCAGCCATGGTGTGGCCATCTGCCACATCGCGAGCAACAGACCGACGATGACCGTCGCCGCGCCGCCGAACAGCAGCACGGCCGACGCCCAGACCGTCCACGGCCGGACGGGCTGGCCGGTCTTGGCCCGCAGCGGCGCCAGCCGAGCGGCCTCGGACGTCTCCGGCCCCAGGACCTGGATTCCCCCGTGTCCGGACGGACCATCACCGATGGAGGCACCTGGACCCCCGACGATTGAACTCCCGCCGGTCGAACCCCCGCTGGTCGAGCTTGTCGAGACCCCGCTTGACGAGACCCCTGGCCCCCCGCCGGTCGAACTCCCGCTGGTCGAGCTTGTCGAGACCCCCGGGCCCGCACCGGTCGAACTCGTCGAGACCCCGTACTGCGACCCGAGCGGCGGTGCGCCGAACGAGGGCGGGGGTGCGTCCGGCACGCCCCGGGTGGGGCCCACGGGGTCACCGGTGGGTGCTGGCCAGCTCATCGTCCTCCTGAATCCGCGCCCAGCCTACCGAGGCGGCGAATCGCCGAGGTCACCAGTCCTCGACCAGCAACGCCTGCATGGCATGGCCGAGGCTGTCGACGACCGCCTTGTCCTCGATGGACGCCAGGGCGGGCAACCGCAGGATGTAACGTCCGAGCGCCATGCCCAGCACCAGGCTCACCGCCAGCTGACCGCGCAGTTTGTGGTCGCTGTGGCCCACCTGTTCGGCGATCGCGCCGAACACCTCCTTGGACATGAACTCGCTCAGCGGACGCTGGACGACGTCCTGCGCGACGGCCGAACGCAGCATCGCGGTGAACCGCTCGCGCCCACCGTCCGGGGCGTCGTAGGCGGCGAGAAAGGCGGCCACGGCCGCCGGCCCGATCCGCTCGCGCGGGCCGGCCAGTACGTCGGCCACCAGACGGTCGGCGTCCAGCGGCAGATCGAGCACCGTTTCGGCGAACAGATCGGACTTGCTGGCGAAGTAGTGGTGAATTAGCGCGGGGTCGACGTCCGCGGCCCGGGCGATGGCCCGCAGCGACACCTTGTCGTACCCGACCGACGAGAACAGCGTCAGCGCGGCCCGGCAGATGGCGCCGCGGGTATCGGCGCCGCCGGGGCGGCGTCCGCGTGGCTTGGTGGGGGTGTCCGCCATCGCGCCTCTTCCCTTCTCGTTGTTCCGCCCAGGCGTGGCAGGGTGAACCCAACCCACCCTAACGGGCGGACAGCCCTTCCCGGGGCGGATCGGTGGTTCTCCGTCGGCCGAGGCCGGCCGATTGGGCCGCCGATGATGAATTCGGGCCCGGCCGAGCTGGCCCGAGCAGTCCGGGGAGTTCTCGTCCGGTGCGCGGCCCGGGGGCCGATGGCGCCGGCCCATTAGGCTGTGCCGGTGGATTTCGTGGCTCCGAAGACCGTCCTGTTCGACCTCGATGGCACCCTCGCCGACACCGTCCCGCTGATCGTCGCGACCTTCCGTCGGACGGTGTCGGAGGAACTGGGCTGGGAGCCGACCTTCGAGCAGTGCAAGGAGTGGATCGGGCGCTCGCTCACCGAGACGTTCACCGATCTCGCCCCCGGACGGGCCGACGAACTGATCTCCCACTACCTGGAATGGAACCTGGCGAATCATCACGCCTACGTCCGTCCGTTCGACGGTGTGGCCGATCTGGTCGGTGCGCTGCGGGCGTCCGACCGGGTCTTCGGGGTGGTCACCTCGAAGCGGCGCAACTCGGCGTTGCTCAGCCTGGAATGCGTCGGGTTGACCGGCCTGGTGCCGCTGCTGGCCACCGAGGAGGACACCGCCTCGCACAAGCCGTCCCCCGAACCGCTGCTGCACGCCCTGCGGCAGGGGGGTGCCGACGCCGGGGACGCCGTCTACGTCGGCGATGCCGTGGTCGACATGCAGGCCGCCGAGGCGGCGGGTATGCGCCGCATCGCCGTCACCTGGGGCGCCGCGAGCACCGAGGACTTCCACGCCGTCCGCCCCACCGCGGTCGTCCACAGCGTCGCCGAACTGCACACCCTGCTCGGCCTCTAGTCCCCGGACGCCGGATCGCCGGCCCCGACCGGCTCACCCCGAGTAGGCCCTCCCTAACTACCTGTGCCCTCCCGTATACGGGAGGGCACAGGTAGTTAGGGAGGGCCTACGGTGGCCGGACGCCGTTGTCCGGCCACCGCGAGGCCCGAGGCTCAGGCCGGCTGCATCGTCCCGGTCTCGAGGAACCGCTGGTGCCAGCTCAGCGACTGCCGCAGGTCGTGCGGGGTGTGCATGCCGTTGCAGACCTTCTGGGCGTGCTCGAAGTATTCCCGCAGCATCGGCCGGTACATCGGGTGCGCACAGTTCTCGATGATCAACTTGGCCCGCTGCTTGGGCGACTTGCCGCGCAGGTCGGCCAGGCCCTGCTCGGTGATCAGCACCTGGACGTCGTGCTCGGTGTGGTCGTGGTGGCTGACCATCGGGACGATGCACGAGATCGCGCCGCCCTTGGCGATCGACGGCGTCACGAACGCTGAGATGAAGGCGTTGCGGGTGAAGTCCGCCGAGCCGCCGATGCCGTTCTGCATGCGTGAACCCATGATGTGGGTCGAGTTCACGTTGCCGTAGATGTCGGCCTCGATCATGCCGTTGCAGGCGATGATGCCGAGCCGCCGGATCATCTCGGGATGGTTCGAGATCTCCTGCGGCCGCAGCACGATCTTGTCCCGGTACCGCTTGGCTTCGGCGTTCATCCGCTCCGCGTATTCGGGCGACAGCGAGAACGCGGTGGCCGACGCGACGGTCATCTTGCCGGAGTCGATCAGGTCGACCATGCCGTCCTGAATCACCTCGGTGTACGAGGTCAGGTAGTCGAACGGACCCTCGAGCAGCCCGACCAGCACGGCGTTGGCGACGTTGCCCACACCGGACTGCAGCGGCAGCAGGTCCTTGGGCAGCCGTCCCCGCTTCACCTCGTGGGTGAGGAACTCCAGGTAGAAGCCGGCCATCTTCTTCGAGTCGGCGTCGGCCGGCTTGAACGGGGTGTTGCGGTCGGCGGCGTCCGTCTCGATGACGGCGACCACCTTGTCGAGGTCGACACGATAGTTGCGCTGCCCGATCCGGTCGCCGGTGTGGGTGAGCATCACCGGCTGCCGCTCGGGTGGCAGCCGCGCGCCGTAGTAGATGTCGTGCATGCCCTCCAGATCGGTGGACTGCCACGAGTTCACCTCGAGGATGATCTGGTCGGCCCGCTCGAGGAAGGTCTTGTTGTTGCCCACCGACGACGACGGGACGAGCAGGCCGTCCTCCCGGATCGCGGTCACCTCGACCACCGCGGTGTGCAGCTTGCCCATGCTGCCCGCCCAGATCATCGGCGCCAGGTGGGAGAGGTGGATGTCGGCGTACTCCGAGATGCCCTCGTTGATCTTGCGACGCATGATCGGGTCGGACTGGTACGGCGTCCGGAAGCTGACGCCGTCGACGTCGGCCAGCACGCCGTCGAGCTCGGGTGCCGTCGAGGCGCCGGTGAACAGCCCGATCTGGAATTTCTCACCGCGCTCGTGTGCGGCCTTGATCTCGGACGCCAGGGCCCCGGGGACCTCCTTGGGGTAGCCCGCCCCGGTGAAACCACTCATGCCGACGTTGGTGCCGGGCTTGATCAGCTTGGCCGCCTCGGCGGCAGTGGTGAGCTTCTTGCGCAGCTTCTTGTTCTGGACGCGGGACATCGGGGCCTCTC
>WBZS01002802.1_pt1 | contig 10025 bp, 11 predicted proteins | sample 5204201 | NCBI WGS metagenome assembly WBZS01 (sample SAMN12344357, study PRJNA552823) | activated sludge metagenome | biome: Activated sludge suspended growth; feature: Nitrification reactor; material: Wastewater; isolation source: activated sludge from nitrification reactor of wastewater... | reverse complement strand
ATGGAGATGGGTATGTACTTCTGAACCTCGTAGAGCAGGTAGAACTGGCGACGAATTGCAGCCGAGGGCGACTCATCGCGCCTGGCCCCGTAGCCGTCCCAGAAGGACCGTCCGCTGATGCCCGTGTAGTCCAGGATGGCGAACTCGATTTCGACGTCACCCCACACCGCGCGGTCGAAGTCCACCAGCCCCGTGACGTTGCCGTCGTCGTCAACCAGGATGTTCTGGCTCCAGATGTCCATGTGCAGCAGGCGCGAGGCCACAGGACGCTCAAAATGGACGGCGTGCCGGTCGAGCAAGTCGCGGAATGCCTGACCTTCGGCCGGCGAGTAGCCGCCGGAGGCCACTACGTCGTCGAGCAGGCGGTTCCACATGCTATGGAAGGCAGCCGGCCAGGTGGAGGCAGGCGGCATGGGGCGATGCGCGCCGAGGTAGCCATAGGCAGTCATCCCCAGGCAGTCGGACGCCGTCAGCGTGTGTAGGACTCGCAAGCCCTCGCCTACCTGCTGTAGCGTGCGGGTGCGTTGCTCTGGGGCAAGGTGCGGCGCGTCACTCAAGGGAACGCCAGGGAGCGCGGTCATCACGAGCCAGTCGCGGTCGATCTCCTGGCGGCTGAAGTCGTGGGCCACAACGTCAGCGACCGGCAACCCCGTATGCGCTCGGATGAGGGCGTGGAGGCCTGGCTCCTGGCGCATCATGCGCACCTCGTAAAATAACAAGCCGATAGCGTCGGGCGGCGCGAGACGCAGCACGAACCGCGTCGCGCCGCCCTCGACCCAGTAAGAGCTATTGTGCTTACCGGTGCGAATCGGGATGAGGCGCAGCGACGCCGCAGCCGTGTTGAGGTGCGGGGCGATGAGGGCGGCGAGCCTCGCAGGGGCGACGGGGTCAGGCGTCACGGCGCTCACTCTCCTCTGAGTTTGCTGTATAGCGCCAGATCGTGGCGCGCGCCCGCCCGCCACTGGGCCTGGCGAAGCACGCCCTCGCGCGTGAAGCCTGCCTTCTCCAGCGAACGCTGCTCGGCCAGGTTGGTGACGTCGGTCTCAGCTTCGACGCGGGCGATGGGATAGGTATCGAACAGATAAGCAGCCATGAGGCGCTGGGCCTCTGCGCCGTAGCCGTGGCCGCGCTGCGCCGCGATGAGGCTGATGCCGATGGCGTAGGCCTGGCTGCCGCGATTGGGGCCATACGCCACCTGGCGGTAGCTCAGGGAGCCGATGACCTCGCCCGTCAACAGAACCGCGAGCAGCATACCCTGCCTGTCGTCGAGGAAGCCGGACTGGGCAAACTCCATCCCCATGCCCTGGCGGCCCGTCAGGCCGAAATCGTTGTACACACCATTGGCATCGACGTCGTTGACCCAACTCTCCAACAGGGGCAGGTCCTCAGGCTCGACGGGCCGCAGGCTGATTCGCTCGCCACGCAGCATCGCTTCTCCTTCGCCGCAGGACGCGGCACGCCTTACTTCGTCTGGTCCGCGAGGCCCCACCACGCCAGCGTCGCCGCCACTCCCACTACCGCCGTCACAGCCACGATGAGGTAGCTCGGCGAGCCAGGCGGTGGCATGGTTGGACCTGCCATGCGAGCGTAGAGCGCCGGAATCACCCAGGGGAAGACCTCCCCCCAGCCGGCCGCCGCGACAAGCTGCGCTGCAATGACGGCCAGGATGGCGACACCCATCGGGGCGAGATAGCCGCGCCCCGCGCTGGCAAAGAAGGCAATCGGGACGGCGACGAGCAGGGTCAAGACGGCGGTGACAGCCAGCGTCAGGCTGCCCTGGAGAATAGCCCCGTCAGACGCGGCGGGCAAGCGGACGGCCAGTCCGACGCCGAGGCCAATGACATAGATGAGCAGCGTCAGCGCGGCCGCCCATAACGCCACGAGAATGAACTTGGCAAGGACGATGGCCGAGCGGGGCGTGGGCAGCGCCAGCAGGTCTTTGAGGGTTCCATCGGCCCACTCGCGGCCAAAGACCCAGGTCAGGATGATGCTGAACAGCAGGAAGCCGCCTATCGCTGTCGCCTGGGCCAGGAGATTCAGATACGTGGGCCAGTCGGCCGTGCCCGCCGTGAGTTGCGCCTTGTCGCTGATCAACCCGCTGCGCCGCGCCAGATCGGGGTCCTTCAAGATGATCATGAAGAAGCCACCCGCCAGCGGCGCGAGGGCAAAGGCCAGCGCCGTCAGCAGCGGCATCCGCGAGCGGCGCGCCTTGAGCAGTTCGCCCCACAGCGCCCGGCCCACGCCGCTCACTCGGCCTCCCCTTCGTCCATGCCCACCAGGCGCAGGAAATACCGCTCCAGGTCTTCAAGCTCGACCTGCAGCAGGGTCGGCGGGTGGCCCGCGTTGACCAGCAACGTCGCCACGTCGTCGGGGCGGGCAATGGCCGCCTCGTCCGTCACCACCAGCGCGCCGTCGCGCCCATCGCGCGGCGACAGGCCTGCGCCTAGCAGGGCAGCCCGTGCCCCGTCCGAATCGCGGGCGGTCAGCAAAAGGCGACGACGGCGAAGACGCTCCACGGCGTCGATGTCCAGTTCCTGCAGCAGACGGCCCCGATGGATGATGCCCAGCCGGTCGGCCAGCCGCGCCACCTCGCCCAGGATGTGACTCGACATGAAGACGGTGACGCCTTCGTGGCGGGCCAGCTGCCGCAGCAAATTACGAATCTCGACGATGCCAGCCGGGTCCAGTCCGTTGGCCGGTTCGTCGAGGATGAGCAGGGCGGGGGAGTGGAGCAGGGCCTTCGCCAACCCCAGTCGCTGGGCGTTCCCCAACGACAGGGTCCCCGCGCGCCGGTCAGCATACTCGCTCAGCCCCAGACGCTCGATGACTGTCGCCACGGCCCCGTGGGGCGTCGCGGGGCGCAGGCGGCGCATGACCTCCAGGTTCTCGCGCACCGTCAACTCCGCGTAGGCATGGGGTGTCTCGACCAGATGGCCGACCGATAACCACGGCCCCCGCCCGCCACGGTCTACCCGCGCGCCCAGTACGTAGCATTCGCCCGCTGTCGGGCGCACCATGCCGGTCAGCATGCGAATCGTGGTCGTCTTGCCTGCCCCGTTGAGGCCGAGGAAGGCGTAGATCTCGCCACGCCGCACGCGCAGGTCCAGCCGGTCGACGGCCAGCACGTCGCCGTAGCGTTTGCTGAGGCCGGTGGTTTCGATGGCGATGTCAATCATGGTGTGTATCGTGGCAGCAACTGCCATTTCAGGCTACCAGCAAGCCAGGCCTCGTAGGCTGCGGCGGCCCAGCCGCCCTGTTCGACCAACTCCTCGTAGATCTCCGGTAGGGTGAGCGCCTGAAAGATAGCCATCGCCTGGTCAAGAGACAGGTCGGGGCGGAGCGAGGGCTCAAGGGTCGCGACAAAACGACCCAGGTTCGCCCGGCGGCCCGCCCGTGACTGGGCCAGTTCCGCGGCCGCGGCCGCATCCACCGCCGCCGCACTGCGATAGATGGCTAGCATGGCAGCGCCGGTTTCCCACTGGCGGCGCGTGGCATGGGCAGCGAGGTCGAGACGGCGCGCCGGGTTGTCCTCCGCCAATGCATCCTGGTAAATGTCCCGTTGGCCGGAGCTAAGATGCCACGCTTCGCGAATGGCGCGCAGCAAGCCCCGCTTGTTCTTGAACAGGGCGTAGACGGTGCTGACCGCCACTCCTGCCTGCTCGGCGACGGCTTCGATAGACGTCGCGCCATAGCCCTCGCGCAGAAACAAGTCGCGGCTGGCGTCAACGATCAGGCGTTGGGTCTCTAACGCCTGCCGCTGCCGATGCGTCAGTCTGCCTTTGGTCGTTTCCATCCTTGACATACCCCTCTACTTACGATATACTATCACTGTATTGAATACAGTCAAGCTACAGCGAAAGGGGTCATGCCATGCGAAGCGAGGCGAACGAGCAGATGATCCGAGACTTCATGGAGCGCGCGTTCAACCAGGGCGATCTCACGGCCGTGGATGAGCACCTGACAGCGAACGCTGTCGATCACCAGGAGCCAGCGGGCGCCAACTTCCGCGCCCACCTCAAGCAGGTCATCACGGGCCTACGCACCGCCTTCCCCGACCTCCACTTTGAGATTCACGACATGCTCAGCGACGGGGGCATCGTCGCATTCCGCTCCACGATGACTGGGACCCATCTAGGGCCGCTCCACCTAGGACCAGGCCCCGCCATCCCACCGAGCGGACAGAGCGTCTCCGTCGCCCACATGCACTTCGTACGCATTAGCGGCGGCCACGGGCAGGACCTGTGGCACGTCTGGGACAGGTTGGAGATGTTGCAGCAGATCGGCGCGCTTCCTGTCACTTCACAGGCCCCATAACAGCGCCCCCCTCGCCTATCCCTGGAGAGCCGGTTGGACGGGCCTCCTTCACGGCCTGGCGGGCCAGCAGACCCGCGTCGATAGGTTGGCGCCATGTCCAGCACACTGGCGGTATAGCGCGGTGGGTGCGGTAGGCGTCACGGGGGCGACCCGACGCGCTCGGCCAGCCGCTTCGCCAGGCGCTCCTCCTGCTCGGCGCGGGCGCGGCTGGCGATGGGCGCAGCCAGGTGGCGGCGGATGGAGGCCTCGCTCTGGCGCGGGTTGTACCATTCTTGGAACATCTCGACGCTGCTGACGGTCTCGCCGGTGTAGGGCATGAACTCGACCGCCGCACCAACGCTGACCTCCCCCTCCTCGATGACGCGGCAGTAGACGCCGGGGCGTTCGGCGGCGCGGAAGCGCTTGACGAAGGTCGGGTCGCCCATGCGTGCGGCCAACGTTGAACATGGGATGCGCGCCGCTGTCATCTCCAGCACCACGTCGCCCACCCGCAGGCGGTCGCCGACGCTCAGGGCCACACTCTCCAATCCCTCGATGGTCATGTTCTCGCCGAAGGTCCCCGGTTCCAGGTCCGCGCCCAGTGTCGCCGACCACCAGGCGTAGTCGGGCCGGCCATAGACGTACACGGCCTGGTCCACGCCGCCGTGGTTCTTCGTGTCGACCACCGCATCGCCGCTCAGGCCGAGGCGCGTCACCCGCGTCGGCGCGGCCACCGGGTCCTTGAAGATGCCGGTCATTTCGACCTTCTTGCCGTTGGCGAGAGGCTGGGCGCGGCCGAGGTTCAGGCTAATCAATCTCATCATGATAATTATCACTCCTCATCCGCGCCCCATATACGGCATCTTGGTCGCCATGATCGTCAGGAAGGGGATGTTCACGTCTAGGGGCAGGTTCGCCATGTGCAGCACGGCCTGGGCCACGTGGCGCACGTCGAAGGTCGGCTCCGGCGCCAGCGTCCCGTTGGCCTGGGGCACGCCGTCGGCCATGCGCGCCGTCATGGGCGTGCCCGCGTTGCCGATGTCGATCTGCCCGCAGGCGATGTCGTAGGGACGGCCGTCCAGGGCAATGGACCTGGTAAGGCCGGTGATGGCGTGCTTGGTGGCCGTGTAAGGCGCGGAGTTGGGGCGCGGCGCGTGGGCCGAGATGGAGCCGTTGTGGATGATGCGGCCGCCTTGGGGCGTCTGCTCCCGCATCATCTTGAAGGCCGCCTGGGAGCACAGGAACGTCCCCGTCAGATTGACGTCCACCACGTCCCGCCACTGCTCGAAGGTCAGCTCGTCCAGCGGGACGGCGGGCGCGCCAATGCCCGCGTTGTTGAACAGCACGTCGAGGCGGCCCCATCTGACCTGGACGGCAGCGAACAAGGCGCGCACCGACTCAGAGTCGCGCACATCGGTGGGCGCGACCAGAGCGCGCTCGCCTGCGGCGGCCAACTCGGCCGTCGCCGCCAGCGTCTCGCGCCGCCGCCCCGCCAGGGCCACCGCGTAGCCGTCACCCAACAGAGCCAGCGCCACCGCCTGCCCGATCCCGCTGCCCGCCCCCGTCACCACCGCGACGCGCGGCCTGCTCATCGTGGACGGTCCTGGTAGAGGGCGACGAGGGCCGCGCCGATGGCCTGGGACAGGTCACCGAGGGCGGCGGGAACGATGCGCAATCGCTCGCGCTGCATGGGCCACAGGTAGGGCAGGGCCGCCTCGTGGACGGTGCGCAGGTAGCGCTCGCGAAAGGCGGCGCTGGTCGCCTCCGGGTCCATCAGGCCGCCGCCGATGACGACGTACTCGGGGTCGAAGGCCATCGCCAGATTGGCGACATGTAGCCCCAGCGCACGGGCCTGGAAGTCGAACAGGCTGACGGCCAGCTCATCGCCCTGCTGGGCCAGCCCGCGCAGGGCCAGCGCGCGCTCCTTGGGGCCGAGGGGCGAACTGGCGAGGGGGTGATCGGGCTGCTCCTTCAGGCGGTCAGCCAACAGGTAGGCCAGGCCGGCCAGCGCGGTGTACATCTCAAAGCATCCCCAGGTGCGGCCGCAGCCGCAGGGGTAGGCGGGCGCGCCCAGCAGGTGCAGCGGCGCAGGCATGTGCCCCGCCTCCATCCCGGCCAGGGTGTCGCCGTCGAGGGGCAGGCCGTGCCCGTCGATGAAGGCGCAGCCGAGGCCGGAGCCAGGAGCCAGGAGGATGACGCTGGCGTTACTCCTGCCTCGCACCCGGTGAGCCTCGGCAACGCCGCCCATATTGCCGTCGTTGCCGACCGCGACAGGGATGGGCCGACCCGCGCGCGCCGCCAAAGCGTCGCTGTAAGCGGTCTGGACGTCGAAGCCCTCGAAGCTGGCCGGCAGGTTGGAGCCGCGTTCCAGCACGCCATAGCTGCGGCGGGGGCCGGGAATCGCGACGCCAACGCCCTGGACCTGATCCCAGGCCAGGCCGCTCTGGTCGAGGTAGGCGCTGATGGCCTCAATCCAGCCACTCACCACGGCGCCGGGGCCGGCCAGGGAGTTGGAGGGTCGCTGCAGGAGGGATGTCGAGACGGGCGCACCGTCGGCCCAAACGCCCGCAATTTTGGAGGTGGTCGCGCCAAAGTCGGTACCAATGTAAACGCGGACGGGTGTGGTCATGGCTCTCACCAGGCTGGCAGGGGATGGAACGGCGCGTGGGCCGTAGTGGGGCGATTATACCACAGGCGGCGGTGGTCTCACAACAGAATGATCAACGACGAACCGACCCGTGAGGCACGCGCAAACGTAAAATTGGACAAAGCGCCGCCTTTCGAGTAAGATATCGTGTCGTTCCAGCACTCATTACCTGACTACTGCCCCGATTGATATGGCGCGGCCCCGACCGCCGGAGGAAACGAAGTTGGCTAACACGAAGTCTGCCCAGAAGCAAGTCCGCCAGAACGAGCGGCGCCGCGCTCGCAATCGCTGGTTCGAGTCCCGCGCCCGTACCTTTATCAAGAAGACCCACAAGGCCATCGATGCGGGGGATGTGGACGCTGCCCGCCTGGCGTTCCACGACGCGCAGAGCGCGCTGGATACCGCCGCCGAGAAGGGCATCATCCACAAGAACAACGCGGCGCGGCGCAAGTCGCGGCTCGCCAAGCGCCTGAAGCTGGCCGAGAGCGGCCAGATCACGCCTGTGGTCACCAAGCGTCGCCCGTCGGGCGCGCGGCCCAGGGCCTAAGCCCCCTCTTCACTCCGGTGATTGACTCCCCCGTCCCACGACGGGGGAGTTTTGCGTTACCTGTCGGCCAAAGTCGTCAACTTTTTGTCGCCCGGCCCTTGACACGGAACAAACGTTCTGGTATACTTTGATTCAGAACATTGGTTCTGGCAAGTGAGGAGGCGGTATGGGAAGTATTGGCCTGACCGACCATCTGGCTCGAATGGTGACGGTCATCGAAGTCTATCTGCGCAAGCACGACCACGCGCCGTCGGTCGAGGAGATTCGCGTCGCGATGAACATGGCCTCCAAGGATCACGTTCACCGCGACCTGGGCAAGCTGGAGGCGATGGAATACCTGACGCGGGCGCGGGGCGTGGCCCGTGGTCTCGTCCTGCTGCGCTGCGCCGATGGTCAGCCCTTCGGCGACGTCATTACCATCCCCCTGCTGGGCCGCATCGCGGCTGGTTTGCCCATCCCCGTGCCCGACGAGCGGGCTGAGCCGGAAGACAGCCTGGAACTCACCCGCGACATCGTAAGCGACACCCGTGGCGTCTACGCGCTGCGCGTCAAGGGGACATCGATGATTGACGCCCTCATCAACGACGGCGACATCGTCATCCTGCGCCGCGCCCAGAGCGCTGACAACGGCGACATGGTCGCGGCCTGGATCAAGAGCGAGCAGCAGACGACCCTCAAGCGCTTTTTCGTCGATGGCAAGCGCGTCCGCTTGCAACCAGAGAATCAGACCATGGAGCCTATCTATCGCGACGCCGACGACGTGGAGGTTCAGGGCAAGGTCATCGCCGTGATTCGTCACGTCTAGGTCAGGCCGTCGGCCAGGGGAGCTGCCCCGATGAGCAAGCGCGAGAGTCAACTGCACTTCCAGGCAGACCAAATCGAGTCGGTCCTCGCCAGCCATCGTATCCACGGCCGCGTCACCGGCGGGGCCGTGACGCCCCAGATGGTGCGCTTCCACCTCGCGCCGGCCATGGGCACACGGGTCAGCCAGATCGCGCGCCTGTCCGAAGAACTGGCCCTGTCCCTGGGCGCGGCGACGTGCCGCGTCGTGCGGCGCGGCACGACCATCGACCTGGAGTTTCCCCGCTCTGACCGGGGCATCGTGCGCCTGTTCGACCTGTCACAGCGTCTCTCGCGCGTGCCCGGCTACACGGCCATTCTCGGCCTGGACGGCGAGGGTACACCCATCCTGCTCCGGCTCGCCAGCCCAGAAGCGCCCCACGCCCTCATCAGCGGCACGACCGGCTCTGGCAAGACGGCCCTGGCGCGTGGCATGATCGCCAGTCTGGCCGCCCACAATTCACCCGCTGACCTGGGGTTGCTGCTCATCGACCCCAAGGGGCGGGGGTACGCGCCCTTCGCTTCCCTGCCGCACCTGCTCGCCCCGGTGGCCCAGTCGCCCCAGGAGGCCCTGGCGTTGTTGGACTGGCTAGTAGGCGAGATGGAGCGGCGGGACCATGAGGGCACCACCCTGCCGCGTATCATCACCTTCATTGATGAGCTGGCTGACCTGGCTCTCGTCGGCGGTGCAACGGTGACAGCGGCGCTGACACGCCTGTCCCAGCGGGGGCGCGAAGCTGGCCTGCATCTGGTGTGCTGCACGCAGAAGCCTAGCGCTGCCATCATCGGCTCGCTGGTCAAGGCCAACTTCCCGGCCCGTCTGGTCGGCAGCGTCGCCAGCGCCGAGGATGCGAGGGTCGCCGCTGGCATTGCCCGCAGCGGCGCGGAGCGGCTGGCGGGGCGCGGCGACTTCCTGCTGGTCGTGCAAGGCACGACGCACCGCTTCCAGGCGGCCTATTGCACCGAGGCCGAACTGGCCCTTCACCTGGGCGAAGGCGAGACTCCCTTACCGTTGGCGACCGCCCTTTGCCCATCTGGTTCCTACGTAACCACCGCCGCTTCCCCCACGAGGCGGGCGGTCGGCGCACCGGATGCCCCTGCCGAGGGTCTCTCCGGCGCGTCGAACCCCCTCGCCTCGCGGGCGACGCGACGTGGCGCATTGCGCGTGGTTAAATAGGGGCGCTCTCCGCAAGCGCCCCGACGCGAGTCGGTGGGGCGTGGGGTGTTTACCGAGCTTCCGGAAACCCACCACTAGTCTAGCGACACCTGCAATCCTGGACCCCTGCCCGCGCCCCACCCGGCCCGCACCCTGTCTACCAGCCCCCTGAGACGGCATGAGGTTCGCTATGCGCGCTCTATTTCGGCTGTGTCTGGTCGCCTTCTGCGCCGGCCTGGGGGCCGTCGTGGCCCTCAAGCTCGGCTCCGAGGCGATGGCGGTCGTGGTGGGGGTGCTGATGGGTGTGCTTAGCAGCCTGCCGGTCGCCCTGCTGGTGCTGTACGCCACACGACGCCAGTCCGCTGATAGCGGCGACGAGGGCGATGCGCCGGCGTCACGCCTGCCGCAGATCGCGACGCCAACCGTGCCCTATCAGCCGCCCATGCCCCAGATCGTCGTCGTGCCCGCGCCGAGTCTGCCGGGCTATCGCCCTATGCCCTCGTATTGGGAGACGCCAGCCACCCCACCCCTTGCCCCCCGCG
>WBZS01001240.1_pt2 | contig 10025 bp, 12 predicted proteins | sample 5204201 | NCBI WGS metagenome assembly WBZS01 (sample SAMN12344357, study PRJNA552823) | activated sludge metagenome | biome: Activated sludge suspended growth; feature: Nitrification reactor; material: Wastewater; isolation source: activated sludge from nitrification reactor of wastewater... | reverse complement strand
CCTGAAACTAGCGCGTCTACCAATTTCGCCACCTGGGCAGGTGGAAGGGTTTGACTCTACCGCATCTGGCGCGGCTCTGTCGCCCCTTCAGGGCTTAATTCCTGGGTGGGCCGATGTCCAGGGCGTGGTCCTGGAATCTTGGTTCGCCCGTATCCCAGCTCTGTTGGGGCGGAACCGAAGTCTTGCCGCCCCTTCAGGGCTCAACCTCGCCGGCCGGGCTATCCAGGGCGTTGCCCTTCGCTATAATCTTGCCGCCCCGGTGGGGCTATTTGGGCGGCGTAGCCGAGATTGTGCGGACGCCTAGAAAATGGGTTGGTGCGTGTTCCGGCCTGAAGGGCCAAAAGGTTAGAGCGAAGGGCAACGCCCTGGAACCTGGGCGCGTCCTGATCACTAGCCCTGTAGGGGCGGAACCGAGGCAGGTATCGAAGTCTTGTCGCCCCTTCAAAGCTCATCTTTCTGGCCCATCAAATTCAGGGCGTATGATCTTGCCGCCCCTTTTGGGGCTCAGACAAACCTACCGCATGACGGCAGCCATCTTCCGTCTTGCCGCCCCTTTGGGCTCGGGAAGTTTGACTGGCGAGCCGGACCTACCGCGTAAACCCCATCATTTTCGGCACGCCGATCACTCTTCGGAAGCCAGCTACTTCGTTTCGATCCGGCAATGGCGAGTAGCGGAGGACCATGTCCCCGTTCACCCCGTCGCGCCCAATGCCGGCTTCGCCGTTCTGGTCGGTGCCGTCAAAGCCAAGCGAATACACGATGAAGCCATCTGCCTTTCGCCGATACTGAATGACCGAGCGGCCCATTATGTCGGGGCGGGTTAGGGTCATTTTGCCTGGGTAATAGCCCTTTTGTTCGCGGAAGTCGAAGACGTCGAGCGCGGCGAGGAGGAGTTGGATGTAGGAGTCCATCGACCGGAGGCGGAGCCACATAAACGAGAGCCGGTTGTTCGAAGTCCGCTGGATAATGGTGCTCGGGTCGTCGGAATTTTCGGAAGTCCGCACCAGGGTTGTCAGCCGGCTGGTCAGCTTATAAGGGTTCTTGCTCTCCTGGTCCAAAATCTTGAGCGCGGTTGTCCAATACTGCAACGTCGTGCTTTCGTACGCCTCCAGATAAGGGTCGGTTGTGGGGGCTTCGGTCAGCTTCACGTTGCGCGGGCCATTTTTCCTCAGGTTCGTCGCGGTGGCGTAGTCCAGCTTCGCGGCGGTGCGGAACACCTGGGCGATGTCGGTGCGCGGCATCCATTCCGCGATCATCCCCCGAATCCAAGTGCGGCGACTAGCATCAAGCTCATGCCCGTTGAGCAGCCGGATCAAAATCTCCCACGCCTCATACTCGCTCTTGCGCATCTCCATAGTCGGATATGCAATCGCCGATTGGCCCAGGTGCTTCGCCATCAAGATCGCGCGGCGCACATGTTTCATTGCGCTCTTATCGTCTTTTTGGATCAAAGCGTAATCCGCCAAGGCTAACTCAAGCTTGGCAAACCGGTTCAGGTAGGTCAGTTCAGGAGTCCAAAGCTGCTCGCCATCATCCATTTTGTATTCAAAATCGCAAACGGGAAGGGCCACCGCTCGGTCGATCCAAGGCGTTTGATCAGGGATTCCTTTCAGAGCCTGGACCAGCGCGTCGCGATTCTCGTTTGGCTCTTCAAAGAACTTGTCGAGAGTCTTCCAAAGGTTCTCGCGCTTGGCAACCGGCACCTTCTCCCAATCCTCAATCCACTCTCGATAAATCGGTGCGGCATTATTCGCGACTGGCACTGGGGAGCTTGCGTCCTGCAGGAGACCGACTTCTCGGGCAATGGCCTTGGCCTCCATCAGTTTGCCCGCAGCTTCCCTTACTGGTCCGGGCGGACGCATCAGCCACCAAGTGACCCCTCCCGCCAAAAGCACCACCACCGCGATTATCCATGCCCCTCTTGATTTCGTCATATATGCCTGAATGCAACTTTCGTCGGATAGCCGACGTTGCAATAAGAGCTATCCTTTTACCATCAATGCAGGTGTCGAACTCTACGACAAGGCAATCCCCTCCGCTGGATCTCCCCATCGGCGCATTGATGCAACCCTTTGATGGGTTGGACGCAGAATCCACAATCGAACGTGCCGCGATTTTATTCCGCTCCACATCGTTCGGCGTGCTGCCGATCGTAATGAATGGAGTCTTCATGGGCACCATCCGCCCTCAAGACCTCACAATGGCGCTCGGCCACGGCTGGTCACCCCTCGCTCCCGTGCACGATCTGGTGCGGTCGAGCGTGGGTCCGGTTGCTTTGTATGCGCGCGGGGCTGAGGCTTTACGCCAGCTTGAGGCTTCGGGCGAGGCAGGTCTTGCGGTTATTGATGCGGACCGCCGGGTTGTTGGAGTCATTGGTCCGTCGGATTTGTTTGGGCTAGAACCACCTCAAGTTCGGCCCCGAACGATCGGCGGGATGGCAACGCCGTTTGGCGTGTACCTCACCAATGGGTCCATTGGTGCAGGGGTGCCGAGTTGGGCGTTAGTCACGACCGGGATGCTGCTGTTCACCATGTTTCTGGTGGCGTCGGTTGTTGGGCTAGTGGTCCCACCTTGGCTGGTGAAACTTGGCCTCGATCCGAATTGGAGTGGAACCGCCGAAGGTGCAGTGACCCTGGTCTCGTTTTGCATCCTCATGCGGTCGTTGCCGCTTGCCGGAATTCACGCCGCTGAGCACATGGTGGTCCATGCGATTGAACGCGGCGAGCCTCTTGTTCCAGAAGTTGTTGCGAGAATGCCGCGAGTCCATCCACGGTGCGGCACGAACCTCGCTGCTGGGGCATCGATCTTTCTCGGGCTGATGAGTGCGACTTGGATTGGCGACCAGGAACTGCGGTTGCTCGTTGCTCTGCTCGTCACGCTTGTTTTATGGAGACCAGTCGGGTCTATGGTCCAGTATTTCATCACCACCAAACGCCCAACGAAGCGGCAGATTGAGATGGGAATCCGCTCGGGCAAAGAGCTCTTGGCGAAATATCCAACCTCGCGCTACAGCTTCCCAAGCGTCGGGCGGAAGCTGCTAAATAGCGGCATGCCCCAGATCATGCTGGGCTCGACCATCATGGTTTTGCTGCTCCAGTTGCTCGCGATGATCCCGGTTCTGCGGCCCTATATCCAGATGGTATACTAGTTCACCTTGAACGAGCAGCTCTATCGAATCGTATTGATTGTCGCGATTATCGTCGCCGCATTTTTCTGCTTGCTTGTCTTCTTCACGGGCAAGGGTGATGCGATGGGCGGCGGCACTTCGGGCATCCGAACCACGTTCCGGGGCCGGGCGACGTTCGACGATCAGATTTCCAAGGTCACGCTGATTTGCGGCATGGCGTTTATGGCTCTAATGCTCATTCTCGACGTCATTGCAACGCGCGTTTTCAAAGGCTGAGCGCGAGGTCGTGGAACTCACGATCCTCCATACCAACGACTTCCACGGGACGCTCACTGCGCCTAAGGCTTTGTTCATTGCGGGTTTAGACAGGGATCTTTATGCCGATTGCGGTGACTGTAATTCGGCAGGCAACCTCGCAATCCCCTTTGGCCCTGATCCTGCGTGGCCTCTGCTCGCGAGTGCAGGTTGTGATGTCGGCACGATGGGCAACCGGGAGACGCACCTTCTTGAGTCCGCGTTCGAGACTAAGATCAAGGGGCATCAGCATCCCTTGTTGGTTGCGAATCTCGCTTATCGCGACGGACGCGAATTCACTCCTGGCTCGTTGATTATCGAGCGCAAAGGGGTCAAGATCGGGCTGGTCGGCGTGATGGTGGCGATGGTTACCGACAAGATGCTCACCCAGAAAGCCAGCGCATTCTTGTGGCAAGCTCCGATCCCGGTCGCTGTTCGCCTCGGTGAGGAGCTTCGCCCGCAAGTAGACGTGCTCATCGCGCTCACCCACATCGGATTCCCCCAAGACCGCAAGCTCGCCGAAGCCTGTCCGCACTTCGATCTGATCTTGGGTGGCCACTCCCACACGTTAATCCCCCAACCCGAGCATCACGGCAATACATGGATTTGCCAAACCGGGTCGCATGGCAAGTTTGTCGGTCGATACGTTTGGGACGTTGGCGTCGGCCTGAAGCATGCCGAGCTGATCGCATTACCTGCCACAATCGGGACGTGATCCTGCAGAACATGACCTGGCAAGAGGTTCGCGACATCAGCCGCGATCTCGTCGTTATCATCCCCACCGGATCGCTCGAACAGCACGGGCCTCACTTGCCGCTCTTCACAGATTCTCTTTTGGTTACTGCGGCATCGGAAGCCGTGGAAAAGAGGCTGCCCGCCAAGACCTTGCTCACTCCAACTCTCTGGCTGGGAATGAGCGGACACCACCTGGCATTCTCGGGTTCCCTTAGCGCGGAGTTTGACCCTTATGTTGGCGCGATCACAGGGGTGGTTCAAAGCCTCATCGCACATGGCTTCACCAAGTTCTATATCCTCAACGGACACGGCGGGAACACCGACGCAAACAGCCTCGCGATGCGAGGACTCAAGGCCAGATACCCGGCATTCACCTTCGGGCATAGCGGCTATTTCGCATTTGGAGCCGACAAAGCGCGGGAAGTAATGACCGGGCCGCTGAAGGAGATTCGGCATTCTTGCGAGGCGGAGGTCAGCCTGATGATGCACCTATATCCCGATCAAGTTCGGACTGAGCTGTTGCGCGACGATGGGCTTTTTTCGTCGCCCGAAGTGCGGGGTGTCGTGCACCACTTCGACGATTTCACCGAGGAAGGATCATTTGGTTACGCCACACTAGGCACAGCAGAAAAGGGCCGAGCCATATTCGAGGCTTGCATCGATGGATGCGTAAAAGAACTTGAGGCGATTGCCGACGGGTACGTTCTTGAGTCTCGCCCGCGCGACTAGTTGCCGACTTCTGTCGGAAGTCCCGCCCATGCATAAGCCGAGAAACCGCCGGCTAGGCTGACAACGTTCTTGAATCCCAGTTTTCGCAATACGGTTGCACCAACGATAGACCGAAAACCGGACGCGCACTGCAGTACAAGCGTCTTGTCCTGGGGAATCAGCGCCACCTTACTCACCAAATGGCCAAGGTTGATGTTGGGCACGCTAGGGATGTGGCCCATTTTGTATTCGCCCGCGCCGCGGATGTCGAGCACCGACACGTCGCCGGTTCGCATCTTCTGCACAAGTTCAATTGGGTCCATAGTTGGAACCTGTTCCAGAACACCAAGTTCGCCGATTGAATCACTCTGCACCCAGCCTCGCACATCGTCCAAACCAATCAATGCTAGGTCTTTAGCCGCTTGGTTAACTTCCTCTTGCTGTGTGGCGATGAAGTAAATCGGCTGGTCATAACTAACAAGCCACCCCGCCCAAGTGACCAAGCCCTTGCCCATCGGGATGCTGATGCTGCCGGGGAGAAAGCCCTTTTGCAATTCCGAATGCGGGCGCAAGTCGATGAGGTTCATGCCCGTGTCGAGCAGATCACGCATCTCGCCGACCGGTACCAGCGGCCGCGGCTTGAACTCGCCCAAGATCGCAGGACCCTGCTTGTTCAGCTTCTTCATCATCGCAAAATAGTTCGGCGGCTCGGGCTGGCCTTCAAGAACGGCGGCAACAAACGAAGCCGCACTCCCAAATCGCAACCCCCAATTAGCCTGGCGCTCATATCCCAAAACGCTAACGGGGACGCTGCCGAGGTTCTTGCCGCACGCAGACCCTGCCCCATGTCCCGGCCAAATCAGGAGCGTATCAGCCATCGAACCAGAGAACTTTTGCAGACTCGCATAAAGCGCATCTGCCCCTTCTGCCATCGCGCCGGCAACCCCGGCGGCTTTCTCCAAAAGGTCGGGGCGGCCCACGTCGCCAACGAAAATGAAATCTCCCGTAAACGCCCCAACCGGAGTCGGACTTGTCGGCGTATCGGTCAACACGAACGTAATATGCTCGGGTGTATGACCGGGGGTGTGAAGCACGTCGAACTTCAGATTGCCGACCGTGATCACATCGCCGTCCTTAACCAAAACCACGTTCGGCTGGTCGCGAAAATCGTATCGCCAATCCGGACCGCCTTCGTCGCTGAGATAGAGTTTCGCGCCTGCCCGCTCGGCAAGCTCGCGGCTGCCGCTTAAGAAGTCGGCGTGGATGTGGGTCTCCGTGACGGCCGTAACTTTTAAGCCCTCGGCCGCTGCCGCATCTAGATACTGGGATGTGTCGCGATTGGGGTCGATGACAATGGATTCGCCGGTTTTGGCGCATCCCACCAGATAGCTCGCCTGAGCCAGCTTTTCATCGTAAAAACGTTTCAGAACCAAATTGCGCCTCGAACCATAACTCTATTTGATGATATCTCGAAAACGCCAAAGTTTCATAGTCAAGATGTGAATTCTGCCTTCGTCCAACCCAGCCGGGGTAACCTTGCCGGGCGCGGAGGCACCCCTGCCGCAATAAGATTTACATGATGAATGTCGAAGAGATCATGCGCTTTCTGCCGCATCGGTACCCGATGCTGCTCGTTGATAAGATATTGGAAGTTGTGCCCGGCAAGTCGTGCCGCGGACAAAAGAATGTCACGATCAACGAGGCCTATTTTCAGGGCCACTATCCCGGCATGCCGATCATGCCTGGGGTGCTGATCCTTGAGGCGATGGCCCAGGCGGCGGCGGTCATGCTCCTCAGCTCGCCCGAACACATGGGCAAAGTTCCCATTATTGGCGCGATCGATGACGTCAAGTTCAAGCGGCAAGTTGTCCCCGGCGACATCCTGATTTCCGATACCGAATTGCTCTGGCTTCGCAACGGAATCGGACGCTTCAAAGGGATCGCCACCGTCGATGGCGACATCGCCGCGACTATGGAAATGACCTTCAAGCTGTTGGCTAAGGAATAGACTCGCTTGGCCACAATCCACCCGACCTCGGTTGTTGACCCCCGCGCAGAACTCGCCCCCGATGTGGTGGTGGGTCCCTTCTGCTACATCGAGGCTGGAGTAGTTTTGGGACCAGGGTGCCTCCTCGACTCCCACGTAACAATCAAAGGAGGAACAACCATCGGAGCGCGGAATGTTGTGGGCCAAGGCGCGATCCTAGGCGGAGACCCCCAGGATCGTAAGTACCACGGCGAGCCAACATACTTGGTAATCGGCGATGACAACGTCTTTCGCGAATACGTAACCATCCACCGCGCGACTGGCGAAGGCAAGACAACAACGGTAGGCAACCGCTGCTACCTCATGGCGTTTTGTCACCTGGGCCACAACGTAACTCTGCATGACGACATCACGATGGCAAACAACGTCGGGGTGGCGGGACACGTGACGATCGAGAACCTTGCCAACCTAGGCGGCATGACCGGCATCCACCAGTTCGTAAGAATCGGCCAAGTCTCGATGGTGGGCGGCATGAGCCGAATCGTCAAGGACGTGCCGCCCTATATGCTGGTTGAGGGCATGGACCAACAGGTCCATGATATTAATGCAGTTGGATTAAGGAGAATCGGAGTAAACCCCGAAGCAAGGCTGGCCCTGCATAAAGCCTGCAAACTCCTATTCAAGTCCCAGCTTGGCCTAACCAACGCGATCATCACCGTACGCCGAGAAGTAAAATCCACCCCCGAACTGGAAACCTTGATCGCCTTCGTTGAACGAATCTTCCACGGAAAGAACGGTCGCGGAGATCAGAGATAAACCCTACTTCACGCCCGCCTTCACTTTCTTGGACTTAGAATTCTTCTCCGTTGGTTGCTTCCGTCGCTCAAAGATTGCAGCCAGGTACCGACCGGTATGTGAGCCAGTTGCCTTGGCAACGTCCTCAGGGGTCCCGGTGGCAATGACGTTCCCTCCACCGGTACCTCCTTCTGGACCCATATCGATCAGCCAGTCAGCTGTCTTGATGACATCGAGATTGTGCTCAATGACAAGAACCGTATTTCCCTGTTCCACCAAACGGTTAAGTACGGCGAGGAGCTTTTGGACATCTTCAAAATGAAGTCCGGTTGTGGGTTCATCCAAGATGAAAATCGTGCTACCGGTCGAGCGCTTTGATAGCTCTGCGGCGAGCTTAATTCTTTGGGCTTCCCCACCGCTCAGGGTGGTTGCAGGTTGGCCGAGGCGAATGTATCCCAGCCCAACTTCTTGCAGGGTCTCAAGCTTCCGGAATATCTTCGGGATTGGGCGGAAAAAGTCGCAGGCTTCGTCCAAGGTCATCTCCAGTACATCGGAAATTGACTTGCCTTTGTATCGAACCTCAAGCGTCTCGCGGTTATATCGCTTGCCTTTGCAGACCTCGCACGGCACGTACACGTCGGGCAGGAAGTGCATCTCGATTTTGATGATCCCGTCGCCTTTGCAGGCCTCGCACCGCCCGCCCTTGACGTTAAAGCTAAACCGCCCATTCTTATAGCCTCGAATCTTTGCGTCCGGTGTGAGAGCATAAAGCTCCCGGATCATGTCGAACGTGCCGGTGTAGGTGGCGGGGTTGGAACGAGGAGTTCGACCGATTGCGGACTGGTCGATGTCGATGACCTTGTCGACTTGGTCGTGGCCTTCGAGCGAGTCGTGCGGTTCCCAGACGCCGCGCGTGCCATAGATTTCGTACATCAGGCGCGGGAACAGGGTGTCCTGAACAAGAGTCGATTTACCGCTCCCGCTGACTCCGGTTACGCAGGTGAAAACGCTAAGCGGAATCGCAACATCGACGCCATTGAGGTTATGCCCTCGGGCATTTCGCAGCACCAACCAACCCTTCGACATGTGGACTCTAGTTTACACTTTATTGAGTTTCTCTCGCGAACTTCCATCTCCCTTTCATCTCCAAGATTTAGTGTGTCATAATTGACACATGGCAACAAATCTCAGACTTAGCGACGAGCTTATCAATGAGGCCCTGAAGCTGAGCGGTTTCAAGACCAAGCGCGAGGCGGTGACTCAGGCCCTTGAGGAGTTTGTTGCGAGGAAGAGACAGCTTCAAGTGCTCAAGCTGGCCGGAAAGGTCGACATAGACGCAAGCTACGATTACAAGGCGCAAAGAAATCGCGCATGAGCGCCATTGTCGACACGCCAGTCTGGTCAGAATTATTTCGTCGGGCCACTGCAAATGAAGCCGCGAAGAATGCGCTAACCGTTCTGATCGAAAAAGGTGAGGCGATCCTGATCGGCCCAGTTAGACAGGAGATTCTCTCGGGAGTAAGGGATGCGCATCAGCACGAGAAGCTTCGCAAAGCCTTGCGAGCTTTCCCAAACCTTGAAATCATTATGGAAGATTACGAATTGGCCTCAACCTATTTCAATCAGTGCCGGTCTGCTGGAATACAAGGTTCGAACACAGACTTTCTCATCTGCGCGCTTGCGAGCCGCACCCGCTTTGAGATTCTAACCTTGGATCAGGATTTTCAAGCCTTTTCCCAAGTCTTACCTATTGCCCTATCTCCTCTGTAGGTTTGTGCCAAGTCCATGTATGTCACGACTGGCAAAGAACGCAGAGCCCAAAGTTCGGATCACGACGTAAGCAACTCGAGAGTTGCCGTTTGGATAGCTTCAGTTTGTGCGCTTACTGTGTAGACCAGCGCCTCGCGGTAGAGCCGCTGGGCCGGGTGACCAACGCCATTTGCCGCCCCGCCCGACGCTGATATGGCGGCGTGAGCGCAGCGGACGCATAGCTCGATGGCGCGGGCTCGCAATCGCAATCGCAACGCAGTGACGTCCTCGCCTCCTTCATTCTGGGCTTCAAGCAAGTCCGCGCGAAGCTGATCCAATTCTGTACTTAATGCAACAGCGGCTCGGGGAAGGGCGGGGTTTGGGCGTTTGGATGCGGCTTGTTCGATCACGTCGATGGAGCCTCGGGCGCAGCCTACGGCAAACCAGCCTTGGAGCGTGATGTTGAGTTGATCGTTTAGGTGAATCCATCGTTCAGGCCTTGTGAACGCCCAGCGCTCATCGGGCATGAACCAATTGGTTAACTCCGCGGTTACTGTCTGTGCGCTTTGCATTGCAGCGAGCTGCATCGGAGGGCTGAACTTGATGCCTTCTTGGTCCGTAAAGGGGACG
>WBZS01001768.1_pt2 | contig 10027 bp, 7 predicted proteins | sample 5204201 | NCBI WGS metagenome assembly WBZS01 (sample SAMN12344357, study PRJNA552823) | activated sludge metagenome | biome: Activated sludge suspended growth; feature: Nitrification reactor; material: Wastewater; isolation source: activated sludge from nitrification reactor of wastewater treatment... | reverse complement strand
CCGGCCTCCAGTTCCCGGCTTTAGGCAGAGATGGACAGGGTCTTCAAGGATTGGGCGGGACCAGAAATTGTGATTGGTGGTTCACCAATGCAGGAGTCCTCCTGGATACAGCCGGTCGGTATGTGACCCAGGCCGATGATCAGGAGGAGTGGCTGGCATTTCTCGATTTGCTCCGGAAGCATCGGGGCCAGAAGCCGCTCAACGGAGTCATTGCGACCATTTCAATTGCCGACGTGATCCAGGGCAGCGATGAAGAGGTTCAGGAGCATGCCAAAAACATGCGGGCCCGTATTGAGGAGCTCATTAAGCGGCTCGGCGTGGTCTGTCCCGTGTATGTTCTGTTTACCAAATGCGACTTGGTCCAAGGCTTCGTCGAATTCTTTGATGAATTGAATCGCACCGAACGAGAACGTGTGTGGGGCTGCACCTTCGCCAAGTCGGACCAGAGCAACAAGACACCCGCCGCCGCATTTCGGAGGGAGTTTGACCGGTTGCTCTCGGTCCTCCAGGAGCGCCGGCTGCCAAGACTGTCGACGACCAGAGGAAGCCTGAAAGTCAACATCTTGGGGTTCCCCCTGCAAATGGCCTCAGCCGGTGATCGACTGGCTCAATTCATCGACACGTTGTTTCAGGGGAATGCCTACCAGGAAAGCCCGTTGTTCCGTGGGTTCTATTTCACCAGTGGGACACAAGAAGGGACTCCGATCGACCGAATTCTCGGGGCGGTCAGTCGAGCCTCGGGATTATCCGACATGAATCTGGGAGCCGTGATTCCGACGGAACCCAAGAGCTATTTTCTCAAAGAACTATTCGCAGACATCATCTTCCCGGACCAACATCTCGTGAGTCCGTCCTCCATGGTGTTTCGTCAGCGGGGGAATCTCCGGGTCGTGGCGCTGGCGCTGTCCGTGGTGTTTGCCCTCGTGACTATTGTCGGACTGTCGATTTCCTTCATCGGCAACAAGCGGCTGTTGAACGGCATCCTGTCGGCCGCCCTTCAGCCTCCTGACTTTTCACTCGACCCGGCGCAATTGCCACACCATATCGACTACATCGGGGAACTGGGTGACCGCTTCAAGGAGCTGCTCGACATCGAGCAGCAGGGTGTGCCGTTGCATCTGGCGGAGTTCTATCAAGGCTATCGCCTGCGAAGCGAGGTCGGTGAAGTGTATGGTCGGTATTTCTCGAAACTGTTTCTCGACGAGACGAAGCGTGAGATGGAGGAGCGGCTGAGACAGGTGGCGTTGAGGTCCGAAGAGGGCGGCGCTCCTCGCGGGGAATATGACGAGCAGTACTCCCTGCTCAAGGCTTATCTGATGCTGGGTGATCCCACACACCTCAAACCGGAGTATTTGCATCGCTTCTTAAATAACTATTGGGGTCACAAGCTGAAAGAGATTTTTCACCAGGAATCGGTTCCGGCGGAACTTCAAGAACGGGTGTCGACGCAGATGTTTCTGTATAGCCAATATCTCGCTCGTGACCAGGGCGAGCGGTTGGCCTTGAATGTTCGACTCGTGAAAGACGTGCAGAGCCAACTGCGGCAGGTCCCGAGGATGCAGCGCATTTATGCGCTCAGCAAGCGTGCAGCTGAAGACTTGGTGAAGCCGTTTACGATCGATCATGTGCTCCAAGGGCCTCTCCAGGGCACCATTACAAGCGAGTATGAGGTGCCCGGAGTTTATACGATCGACGGGTGGAAAGGGCCGTTTCAAGCGAGCGTCGCCAGGATCTTAGAAGAATCCGGGGATGAGGGCTGGATTATCGGAGAACCGGAAGTGGAACTGGCTCAGCTGGACAAGGGAATCAAACGCCAGTATTTCCAAGACTATGTTCGCCACTGGCGAGAATTCCTCCGTTCACTGCGGATGAAAGCCGTTGTTACGCCCAGCAATGTGGATGAACAGCTCAGTCTGCTGGCCTCCGGGGATTCTCCGATCCAGCGCGTCTTTGAGGCGGTGGTGCAGCACACCGTGCCGGGGCCGGAAGGGTTATCCAAATTGCAGGAGACCGCCACCGGCATCCTGGCCAAGATCAAACAACAGCTGGGCATCGAGGGAACCAGTGCGGTCGGTGCCTCGGTGAAGGACACCGAAGAACTGATTCGCCGTTTGGCCGACCCCAACGATTTTTCTGGTTCTGTCACGCTTCGTTTCAAAGGACTGGATCGACTCCTCCACGCTGCCAAGGATGCCAAAGAAGAGGCCCCGTTGATCAAATACCTGACCGACGTCAGGAAGGTGCAGCAAACCGTGCGCCCGATCTTGCGTGCGGAAAGTCCGGCGGCGGATATGAAAGCCCTGGCGGAAAGCCTGGTCGCGGGAAAGCCGAACGATGTTCTTCAGGCCATGAACAGTACGGACGCCCTGTTGCAAAAGCTGGATCCTGAAACCAGAGAGATCGTGACGCCGCTCCTGATCGAGCCCTGGATGATCACGATGAGAGGCGTGTTGGAACGGGCCAAAGCTGAAGCCGCCAAGCGGTGGGAAGCAGAAGTCTATCCCGCCTGCCTGCGCAACGTGGAAGGGCGCTATCCCTTCCGTCAGGTCGGCGGAGATGCCCCGATTGCCGACTTATCGGACGTCTTTCACCCGGAGAACGGCCTGCTGTGGAAATTCTATCAGGCTGAGCTCAAGCCGTTCATTGTTGAAGGTGTGGATCGTTGGGAGCTGAAGCAGTGGGCCAACGTCAGCATGAACCTCTCCGAGGAGTTTCTGAATTCCCTCACCCATGCCCGGTTGCTCTCGGAAAGTTTGTTTCCCCGGGGGAGCATGAGTCCTGGCATCTCGTTTGAGGTCTATCCCCACCCGGTGCTGGGTGGAGTGAAGTCCGCCACGGAGATTCGGCTTGAGGTGGGCGGACAAACCTTGCGGTATCAGAACGGACCGCAGGAGTGGGAAGAGGTGAAGTGGCCGGGCCCCACGCCGGCAGCCGGGGCGTTGCTGCAAGTCCAAGTGAATGGCGCATGGATTACGCGAGAGGTGAAGGATCTGTGGGGACTCTTCCGTCTCATCGAAGCAGGACGGGTGTCGTCCGTTGCAGGGGATGCTCAGTATCGCGTGCAGTGGGACCTTCCGGCGGCGGATGGTCAAGCGGTGAAGGTGCAATACGATCTTCGTACGGCCACCCATAAGAATCCGTTCAGACCAGGCCTGTTCGAGCAGTTCCGCTGTGTCGAGCATCTCTAAGGACATGGAATGAGCGACGTCATTTGTGGGTATTACGGAAAGCTGCCGGTGTTTCCGGAGTTCCTGCGTTTGCACGCCTCCGGTCCAGAACTGCGTTGGTTGGATGAATGGCTACAACAGGGGATCCTGTACGCCAAGAACCAAGAAGGCGCCGCATGGGCGGAACAGATCGCACAGGCCAGTCCCTATGGTTTTTTCTATCTTCCGAGTCAGGAGGGACGTGTCGTGTATGGAGCCATCATGGCGAGTCGGGATAAGGCTGGACGATCATTTCCGTTTCTAAGTTATACACTCCGTGAACGTCAGGACTTCGCCTTCACACCGTGGCTCATCCCTGTCGCAACGGCCGCCTGTATTCATGACCGGACCCTCGCGACCCGCAAGCTGCGAGAAGATCTCAATTGGGACGCCTTCCGACGAGCCGTGGAACAGCAGGTGGTTCAGCAGCCAGATCTCGCCCATGCGATCGAGACATTCAATCGGTTCACACAGTCAACGACGGTTCGCCAGTGGTGGGAAGGAGACGCGACGTGCCTAGGAGAAGCCACCCAACTGGCGGTTGATCAGCTGTTCGCACAAGTGGCGCAGGTGCCATATCGAGACCAAGACAGCATCCGATTTCCGATTGGTCGAGAGGGGACTCCCGGCAATCTCGATCTGGCCTTCTGGTTGCAAGTCTATCTCCAGCGTCAAGGTGGGACCGGGCATCCTCATGCGGGGTTGCTCTGTTTCTGGAAGCGAGATCCATCTCGTGGTACCGCGCTGCTGTCCATTGGCCCTGGGTCACCCAATATCGTGCGTTTTCTTGTGAATCCCGTGGCTCGAGATGATGCATGGTGGGATGTGACGGCCTCACTGTCTGGTCAAGTTCTGGTAAAGACAGAAGGGACCACGCAACCTCCGATGATCGATTTGCAGGATTCACTGATGACGGTTACCCAGCTGATGAGATATCACCTGGAACGAGCCGGGACGACTGTCGAGCGAATGGGGCCAACTGCCATTCGACGCGGTCTATCGACTCTAGCGGTGCTGTAGACCATATGCTTGCATGTGTTACGTATAGTACGTAGGGTCACGGTCGTCCTCTGTGGTCGTTGAGTAGAGCTATGAACGCAAAAGAACTTCTCGAGTCCAGCCAATTGTCAGCCGCTGTAGCTGAGCTGACTCAGCAGGTCAAAGCTCACCCAACCGACACCCATCTCAGGACCTTTCTCTTCGAACTCTTATGCTTCCAGGGGGACTATCAGCGAGCGAGCAAGCAACTCGATGTCATTGGGCTCAAGGATGAAAACACTGGAATTGGGATCGAAATCTACCGAAACCTCCTGCAAGCGGAAGGCACGCGTCGCCGAGTGTTCGACGGGGTGGCGCAGCCGACGTTCTTACTTGATCCGCCTCAACATGTGTTGCATCAGTTGGAGGGCATTGCCTGTGTGCAACAGGGGCGAGCGGGAGATGCCAAGGAAATATTTGCGAAGGCCGAGAGTCTCCGTCCCACCTATTTAGGACGTGTGAATGGGCAGCCATTCTCGTCATTGCGGGATTCAGATGATCGCATCAGTGCCGTCGTAGAGTTATTTATTAATCAGACGTATGCGTGGATACCATTCGAACAGGTACGGGCACTGAAACTTGATCCCCCAAAACAGTTGCGTGATCTACTCTGGGCTCCCGTATCAGTCGAAATCGAAAATGGGCAGGGGGGAGAAGCCTTCGTACCCGTACTCTATGCCGGGTCAGAGCACGACGATAATGAACAGGTGCGGTTGGGGCGTCTCACGGAATGGATCAACCTCGGAGAGGGGATTGCGGGAGGGGTTGGCCAACGAACGTTCATGATCGACAACGGTGAACGGAGTCTCCTGGAAATTCGGGAGCTCACGATGCATCAGCCGTAATCCCGCGGCGGACCGAGAACTAGGACAGAATATGCCTACTGAAACGACCATTGATATTGATGCCATCCTGAAGCCGATTCCCGGTGGGAATCCAACGGGGAAAGATATCCGAGACAGCAAGGAGTTTGACCTCCTCAAGGAGGCGCGTCGTGAAGAAGAGGTTCTGAGCCAAGGGGATTGGAAGCGCGATGCCAAGACTGCAGACTGGCCCAAGGCTATTCAGACGGCCACGAAAATACTGACGACGCACAGCAAGGATCTTCAGGTTGCAGTCTGGCTGGTTGAAGCCCTGCTCAAGCGGCATGGATTCGGCGGATTGCGGGACGGATTGACCGTGTTGCATGGGCTTCATGAGAAGTTTTGGGATGGGCTCTATCCTGTGATTGAGGACGGCGATGTGGAATTTCGATCAGGCAAACTTGAGGCCCTTAACAAGCTCCTGCCGATTGGGATCAATACGACGCCGTTGATTCGGAGCGGCGACGGATCCCCCTACAGCTATGTGCATTATAAGGAGTCGCAAGAGGTAGAGAATCTCCGGCGGGCCGCCGCCGGTGACTCCGAGAAACGGCGACAGCTTGAAGAAGCGGTCAAGGATGGCAAGCTCGAGGGGGAGAAGTTTGACCGGGCTGTAGCCGGCACGCCGCTCACGCATTGCACCAGTCTGTTAGCGCAATTATCAGAGTGCTGGGCAGCCTATGAGCAGCTTGATCAGGTCTTGAACGAGAAGTATGGGGAAGCCGCACCAAGTCTTCGTGCAGTCAAAGACGCCATCGGTGAGTGCCGATCATTGATGGATGGCATCGTCCGGAAGAAGGGCGGTGTCGGGCTGGGGATGTCGGAGACTGCTCCGGCAGGACAGGACACTGGAACCTCAGGTCCGGTGACGGTCATGGCCGGAGGGATGTCGAGTGGAATCGAGCCGCGCGACCGTGAAGAGGCGCTTCGTCGGTTGGCGGGCGTCGCCGAGTTTTTCCGCAAGACGGAGCCCCACAGCCCCGTGTTTCATTTAGTGCAGCGAGCCGCGAAGTGGGGCACGATGCCGCTTGAAGAATGGTTGCGCGAAGTCATCAAGGACGATTCGGTATTGGGGAGTGTTCGCGAGACGCTCGGAATTAAAGAGGAACGGTCGTAGAAGCCCGGACAGCCGGGCGGTGTCATGGAATCGATCGGGAGTGGTAGGGGCGAAGGACAGCCAGTGGGTACAAGCATGGAGGACTCATTATGGGAAAAGAGAGTACACAGCATAAGTTAGATCGCGTTCGGCCTCCCCGTGTACAAATCACCTACGATGTTGAGACCGGCGGCGCGATCGAAATGAAGGAACTGCCCTTCGTGATGGGTATTATGGCCGACTTGTCAGGGAATCCCGAACAACCGCTGCCTGGCTTGAAAGATCCAAAGCGGAAGTTCGTCGAGATTGATCGGGATAACTTCGATGAAGTCTTGAAGGGCATGACCCCACGTCTGGCCTACAAGGTCGACAGCAAGATCACGAATGACGATTCCAAGATCGGCGTAGAACTGAAATTCAATGGCATCGACGATTTTGGTCCGGAACAGGTGGCCAATCAGGTCGAGCCTCTTCGAAAACTGGTGGAAGTCCGCAAGCAACTCAGTGCTTTACTGGCCAAAGCAGATGGGAACGATCGGCTTGCAGAGAAGCTGCAAGACATCATCAAGGACACAGAGCTTCAACAGAAGATCGGGAAGGAAGCCGGCATCGGAGAGACGAAGGAGGAAGCCAATGGCTGAGGAAGCGAAACAGGCGCAAGCGGGCACCGCAACAACGCTGGAGGCTGGTGGCGTGCTCGACCAGATCATCAGCGAGACCAGAATCGGCAAGGACGATTGGGAACGAGACCAATCCCGTCGACAGATCGCCACTCTTGTGGATGAAGTCATGAAGGGCACCGTCCGGGTGTCCAAAGATCTTGAAGCGACCATTAGTGCACGCATTGCCGATATCGATCGGCTCCTCTCTGCGCAACTGAATGTGATCATGCATGCGCCGGAATTTCAGAAGCTTGAAGCGTCCTGGCGCGGCTTGCATTACTTGGTCATGCAGTCGGAAACGAGTACGATGCTCAAGCTGCGGGTGTTGAACATCAGCAAGAAGGAACTGGGGAAGGATCTTGAAAAGGCTGCAGAGTTCGATCAAAGCGCACTTTTCAAAAAGGTGTATGAGGAAGAATATGGCACGTTCGGCGGCGCTCCCTACGGAGCGTTGGTCGGCGACTTCGAGTTCGGCCGAAACCCCCAGGACATTGCCTTGTTGGAAAAAATCTCGAACGTGGCGGCAGCTGCCCACGCCCCATTCCTGTCTGCCGCGGATCCGGGCCTGATGGGGTTAGAAAATTATACTGACCTCCCCAACCCGCGTGATCTGGCCAAGAAGTTTGAGACACCGGACTATGCGAAGTGGAAATCGTTTCGTGAATCAGAAGATTCACGTTACGTCGGATTGGCATTGCCCCATATTCTCATGCGTCTCCCTTACGGTCCGGACACTGTCCCAACCGAGTCGTTCAACTTCAAAGAAGACGTCGACGGCACCGACCACAGCAAGTATTGCTGGGGCAACGCTGCCTACGCCATGGCGACCCGCCTGACTGATTCCTTTGCCAAGTACGGGTGGTGCGCGACGATTCGGGGTGTCGAGGCCGGTGGAAAAGTCGAGGGATTGCCGACCCATACCTTCCGAACGGACGACGGAGAAATTGCCATGAAATGTCCGACGGAAATCGCCATCACGGACCGGCGAGAGAAGGAGCTCTCCGACCTCGGATTTATGCCGCTGGTCCACTGCAAAGGGACGGACTTCGCGGCCTTCTTCGGCGCACAATCCTGTCAGAAGGCCAAGAAATACGACACCGATGCGGCGAATGCCAATGCTCGGCTGTCCACGCAGATGCAATATTTGCTCGCCATGTCGCGCTTCGCGCATTACCTGAAGGCGATCATGCGAGACAAGGTCGGCAGCTTCATGACGCGAAAAGAATGCGAAGACTATCTCAACCGGTGGATCAGTAAGTATGTCGTCAGCTCCGAGGACGCTGGTATGGAATTGAAGGCCAAGCACCCGCTCAAGGAGGCACGGGTCGAGGTGGCTGAAATCCCCGGGAAGCCTGGCTGTTATCGGGCGGTGGCCTTTATGAAACCGCATTTCCAATTGGACGAACTCACGGTCTCGCTGCGGTTGGTCGCAGATCTGCCGCCACCTGCAAAATAAATGGCGAAACAACAAGGTCGGCAGGCTGATACAGAGTGACGAGTGTCATGATCGTTGTGGCACGAACAGGGTGGGCCGCATCGGACGATGGGGTCTCCGGATAGTCGGCGAAGCATCCCAGTGTCTGGCCCACTCTCTGTCGTTGGCTCTATCTGGTGAGTCCATCTCATGTATCTAAATGGATTCATGGCGAATCTAAAACGATACAGAGCATCAGGACGGCTGGCCCTGCAGCGGGTAACTCATGCATGCGACCGGTAAAAACCTGGGTATCGTGTAGGTTATCCAGACAAGAATGCAGAGCTATGCATGGCATCAGTCTTGCTGTATGCGTACGTAGCCATACTAGAATAACGGGGAGTACTAAAAGGGCGGGTTATCTTTTATCTCAACTAATCAGGAGGGTAGACCATGGCGATGGAGCAAGAGTATCTGTTTTTGAAGCTTGGTGACATCAAGGGAAAAGCCACGACGGAGGCTTTCAAGGACCAGATCGTCCTGCAAAATATGTCCTACGGTATCAGCCAAGGCGGGTCGTGGGAAGAGGGGACGCAATTGTCCGGACGCATCACGACATTTTCGGATTTGTCCTGTGTCAAACTGATGGATGTCGCCAGTCCCTCCATCGCGACTGCCTGCGCCACGAAGCAGCAGTTTCCGAAAGCGGAGATTGCCGTGACAGCCGGCACGAAAGACGCGTATTACAAGCTCACTCTGGAAAAAGTCCTCGTGACCAGCGTCTCGACCGCAATCAGTGCCGGCGAGAGCCATCCCAGTGAATCCTTTACGCTGAGTTTTCGGAAAGGAACCTGGGAGTACGGCACCGCCAAGGGCGGGTACGACCTGGAAACGAATAAGAAGGTATAAGGGAAAAGGTGTCCTGGCTCGGGTCCGATGCAGGCTAGGGCACGACCATCATCCTTGGCCTTCCAACGAGAATTTGAATTGTATCAAGCGGAGGGTGCATTGCGGCACCAAGGTAAGCAATGGTCCCACAATGAATAGCACGCGATGTGCTGCAACAATTCTCGACCTAAGCTTATCCGCTACGGTCATGCACGAATTAGCTCGTTTGCGGTAGGTCAGTGCTGAACACCTGCAAGGTGTGGGTATGCTCCTGCGGGAGCATGGGGTAGTGAAAACATGTCAGTGTTGCCAGAGAGAGGCCGTCGCTTGTGATTGCGCGAGGACAAGAAGTCGGTCTTGGGGCGTCGCTCTTGGATCGATTGCTCGATGACGATCCCCGAGCGGGGGATCCACGGGTCGATCCACTCGATTTGAAGCAGCCCGTGCAGTTGGCCAAGAAGCTTCAAGATCTCCATCATCCACTCGTCCGATACATTCGCGAGCAGGCATACCCAGAAGATCTGGAGGTGCTGGATCGATACGATGGAGCGACACCGGTGCCACATCCGGTGATGGCCGCGGTGGTTGAGTGTCTCAATCGAGTGGTGTGGGGGCCGTTCTTGTATGAGCGTCGTCGGTTTGAAGGGGTGACATTGAGCCCACAGACCATTCGTCTCATGGAAGACAGCCGGAAGAGTAAATATCTCTCGCCATTGAATCGTCTCTTGCTCGATGAGGTCTTTCAGGAGGAATTGAATCGACTTCCACAAGGGGCTGCCCGCGTCGCCCTGGCCCTCGATTGCATCAACGGCACGGTCGTGGTCGCCCCCCACTAATCCGTCATCGAGGTCCGCGGCCAC
>WBZS01002800.1_pt1 | contig 10031 bp, 8 predicted proteins | sample 5204201 | NCBI WGS metagenome assembly WBZS01 (sample SAMN12344357, study PRJNA552823) | activated sludge metagenome | biome: Activated sludge suspended growth; feature: Nitrification reactor; material: Wastewater; isolation source: activated sludge from nitrification reactor of wastewater treatment... | reverse complement strand
ATGAAACTCGAGAGGTGAACCAAGAAACGGCTGAGAAGCACTACAATAGAGGGAAGATTTTTGCCGTGTTTTTGGTTGCCTCGTAATGCCAACGCCTTCACCGCTCGCATTTTCGCCTGGAAGCGTAACATGCTTCTTTCGGCCCGTGTGGTCGACCGATCCCGCGCAGACCTGTTCCCAGGGTTTGGGCATCAACGTCGTTCAGGGCGTGACGGCAAGCCTAACCAGTGCGACTTCCCACGCGATGTTTTGGAATGGCAAGCCGACGGAAATCGCATGTGTCCATCAAGTGGTTCGCGAGTTGGCGCCCGAACCGATCGCGATTCACTTTGAATCGCCTCTTCCTCTGGGATGCGGGTTCGGCATCAGTGCCGGTTGCGCGCTTTCGGCCGCGTTTGCCCTCGCGAAAAAATACGACCACCCTCACGATCGCTTCGCCTTGGGAATGATCGCCCACCGAGCGGAGGTAGCCCAGCGAACGGGACTTGGCGACGTTTGTTCCCAACTGTGCGGCGGAGTCGCATATCGGCATTGCACCAACAATCCGCTAGACGCGGATCGCTTGGCCATTGCAGATCGTCCTTTATTTTTCCGCGTGTTCGGTGATCTTCGTACGGTCAAGATTTTGACGTCTCCAGAGCTGATGAATCGAATCCAAGCCGAAGGCGATCGTGCCATGACTTGGCTAAGTTCCGTGAAGGATTCCGTCTCGCTCGAGCAAATCCTCGATCGAAGCCTCGAGTTTGACCGAAACGCGGGCTTGTTGACCGATCGGGACGTTGCTTCTTCGATCGAAGACATGGCTCGCCACGGCGGGCACGGCAGCATGATTCTGCTTGGTCGAAGCGTTCTCAGCACGATTCCGGGTATCCCCGCTTCCGCGTGGACCGAATCGGCCATCGATCTCCTTGGTACGAGGTGGCTATGAGCGAGATTCCTCCTTCCCACCCACGCTTTCATTCTCTCATGATGCGGGAACGATTGGTCGAAGGCCTACACGCGGGTCTCTGTACCGAAACAGGATTGATCGCCCATGGTCGCGGGGAAGCGTTGGATTACCTGCTCGGTGAACGTACCCATCCTTTCGCCGTCCACGCGATCGAAGCTGCGTCCGCGGCGATCACCCTGGCAAACCATCCCATGCTATCCGTCAACGGGAATGTCGCTTCGCTCGCGGCAGCGGAGATGGCGGAACTCGCGAAAGAGTTTCCGCGGATCGGCATCGAGGTGAACCTGTTCCACGGCTCCTCCGAGCGGTCGCGAAAGATCGCCGATCGGTTGCGAAGTTTCGGCGCCCCCACGGTCCTCGAGGCGGCAGGTCCGGATAGCATGGTCCTGGCAACGATCCAGCATAATCGCAAATACATGCATCCTGATGGCATTGGGAAAGCTGACGTCGTCTTGGTGGCACTCGAAGATGGCGATCGCTGCCAAGCCTTGGTGGAGTCAGGCCGGCGTGTGATCGCGATCGATCTCAACCCGCTCTCGCGTACGGCGAAATTGGCGCATTTTTCGATTGTGGATGAATTGACTCGCTGCGTTCCCCGTTTACACGTTCAACTCCGGGCTGACCGAACACTCCCCTCCGAAGTACTGAAGCAGCGGTTGCACGGTTACGATAATTGCCGTATACTATCCCAAGCGGAGCAAGTGTTACGGCAAGGCAACGTGGCCTCGAAATGATCGAATGCGTGGGCAAAAAGGGAACGGGTGAAGGGATGGCGCTGGAAGGATCGATCACCGATTGGTATCGCGAACTTGAAGCAGGCAATCAGGCGGCGGCCACGGAACTCTGGAGCCATTTTTTCGACCGCATCGTCCATCTCGCTCACCGCAAAATGGGAAACGCGCCTCGACAGGTACGAGACCAAGAAGACGTCGCGCTGAGTGCCTTCAAGAGTCTCTGCAAAGGCATCCAACGAGGACGATTTCCCGACCTGGCCAATCGTGACGAAATTTGGCGGCTTCTCATCGTCATCACCACGCGTAAAGCACAGGACCATCTCGCCTACCAATTCAGGCAACGCCGACTTCCAGCGACCTCGAAATGCGACTCCGTGGACGCGGACCTTCTGTTGAATCAAGCTCTCAGCCGTGATCCAACGCCTGAGTTCGCCGTGCAGATGGTGGACACGGTTCAAAACTTACTCGACAAGTTGGACCATGAGGACCTTCGTCAGATCGCCATCCTGAAGATGGAAGGTTACACGAATCCCGAAATCGCTGAACGAATGGGACGAGGCATCGCGACCATTGAACGCAAACTTCGCACCATTCGAAGCCTGTGGGAAAACGAAGCATGAGCGATTCCCCGACGCCCGTCGTTTCGTTGACTTCCGAGGAACTCTTGCGCCTCGAAGATTTGTGCGACGCCTTCGAGGCTCAGCTAAAAAGCTCCACGACCGTGTCCCTCCGAGATTATTTGGCTGAGACCACGGGAGGTCTACGGGATGTCTTGACGCGAGAACTGTTAGCCCTCGAGTTGGACCATCGCGTTTCTCGTGGGGAAGCGCCCAGTCCAGTGGATTACCGAGGTCAACTCGATCTCGGTAGCAATGAAATTCGCGGGATGATCGCCGAGGCCAAGTCAAGATTTCGCCCACCAAGCCGAATCGCGCATTTCGAGCTTCAGTCCATTCTTGGCAAAGGGACGTTTGGAACGGTTTGGAAAGCGTTCGACACGCAGCTTCGTCGAACGGTATCGCTGAAGATCGCCCACGCCGGAGCGTTTGGCGATCCCGAAACTTTTCTTCGCGAGGGCCGAACGGCGGCGAGGCTGCAACATCCAAATATCGTGCGCGTCCTGGATTTGGGGCAAGCTGAAGGCCAAATATATATCGTAAGAGAGTTTATTGACGGGCAAACACTCTCACAAAAGTTAGCGAGTGGTTCGATCGAACCGCGTCGGTGTGCTGAAATTTGCTTGCATCTGTCCAGTGCGTTGGCGCATTCCCACGGTTTGGGGTGCATCCACCGAGATATCAAGCCCCAGAACGTACTTCTTGATGGCTCCGGCCGGCCTTTCCTCATGTATTTCGGTCTCGCGAAAAGCGATGCGCACCTCGCCTCGGCCACTCGAACAGGGGATGTGATTGGAACGCCCGCCTACATGGCGCCCGAACAGGCGCGAGGCGAAAGCAGATTCTCCGATGCGCGCACCGATCTTTATGGCCTCGGCGTCGTTTTGTTTCAGATGCTTACGCGAGAATTACCGTTTCGTGGAAGCGTGGAAATGACGGTAGCGCAAATCCTGACGGAAGATCCACCAAATCCCTGCAGACTCCGTCGCGAAATTCCCACCGATCTAGCGTCGATTTGCCTCAAATGCATGGAAAAGGATCCCTCGCGCCGTTACGCGTCGGCGGAGGAGCTTGGTTCCGATCTTCGGCGATTCCTGGCCGGTAAACCCACCGTCGCACGCCCCTTGCATCCCTGGCAAAAGGCCTATCGATGGGCGCGTCGTAGGCCCGTGGTGACACTGCTTTTGGCGGCCACCACGGCGATGACCGTGACGATTATCGTCGGCGGAACGCTATGGAGCTTGTCGATTCATGATGCGTGGGAGAAAGAACGATCCCTTCGTGCACGTGCCGAGACGGCGTCGGCACAAGCGACCGCGAATGAACGAATCGCTCGGGATGAAGCGGAAGTCAGCCGCCGCGTCACCGGCTTTTTGGAGAATATCTTCGCTGTTTCCGATCCCGTGGGAATGAGCCTTCGAGGCGAAAAGCTCGCCGCGAACGACACCATGGCACGCGAATTGGTCCTTCGTGCCGTTCAAAAGATCGAAACGGAGTTATCCGACCAGCCTCGTGTGCAAGCGAGGCTCATGGATGTGCTGGGGAATATCCTTCGCAGCCTCGGCCAGTTTCAGGAAGCTGAATCGCTTTTGAACAAGGCAGCGACCGTGCGTGGCGAGTTGGCGAAATCCCTCGCCGACGTCGATTGGCGCGAAGAAATCGCGACCAACCTCTTTCATCGTGCCGCACTTGATCACGCCAAGGGTGCCTACGCGGAAGCGGAAGTAGGTTATCAAAACGCACGTGATCGGCGTGTCGACGTATTAGGTGAGACTTCGTTGCCGGTCGCGGAGACTGATTTTCATCTAGGATGGTTGGCGCTGGAATCTAAACAAAAGAAATCAGCCCGTGATCGTTTTGGGCGATGCTTGGAGATTCGCAAAAAACTGCTGCCTCCTAACCACACACTCGTCCTTCTCGGCCAAGTCGGCCTGGTGATGTGCGACGCCAATCATGCGGAATTGCCGACGATCTCGGCGTTAGGTGTCGAGATTTTGGGGTTCGAACTTGCGGGACAGGTTTTGGCCGAGGCGGTGAAAATCCAATCGGCGCGAGCCCAGCGTGATTTCGCTTCGGCAGCAGCGAGTTATCGCCGCGTGATCGATGCGATTCGGCCCAGATTGACCCCGGAACACCCGGTGATGGCGTTAACCTTGGGAGATTACGCGGGAATTCTCTGGGAGGCCGGCGATTACCAGGAAGCACTCCCGATCGTCCAAGAAGCGATTCGAATCGGTCGCCGCTTTGCTCCCTACCACCCGCACATGGCAACCGCGTTACGCCATCTGGCCAACGAATTGATGTTCGCGCAACGCTTCGACTTGGCGGAGACTTATTTCCGTGATGCGCTGAAAATCCCGAACCAACCCACGCACGCTCGAGCGGAATCTACCCATGGGCTAATTTGGTGTTGCTGGAAAAAAGGGAATCATTCGGAAGCCCTCCGATTCGCGGAACAGACGCACGAATTAGCACCGGAACACTCCGCCATGAAAGTTTGGAGTCTCCATTGTTGGGCACGTATTCTTGAGCTTGCTGGCAAAGAAGCTGAATCCAAAACGCGGGATCAAGAAGCTTTGGCATCCGCGAAAAACCTCGATCTTTCGAACGTTTCGCCTCTTTTCCTCGATCGCATGGCCGTCATCTTCGGGCGAGCGAAAGACCATGCGAATCAGGAGAAAATGCTGCGCTTGGCGTTGGAACAGGAACAAGCACGCCGACCACTCAATCATCCGCGGGTCGGCGACCGCTTAAATGCCCTGGGTGCCTTTTTGTTCAATCAGGGACAAATTCAGTCCGCTCGACCGCTGCTGCAACAAGCGCTCGAAATTCGCGAGAAACGTTTGCCCGTGGACGATCCTCGGACCGTTTTCACGCGGGACCTCGTGGCCCGAGCCCAGGAATGAACCCCAGAAACGAGCAAGCCCGTGGCCAAAAGGCCACGGGGTTCATGAAGCGAATGAGATTCAAGAACTCCACGCCTATTGCTCGTGGACTCGCAAGATGAAAAACCTGTGGTCGTCACACGGGATCCGATAGGAGGATCCAGTCTCTACCGTCCGAAGGCAGCAGAGACAAAGCTGAGCATCAAAGAACGAACCCCGCCCAACGAACCACAAGCAAGCCTGAAAATCAAAAACCGGAAACGAATCGCCCCATCCAGACGCCGGTGTTGCCTAAATATCCCGTGACCGTGCCAAAATACGAACCATCCGGCTGAAGGACCCCGGTGTAAATCGTTCCATTGTCGAGATCCAGGGTGATCCGGCTTCGATTCTTGTACCAATCACCCACGTTGGCTACGTACTTCCCGGAAAATACGTCGTACGCATCGAAACGGCCGTTACTATGGAGCGTGAGTTCGGCACTGGGACTTACGCCGACCACGATATCGTCGATCGAGTCGCCTCCCCAGCGATAGGCCATTTCGAAATAAAGAGGTGGCCTTTTTGGCTTCGCGGACGCCGCGTCGGTGCCAGGGCCTCCTAGGAAAATCATCGCGCCAACCAAGGTCAAGAAAAGCACGGTCTTCGTGATTCGAGCGCGCATAAACGTCTCCTCAACCTGCAATGAATGACAAAGCCTACGATGGATGAATACGGCAAAAAAGCGGAGGCCAGGAACGACCTCCACCATGCGTCACGTACACAAGATAGATCCACGGTGGGAAACAAAACCCATCAACGAAATTGGGAAAAATTCAAAAAAAAGTGAAGATCGGCGACGGGTGATTCCGTTTCGATGATGGGGCGAGTTAATTCTTCTTCATCGGTCCGACCTTGCGAAGCCAAGAATCTTGATCGATTATCCACGAATGCCCATGCAACCCTGGGGCAGGAATTCGGGCTTCGTAGGAATGAGCGAGCTTTTCGAGCGTGAATCCCGCCGGCATGGTTCGAGGATCCAAGTTCAGGATGGCGAGAGAATCCGTGTAGGTGCCCGTTTTCAACAGGTGTTGAAGCTGAGCTTCATATACCTGGATGAGGGCGTGGTGGATGGGTCTGGTGGGATCTTCACGAACGCGGATGTTCCCCGATTTCTGTTGACTGAACTGCAAATAACCCCAATGCCAAGGTCGGTGCATGTCAATGACACCTTGGGGCGACCAAACCCAATTATGCTCGGCACGCTTAGGTATTTTTTGATATTTACCGTCCCGAACTTCGGTATCCCATTCCACGCGAGAAAAGTTGATTCGCCACTGATCGCCGTCTCGTGGCGTTGGTGGGATTTTGGCAAGTTCGGTTAATCCCGAAAAAGGCCATGCGATTTCGAGGGTCCAACCACGATCCTCGTCGGCGGGTTCGTTGAGCGTGCCATCGAGATGGACGGCTGACTGCAAGCCTTGAATTTCCCACCCGTTGATGGCCACGCCTCGGGCACGGTAGGGTTTGGTCAATAACAGGTCCCACGTCGTGTTACGAGCGTTCAACTCCAATTCGCAATAATTCAGGTGATCGCCATCCGGATCGAGAAAGACTTCAAAATCGTTTTCATGAAAGATGACGGAATCGTGCTTTTGGTAGGTCGCCCAAAGGTGTGGCTCATAAAGCTCGGCGGCGATGTACAAATTCTTCTCATCCCAAAGCATTTTCATGCGCGTGCGAAGACGCGGGTGGGGCTTGGATTCTCCTTCAATGTCCACGAAATCTTCGCTCCACGGAGCGTTTGCCCACGCTGAATCGTCCAACTTGCCGTCGATCGCAACGGGTCGATCCGTTCGATAACAAACGTATCCGCGAGGTGTCGGCCATTTGAAGGCTGGCGCTGGCGGTTCGTCTTCAATGAAGAAAACGCACACCAGGGGAACCAAGATCAATCCAAGCCGTGGTATCATCGAGCCTAATCCAGTAACTTTTGAAATGTTCGCGAAAGACGAAAAAATAAGAAGACTCCTCGTTTTCACGGCCTGTTTGCAGGGCGGTTCATTAGGCGTGAAATCGGGAAGCTCCGCGGTTCTTCGTTCGATCCCTATAAAGGCGACGTGTCCGCGTTGAATTTTCCGATAATTCTAGGCGACCCAATGCCGTCCATCCTGATCAGCAAGGAATGCAAATTGTACATCCTAAAAACGTGGGTACAATAGGCAGTCAGATTTCTCACGTTCACGTCAAATCGGGAGAAAAAATGCTCGGCCGACTTCTGATGACCCTGGGAATCTGCTTTGCGGTTTCGAAGGATATTTCGTGGGCCGATGAGGCACCCCGCCAGCCGTGGTGGGGAAAGGAAATCTCGGCGGCGCTGGAAGGTTCGAGCGCCAATCGATCGGAAATCGAAAAAGCATTGCTCGACGTGCCTTCCTCCCAGCGTTCAGGGATGGCGTTCCTGATTACAAATATGCCGGTACGCGATCTGACGACGTTGAAAGCCGACTTCTTGCTCAAAAACACCGAACTTGCCTATTCCGCACGAGAAACGATGCCGTGGGGGAAACAAATCCCCGAAGAAATCTTCTTCAACGATGTATTGGCGTATGTCAGCGCCACGGAAACGCGAGAGCCGTGGCGACAAGAAATGATGGAGATTTGCCTGCCGTTGGTGAAAAACAAGAAAACGATTACGGAGGCGGCCCAAGCGATCAATGCCGAGCTTTTCACCAAAGTGAAGGTGAAATACTCGACGCTGCGGAATCGACCCGACCAAAGCCCGAGCGAAAGTCGCAAGACGGGTTTGGCCTCGTGCACAGGTCTTTCAATTCTTCTGATCGATGGGTGCCGAAGCGTCGGAATTCCAGCGCGATTGGTGGGGATCCCGCAATGGGTTCACAAACCAGGCAACCATACTTGGGTCGAGATATGGGATGGGGATTGGCATTTCACCGGCGCCTGCGAGCATGACGCGGGCGGTCTCAACCGCGCGTGGTTTGTCGGCGACGCCGCGCTGGCGAAGAAAGACTCCGTTCGCAACGCGATCTACGCCTCGAGTTTCAAAAAGACCGGGACTCGTTTTCCCTTGGTGTGGGCGCCGGAGAATCAAGACGTTTTCGCGGAGAACGTGACCGATCGGTACGCCAAGCCCGTCCTGAAGGAGAAGGAATCGACTTCTAAGCTGCCTAATGAGATTTCCGGCAAGATCTACGATGCCGCCAAAGCTTTTTTCGACGCCCCTCCACGGGATCAAAAAAACCTGAAATGGAATAACGAACTGGATTCTTTCCTTCGCGCTCACCCAGACGCCGCAAGGTCCACCGTATGGCGTGCGTATGTCGCCTCGGCAAGCCACAAGGAGCTTCGAGATGATTTCGAAAAAAAAATCGTACGTCATGAAAAACATTTGAGTCCTTACACCGTCAAACATGTTGGCAAGAAGCCCAAGGATGGTTGGCCTATCTTCATTGCCATGCATGGCGGGGGAGGCGTTCCCAAGCCTGTCAACGACAGTCAATGGGACCACATGAAAATCTACTACCGCGATCAACCGGAAGCGGGCGGCTATATTTACGTAGCTCTACGGGCACCCAATGACATATGGAACGGCTTTTACGATGATTACATGTGTCCGTTGGCGATCAATTTGATTCGTCAGTTTACGCTGTTTGGCGATGTTGACGCTAACAAGGTTTTTCTGATGGGTTATTCCCATGGTGGGTATGGCGCGTTTTTCATTGGTCCGAAGATTCCCGATCGGTTTGCCGCCGTCCACGCTAGCGCCGCCGCTCCCACGGACGGAACGATCTCGGCCAAGGTGCTACGAAACACGCGTTTCACGTTCATGATCGGCGAACATGACAAAGCCTATGGAAGGCGTGACCGATGCGAAAAATTCGCCGCTGAGATTGATAACCTTCGCAAGGAGAACGCGGGCGAATATCCAGTTGAAATGGAGTACAAAAAAGGGTTCGGACACGGAGGTCTGCCGGACCGTGACAAGATCAAAGACATGATCGGTTACACGCGTAATCCGTTTCCGAAACATCTCACCTGGGAACCCACCGATTCTCATCTCAAAGATTTCTATTGGCTCTCCGTCAATCAGCCGACCCGCGGTCAATTCGCGGACGCCATTGCCACCAAGGATGGAATCACGCTTCGCACGGAAAAGATTTCCCAAGCGACGCTCTATGTGGACGAACGTTTGATTTCGTTGGAGAGCGAGCTGCCCCTTACGGTCAATGGGCGAAAGTTGCACGTGAAAGCCGAACGCACGCTCCGCAACCTGTGCGAGTCACTCCAAAGGCGAGGCGACATCCACTTAGCTGCGTCGTGCCGTGTTGACATCGACATTGAAAAAGCGGCTGAAAAATGATCGCACTGGCCGAAAAGAATGGCAACGAAAAGATAATCCATCAACTTTGCGCCTGCCATGGTTGGATGGATTCAGAGGGTCAGAAAAAGTGGAAGGCCTGTTTCGCGACCGGCGTTTTTGGCGGCCTTTGCCAAATGTCGTTCAAAAGAAATACCTCATCAGGCATGCGGCTACGGCGAGAAAGAATGGCGAAAGGACCTAACGCGGTGGAGCCGCAACCCACTAGTGCGGTTAACGATTGAATTGCATACAAGAAAACACCTAGAAAACGTTCCGTAGGGTGGGTGGAGCGAAGCGCAACCCACCGTCGCCTCGATCCCGAAGGCGCACCACGGACCCGAATCCTGGTTCTGACTGGGGATTAGTGCAGAAACGACGCGAGGCATCCTATCCCAAGCGACGGTGGGTTGCACGAGTACGTTTCACCCACCCTACGGCTACTCACTTGTCCGTATGCGATCCGTTCGTTAACACGTTTTGGACAAT
>WBZS01002799.1_pt1 | contig 10031 bp, 8 predicted proteins | sample 5204201 | NCBI WGS metagenome assembly WBZS01 (sample SAMN12344357, study PRJNA552823) | activated sludge metagenome | biome: Activated sludge suspended growth; feature: Nitrification reactor; material: Wastewater; isolation source: activated sludge from nitrification reactor of wastewater treatment... | reverse complement strand
GAGGACGTCTACCTCAGCCGCCCCTGTCTACCGTTCGACACCCTCGGCGTGCCGCGTGGCCCTAAATCCAGCGACTTGTTGGCGCGCGGCGTCACGAACTACGCCGACCTGTTCACGCCACGCCAGGCGCTCTATCTCACTCACGCCCACGATCTTCTCCAGGCGGTCGAACCGGCGCATCGCGAGTGGCTCGCCCTACTCGTGTCGACCTCGCTGGAGTTCAACTCGCTATTGTGTGGCTACAAGGGGGCCGACAAGCGGCGGCCCGGCGCGATTCGACACGTCTTCTCCCACCATGCCTACTCCTTCCCCTACACGGCGTTGGAGAACAACCCCGTCTTCTCGGGCGCGACGTCGGGCACGCTCGGTCGTCTGTACCGCGACCGCATCGTGGCCGCCACCCGCTGGGCGAGCGCGCCCATCGAGCGCAAGTATGTCAACGGGGCGTGGCAGAAAGTTACGCTACGCGGCGAGGTCGATGGTGGGCAGCGCGTGACATCGCTGGACGAGTTGCAGGCCACGCCCAACTCATTTCTCGTCATGCAGCAGGACTCGTCGCGCCTGCCGCTGCCGGATGCCTCGGTCGATCACGTCGTCACCGACCCGCCCTACTTCGACAGCGTGCAGTACAGCGACCTGGCCGACTTCTTCCGCGTCTGGCTGCGCTGGTTCCTGCCCGACGCGGCGCGCTGGGACTACGACGTCGGCGACAGCGCTGTGGCCGAGACCGCCAAGGCGGGAGCCAAGTACCAGGCCGTGCTGGGCGCGATCTGGCGGGAGGCGCATCGCGTTCTCAAGCGGCCGAACGGCCGGCTGATCTTCACCTTCCACCATTGGCGGCCCGACGCCTGGCTTCATCTCACCCTGGCCCTGAAGCACGCCGACTTCCGGCTGGTGACGACGTACACGGTCCACTCCGAGAACCCCATCTCGGTTCACATTCGGCAGTTGAATGCCCTCAAGCACGACTCGATTCTGGTCCTCGCGCCGAAGGCAGGCGAGCCTACAAGCGCCTGGCCGCCCCTGGACCGCATCACCATCAGCGACAGCCACACCTTCTGCACCGACTGCGCTCATCTGTTGGGCTATTGCCTCGATGCGGACCTGACGGACGATGAGATTGCCCAGGTGTGGCGAGTCCGGTTCCCTCTCCTCCCTCCTGACTCCCCCCGTAGACGGCGGGATGGGGGAAAGCGGGGGTCAGACTTGGAGAATTAGGCATGGAAGCCAATCGCACTTTCCCCCGCGTGGGGCGCAATGACCCGTGCCCGTGCGGGAGCGGCAAAAAGTACAAGAATTGCCACATGCGCCAGGCGGAGGCGGCCGAGGCGGGCGCGCTGCGCGAGCACACGGCGCGCAAGTCTGCCTTCGACAAGCTGGCCGCCTTCGTCCAGGGGAATCGGTTCCTGCCGGATGTGGCCGAGGCGATGACTCTGTTCTGGGATGGGCGACTCCAGCCCGGCCAGATCGATCAGGTGCAGCCCATCCACCGCCTGCGCGCCCTGGACTTCTTCCTCTTCGACTACCGCACCGCCGAGGGTGACCACATCGTCGACCGCTTCCTCGCCGAGCGTGGCAGCCGCCTGTCGGGGGAGGAGCGCGCCGTCGTCAGGTACGCCCAGCAGGCCCACGTCAGCCTCTACCGCTCCACGGGCAGCGACTCGCGCGGCGTCACGCTGGAGGATATGATCGAGGGAACGGGCGTGCGCCTCGAGCGCGGGCAGTTGCCGCCACCGCTGGTCAACCCGCAGATCGCCCTGATTGGTCGTCTGGCGATGGACGCACCGGCCTACTTCATCAGCGACCTGGTGCTGCCGATGCCGATGGAGGTGGCCGAGCGGCTGGTAGAGTGGCTCAAGCCGCGCTTCGCCGCCTACCAGGCCGGCCACCCCGGCGCGACCTGGCCGCAGTTCCTGCGCGCCGAGGGCCAGGTGTTCAATGCCTTCCTGATGGCGGACGCCGACTTCCTACCCGCGCCGGAAGAGTCGGACGTGGCGCTGCCGAGTGTGGACGACGATGTGCGCGTGGCCGAGGGTATCGTCCGCCAGATGCACGGCGGCCTCATCGTCGGAACCCTCGACTCCCACTATGGTCAGTACCTCGACCGCCCCATCGCGGAGTGGGGCAACCGCTCGCCGAGGCAGTTGATGGCCGACGAGGTGGGACGCGAGCGCGTCGAACTGTGGCTGGAGGCGCTGGAGCGGGCGGAGGCCAATCGGCGCGCCGTCGGCCAGCCCGCCTACGACGTCAATCGCCTGCGTTCGCAGTTGGGGCTGCTTGGCCCCGGCGTATTTTAGCCCATCCCGTCTGGAGGATACCGTGCCTCGGCTGATGCTGCTGACTCTCGGCCTCGCGCTCCTGGTCCTCACCGCCGCGGGCTGCCGCGTCCCCCCAACCGGGCAGTCGGCCAAGATAAAGTTCGACGTGACGAAGCTAGACGCCGACGGGCTGGTTGGCCCGCCGAGCGGCAAGCGTTCGCTGGCCTATGAATACTGTATTCCCAACACGCCAGAGGCGCAGGCCGAGGTCAAGGGCATCGACCCCACCGCGCGCCTCATGCCCGGCTCACCGGGCCGTATTGGCTGCACGAAGGACCAGATTCTCGTCATCGGCGAGACCCACCAGCCCAATCACATGCAGGTCCTCAGTCAGCTGGCAGCCCTCCCCTACGTCACGTCCATCCAGGAGGCCGTCTTCGAGTGAGAGAGATTACCGAAACGGAATGCGTAGGCGAGTAACATAGCGAGATGATGACAGGCTTGAGGGGAGAGGATGTGCTGCGACGTTTCGCCGCGTGGGTAATCGTGCTCAGCGCTGCGCTGGCTTCGGCGGCCCTGGTCTCGGCGCACGGCGTCGCCGTCGACGGCGACCCGGCCGACTGGACCGGCGTGCCGCCCCCCGGCGGCGGCTACGACCCCGTGGCGGGCGAATGGATCTGGCAGGCGACGGACACGATCACGCCGCTGCAAGAGTTTCGCGTCACGGCCGACGAAACCTATGTTTACTTCCTGGTGCGCCTCGCGGAGATCAAGGCGGCGCGCGGTGAGGGCGCGCCCCTGGTACAGATCGCCGTGGACACCGATCGCCGCCAGGATAGTGGCCAGTCGGTGTTTGTCGGCCTGACCCGGTCGCGGCTGGCGGCCGGCCCAGCCAACTGGGAGCGGCTGATTCGTACGTCCTTCGCCACCGGCCGCCTGTCGCCCGCCGTGCTCGACCCAAACCTGGCGGACGTGGCCGCCGGTGACGATATCGCTATCCTGGCGCCCCAGCGCAAGACCATAGAGATGCGGGTACGCTGGGCGGACTTGGGCATAGCGCCGCCCACTACCCTGCGTCTGACAACGGCGTTATTCACCGCCGACCGCCGCGAGAATGTGCTGCCGGAAGATGGGCTGGCATTGGCGGCCGTCACGCCGTCTAACGCCAGCCTCGGCACGTTGGACCGTATCGCGGCCTACTTCGACGTCAGCTTCCGCGCCGATGGGGCCGCCGTGCCGCCCCCAGCACCGGTCCGGGTCGCCGGCCGCGATATCCCCCTGCCGCCACTCCTCCGCGAGCCGTTGCTCTACGCTGTGGTAGGAGGGATGGTCTTCGTGCTGCTTGGGGTGGCGTTTCGCCTCAGGGCGCGGCCCAAGTCATGGTGGTGGGGCTAAGCGGGCATTCTCTCCACGGCGGCGCGCGCGGCGCGGATGTTAGCCTCAGGCGCGTCAACAGGAGCGGAGCAAGCGGGGCCAAGCATCCAGCCGCGGCCGTGGGTGACGCTGTAGGCGGCGGCGGCCTCGGCCGCCACATCCCCCGGCCGGCCCCCGCGCAGCGTCTCGTTGCGCAAGCCGCCCACCAGACACCGCCCCGTATAGGCGCGGGCCGCAGCGAGGGTCGCATTGCCCGGGGAGCCGACCGCCCAATTGATGGCATGCACCGGGTAATCGACCAGGGACTCCAACATGTTGTGATTCTTGCAGACGTGCAGCACGTTGAAGGGCGCGTCCTGCACGGCCGCCAGGACCTGCAAATCGTAAGGGCGACCGAACTCGGCGTATTGCTCAGCGGTGAGCAGGTCGAAGCTAGCCCAATGGGTGGTCGCGAAGAACAGGCCATCCGCTCCCGCCGCCACACAGGCGCGAGAAAAGCCCCGGAATGTCTCGGTGATGACAGCCAGCGCGTCGTGGACGGCCTGCGGGCTACTGACCAGCAGGGCGCGCAGGGTATCGTGACCGTCGATCATGTCGCCCAGAATGGAGAGGGGGCTAAAGACGGTCTCGATGGCGTAGACCGATGGCCCGATACCGTCGCGGATCAGGCTGATGGCCTGGAGTTGCTCGGCCAGCGGACCACCGTCGAGAGGGAGCGGTTGCAGGCGACCCAGATCGGCGGCGCTCTGCAGCGGGTAGCTAAGGACGGCCGGCTTGTCTAGCGGCTGGCCGCTGAAGCGCAGCGTCACCCCCCAGCCTTCGACGTGGTACGAGGCGCGCGGGTTGATCTTCAGCCAATCCCAATCGTATTCCTTCTGCCAGCGTACCATCGCTTCAGCCAGACCGACCGCCGTCTCCTCGCTGTCGTAAAAATGCCGCCACAGGGCAACGGGGGGGCGATCCACCCCCTCGCCGCGTACGGCAGCGTCGACACGTTCCTTCTTGTGCATCTCGCGCATCGGGCGTCCTCCTGCTTCGTCTTTCCGCCGTTAGTTCCGCAGCACATGATAACCGCGCCGTGGCGAGTGTCAAGTGTGGCGACTCAGTTGGTGCGCGCGGCAAGGTGTGCTATCCTGGCCTTGATTGCGCAGGATTCGGCATAGAAGTCACCCACCAGGCAGGCGAACCTGCCCCTATAGAATCTGCGAATGGAAAGGACTTGCCATGACTGCTCCTCTGGCTGTTCAGTTGTACTCGGTACGCGAGGCGCTGGCCCGCGACTATGAGGGTGTGGTTCGTCAGATCGCCGACATGGGCTACGCGGGGGTAGAGACAGCGGGCTTCCCCGGCACGACGCCCCAGGCGGCCGCCCAGCTCTTCCAGGACCTTGGCCTCCAGGTGGCCGCCGCCCACTCGCCGCTACCCATCGGCGAGCGGCAAAACGAGCTACTCGACGCCGTGCTGGGCGTGGGCGCTACGCGCCTCGTCAACGGCGGCATCGACCGCAACCTGTACAGCAACGCGGACGGCATCGCCATCGCCGCCGACATGTTCAATGAGGCCGCTGCCGTCGCCGCTGCCCACGGTCTGAGCCTGGGCATCCACACCCACTGGTGGGAGTTCGGGCCGGTGGAGGGCAAGCTGGCTTTCGACGTACTGCGCGCGCGCCTCGATCCGGCCATCTTCTTCGAGATCGACACCTACTGGGCGCAAACGGCGGGCGTCGACCCCATCCCTGTGCTCACGGAGCTTGGCCCCCGCGCCCCCCTCGTCCATATCAAGGACGGCCCCACAGCGTTGGGCGAGCCGCATGTGGCTGTGGGTGCGGGCAAGATGGATATTCCCGCCGTGGTTGCGGCGACGCTTCCTTATGCTGAGTGGCTCATCGTCGAGCTTGACCAATGCGCCACTGACATGCTCCGGGCGGTCGGCGACAGCTATGCGTACATGGTAGGCCACGGGCTGGCCCACGGGCGTAAGTAGGTGACCATGCGTTATGGCGCAATCCCCGGTCTTGACAAGCCGGTGGCAAGGCTGATTCAGGGCACGGTCATGGTCACGTCGAAGGATGTGGAACACAGCTTCGCCCTGCTCGACGCCGTGCTGGCCCAGGGCGGCACGACCTTCGACACGGCCCACGTCTACGGCCAGGGCGACAACGAGCGCACCGTCGGGCGCTGGGTGCGCGAGCGCGGCGTGCGCGACCAGGTGGTTATCGTCGCCAAGGGCGCACACCACAACCAGGATCGCCGGCGCGTCACGCCCTTCGACATCACCGCCGATCTGCACGACTCGCTGGCGCGCTTCCAGTTCGACGCTATCGACCTGTATCTCCTCCATCGCGACGATCCGGCTGTGCCAGTCGGGCCGATTGTCGAAACGCTGAACGAGCATCGGCAGGCTGGCAAGCTTCGCGCCTTCGGGGCGTCGAACTGGACCCACGGCCGCATCCAGGCGGCCAATCAGTACGCCGCCGACCATGGACTGATCGGCTTCGCAGCCAGCAGCCCTCAGCTCAGCCTGGCTGAGCAGGCCCAGGAGCCGTGGCCCGGCTGCGTGAGCATCGGCGGGCCGCGCGGGACCGAGGCGCGGGCATGGTACGCCGCCAGGGGGATGCCGCTGCTCACGTGGTCGAGCCTGGCGGGCGGCTTCCTGTCGGGTCGGGTGCGCCGCGACAACCTGGACAGCTTTGACAGCTACCTGGACCGCCTGGCCGTGACCTCCTACGCCACTGAGGAGAACTTACAGCGATTGGAGCGGGCCGCCGCGATGGCCGAGGCGAAGGGGGTGAGTCTGCCGCAATTGGCCCTGGCCTACGTCCTCAACCAGCCGCTGAACGTGTTCGCCCTCGTGGGGGCCAACACGGGCGACGAGTTCGCCGCCAACGGGGCGGCGCTGGACCTGGTTTTGACGCCCGACGAGATGATCTGGCTCGACAGCGGCAGCGGGGATACGCACCCGGCCGAGTAGCGTGAGGCGGTGGCCCTCGCAGGTCATGGCAGCGGCGCGGCGGTTACGTCAAGGATGCCCTGCTGCCCGTCGAGGCGTTCCCAACGCACGACGACCGGCCCGCCGCTGCCCCCGGCGGGCGCGGGTGCGTGCGTAGGCAGCGGACGGCCCTTCGCCCCATAGCCGCGCCAACCCTGCCACGCCGAGCGGAACTCGCCGCTGTAGGCCCAGTCCACCGCCCAATACTCTACCTCCTCGCCGCCCCCCACCAGGTCGACGCCCTGCTCCGACAGGCGGAACGCCGGCGTCTCGGCGCCAGCGACAGCCTCAGCCGCGCCGCCGACGCGGGCAACCGTGAACGGGCGGGCATCGGCTCCCAACAGGCGAGCGCGCGTGACGGCGACGCCGGCATGGGACGCCTCCACACCCAGCCAACGCCGCCCCAGGCCAGCCGCCGCCAGGAGTGTCGTGCCTGCCCCGGCGAACGGGTCGAGGACAAGATCGCCCGGGTTGGACGAAACAGCCACGATGCGCTGGAGCAGGGCCAGGGGTTTCTGAGTCGGGTAGCCCGTGCGCTCGGCGGGGGGCAGATGCATCATGTCGGGGATGTCGAGCCACAGATTATCTAGCCGCGCCTGGTCCACCAGGCGACCGTCAGGCGTCTCATCGAGGAAATACTTGACCCGCCGACGGCCCGACCGCGTCTGGTGGATACGCCCCTCACTTTCGAGCGCGGCCAGGCTGGCCGCCGTATAGTCCCCCGGCGGGGCGGTGCGGAACCATCGCCCGCGCGCCTCATCCCAACGCGCCTCGCCGCGCGGCACGACCCGCTCGACGGTCAGGCGGTTGAAGGTGAAGCGATCGCTCCGGGTGTAGAACAGCAGGCTGTCGGTCACCCGCCCATACTGACCACTGGCCGCCTTACGCCCAAGCAGCGCGGCGCGCTTCCAGACAATCTCATTGCGAAAGGCGTCGGCCCCAAAGATCTCGTCTAGTAGGACACGCGCATAGTGAACTGCCCGCCAATCCAGGTGGACGTACAGGCTGCCGTGGTCGGCAAGCAAGCGATGCACCAGGCGTAGCCGCGGGTAGAGCATATCCAGCCAGGCATCGAGGCTGACCCATGTATCACTGAACACGGGGCGTTGGACCATCCGCCCATCTGGGAGAACCATACTCTGAGCGTACTCGGCGCGACTGACGAAGGGTGGATCAAAATACGCCAGATCAACCTGTCCGCCCAGGCCGTCGCACAGTAGCGCGTCCATCGCAGGCAGATTGTCGCCGCGAATGAGACGATTACGCGCCGGCGCGTCACTGCCCTGGATAATCTCCTCGGAGTCCAGGCGCGGGGAGGGCGTGACCGGCGGCGCGTCATGGCGACTGGCCCACGTCAGGCGGGCCGTAGGGCGGGGTGGCATACACGCTCCCAGGCTGACAGATAGCGGGGGTGTACCACGTCCCCCGCCGGATGTCAAGCCCGGCGCAGCCAGAATTTGGCGTTTCTCCCAACGTGACCTAGAATTGGCGCGGTTGTAGCGTTGACCGGGCGTGCCGGCTGCGGCAGGCCCGCGTTTCTTTGGGGAGGAAAAACGTGAAGTACTGGATTCCATTGTTCGCCCTGCTTGGTCTTATCGTCCTGGCCGGCTGCCAGGCGGCTCAGACCCCCGCCCCCGCCGCCACGGCCGCGCCCACGGCTGTCGCAGCGGCGCCCACCTCAGCCCCCGCCGCGGCCGCTCCGACCACGGCCTCCGGGGTACAGTTGCCCGTTCCGCCAAAGCCTACCCTCACCCCCGTCAAGTTCAAGGTGAAGGGCGATGGGACGAACGTCGCGACTGTCAATGGCGTGGCCATCAAGCTTAGCGAATACGAGCGAACCGCCACCCAGGTGCGCGACTCTTTCGTCGCGGAAGGCCTCAATCCGAATGACGCGGCTGGCAAGGTTCAGCTATCGCAGATCTACGATGAGATTCTGGACACCCTGATTGCCCAGGAATTGGTACGACAGGGGGCCAAGGCCCAGAACATCTCCGTCACCGATGGCGATGTCAAGACGGAGATGGATCGCATCGTTGTGCAGCAAGGCGGCGAGGATAAGCTGCAAGCCGCACTGGCTAGCCAGGGCATGACGCGCGATGACCTATTGACGCTCATCCGTGACCGCCTGCTGGCGTCGAAGCTGGCCGACGCGCTGACCAAAGACATGAAGACGACCGGCGAGCAGATTCGCGCGCGTCATATCCTGGTGCAGACCGAGGACGAGGCCAAGAAGGTCATCGACCGCATCAAGGCCGGCGAAGACTTCGGCGCGGTCGCCAAAGAGGTCTCCCAGGACCCCGGTGGCAAGACCAACGGCGGCGATCTCGGCTGGCTCGCCAGGGGCCAGACGGTCGCAAGCTTCGAGGACGCCGCCTTCGCCCTGCCGCCGAAGACCCTCAGCGCGCCGGTGAAGACCCAGTTTGGCTACCACGTCATCGAGGTGCTAGAGAAGGACCCCAACCGCCCGCTCCCGGAGGAGCAGCTTCAGCAGGCTCGCGAGGATAAACTGAGCAAGTGGCTGGACGACCAGAAGAAGGCAGCCAAGATCGAGCAACTGCTCATCAAGGAATAACGTCACGAAGCTTCGCGTGAAAGACGCCGCCGTGGGCTGCTTCGCCCACGGCGGCTGTGCGTGACGCACCCGGCTAGGCGATGTTCTCGGCCGACTCGGCCTCAGTACGTGGCGGGGCGTCGCGGATGATGTGGCAAATCGTGTCCACCTCGTCGCGGCGATAGGGGCGACCATCAGCATAGAAGATGTCGTGGAACCACACCTCCGGCTCCACCTCGGCATCGGCCCACCCCCACGGATAGCGGGTCTGCGTCTTCCCGCTGACGAGGCCCCAGTTGAGGCAGCCCACCCGCTCGGCCCTAAAGATGGGCAGATGCGTGGCGAACGCGCTGCCCCGCGTGCGGGCCATGTACTCGGTGCAGATCAGCGGTCGGCCGTAGGCGCGTAGGTCGTCTATCTGCCGCTTCAGCGAACCCGCGTCATCGTAGTTGTGGAACGTAACAATATCCGACGCGGCCAACTGCGCGGCGTTCAGATCGGGGTAATCGTGCCAGATGCCCGCCGTCAGCGGCTGGCTGGGTCGCGCCGACCGTACCCAGGCGAATACTTGCTGCAACAGCGGCAGGGACTTCGCGCCCATGTGCTGATTGCCCGGCTCGTTATACACGTCCCACATCAGGATGCGCGGGTCGTGGGCGAAGCTGTCCACGACATCGACCACGTAGTCCTCCAAGCGCGGCCACTGGGTCGGGTCGAGGACGACTCTCGCGCCAGGCGACTGCCACCAGCCGGAGTTATGAACACCCGGCGTGGGCTGCGGCTGGGGACCCGTGAACGGGTCGCCGTTCCAGCAATCGTCGAAGAAGACGAACATCGTGCGCAGTCCGTGGCGGACGGCG
>WBZS01000746.1_pt1 | contig 10040 bp, 8 predicted proteins | sample 5204201 | NCBI WGS metagenome assembly WBZS01 (sample SAMN12344357, study PRJNA552823) | activated sludge metagenome | biome: Activated sludge suspended growth; feature: Nitrification reactor; material: Wastewater; isolation source: activated sludge from nitrification reactor of wastewater treatment... | reverse complement strand
ATCCCGCTCGGCAACGAGCCCACCCACGGCGACTTCCACGAGGGCCAGGTGCACGTCGCCGACGGCCGCATCGTCGGCGTCCTCGACGTCGACACCGTCGGCCCCGGACGCCGCGCGGACGACCTGGCCTGCCTGATCGCGCACCTGTCCACCATTCAGCGGATGAACCCGAGCCAGGAGGCCCGGGTGCACCGGCTGATCCGCGCCTGGGTGCCGGTGTTCGACACCCGGGTCGACCCGACCGAGCTGCGGCTGCGGGCCGCGGCGGTGATCATCTCGCTGGCCACCGGGCCGTTCCGCGGGCAGGAGCCCGACTGGGAGTGGGAGACGCTGCGAATGGTCGCCTCGGCCGAGGCGCTGGTGCGGCAGGTCAGCTGAGCCGGGCGTCCCGAATCACGAGACCATCGGGATCAGCACCCGAGTCTTTTCTTCGGACCGGCACCACGACCGGGCAACGAATACTACGCTCCGTAGTATGACCGAATCCCCGCTGACCCTGGCCGGCGACTTCGTCGCGCCGAGCCGCCAGGACTGGGAAACCGAGGTCCTCAGGGTGCTCAACCGGCGCCGTCCCGAGGGCAAGGAACTCTCCATCGAACAGGCGATGAAGCGACTCACCACCACGACGGTGGACGACCTCGTCATCGACCCGCTGTACACCAAGGAAAGCCGAGCGCAGAGCCGAGCTCGCTCGAGCTCTGCCGAGGCCGACGCAGGTGCCGACGAGCGAAGCGAGGAGCACACCAAGGAAAGCCGAGCTCGCTCGAGTTCCGCCGGGGCCGATAGCGACCTGGGCTACCCCGGGGTGACGCCGTTCACCCGCGGCTCGACGCTGCGGACCGGCACCATCCACGCCTGGGACATCACCCAGCTGCACGAGGACCCGGACGTCGGGTTCAGCAACGCCGCGGTGCTGGCCGACCTGGCCCGCGGGGCCACCTCGCTGTGGCTGCGGGTCGATCCGGACGCCATCGCGGCCGCCGACGTCGCCGGCGTGCTGGCCGGGGTGCTGCCCGAGCTGGCCCGCCTGCGGGTCAGCAGCCGCACCGACCAGGCCGCCGCCGCGGACGCCCTGGCCGGCTTCTGGCGGGCCAGCGGCAAGGCCGCCGAAGTGGGCGGCAGCCTCGGCCTGGACGCCCTCGGTCACGCCGCGCTGACCGGCGCCGCACCCGAGTTCGGGCCGCAGCGCCACTGGGTGGCCACGACTCTGGCCGAGTTCCCCAAGGCGCGCGCCATCGCCGTCGATTCCCTGGTGTACGACGACGCCGGGGCCGGTGACGTCGACGTGCTCGCCTTCGCGATCGCCACCGGCGTGGAGTACCTGCGCGACCTCGAGCAGGCCGGCATCGCACCCGCGACGGCGTTCGGCCAGATCGCCTTCCGGGTGCCGGCCAACGCCGACCAGTTCATGACCATCGCCCGGCTGCGCGCGTTGCGCCGGCTCTGGGCCCGGGTCGGTGAGGTCAGCGGCGTCCCCGCCGAGGCCCGCGGCGCCGTCCAGCTGGCTGTCACCTCGTGGCGGATGATCACCCGCGACGACCCCTGGGTCAACCTGCTGCGCGGCACCATCGCCACCTTCGCGGCCGCGGCCGGCGGCGCCGAGTCGATCACCGTGCTGCCGCACGACACCGCCTGGGGCCTGCCCACCGAATTCTCCCGGCGGATGGCCCGCAACATCCAGCTGTTGGCCGCCGAGGAATCCAACATCGGCCGGGTCGCCGACCCGGCCGGCGGCTCCTGGTACGTCGAGAGCCTCACCGACCAGCTGGCCGAACGGGCCTGGGCGCGGTTCGGCGAGATCGAGGCCGCCGGCGGGATGGCCGCCGCGCTGGCCGACGGCCGGGTCGCCGACTGGATCGGCGGCACCGTCGCGGCGCGCGGCGTCCGGCTGGCCAACCGGCGGCAGCCGATCACCGGGGTCTCGATGTTCCCGGGGGCGAACGAGGCGCCGCTGGACGCCCGGCCCCGGCCCGAGGCCCCGCCGCTCGGCGGGCTCGCTCCGCGGCGCGACAGCGAGGTGTTCGAGGCGCTGCGCGACCGGGTCGCCGCGGCCGCCACGGAGCCGACGGTGCTCCTGGCCTGCCTCGGCGCCCGCCGCGACTTCGGTCCCCGCGAGCAGTTCACCGCCAACGTGCTGCAGGTCGCCGGCATCGCGCACCCGTCCAGCGAGGGCGGGACGGCGTCCGAGATCGTCGAGCGGGTCCGGGCCGCGGGCGCGAGCATCGTGATCCTGTGCTCCTCGGCGAAGGTGTACGCGGCCCAGGCCATCGAGGTGGCCGCCGCCCTGAAGGCGGCCGGCGTCACGAAGGTGCTGATCGCCGGGCGCCGCACCGAGACCGGTGACCCGGACGCCGCCGCAGTCATCGACGGCGAGATCTTCGATGGCATGGACGTGGCCGGCTTCCTGGCCGGCACCCTGGACGAGTTGGGAGAGCAGCGGTGACCATTCCGCGTTTCGACACCATCGAGCTGGGCGACACGCCGCCGCCCGCCGACTCCGCGCAGCAGTGGGAGGACCTGATCGACCAGGTGCCCTCCTACAGCAAGGGCTGGCAGACCCCCGAGCACATCCTGGTGCCCCCGGTCTACGGCTCGGACGCCCTGGCCGGCCTGGACTTCCTGAGCACCTACCCGGGCATTCCGCCGTTCCTGCGCGGCCCGTACGCCACCATGTACGTCAACCAGCCGTGGACGATTAGGCAGTATGCCGGCTTCTCCACCGCCGAGGAGTCCAACGCGTTCTACCGGCGCAACCTGGCCGCCGGGCAGAAGGGCCTGTCGATCGCGTTCGACCTGGCCACCCACCGCGGCTACGACTCCGATCATCCGCGGGTCACCGGTGACGTCGGCATGGCCGGCGTGGCCGTCGACTCGATCCTCGACATGCGGCAACTGTTCGAGGGCATCCCGCTCGACCAGATGAGCGTCTCGATGACCATGAACGGCGCCGTGCTGCCCGTGCTGGCGCTCTACGTGGTGGCGGCCGAGGAGCAGGGGGTGAAGCCGGCGCAGCTCGCGGGGACCATCCAGAACGACATCCTCAAGGAGTTCATGGTCCGCAACACCTACATCTACCCGCCGGCGCCGTCGATGCGGATCATCTCCGACATCTTCGCGTTCACTTCGGCGAACATGCCCAAGTTCAACTCGATCTCGATCTCCGGCTACCACATGCAGGAGGCCGGGGCGACCGCCGACATCGAGATGGCCTACACCCTGGCCGACGGCGTCGAGTACATCCGGGCCGGCGAATCGGTGGGCCTGAAGGTCGACCAGTTCGCGCCCCGGCTGTCGTTCTTCTGGGCCGTCGGGATGAACTTCTTCATGGAGGTCGCCAAGTTCCGGGCCGCCCGGCTGCTGTGGGCCCGGCTGGTCCGCGAGTTCGGGCCGAAGAACCCCAAGTCGATGTCGCTGCGGACGCACTCGCAGACGTCCGGCTGGTCGCTGACCGCCCAGGACGTGTTCAACAACGTGGCCCGCACCTGCCTGGAGGCGATGGCCGCGACCCAGGGGCACACCCAGTCGCTGCACACCAACGCCCTGGACGAGGCGATCGCCCTGCCGACCGACTTCTCCGCCCGGATCGCCCGCAACACCCAGCTGTTCATCCAGCAGGAGTCGGGCACCTGCCGGGTGGTCGACCCGTGGGCCGGTTCCGCCTACGTCGAGCGGCTCACCTACGAGCTGGCCAACAAGGCGTGGGGGCACATCCAGGAGGTCGAGGCGGCCGGCGGCATGGCCAAGGCGATCGAGGCCGGCATCCCGAAGATGCGGATCGAGGAGGCCGCCGCCCGCACCCAGGCCCGGATCGACTCCGGACGCCAGCCGCTGATCGGCGTGAACAAGTACCGGGTCACCGACGACGTGCCGCCCGAGGTTCTCAAGGTCGACAACAACAAGGTGCGGGCCGAGCAGATCGCCAAGCTGGAGCGGCTGCGCGCCGAGCGTGACCCGGAGGCCGCCCAGGCGGCGCTGGACCGGCTCGCCTGGGCCGCGGCCAACCCGGATCCGACCGATCCGGACCGCAACCTGCTGAAGCTGAGCATCGACGCCGCCCGCGCCCGGGCGTCCGTCGGTGAGATCTCGAGTGCGCTGGAGTCGCAGTTCGGCCGATTCACCGCGCAGATCCGTACGATCAGTGGCGTGTACCGCAGTGAGACGGGGGAGTCCCGGGGGGTCGAGCGGGCCCGCAAACTGGTCGAGGAGTTCGAGAAGGTCGAGGGCCGGCGTCCGCGCATCCTGGTCGCCAAGATGGGCCAGGACGGTCACGACCGCGGCCAGAAGGTGATCTCGACGGCGTTCGCCGACCTCGGCTTCGACGTCGACGTCGGCCCGCTGTTCCAGACGCCCGGTGAGGTCGCCCGGCAGGCGGTCGAGGCGGACGTCCACGTGGTCGGCGTCTCGTCGCTGGCGGCGGGTCACCTGACCCTGGTGCCGGCGCTGCGCTCCGAGCTGGACGGCCTGGGCCGCGACGACATGATGATCGTCGTCGGCGGCGTCATCCCCGCGCAGGACTTCGACGAGCTGCGCGAGGCGGGTGCCGACGCGATCTATCCGCCCGGGACGGTGATTCCGGAGGCCGCCGTGGAACTCTTGGAGAAGCTGCAGGCCCGGCTCGAAGAGGACTGAGGGTGGCACGCGGGGACGGTTCTTTTCGGTCCACTCAAGGGCTCTGCCCGGTACGCGGGGACGGTTCTTTTCGGTCCAGCGGATACCACGAATGGTCCGGACGGAACCGTCCCCGCGTACCACTGGGCACCACGAATGGTCCGGACGGAACCGTCCCCGCGTACCACCCGGCACTACGAGTGGACCGAAAAGAACCGTCCCCGCGTACCACCAGTCCGTACGAGTGGACCGAAAAGAACCGTCCCCGCGTACCACCAGTCCCGGTCCCACCAATCCTGAAAGGGTGGCTGCATGCGTAGGTTGAGTCCAGACGAGCTGGCCGAGCGGGTGCGGACGGGGTCGCGGCCGCACATCGCGCGGGCGATCACGCTGCTGGAGTCGTCGCGGCCCGATCACCGGGAGAAGGCCAAGGAGCTGCTGCGGCTGCTCGCCCACGACAGCGGACGGTCGGTGCGGGTCGGCATCACCGGGGTGCCGGGCGCCGGCAAGTCGACGTTCATCGACGCGCTCGGCGTCCGGTTGATCGAGGCCGGGCACCGGATCGCGGTGCTGGCCGTCGACCCGTCGTCGTCGCGGACCGGCGGCTCGATCCTCGGCGATCGGACGCGGATGGGCGCACTGACCGCGTCCGAGGACGCCTACGTGCGGCCGTCGCCGTCGGGCGGGCACCTGGGCGGAGTGGCCCGCGCCACCCGCGAGTCGATGGTGGTGATGGAGGCGGCCGGTTACGACGTGGTGTTGGTGGAGACCGTGGGCGTCGGGCAGTCCGAGGTGGCCGTGGCCGGCATGGTCGACACCTTCCTGCTGATCACCTTGGCCCGGGCCGGCGACCAGTTGCAGGGCATCAAGCGCGGCATCCTCGAGATGGCCGACGTGATCACCGTGAACAAGGCCGACGGCGACCACGAGGGCGAGGCGCGGGTCACCGCGCGCGAGCTGACCATCGCGATGAAACTGATCACCTCCGATCCGGACGCCCGGCGTCCGCCCGTGCTGACCAGCTCGGCGCTCACCGGCAAGGGCCTGGACGAGGTGTGGCAGGCCGTCCTCGATCATCGCTCCTACCTGGAGAGCCACGGCGGGCTGGAGCCGCGCCGGGCCCGCCAGCAGATCGACTGGCTCTGGTCGCTGGTCGAGGGCGAGGTGCTGGACGGCGTCCGGAACTCACCGCGGGTGCAGGCGCTGCGCGCCGGCGTCGAGGCCGCCATCGCCGGGAACGAGATCTCGGCGCTGGAGGGCGCCGAGGACCTCGTCCGGGCGTTCGTCACCGATGTCCCCGAGTTGTGGCCGCCCGCCCGGCCCTGACTCGGCCCCTTTCTTGGGCGCGCACACCGATGAATGAGCGTTGTCGGCCGGCGAGGTCACCCGAACCCGCCCTGCTCGCCGATCAGTAGGGTGTCGCTCATGCGCAAGCCGTTCGTCGAGGTCAGCGCGCGCACCCAGATCGCGCGGCTGCGGACGCTCGTCGCGCGCTCGCTGCCCGCCTGGGGCCTCGCGGACGCGTCGCTGCGCCTGCTCAACCACGGCTACAACACGACCTTCCGGGTCGATGTGCCCGACGGACGCCGGTTCGCGCTGCGGGTCAACGTGATCCCGACCAAGACCGAGGCGCACCTGATCGCCGAGGTCGACTGGCTGGCGGCGCTGTCGGCCGAGACCGATCTTCGGGTGCCGACGCCGCAACGCACCCGGGACGGCGAATGGGCGGCCCGGATTCCGAGTCCCGACCACGGCCGCGAGCTGCCCCTGGTGCTGTTCTCCTGGCTGGAGGGCCGGAACCTGGGCTTCAGGGCGCGGCCCCGGCGGGTGCGCGCGGTGGGCGAGGCGATGGCGTTGCTGCACGACCATGCGACCCGCTGGCGCCCGCCCGCGGGCGGCGCGCTGCCGCTGTTCGACGACGTCCTCACCGATCTGCCCGACCGCTTCGGCGATCATCCGGCGCTGGACGCCGACGCCCGCGCCGTCCTCACCGAGGCGTATGCCCGCGCGCAGGAGCTGCAGGACCGGGCCTTCGCCGCGAGCGAGGCCATCCCGCTGCACGCCGACCTGCACGGCGGGAACCTGAAGTGGCACGAGGGCCGGCTCAGCGTCTTCGACTTCGACGACGCCGGGTTCGGCGTCCCGGCGCTCGACCTGGCCATCGCGACCTACTACCTGCGTGACGACGCCGCCGCCGAGGACGCCCTGCGCGAGGGCTACGCGGGCGTCCGGCCGTTGCCGGAGGTGAGCGCCGAGGTCTTCGAGGGGATGGTGGCCGGCCGCAACCTGCTGCTGGTCGACGACCTGCTGGAGCAGCAGAACGCCGACCTCCGGGCGTTCATCCCCGAGTACACGGAGAGCAGCGTGCGGCGGCTGCGGGCCTGGCTGGAGACCGGCCGGTACCGTCGCGACGTCCCGGCCTGAACGGTCCGACCCGGCCGGCGACGGAGTCCCAGGGACGCTCTCAGGCGATCAGGATCCGCACCGGCTCGGACGCCGTGCCGCGGTCGTCGAGGGCGTGCCAGGCGTCGTGCAGGACGCCGACCGCACTCAGCAGGTCGTCGACGGGCCGGGTGTAGGGCAGCCGGACGAACGACGCCAGGCCGCCGTCCGGGGCGAACACCGAGCCGGGAGTGATCACCAGGCCGCGACGTTCGCACTCGATCGCGAGGGCCGCGGACGCCGGGCGGGGCAGTTCGCACCACAGCGACAACCCGCCGGCCGGAATCCGGAAACGCCAGTCGGGCAGCCGCGCGGCCAGCGCCCGGGCCAGTGCATCCCGCTGCTGCCGCAACCGGGTCCGCTGCTGGCCGGCGTCGGCGTCCGGGCCGGTGAGCAGCTGGGTCAGCACCAGCTGTTCCAGGATCGGCGCCCCGAGATCGAGCCCCAGCCGGGCCCGGGTGAACGGGCTCGCCTGGCCGTCCGGAACCCGCAGCCAACCGACCCGCAGGCCGCCCCAGAAGGCCTTCGACGAGCCGCCGAGGCTGACCGCGGCCGGGCTGAAGGCCGCCAGCGGCGCCGGCCTCGGCGCGTCGTCCAGGTGCAGATCGGCATGGCTCTCGTCCACGATCGCGGTCGTCCGGACGCGGGTCAGCGCGGCGCCGAGCCGGGCACGCTGGGCGTCGTCCATCAGCAGCCCTGTCGGATTCTGGTAGTCGGGGATCAGGTAGGCGACCCGCGGGGCGGTCTGCCGCAGGGTGGCCTCCACGGCGTCCAGGTCCCAGCCGTCCGGATCGACCGGGACGGTCACCACCCGTGCCCCGGCGCGGCGCAACGAGGTGACCGCGTTGGGGTACACCGGCGACTCGACCAGGGTGCGGTCGCCCGGCCCGAGCAGCGCCTGCGCGGACGCCGCGATGGCCGCGATCGCGCCGGACGTCACCAGCACCTGCTCGGGCGTCGTCGGTAGTCCGCGCCGCCGGTAGCGGTCGGCGATCGCCGCGCGGAGCTCCGGCAGGCCCAGCGGGAAGTAGCCGTGTCCGGTCAGGTAGGCGGGCAGGGCGGCGGCGGCCGCGGCGTACGCGCTGGCCAGGCCGGGGACGGCCGCGGGCGCCGCGCAGCTGAGATCCATCATGGCCGGCCGGTCGGGCTGCGGCAGCAGCGCCCGGTCGTGTCCGCGGGCGTGCCCGCCCGGCACCTGCGTCCAGGTGCCCGACCCCTGCCGGGCCGCCGCGTACCCGGCCTCCCGCAGCAGGCCGTAGGCCCTGGTCACGGTGGTTCGGGACAGGCCGAGGGCGGACGCCAGCTCGCGCTCGCTGGGCAGCCGCTGGCCGAGCGGCAGCAAGCCGTCGGCGATCACGGACGCCAGCCGGGTGGCGAGCCCGCTGAACGCCGGCGCGGGAAGGTCGCCGGCCAGACTGGCCACGCGACCGACCGGAATGGTGCCAGTCACCAGGCCACCGTTTCACGATTGGCTCTTTCAAACAAGGCCAATGGTTCGCCAGGATGGCGTCATGAGCCCGAATCGTCCGATCGAGATCTCGAACCTCGGCCCGGTGGGCCAGCTGCGCACCGGCCGCCTGCCGCGCCGCGTCGTCCAGCTGTTCATCGGGCTGGTGCTGTTCGGCTTCTCGATCGCGCTGATGCTGCGCGGAAACCTCGGGGTGGCGCCCTGGGACGTCCTCAGCATCGGCCTGACCCATTGGCTGCCGCTGACCTTCGGCCAGATCACCATCGCGCTCAGCTTCGTCGTGCTGTTGCTCTGGGTGCCGGTGGGGGAACGTCCCGGCGTCGGCACCCTGGCCAACGCGATCGTCATCGGTCTGGCGGTGGACGCCTCCCTGGCCTGGCTGCCGATCGTGGACGACTGGGCGCCGCGGATCGCGCTGATGCTCGGCGGCGTCCTGCTGAACGGGGTGGCGGGGGCGGTCTACATCGGCGCGCAGCTGGGCCGCGGTCCCCGCGACGGGCTGATGACCGGCCTGGCCCGGCGCACCGGACGCAGCCTGCGGCTGATCCGCTCCCTGATCGAGGTGACCGTGCTGGTGATCGGCCTGGCGCTGGGCGGCACCGCCGGCCTCGGCACGCTGGTGTTCGCGCTGGCCATCGGCCCGCTCACCCAGTACTTCCTGCCCCGGGCCCTGGTCCGCGCGGCCGAACCCCGGTAGGCCCTCCCTAACTACCTGCGCCCTCCCGTATGCGGGAGGGCGCAGGTAGTTAGGGAGGGCCTAGTGAGCGCGGGTGGCCGGGGAGGTGCCCGGCGGGGCCAGGGCGGGACGGGTCGGTGGCCGGTCAGCGCTTGGCGATGGACGGCAGCGGGCCGTCGAAGGTGATCGTGTAGCCGAAGCCGTGGGCGACGATGTAGCTGATGCCCAGCGCGATGGCGAGCAGCACGATCGAGAACAGGACGACGGCGAACACGCGGCCGACCGGGTTGCGGGCGGTGCCGGGCAGGTCGCCGTTGGCCCAGGCCAGGGACTTCACCCCGAGCGCGAACAGGATCGGCAGGCCGGCGCCGAGCACCAGGCCCGCGACCAGGATGCGCCAGGAGTCATCGAGGGCGGTGAGCCACATCAGACCCCGACCTCTTCCTTGTTGGACTTGTCGTTCTTGGGTACCGGCGCCCAGTCGTCGTTGACGTTGTGGTGGCCGATCGGCTCCTTGCGCGAGTGCAGCCACATGTAGCCGCCGGCGGCGCAGAGCAGCAGGAAGACGACGCCCGCGCCCACGCCGGGGCCGAGCGCGTTGCCGATCAGGAACATCAGCGCGCCCACGGCCGCGCCGGCCGGCAGCGTGGTCAGCCAGGCGGACGCCATCCGTCCGGCGACGCCCCAGCGCACCTGCGCGCCGGGGCGTCCGACGCCGGAGCCGAGGATCGAACCGGTGGCCACGTGCGTCGTGGAGAGCGCGAACCCGAGCTGGCTGGAGGCCAGGATGACCGACGCGGACGCCATGTCGGCGCTCATCCCCTGCGGCGGCTCGATCTCGACCAG
>WBZS01002797.1_pt1 | contig 10042 bp, 8 predicted proteins | sample 5204201 | NCBI WGS metagenome assembly WBZS01 (sample SAMN12344357, study PRJNA552823) | activated sludge metagenome | biome: Activated sludge suspended growth; feature: Nitrification reactor; material: Wastewater; isolation source: activated sludge from nitrification reactor of wastewater treatment... | reverse complement strand
GTTCAAATATCCTTTGGACTTTTCGGATGCACCGACAAGTTATGGAAAAGCATATCACTTATATAGTAAAACCCCAAGATTAATGCTTGGAACCACGATTGACTACGAGTCAAAAGATACTATTAATGCAGCGGCTTCTGCAGATGATAATTATAATACAGGTTCATCCAATGATGAAGACGGAAAAACAACTTTCCCTGCAATTTCAACAGCTTGGTTCTCTTACAGTATAACAATGAATGTTACTAATACAACAGGAGCAAATGCCACCTTGTATGGTTACATAGATTTTAACAGAGATGGTGATTTTGTGGATGCAAATGAAAGATCTGCGGCAACTACAGTTCCAAACGGAGCAACTTCCGCTGTGGTAACCTGGACTGGTTTGACAGGTGGATCTGTTGGGTCCAGTTTTATACGATTTAGACTTGCTACCACCGCATCTGAAGCAGGCAGCCCTACCGGATATGCAGCAAACGGAGAGGTGGAAGATTACACTTTCCCAATCAATCAGGTGAATTTACCCGTTGAATTGGTAAACTTCAAAGGCGAATTAAAAGAAGATAAAACAACCTTGCTTACCTGGTCAACGGCATCTGAATTAAACAATGATTATTTTGATGTTCAGAGAAAAAAACAAGATGGCTCTGGCTGGGAAAACATCGGGCAAATTGATGGTTTTGGAAACAGCAGCAAATTAATTTCTTATAGTTTTATAGATAAAAATCCAAATACCGGAGAAAACTATTACAGATTAAATCAGGTTGATTTTGACGGGAAATCAGAATATTCACCAACGATAATGGTAAAATTAGACGGCGCTACAACTGAAACTAAAGATGCATTTATAATCTATCCAAATCCGGTAAGAAATGAAATTTGGATAAAATCTGAAAAAGAGATCGTTGATAACCAAAATATACTTTTAGAAGTGTTTGATGTTTCCGGACAAAAAGTGTTTGCATCAATGATGGACGAAAGTGAAAAACGCTTAGACTTATCAGAATACCAAAGAGGAATCTATCTTATAAAAGTAGGTACCAAAACTTACAAGATTCTAAAACAATAAAAAAACATAGTATAAAATCAACTGCAATCATTTGCAGTTGATTTTATTTTTTATTCAAGACGTTTTATAATTCCCAACATTATGAAAACTCTATCAAAAACCATAACAGTAATGGTTGTTTTTTGTCTTATTTTTTTGGCAAAACGATCATTTTCGCAATACTCTTCAGGAAGTACGCACGCAAGTATTAAGCGAGCGGATTTTAGTCTCCAAAACGGCTTTATTTATAACTTCAACAATGCGGTGTTAAATACTAATATCAAACATATCGATTTTAGTTCTCAAAAAATTCTGGCTCAATCAGCTTATTCCGATATCTCTCAGGCTACAACGGATTTTCAGGGAAATAATTATTTGATGAACGCAGACAATAATGCATTGTACCAAGGTATCAACGAATTAGAAAACGAGAAAAATAATACACCACTTACTCAAACACCAATTAATACAGAGGTTGCAGAAGATAAAAATATATACGATTACGGAGATGCGCCAAGCAGCTATGGAACGGCATTTCATTTATATAAAAAAACACCTAAACTAAAATTAGGAACATTCATTGATTATTCTACCGGCAGTGTAAATAATTCATATGCAACCGCAGACGACAAACAATACACCGGCGAAATAAACGATGAGGACGGCGTACCATACTTTCCTTTGATTTACGCATCTTATGGTTCTTATACCGTAAGTGCAAATGTGACTAATATAACAGGAGAAGCTGCATATCTGTATGGTTTTATAGATTTTAACGGTGACGGAGATTTTAATGATGCGGGTGAAACGTCTGATTTAACTACCGTTCCCAATGGTGCCACTTCCGTTAATGTAAACTGGACAGGACTGAGCGGACATTTGACATCAGGTGCTACCTTTGCACGATTTCGTATTTCATCTGTTTATACAGAAATACAATACGCAACAGGATATGCAGCTACCGGAGAAGTGGAGGATTACCCCATAATAATTGCAGGAAGTGTATTGCCTATAGAGTTTGCTTCTTTCACAACAAAACTTCAGAACGATAAAACAACGCTTTTAAACTGGAAAACAGCCTCAGAATATAACTGTGATTTTTTTGAAGTGCAGCATTCAAAAGATGCACTGGAATGGGAAAACATTGGAAGTGTAAAAGGCAGCGGCAACACGCACTGGATTTCTGCCTATAGTTTTGTTGATCCAAATCCATTTTCCGGATTTACTTATTACCGTTTAAGACAAGTGGACTTTGATGACAGGTTCAGATTTTCAGAGCTCGCAACAGTAAAAAATGATACAACTGAAATAGAAGTCAATGGATATGTCACGGTATTTCCCAATCCTACTAAAGAGGAAATTTGGATAAAAACTGAAAATAAAAAGAAAGATGCCGATGTGCAGGTATACAATTATGTTGGCCAAAATATGTATAATATGAAACTCACGAAGAGTTTACAAAACATCAGCATCAGTACTTATCCCAGCGGAATGTATATGGTGATTATTGACGACAAGTTGTTTAAAATAATTAAAGAGTAGTATTACTTTTTGAACATGAAAATAACAGCAAGAAAAATAAATACAAAACTTACCGCATAATTCCAACGCAGTTTTTCTCCCAGAAAAAAATAAGCAAACACTACAAAAACACTCAGTGTAATTACTTCCTGAATAATTTTTAACTGATACGCATTAAATGTTTTATACCCTATTCTGTTTGCTGGCACCATAAAACAATATTCAAAAAAGGCAACACCCCAGCTGATCAGCACCGCCTGCCATAGCTTTAAATTCGGATTCTTCAAATGCCCGTACCAGGCATAAGTCATAAATGAATTGGAAATAAGGAGCAGGAGAATGGTTTGCATACAATAAATTTTGTACTCAAAAATACACATTCTGACAATCAGTAATTCCACAATTCATTAAAACCCGTATCTTGCAGATATTTCAGGATTCAAAAATTCTACAATTCATCAACTCAATAATTTTGTAATGGAATACATTCATTTTTTATTAGAACTTTTAACGCACACCAAAGACGTTTTATTACAGCTGTTTCAGGAACACGGTAATTTAATTTATGCCATTTTGTTTTTAATCATTTTTGTAGAAACAGGATTAGTGATTATGCCTTTTTTACCCGGCGATTCATTATTGTTTACGGCAGGTTTATTGTGTGCGCAGCAATCGGGGCTGAATATTTTTGTACTGATACCATTGTTGATTGCGGCAGCCATTATCGGAGATAACCTAAATTATTTTGTAGGAAAATATTTCAGCGAACACGTGCTCAGCTGGAAATTCAAAGGTAAACCACTTGTAAATCCGGAATGGATAAATGAGGTACATAATTATTTTGAAAAACAAGGCACCAAAACTATCATTATCGCCCGTTTTATCCCAATTGTGCGCACTGTTACGCCCTTTGTTTCCGGCGTAGGCAAAATGAATTACAGAACCTTTTTACCCTATGACATTTTAGGCGGTATTCTCTGGGTGTCTTCAGTTACCATAGTGGGTTACTTTTTAGGAAATATTCCTTTTGTAGAAAAAAACCTTGAAAAATTCATTTTAGGTATCGTGTTCATTTCTATTTTACCAATGATCATCAAAGCAATACAAATAAGAATCAAAAAATAGCGTATCTTTAGATGAATGCTAAGAAACAAAAAATTAGCAGAGTCTTTCAGAAGTATAATATTGTTTGTTTCCCTTTTTTCTTCTTTCTTATATTCTTACGGCCAGACTTATATACCGGTATCTCCTGATACCGCAGTGGTATTAATTGATACTTTAAAGATATGGCCAGTTGACTCTTCTTTGATGATACCACCGGATTCAATGCAGATTTTGAAAAAAGACATCAGATCTGCAAAAGCGAAAAAGGCATTTAAAATTTTCTCTTACTTAAAATATAAAGATTCAGGAAATAATAAAGATTTTACCGGAGTAGAAAAATACAAACGTTATAAAGGAAAAAAAATCCGAAGTATTCAAATCAGCATTATAAATCCATTCGGCAGTATCGTCGAGGATTCACTTCAGCCATTAAAAAAAGGACAAAAATTCGCTAATAAAATTCATTTTAAGAGCAAGGAATGGTTTGTAAAAAACGATATTTTATTTCACGAAGGCGATAAAGTAAATCCTTCTCTGTTTGCAGATACTGAAAAATTATTGTGGGGAAGAAGAAAATTCAAAGACATCAGCATCTTGCTGACGGAAGACAGCACGAAAAAAAATGTGGACGTAATCGTATATCTTCAGGACAAGCTGTCGTGGGAAGTGGGTTTGGGATACAATGACCGCCTGATAGCCGGCATATCCACCTATAACTTCTTCGGACAACCCAATACGCTTTCCGTGTTTGCCGGAATTAACCTGAATAAATATAACCTCTGGGCGGCTGGCGGAGCATATAAATATGAAAATATAAAATCGTCGCAAATCAATTTTGCCACTAACTTCCTGATTGAAAAACTAAACCAAAATGCAGTTGTTTCGTTATACAGGAATTTTTTCAGCATAAAAACACAATGGGCTTTTGATGTAAAATACAGTTACGATTACAGCACCAATAGTCTTACCAATAACTTAAAAGATACGACAAGCTACATCAGAACGAAATCAAATTATTATTCACTCTGGCTCGCATATGCTTTGCCATTCAGCAAAATAATGAGCATTAAAGACGATAAACTGAAATTAATATTTGCCACTAAAATAGATAATACCCATTACAAAAAACGTCCGTTTATGGACAGCAGATTGTATGATAAAATATTTGTCAGTCAGCAAAATTACAAAGTTGGAATTGGTGTGGCTCGCTGGGATTATTACCTGGCTAAAAATTCTTTTTACATAGATGTTGCGGAATTTTTTCCGCGCGGTTACAGTGCTTCCTTTTGGGTTGGTTCTCAGTTTGACGAATATTACGGACAAAGAGTTTCTTTCGATTTTACCGTTAATTACGGAATACACCTAAACAAATTCGGATATCTGTATCCACAGTATAATTATAACGGATATATCCGCCACAAAAAAGGTGAGGAAATGATTTCAAAAATAAGCCTGGATTTTGTGTCCGATAAAGTGGCACTGGCAAAAATTGTTTACTTCCGGCAAATACTGAAACTCGGTACCAGCCTGGGTGCTTCTCTTCCTGCCGACAGATATTTTAATATCAATGAAACAAACGGAATTCGCGGTTTTTATTCGCCATTTTTAAAAGGATCCAAAAGTGCCTTTGTAAATATGGAATGCGATATTTTCTTTGATAAAAAAATAGCACTGACAAAAGCAATGACTTATGTGTTTTGTGATATGGCATGGCTGAGTGAAAACAAGCGTACATTATTCTCAGAAAGTGTTTTTCAATATGGTCTTGGTTTTGGACTGCGCTTAAGAAGTGCTGAATTAGGCGTACCCTACGTTGATGTACAATTTAGTTTTTATCCGAGAGGAAAGGATTTCGGAGAAAAAATTTTCCAGTTTCATGCGATGGGCAGCAACCCCAATGCCATTATACAAAATAACATGTTTGTAGAGCAGGAAAAATAATTTTTGTATTTTTAGAAATGCAGCGACGCATTTGCAACACCCACAAAATTTTAAAAGCAACACTATTATCGCCGTTGCTTTTTTTTGTTATGCAAATGCAAGATGTTGTAGTGTATGCGCAGGACACAATAGCCTCACCAAAAATAAAAGATACAGCAACCATAAATACACCTGTTATAACGCAGGATACAGCTGTTTATTTACCGGATACAGAAGATACTTTAACGATTGCTCCGGAGTTTTTCGTCATCAATAAAAAAGAAACACGCGTAGAAAAAACAAAGAAAGCGTTTAAGTTTATTTCCTATTTCAATTACTCCGACAGAGGCTATGGCAAAGATTTTTCCGGCGTGGAGAAATATGAAAAGTATGCAGGCAAAAAAATCACCTGTGTAGATGTGGTGGTTTTTAAACCCTTTGGTTGTACACCCGAAGGTTGTCCTGTAACCATGAACAAAGGCCAGCGATTCGGGAATGCCATTCATTTCAAGAGCAGAGAATGGTACATCCGCGGAGATATTTTTTTCAAAGAAGGAGATGTGGTGAATCCTACTCTTTTCGCCGATTCTGAAAAACTATTGTGGGAAAGAAAGAAATTCAAAGACGTCAAAATCATTGTATTTCCGGATAGTTTGAATACAGACGAAGTTGAAGTGATGATTTTTCTTCAGGACAGGTTGTCCTGGTCAATGTCTGCGGGTTATTATAACAGCCGCGTGGTTTTCAGCGCATCCACCTTTAATTTTTTCGGACTTCCTAATACGTTGAATGTATTTGGAGGCATCAATTTTAATAAATACAACCTATGGGCAATTGGCGGCACCTACAAATACGAAAATATACAGGCATCACAAATTAATTTCACCACCAGTTTTGTGATTGAAAAACTGAACCAGAATGTTGCGGTTTCTATCAATCGAAAATTTTTTAATTTAAAAACAGCGCTGGCATTTAATGCACAATACGTTTACAACAACAGCACCTTAAGTTTGAACGGAAATCTGCGTGATCCGTCAAGTTTTGTAAATGCCAAATCCAATTATTATTCCTTGTGGCTGGCAGGAGCTATTGCTGTTAATAAACTCATGCCTTGTAAAGACGACAAACTGAAATTTATTGTTGCCACCAAAATAAATTACAGAGACTATAAAACACGACCATTCATTATCAACCGAAATTATAATGAAATTTTTATTAGGCAGCAAAATTATCGTTTTGGGTTTGGGATTGCGCGCTGGGATTTTTACCTGGAACGTAATGCGTTTTATATTGATATAGCTGAATATTTCCCGAGAGGCATCAGCGCGTCAATCTGGGCTGGCCCTCAGTTTGACGAAATTTACGGAAGAAGAGCAGCTTTAAATCTGTCCATAAACTATGGTATCTATTTTAAAAAATTCGGCTTCTTATATCCGCAGGTAATTATAGCGGTTATATCCGAAACAAAAAAGGAGAGCAGATGCAGACCTCCATAAAACTGGATTATGTCTCGAAAAAAGTAGCCTTCGCCAAACACATGTATTTCCGCCAGATACTGAAAGGCGGTACTAATCTCGGTTTCTTTATTCCGGAAGAACGCTACTTTAACATCAACGACATGAATGGCATCCGCGGATTTTACTCACCGTCTTTAAAAGGCTCTAAAAGTATAACACTGAGCGTGGAAAGTGATTTGTTTCTCGATAAAATAGTGGCACTCAGCAAAGGCATGGTGTACGCATTCTGTGATATGGGCTGGCTGAGCGAAAATGGAAAGAAGCTGCTTACAGAAAGCAAGTTTCAATATGGTATAGGCACCGGTATTCGCATCAGAAGTGTGGATTTAGGTTTGCCATATCTGGATTTTCAGTTTAGCTTTTATCCGAGAGGAAAAGATTTCGGGGCACAATTTTTTCAGTTCAAGTTGTACGAACAGAATATAAACGCCGTAACACAAAACAATATGTTTGTAGAATAAAAATTACCAGTTACAGCCGCATTTTTCTCCCGCGCTGAAATCCTGCGCAAAGTTGATTTTCGTTTTTCGCTGCTTATCGTAATAGTAAAAATAATCTACCTTAGAACCGGTGATAGCAATAAAATAGATAATTATCCCTTAAAAACATGGAACTCTTAAATCTAGTTCCAACAGTCCTTTTCTTTCTCAAATGTAATTCAAAAATCCAACAAGTTTCAACCAAAACAGATTGACTTTTGTTGTTATAACTGATTCTATGTAAGAAAAGAAAAAAGATTTAACACATAAGAGTAAGCGTAGCTTACATTTCCGTCTCGAAAAACCTCCAAAATTTTAAATGTACCGGAAATGTAGTAGAGTTTCGCATCCGTCCGGGGTGTGGCTTCACTGCATATTTAGGTACAGGGGACTTGGAGGTTCCTTCGAGACTAAATGTAAAGTTGAGGTTCACGCCCTTTTCATTTATAACAGATAACAGCCACCGAATCTCTGGCAACACAAATCCTGATGTTGCATTTAACCAAACTTTCAAGACCACCCTAATTCCACATGTTACCATAGAAACATTAGAATCTACATTAGTAATCTTATAAATCAAATCATTTTATGGAAAACACAATTGAAGCAAAGTCATCAATTATTAGCGTATTTTTTCGTTCATTCTTTGGCTTGTTTGGCTTGGCAAGCAACGCAATCTTAAGCGACCTGTTGGAAGGTGACAAACTAATGAAAAGAAAATCACCTGTCGGATTCTGGGACATTATTACACCTTGGAGAATTTCAGTGGATATCAATAACAGACGTGTAACAATCACCAAGCGCAACTGGTATCTGATTGGTGTACGTGAAGATACTTATGCGTTCAGGTCTGTAAGGCACATATCTGTACGCAATCATGTATTCGGTGCAGATTTAGGAATCAGATTATTTACGGGATTTGGTATTGCCTATTCCTTACCGAAATCCAAGGCAAAACAAATCAAAGACCTTTTGATGAACACGGACTGGAATCTGCATGATTCCGATGTGATGATAGATGTAGATGGTGGCGGGCACATGTAAAATTAGCCAATCGCTTAACAATTCATTAATACACGAACGAATTGTCGTTTTTGTTATCTTATTAATAGTCAATTAGTTACATCCTATTCACAGATAGGCTGTGAAACCTTGAACTGAATAGACCCCTCTATACATAGTGAGGGGTCTTATTACATTCAATCAAACTGATGATCAGATACTGGAAATGATTTTCCAGAAGACGACAAAGGTTTGTCCAAAATGTAATCATGAAAAATTTTACAAGGTTAATAATCGAAAATGTTATGAATGCGGTAAATGTAGTAATCAGATTTATCCGTTGAAAGGTACAATAATGGAATCAACCAAATTGCCATTGAAATATTGGATGGTTGTTATAAATGAATTCTATCTTACACGTAATGGAGTTAGTGCCAAAGAAATTCAACGTAGACTTAATGTTACCTATAAGGTTGCTTGGAATATAACAAGCAAAGTTCGTAGCCAGATGAAAAATGTGGATACAGAACAATTGTCCGGAACAATTGAAATAGACGAAGCCTACATCGGTGGCAAGAAAAGACATTACCACGCACATCCTTTTGTAAATAAATCAACGGTACTTGGTATGCTTGAAAGAAATGGTCGTGTAAGGCTGTTTGTGATTAAAAACAGAAATAAGGAAACAATGATACCGCTAATAAGAAAGCATGTAACAAAAGGTTCTACTATCTATACAGATGAACATGGAGCTTATTCATGCCTTTCAGAAGAAGGTTATGTACACGATAGCATACAGCACAACAAGTATCAATGGTCAAAGGGCAATGTATCAACTAATTCTATTGAAGGATTTTGGTCAAAACTGAAAAGGTCTATTAGAGGAACTTATATCCACGTAAGCAAAGAAAAATTACAATCTTATTTGGACGAATTTGCTTTCCGACACAACAGAAGACATGAACCTGAAAGGATTCTGGATGACATAATCAATGTGATAATCAATTCATCTATCAGCAGAACAATTGAGAAATAAATGTTTTAGCGTTTCTTTTTCTTTGTGGTATTCTTTCTTGCAGGTGCAAATATTAGATTTTCAAAAGCTTTGTTAATTCTTGCATTGGCTTCTTCAGGTGGATAGAATCTACTATAGTCACCTTTTGCCCAATCTTTTTCCACTTCTTTCATGAATTCTTCATGTGTCTTGATATGTTCTGTTGCTTTGCTCATTGTTATCTAAGGCTTAACAAAGCATTTACATCACGAAAATATTTTGGGTTTCATTCTGGCACGTTGCTTGCGTTATTTATTATATAATATCTAATATGAAAATCACAGAATTCAACAAGCAGTTTCCAACAGATGACAAATGTCTAGACCATCTATTCAATAGCAGATTTGGACACATGAAAAAATGTGACAGTTGCAAGAATTCTTTCAAATACTATCGT
>WBZS01002796.1_pt1 | contig 10047 bp, 8 predicted proteins | sample 5204201 | NCBI WGS metagenome assembly WBZS01 (sample SAMN12344357, study PRJNA552823) | activated sludge metagenome | biome: Activated sludge suspended growth; feature: Nitrification reactor; material: Wastewater; isolation source: activated sludge from nitrification reactor of wastewater treatment... | reverse complement strand
GCCTGGAACTGCCGAGCATCTACTTCGCCCACACCCGCCCGGTGGTCATCCGCCAGGGCGCCATCGTGCCGGTCAATGTGCCGCTGGTTTCCGGCGAACTGACCAACCTGCCGAAGGCCGGTGAAGAAATCATCGATCTGCAAGTGCGCTTCCGCACCGTTGGCGACATCTCCTGTACCGCACCGGTCGAGTCCGATGCCGACAACGTCAGCAAGATCGTTCTCGAAACCGCCACCACCACCATCACCGAGCGCGGCGCCACGCGTCTGGACGACCAGACCAGCGAAGCCTCCATGGAACAACGCAAGAAAGAGGGTTACTTCTGATGACTGCCCACGTTGAAGATCACGGGCTGCTGCGCTTTCTGACCTGCGGCAGCGTCGATGATGGCAAAAGCACGCTGATCGGTCGCCTGCTGTACGACACCAAGACCATTCTGGCTGACACGCTGTCCGCCATCGAAAAGACCTCACAGAAGCGCGGCATGGGCGCGGTTGACCTCTCGCTGCTCACCGATGGCCTGCAAGCCGAACGCGAGCAAGGCATCACCATCGATGTCGCCTACCGCTACTTCTCCACCGGCACGCGCAAATACATCATCGCCGACGCGCCGGGCCACGAGCAGTACACCCGCAACATGGTCACCGCCGCTTCGACCGCCAACCTCGCCATCATCCTGATCGATGCGCGCAAGGGCGTACTGACGCAAACCCGTCGCCACTCCAAGCTCGCCGCGCTGGTCGGCATCCCGCACCTCGTCGTCGCCATCAATAAGATGGATCTCGTCGATTACTCGCAGGAAGCCTACGAGAAGATCAAGGCCGATTACCTCGAATTCGCGGCCAAGGTTGGCATCGACGACGTGCGCTTCATCCCGCTGTCGGCGCTCAACGGCGACATGATTGTCGAGCGCGGCGAGCAGCTTGGCTGGTACGAAGGCCCGACGCTGATGGAAATCCTGGAAAGTGCCCCTGCTGCGCACACCGAGCACGACGAACCCTTCCGTTTCCCGGTCCAGTACGTCTGCCGCCCGCAGGACTCCGCCAACCCGGAACTGCACGACTACCGTGGCTTCATGGGCCGTGTCGAGTCAGGCTCGATCAAAGTCGGCGACGCCGTCACCGTTTTGCCCTCCGGCCGCGAGTCGACCGTCAAAGCCGTGCAACTTGGCGGCGTCGACATTGGCGAAGCCTTCACAGAACAGTCGATCACCCTGCTGCTGGCCGATGAAATCGACACCTCGCGCGGCGACATGATCGTCAAGTCCGGCGAAGTGCCGGCGGCGGTAAAGCAGATCGAAGCCACCGTCTGCTGGCTGGCCGAAACCCCGATGGACCGCGCCCGCACCTACCTGATCCGCCACACCACCCGTGACAGCAAGGCCAAACTCGCCGCCATCGACCATCGACTCGACGTGAATACGCTGGAAAACCTGCCGGCCGACAAACTGGCGATGAACGACATCGCGCAAGTCACCTTCAAGCTCGCCCAACCACTGTTCGTCGACCCCTACACGGTAAACCGCGGCACCGGCGCCTTCATCATCATCGACGAGAGCAACAACAACACCGTCGGCGCCGGGATGATCCTGTAAGCACCTGTTGCGGTCGACGGCCGAAAAAGGCCAAAAATCAAAACGCCTCCCGCATGGGAGGCGTTGCCATTTTGGCAAGCGGACTCGCCAAACGGGCAACGCTGCGCTACGCTGTTCCGCACCGATCACCGATGACGAGGAGCGACCATGAGCTGCCAGAACCTTGCCGGAAAGCGCGTACTTATCACCCACGCCGACGCCTTCATGGGGCCTGTGCTCTGCCAGGTCTTCGCCGAACACGGCGCCACCGTGATCGCCGACAGCGGATCGCTGCTTACCCCCGAAGCGCCAGCTGCGCTGGTCGAATCGGCCGGTGTCGTCGACATTCTGGTCGCCAATCTGGCGCTTGCCGCACCTTCAACGCCGGCGACCGAGGTTTCCGAGGCCGAATGGTCACAGGTCTTCGGCGCCTTGGTCGATCCGCTACCGCGCCTCGTTCGTGCCGTCGTGCCGCAGATGATCGCGCGCCGCTCGGGCAAGATCCTGGTGATGGGCAGCGCTTCCGCGCTACGCGGCATGAAGCGCGCGTCGACCTACAGCGCGGCACGCGGCGCCCAGCTGGCCTATGTGCAGGCGATCGGCGTCGAACTGGCGCCGCACCACATCCAGATCAATGCCATCGCCCAGAACTTCGTCGACAACCCGACCTACTTCCCGCCCGAGGTACAGGCCAACCCACGCTTTCAGGAGCGTCTGCAGCGCGAGGTTCCGCTCGGTCGCCTGGTCGGCGCCCGCGAGGACGCGGAATTCGCCGCTTACCTGAGCAGTACGGCGGCCGACTGCTTCGTCGGCCAGGTCTTCCCGGTCTGCGGCGGCTGGGTCGGGCGTTAGAGGCTGGCGCTTTCTCCGGGCGGCGCACTGAGTGCCGCGTGCGCCGCTGCCAGCCGGGCGACGGGCACGCGCGGACCGGAGCAGGAAACGTAGCTCAACCCGGCATGATGGCAGAAGGCAATCGACGCCGGGTGGCCACCGTGCTCGCCACAGATCCCGATCTTCATCCCCGGCCGAATCCGCCGGCCGCCCGCCACCGCCAGTTCCATCAACTGGCCGACGCCCTTGACGTCGAGCACCTCGAACGGGTTGTGTTGCAGGATGTGCCCCTGCGTGTAGGCGGGCAGGAACTTGTTCTCGGCATCCTCGCGCGAGAACGAGAAGGTGGCCTGCGTCAGGTCGTTGGTGCCAAACGAGAAGAACTCGGCGTCTTCGGCCAGACTGTCGGCGCGCAGGCAGGCACGCACCACTTCGAGCATCGAGCCATAGCTGACATCTAGCGGGCAACCGCAGTCCTTCTCGACCTCGGCACGAATTTCGTCGACCCAGCCCTTTACCGTCTTCAACTCCTGCGCGGTGCACACCTGCGGCACCATGATCTCCGGATGCACTTCCAGGCCCGCGCGACGGCATTCGGCGGCGGCTTCGAGGATGGCGCGGATCTGCATGCGGTAGATTTCCGGGGAGGTCAGCCCGAGGCGCACACCGCGGTGACCGAGCATGGGATTGACCTCGAACAGCGCGCGCACCTTCTTCAGCATCGCCTCCTTCCTGGCGATGATTTCGTCTACCAGCGCCGGTTCCGCCGGCAGTTCGACCTGCGGATGCACCTCGCGGGCACGGTAGAGAAAATCGACCGCGTCGTGCAGCACCTGCAGGCCGCTGACCGTCTCGCGCAGGCGGCGCAAACGCTCGATTTCCTCGACCAGTTGCCGCTCGCCGGGCAGGAACTCGTGCATCGGCGGGTCCAGCAGGCGGATCGTGACCGGGCGCGGCGCCATGGCGCGGAAGATGCCGGCAAAATCCTCGCGCTGGATCGGCAGCAGCTTGTCCAGCGCGCGCTGGCGGTCGGCCGGCGTCTCGGCGACGATCATCTCGACAACGATGGGCAAGCGTTCGACGGCGTTGAACATGCGCTCGGTGCGGCAAAGCCCGATGCCCATCGCACCGAAACGGACGGCGCGCTCGGCATCGACCGGCGTATCCGCATTGGCCAGCACCTGCAGGCGAGCCGCTTCGTCGGCCCAACCGAGCAGGGTCGCCAGTTCGTCGGAAAACGCCGCCTCGATCATCGGCACGGCGCCGATGAAAACATCGCCTGTCGAGCCGTCGACCGTGATCAGCGTGCCCTCGCCGAAGCTCCGCTCGCCGACGGTTGCCCGGCGCTTCTGAACATCGACGTGTATGCCCTCGGCACCGGCGACGCAGGGCTTGCCCATGCCGCGCGCGACGACCGCCGCGTGCGAGGTCTTGCCGCCGCGGCTGGTCAGGATGCCCTGGCTGGCGAAAAAGCCGTGGATGTCTTCGGGCTTGGTTTCCTCGCGCACCAGGATCACTTTTTGGCCGGCGCGGCCAAGCGCCTCGGCCCGGTCGGCATCGAATACCGCGACGCCCGATGCCGCGCCCGGCGACGCAGGCAAACCGCGCGCCAGCGGTCGTGCATGTGCTTTCGGGTCGAGGCGCGGAAACAGCAGCTGTTCCAGTGCCTCGGGCGGAATGCGCAACAGCGCGGCGCGCTTGTCGATCAACCCCTCGCGCACCATGTCGACGGAACTCCTGACCAGCGCCGCCGCATTCATCTTGCCGTTGCGGGTCTGCAGGCAGTAAAGGGTGCCGCGTTCGATGGTGTATTCGTAATCCTGCACCTCGCGGTAATGGCCTTCGAGCCGGTCGCGCAATTCGACCAGCTGGCGGTACAGGCCAGGCATTTCCCTGGCCATTTCGGCCACCGGCTTCGGCGTGCGGATGCCGGCGACGACATCCTCGCCCTGTGCGTTGACCAGATATTCGCCGAACATCACGTTCTCGCCAGTGCCCGGGTCACGGGTGAAGCCGACGCCGGTCGCCGAATCATCGCCCATGTTGCCGAACACCATGGTCACCACGTTGACTGCCGTGCCGTTGGCCATGGCCGGCGTGATGTTGAACTCGCGCCGGTAATCGACCGCGCGCTTGCCCAGCCATGAGTTGAACACCGCCTTGATGGCGATTTCGAGCTGCTCGTGCGGGTCGACCGGGAACGGGCGGCCGGTCTTTTCACGCACCACGTCCAGGAACCGCGCGGCCACGGCGGCGAGATCGCCTGCCGACAGGCCAATATCCTGCTTGACGCCAGCCTGCTGCTTGACTGCCTCGAACTCGGCGTCGAAAGCCTCGTCGGGCACCCCGAGCGCCACCTTGCCGAACAGCTGGATGAAGCGCCGGTAGGCATCGTAGGCAAAGCGCTCGTTGCCGGTCTGGGCGATCAGGCCATGCAGGGTATCGGCATTGAGGCCGAGGTTGAGGATGGTGTCCATCATGCCCGGCATCGACATCGCAGAGCCGGAACGCACGGAGACAAGCAACGGATTTTCGCGCCCGCCGAAGCTGCGGCCGGTGGCGGCTTCGAGCGCCGCCATCTGGACGCGTACCTGCGCCATGACACCTTCCGGCAGGTTCCGCTCGGGCGTTGCCAGGCAGGCCAGACAGGCTTCGGTGGTAATGACGAAGCCGGGCGGCACGTTGAGGCCGATGCGCGTCATCTCGCACAGGTTGGCGCCCTTGCCGCCAAGCAACTGCTTGTTCCTGCCGTCGCCTTCGGCGAAGGCATAAACCCATTTCCTGTCCATCTGTCGTCTCCTCCCGTTTTATTGCGACCGCAATCGTATGCTGCGGCTATTCGTATATTCTGAACTTCAATTGCCGACTGCGGGAATGCTTTTTTTCGCTCGCACGTTCAGAAAGGCAAAGCGCCGGCCGCAACCGGCACGGCGCTCTTCCAGCGCCTGCGCGGACGACAAACCGGCGACTAAAGCATTGCCGTCCACACGCCGAGCAGGATACTGAGAACCATCGCGCTAACTACCAGCAGAGCGATCCAGGCGGCGATGCCGGCGCCGGTCACGACATTGGCGACGTAGTGCGCGGTCTTCTCGTCAGCGATGTGGAGCAAGGGGCGAACTCCGTGCCGGATCAGCAGGATCGAGGCCACCCAGGCCACGGCCCCAATCGCGACGACGAAGGGAAGGCTCGGCACCAGCAGCGACAGCGAAGCCAGCCACAATGGCACCGGGGCGATGGCGGCAAGTGCGTAGGCGCTGTCATAGCCGGGATCATGGTCGCGAGCCAGCGACATGCGCTGGACCAGCATGGCCATGTAGCCGACCATAAGCAACTGCGCGACATAGAAAACGACACCTGAAACGACCAGTTGCATCGGCGTCAGGGCCGGCACCGACAACGGAAAAATGGCGCCCGGATGAACCAGCTCGGCAAAGGCATAAAGCACCGGCGGCAACAGCGACATCGGCATCACCAGGCACTTGAAGAACCAACTGGAGGAAAAACGCGAGCGATCGATTTCTTCCCAGCCAGTCTTTTCGGAAACGAGCATTGCGGGAATGTGGGACATCAACATGATCAACCTCCTTCGCCCGCCCATAGCTTCGACAACGGACAATACAAGGCGTCGATGGCGGGCTACACCAATTGGACAGCCAGTGTGGCACTAGTTCCGGGAACTCGGAGCAAGCGCGCTTATGGCGCCATTCCGCCTCCCCATTTGCGCCGGATTGCGCTATAAACCAGCTATGAAGATCCATTTCTCCGTTCTGCTGCTGTTCCCCTTCCTCGCCGTTGCACTGCCAGCACAGGCCGAGGTCTTCAAATGCCGGCAACCGGATGGCAGCACGCAGATTTCCAGCGAGCCGTGCAGTGGCGGCGCCAGCACCATCAAGACCATTCAGGACGACGCCGTGCCCGAAGCCGCGCGCGAGCAGGCGGAGCGCGATGTCCAGCGCCAGCGCCAGATGGCGAATCAGATGAAATCGGAACGCCAGGCTGACGAGGCAGCGGAGCGCAAGGAGCAGGAAGCCTTGCGCAAGGCGAGCGGCGCGCCATCGCAGGCGGCGGTGCAGCAGTGCCTCAACACCCTGGGCCGCATGTCTCTCGATTCCAGCCGGCGCGCCGAGCTGGAAAGCGGTTGCTATGCGACCGGCACGCTGCAGCCGGTGTATGTCGAGGGATCACAACCGCTGTATTACGGTGGCGGCTACTACCGCCCACCTGGCCGCCCGTTGCCGGTTCAGCCTATCGTGCCGCCCAAGTACGGCAAGCCGCCCGATCTATACAAGGTACCGGCCGCCCCGCGCGGTGTGCGCTGAGAATTCCGGGGATCGCGAAACCGCATTTCCCCGGGGTTGGGCGCGCAAAGCCTGCTCAAGAGGTTTCGTGCTGCGATCCGTCGCGGCTCTGGCTGCCGAGCGTCAGTTCGGTATCCGAACCGAGCGCATCGAAAAACGCCTGCACGGCCTCCGGCTTGCCGCTGGCGGCGAAGGTGGTCTGCCCGCAATCGCACTGACCCAGCCAGATCGACTCGACGCCGGTGAGGCCGCGCGTGCTGACCGGGTGAATAGCGGTAACGTCGGCGCCGCAGCCATTGCACACCAGCTTTTCCGGACGCGTCGCCTCGATCTTGGCCTGCGCCTGCGCAATGCGCTGCTCAATGGTACCGCGCTGTTTGGCTTGTCCCATATTTCCCCCTGAACTGACAAAGGCAGCGAGCATAACGGCAGGCTCCCGGCTTGTCGAATTGTGGGTTCCTGACGGTTTTCCCCAATGCCGGCGCTGCGCCGACTATGGCAAGATGCCACCATGCATGCGCTTCCCCACCTTGCTGCGGTCGACTGGTTCGCACTGGCCATTTTCTTCGCCAGCTGGGCAGGCTACGCCTGGTTTTCCGAACACAGCCGTCGCGGCGCCACCGGCTTGATCAGCACCAGCCAGAATTACCGGCTGCAATGGGCTTACCGCCTGCTGGAGCGCGACATCCGGGTCATGGATTCGACGCTGATCGGCAACCTGATGACCAGCGTGTCCTTCTACGCCAACACCACGATCTACATCATCGCCGGCCTCGTGGCCGCCCTAGGCGCAGCGGACAAACTGCTCAGCTTCACCGCCGAGCTGCCCTTCGGCGGCGCCGGCAACCGCGAACTGCTGGAAATCAAGCTGATGCTGCTGCTCGCCTCCTTCGTCTTCGCCTATTTCAAATTCACCTGGTCGCTGCGCCAGTTCAACCTGCTCTCCATCCTGGTCGGCGCCGCGCCCATGGGCAGGACCGGCGAACCGGGCATCGACAGCTACGCCCGCCGTCTGGCCGGTGCCAACAACCTGGCCGGCGACGACTTCAACCGCGGCATCCGCGCCTATTATTTCGGCCTCGCCGCCTCCGGCTGGCTGCTCAACCCGATCGCCCTCGCCGTGCTGGCGCTCGCCGTGCTGATCGTTCTCTATCGGCGCGACTACCGTTCGCCGGCGCTGCACATCCTGCGCGACCAGGCCTGAATCGATGGGTGCCAACCGCCATCTGGCCGGCATCGCTTTCGGGCTGGTCGCCTACGGCATCTGGGGCTTTTTCCCGCTCTACTTCCGCCAGCTCGGCCAGCTTTCACCGCTCGACATCCTGTCCAACCGCGCCGCCTGGGCCTGCGTCTTCGTCGGCCTGCTGCTCACGCTCAACCGCCGCTGGGGCAACGTGCTGGCGGTCTTTCGCCAACCACGCCAGCTCGCCATGCTGGCACTGGCCGCGCTGCTGGTCGGCAGCAACTGGCTGATGTTCCTGTGGGCCGTCGCCCACCAGCAGGTGGTCGCCTCCAGCCTCGGCTATTTCCTGACGCCGCTGGTCAGCGTGCTGCTCGGCCTCGCCGTACTCAAGGAACGCCTGAACCGCCTGGAATGGGTCGCCGTCGCGCTGGCACTGGCGGCGCTCGCCAACGAGATCGTCACCCTCGGCAACCTACCCTGGGTGTCGCTGTTTCTCGCCGCCACCTTCGGCTGCTACGGGCTGGTGCGCAAGCAGGTGCCGGTCGATGCGATCTCCGGCCTGTGGCTGGAAACGCTGGCCATGCTTCCGCTGTGCGGCATTTACGCGCTCTACCAGGCGCAGCAGGGGCATATGGTTTTTGCCCTTCAGGACGTGTCGACCGCAACACTCCTTATCGGCGCTGGCATCATCACCGCGCTGCCACTGATGGCCTTCGCCGCCGCCACCCAGCGCCTCGACCTGGCCACCGTCGGCATGCTGATGTACATCAACCCGACCCTGCAATTCGCCACCGCCATCTGGGTTTTCGGCGAAGCCTTGCAGCCGGCGCGGCTGGTCAGCTTCGGCCTGATCTGGATCGGCCTGTTCGTTTTCAGCTGGAGCATGTGGGAAAAGGTTCGGGATCGCCGATAATACGCAGTCATCAAGCACCGCGGACGCCCGATGGGACTGCTCGAAAACACCTTGATCATCCTGCTGCTGATCGTCATCAGCGCCTTCTGCTCGACCTCGGAAATTGCGCTGTCGGCAGCGCGCAAACTCAAACTGGCACAGCTCGCCGAAAATGGCGACCCGCGCGCGGCCACGGTCCTGGCGCTGCAGAGCCGGCCCGGCCATTTCTTCACCACCATCCAGATCGGCCTCAACGCGGTCGCCATCCTGGCCGGCGTGCTCGGCGAGGGGGCCTATTCCCCATTGTTCACCAACCTCCTGCAGCCCTATGTCGGCAGCGCGGCCAGCGCCGCCACGCTCGGCTCTGTCCTCTCGTTCGCGCTCGTCACTTCCGCCTTCGTTCTGCTCGCCGACCTGCTGCCCAAGCGTATCGCGATCGTCGCCCCGGAAGCCATTGCCCTGCGCATCGCCGCGCCGATGGCCTTCTGCATCCGTCTACTGTCGCCGCTGGTCTGGGCATTCAATGGCACCGCCAACCTGATCATGGCGCGCTTCGGCCTGCCGGAGAGCCGTCCCGAGGACGTCACACCCGCCGACATCGTCGCTCTCACCGAGGCCGGCATGAACGCCGGCGTCGTTGCCGAGCAGGAACAGCAGCTGATCGAGAACGTCTTCGAGCTGGAATCACGCACCGCACCCTCGCTGATGACCGCCCGCGACAGCATCGTCTGGCTCGACAGCTTGGAGGACGAAGCGGCGATCCGCGCCAAGCTGCGCACCCACCCGCACGCCAAGTTTCCCGTCTGCGCCGGCAATATCGACGCGGTCGTCGGCTACGTCGATTCCAAGGACATCCTCAATCGCATCCTCAATGGCGATGCGCTTTCGCTCAAGGCCGAGGGCCTGTTGCGCAGCGCGCTGATCCTGCCGGATACGCTGACGCTCGGCGAAATCCTCGAACAGTTCAAGTCGGCACGCGAGGACTTCGCGCTGATCATCAACGAATACGCGCTGATCGTCGGCCTGATTACCCTCAACGACGTGACCGCCACGCTGGTCGGCGATATGCTGGACGACTCCGACGAGGCGCAGATCATCCGCCGCGATGAAAACTCCTGGCTGGTCGACGGCCTGACCCCGGTCGGCGACCTCGAAACCCTGCTCGACATCCCGCCCTTCCCCGACGACGACCAGTTCGAGACCATCGCCGGCTTCCTGATGTACGTCCTGCGCAAGGTGCCGCGCCCGACCGAGAGCGTCGACCACG
>WBZS01002794.1_pt1 | contig 10057 bp, 9 predicted proteins | sample 5204201 | NCBI WGS metagenome assembly WBZS01 (sample SAMN12344357, study PRJNA552823) | activated sludge metagenome | biome: Activated sludge suspended growth; feature: Nitrification reactor; material: Wastewater; isolation source: activated sludge from nitrification reactor of wastewater treatment... | reverse complement strand
TGCACCGAGCCAGTTTGAACTTAACTATAGTTACACCGAGGCTTTAGTCGCGGCGGATCAAGTGCAGTTGTATAAGTTGACGAGCCGCCAAGTTGCGGCAAACATGGGACTGACGGCGTCGTTTTTGCCCAAGCCAATCACGGGGATAAATGGTAGCGGCATGCACACCAATATCTCGATAAGCGAGAAGGGTAAGAATCTTTTCTGGGATGCTTCCGGTGAAGAAAGCCTGAGTGTTATGGCATGGGACTTTATCGACCGCTTGTTGCAGTCGGCAACAGAGACTTGTTTGATTATCAATCCAAGTGTTAACGCTTATCGGCGGCTTGACCCTGCGTTTGAAGCTCCTAACCAGATTAAGTCTTCTGCAGTGGATCGAACGTCAATGGTCAGGATTCCGCTAGGGAACAAGAACTCAGCAAGAGTTGAAGTCCGAACCGTTGCACCGGATGCGAATCCGTACATGACTTTTTATGCTTTGCTGAAAGCTGGCCTAGGATCATCTGGCGAGAAGCTTTCCTCGGCCGACCGAAAGACCCGCGCAGAATTTTTGCCTTTGAATATCTATGATGCCCTCGGGCATTTCACGGAGAGCAAATTCATCCGCGAGATTCTCTCCGAGGATGTGCAGATGAAATACGCGGAGCGCAAGAAGAGCGCGGCGGACCGATGTCCACTTGCTTTCGGAACGATTGTCAAAGACGAAGAGATCCTGTTCCACCACGAAGTGACGAACCAGTATCTCTGGTCCAAGTTCTAATCGTCGTCATCGGGCGCACTTGCTTGAGTTAAGTTACGCTTCTTAAGTCCGCGACCATGTGGCCCCGCAAATTCCGCGGGGTAGGACCGCATTGGGTGGGCCGAGGCCCATTGAATACGGTTCATGGCGTTCTCATTGATTCGGTCGGGCACGCTCAGGTCTTGTTTTGCGGTCAGGTCCGCGTACATGATCTGGTTGGGAGTCATGGCGCTTCGCGCAGGATTAAGTTCATCAAGCGCGATAATGTTCGGCTTGCAGGTGTAGGGTGTTAGGTCCGCCTTATCGGTAAAGCAATCTGCCATGATCGGACTAAGGGCGACCATGTTGTTTAGTGGACTTATTCCAAAGATCTGACAGATGGTGTGCAAAACACCACTTTGATTTTGGAATGAGCTCACTACTTTGCCGCGTTTTGCATATGGGCTAATGACGAGGCAAAGGGAGCGGTGCCCGTCCACGTGGTCGAACCCATTCTGGGCATCGTCTTCGTTAATGAAAATTGCAAGCTTTGACCACCACTTACTGTGGGATAGAGCGTCAACAATTCTTCCAACGGCAAGATCGTTGTCGGATACGCATGCCCGAGGAGTTGGTCCGCCGGGAGTTGTGCCCGATGTGTGGTCTTGTGGTAGGTAGATAATTGTCAACGCGGGCATTAACTCTAACGATTTGAATTCTTTTAAGAATACATCGGCTCGGACCTGGTCGGGAATGTTCATTTGCCAACCCGGTGATTTCGGATTGGAGTAAGATGGCAGCCGTGGCGTGCCCATCTCGTTTGTAAACTCGATCTCTTTGCCCGCTTTCCAATCATCGTAAATCTGCTTGTAGGTCTTACCCTTTGGCGGAGTTGATGAGTAGAACTCGCCATAGTTTCTAAAGGACAATCCCGCGGCAAGGATGTGATCCCAGATGAACCCCGTTGGCGAGATCGCCAATGGATCGTCACCTGCAGGGTAGCTTCGCGTGAACCCACCGAAGCTTCTTTCAATGTATGAAGTTGCGTTGCCTTCAGTCGCCCATGAGTGGCCGTCTGCACTGAGGACTCCATTGCAATAGTAGTTATCCAGCAAGACAAACTGCTCGGCGATTGCGTGGTGATTTGGAGTGACTTCGCGCCCGTAGGTAACAAGATTGGGGTCTCCATCTCCTTGCTTCATATCGCCAAAAACCTGGTCGTACGTGCGGTTTTCCTTAATAATGTAAACAACATGTTCTATAGGGCTAGGCTCGCCTAGGCGCGCTGGAATCGGCGCTTTTGGTGTAGCTTTAGAACGGCGCTCCATGGCAAGAAGTGCTTGCGGCGCTAGGGCATCATCGCTGGCTTGTTTCGTCCAAAGCTGAAGGGTTTTATCGTCGGGTAACTTTACGGATTGGACAGTACCGGTATGGTCATAAGCGCTATGTTTTGACTCTTTCTTTCCGCGCGACCCGAGACCCTTAGCGCTGGCAATAATTAATGAGTTTCCTTCAACAATGAGGGACGTTGGATACCATCCCGCAGGGATGAAACCCTTTAGTTGAGCCTTGCCAGTCAGGGAAACTACCGCGATCGCGTTGTTGCCGCCATTTGCGACATAGAGCATCGTGCTGCCGGCGTTGATTGCCAGGCCATTGGGCATTGAACCGAACGCAAGTTTCTTATCAAGCTTGACCGAGATGTGATCGACGACCCGATTCTTGGTTGGGTCAATCACAGCGACTTCGTCTGCGTTAGCGCAAGCTACATACAACCTTGTTGGGGATGCAAGAAGCAGTTGGGTTGGCAAGGGTCCGACGTTGATTCGCGTGGTCTGCAATTTTTTTGTGAGATCAATGCAGACAACCGACGAACTCTTTATGACTCCCTGGGGCTCGACGCGAATTGGGGTGTCTGAACTGCCCTGTGTCAGCTCATCCTTTTCCGCGGCCTTCCCGCCCCATGTGCTGACCCAAGCGGTCTTCTCATCAGGGGAAAGCACAATGTCGTATGGCGCATTGTCAATCGAAACTCTGGTTTCCAGTTGCCCGGTTTTCAGATTAACGATATCGAGTGCATTGGCCCGGGATGAAGCGACAAAGGCGCGCTCGCCATCTTTACTAATCACGGTTCCGCAGGGGTAAGCAGGTCCTTTAACCGGAGCATCGGGCAAGGTGATTGCTTTGCCGACTTCGTATTTGTCCTCGACCTTTACGGATCGGTACCAGATCTAACTTGGCCGAACTGACCCAGATCGTGCCATCGGGAGCTACTGCCATGCCCGTTAGAGACGTGCCGCCGTTGATGTTGACCCGAATTCCTCGGTCCGTTGACTTCATGTCTCGATCGACGATCAGGATTCCTCGGTTGTCTTTCAGCGCGATCTTGGCTCCGCCCTCGATCAGGCGCATATCAACCGGCCTGGCATCGGTGACGCGAACATCACCAACAGGGCGCACGAGCTGGCCCGTGGATACAAGGGCGGAAGTAGACGTCTGCTCACCGAGGCGCGGGGGAGATTCGCATCCTCCGAGAAAGATAAGAGCAATGGCGGGGAGCAAAACGAGATAACGGCTCATACCGCCATTCTCGCAGATCTTGACCTCTGGTTTGCAGGAGAATTGTTAAGCTGGCGCCGCGACTTCGGGCTTAAGCTTTGGAAGTCCAGACCATGAGGCGGTTCGGAGCTTGATCGCGAGGTCCTTGATTCCGGTTGGCTCAAGTTCTTTCACATCAAAAACCAAACGGCTCATCATGAGGCCGCCGCGAAGATCGTAGACAAAATCCGTGACGGACAAGTCTGACTGGAGAATCACCATGCATGGCTTGGAATTGCGCCGTGAGGCAATTCGGACCTCTTCTGCACGGGCGATGGCGTCCTCGTCGGATATATCATCGAACTTCCAAAGGACCTCGGCTGGGCCAGTCTTGTTTAGGCGAACGGCGGCTGCAACGACCCCGACGTATTTAACGCCTTGGCTCACATAGTTGCCGATATACTTGGCGGGCATGTGAACGTACGAATCATGGAATCCACCCTCGGTGGCCGGACAACAATACATCCGGTAGTCGATAAAATCGGAGGGGAATTTTGAGGCATTCACGACAACGAGGCGAAATTCTGGTGGTGTCATGGGAGTTCTGTATCCCCTAGTATGGACGGTTTTCACAATTCCGGTCAAATTTAGGTTCAAACTGCTTGGTTTTGTCGGGGATGTTTGACGCCCGGTACACTTTGTCCATGAACTTTGGTGCCTTTTCGATTCCAATTCCGCCGAATGAACCGATTTTGAACTACGCCCCCGGTAGCCCAGAGAAGTTGCGGCTGAAACAGGTGCTGGCGGAATTGAAGTCGAGCGAGGCGGATATCCCGATGGTGATCGACGGGCAAGAGGTTCGAACGGATAAGCAAGTTGCTCTACACCCACCCCACGAAATCGCCCATACGCTGGGCCGCTATCACTCCGGAGATGGTAGCCACGTCCGGGCGGCAATTGCTGCCTCTTTGAAGGCCAAGCCAGCATGGGAGGCCTTGTCTTGGGAGAATCGCGCGAACATTTTTCTGCGCGCGGCCGAGTTGATTGCGACCAAGTACCGCCCGTATATGAATGGCACTACGATGCTTGGGCAGAGCAAGAATGTCTATCAAGCGGAGATCGATGCTGCATGCGAGATTATTGACTTCTTGCGGTTTAACGTTCACTTTCTGGGTGAGATTTATAAGCAGCAGCCGGTTAGTGGGCCGGGTATGCACAACCGTTTAGAGTTCAGGGCGCTGGAAGGATTTGTGCTCGCAGTTACGCCTTTTAACTTTACGGCAATAGGTGGGAATCTCCCGACGGCCCCGGCGATGTGTGGGAATGTTGTCGTTTGGAAGCCTGCGGTAACGCAAATCTATAGCGCGCAGATGTTCATGAAGATCATGCAGGAGGCGGGGCTGCCGGATGGCGTGATTAATCTTGTCTTTGTTGATGGCCCTACTGTTGGCGATGCTTGCTTCAATCATCCAGATTTTGCGGGTGTCCACTTTACGGGTTCGACCGGTACGTTCAATCACATGTGGAAAACGATTGGCGCGAACATGGGGCTTTACAAGTCTTATCCTCGGATCGTTGGTGAGACTGGCGGTAAAGACTTTGTTCTTGCGCATAAAAGCGCTCCGGTGGATGTCGTTGTTACTGCATTGCTTAGAGGTGCATTTGAGTATCAAGGGCAAAAATGTTCTGCGGCTTCGCGAGCTTATATTCCTAGCAACATTGCCGATGAAGTGAAGTCAAAACTGGTCGAAGGCGTGAAGTCCTTTAAGATGGGAACGACCGAGGACTTTACCAACTATGTCAACGCTGTGATTGATGAGAGAAGCTTTGATAACATCGCAAAATACTTGGATGGCGCGAAGCAAGATTCAGCGGCGACTATCTTGGTAGGTGGTGGATGCGATAAGTCTAAAGGTTACTTTGTAGAGCCAACAATCATTGAAACCACCGACCCGAAGTACACGACGATGTGTGAAGAGATTTTTGGCCCTGTATTGACTCTCTATGTTTACGATTCAGAGGACTTTGAGTGGGCTATGACTTTGGTGGACACGACCTCGCCTTATGCGCTTACTGGAGCAGTGATTGCTCAGGACCGAGATGCTGTCGATCGAGCGACCGATAGACTGAGGCATAGTGCAGGCAACTTCTACATTAACGACAAGCCTACCGGAGCGGTCGTAGGGCAACAACCTTTTGGTGGTGCCAGAGGAAGCGGTACCAATGACAAAGCAGGATCAATTCTCAACTTATATCGCTGGCTGAGCGCAAGAACAATCAAAGAGACTTATGTTTCACCAACCGATTATCGATATCCGTTTATGCAAGAGTCCTGATTACAATGCCAGACAGAACCTACCAACATCCAGAGACAATCATCCAACATCTGGGTGAAGAGGTGAAGCCGCACGGCGCGGTTGTGCCGCCGATTTATCAAAACTCGCTGTTTGTTTTTGACGACACTTTTCAGTTTGAGACTTCGTTCCAAGTTCAAGAGCCGCCTGACCGGCGGCACAACTACAGCCGAATCAGCAATCCGACGCTAGATGTAGCGGAGGCGAAGATTGCGGCGCTTGAAGGGATGGAGGCGGCGAAGGTTTTTGGATCGGGGATGGCCGCAATCTCCGCCGCGATCTTTAGTGCAGTTGAAGCAGGCTCACATCTAGTCTGTGTGGACACCGCTTATGGTCCGGCGCGGCAACTGATCTCGGACTACTTGCCGCGGTTCGGTGTGAGCCACACGTTCGTCTCGGGAATGGAGCTCGAAGAAATTATTGGTGCCTGCAAGCCTGAGACGAAGCTGATTTATCTTGAGAGTCCTTCGAGTCTCATTTTTCAGGCGCAGGATTTTGAAGGGGTTGCAAAGTTCGCCAAAGAAAAGGGCATCGTGACGGCGGCGGACAATTCGTACAGCTCGCCGATGTTCCAGACCCCCGGTGAGTTTGGAATCGATATGATCCTGCACTCCGCGACGAAGTATTTGGCGGGTCACAGTGACGTTGTCGCGGGGGCGCTGGCTTGTTCTTGGGAGCGGATGAACAAGCTGATGAACGACGAGATTGCACTTTTTGGCGGTGCGCTCGCACCGTTTCCGGCGTGGCTCCTTATTCGGGGAATGCGGACTTTGCCGCTGCGGATGAAGCACGCACAAGAAGCGGGTAACCGGATGTTCGAATGGCTGACCAAAAGGCCGGAAGTTGATATGGTGTTCCATGCCGGAGCGCCGGACCATCCGATGCGATGCCTTATCGAGAAGCAAATGCGCGGGACTTCGAGTTTGCTTTCGTTCTTGCCGAAATGCCAAGACGAAGCAAAGCTGAGGCGCTTCTCTGATGCTTTGAACATCTTCCAGCTTGGCGTTAGCTGGGGTGGATTTGAGAGTCTTTGCGTTCCGCTTAAGGTCAAGCCGATGGGATGGAGCGAGGAGCGCTATATTATTCGGCTTTATATTGGGCTGGAGAATGCCGAAGACTTGGAGCGCGATCTTGACCAGGCGATGGCTGAGCTTCGCAGTTAGTCATGTCCCATCAGCCGGTCGGCTTCGGCTTCAATGCGATTGATTTCTTGGGTCAAGAGTAGTCGAATTCTCTCGACTTCTGCGGCATCAGCTTCTTTTGGAATCCAGATTGGTGAACCAAGGATGAGGACAGCTGGGCTCCAAGGCTTGGGAATCAAGTAACGGTCCCACGAACGGGCTTGCCACCTTCGCTTGGCCGAGATTCCGACGGGGATGATCGCAGCGCCTGAGCGATGGGCCATCATCAGGATTCCTTCTTGAACCACTCCGCTCGGACCTCGCGGGCCGTCGGGGGTGAAGGCCATGGTATTGCCTAGGCGTAGGATTTTTATCGATTCAATCGCGGCACGCACGCCTTCGCGACCCGAACTGCCGCGGATGATATTGAATCCAAAGCGAGCGAAGATGCGGTTTTGGATTTCGCCGTCACGCGAGCGGCTGATGATGGTCCAAACCCCTTGATCCCGCATTGCTGTTGCGGCAATGAAGGTTCTCCCGTGCCATCCGGCTAGGATTTTGCCGCAGTCCAGAGCATCACAATTTTCCTGTCCGATGACTCTCAGGCGAAGGGAATTGCCAATGAAGCTTGCGATCCAGTAGATCGGCGCGCTGACGACGCGGGCGGTGAATATGCGGGAGCGAATCTGTTTCCAGAGCTTCTTCATGGAAGCAGGCCCCGGGCGCGGGCCATATCGGTTGCCGGGTGCATCGGGTACTCGCGGAGAAGGACCGCGGTAAGTGGTTCTGCTTGCGAGGGTGTTTCAGACAGCATCGATGCAAGGGCAAAGAGGGCATCGGGGCGGTGTTGGTTCTTGGCGTCGCCCTCGATGATGCTCGTCAGAAGGGCTTGCGCTAACTCTGGAGACTTCTTCTTGTGGCGATCCGCGAGTCTGAGTCTTAGATTCGAGTCAATCTTCTCAAGACCGCCGAGAATGCTGAGGCGTGAGAGGGCTTCGACTTGCTCGGATTCGCTGAGCAAATCAAGTGACGCGAGCCAAGTTGCTGATTCCTGATTACGATCACCGAGTCTTTCTTGGGCTCGGGCCTTCCGGATCAGGGCGGCGGAGTCGTTGGGATGCCGCTGCAAATGGGAATCGGCAGCAGCAAGCGCGGCAGCGGGACTGCGCTCGTCCATTGCATCGAGGGTCGCTCGCGAAGTCTCTACCGATGAAACCAATGGCGCACGGAAAAGAATGCTCAACAGCAACCCGGTCAAAAACCCTCCGATGTGGGCCCAAAAAGCAACGCCTCCCATCTCAGGCGGTTCTCCTAATCGAACCAGCGCGCCAAGAATCTGGAGCGCCGCCCAAACCCCAACCAGGGTTCCGATCGAAAGCTTGACACGCGGGACGAACTCGACCTTGGTTGAAAAATACCGGACCCCCGCATAGCCAACACAAGCCGCAATAGCCCCGCTCGCACCGAGAAGAGGGGGGAGGTGATCGCCTCCGCGCAGAAACAAGGCGTGAGCGAAGGCTCCAACCAAGCCTCCACTCAAGTAAATAATCGCAAACTTTAGAGGTCCAGCGCCTCGTTCGACAGCTGGTCCGACTGTTGCGAGGAAGACCATGTTGCCCAGCAGATGCAGGATGTTAAAGTGCAAGAACATCGAGCGGAAGGCGGCGAGCACGCTTGGTTCGTGCGCGTAAAATCCGTACTGAATCGACCACTCGGGGTTGCGCAGGAGCATGAATGCCCCGACGATGTTGGCGACGACCAAGATCAAGGTCACCCATGGAACCGATGGAGCCGGGCGAGGATCAGCTTTCATTCACTAGACTATTCGTCGAGCATCATGTCTTCGGAAATCTCGACGTTGACGAATGTTTCTTTGACGTCATCGAGGTCCTCTAACATGTCGAGTAGCTTCAAAAGCTTCGGAATTTCCTCTGGGGCGGGGGTTGCCCAGTTCGTTGCGATTCTCGCCAGTTCGACTTCTTCGCCGACGTAGCCGAGCTTAATCAGGGCATCGTTTGTTGAGTGGAGATTCTCGATTGCAGTCTCGACATAATAGAACTCGTCGTCGCTTTGCACGTCGTCTGCTCCCGCATCAAGTGCGGCAAGGGTGAGTTCGTCCTCGTCGATCTTGTCTTTCTTCAAAGTGATCTGGCCGACGTGCTTGAACTGCCAACCGACAGAGCCGTTCTCGCTTAGATTCCCGTCGCACTTGGTGAAGGCATGCCGGAGATCAGCTACCGTCCGGTTTTTGTTTTCGGTGAAGACCTCGACCATGAGGGCGGAGCCGCCGGGGCCGTAGCCTTCGTAGACCAGTTCTTCAAAATTGGCCCCTTCAAGCTCGCCGGTGCCGCGTTTGATGGCGCGATCAATGTTTTCCCTGGGCAGCGATTCGGACTTTGCCTTTTCAATCGCAACCCGAAGTCGGCTGTTGGTCGAAGGGTCGCCGCCTCCTGATTTGGCGGCGATGATGATCTCGCGACCCAGTTTGGTAAAGAGCTTTCCGCGGATCGCGTCCTGCTTCCCTTTTCGGATTCGAATGTTTTTCCATTTGGAATGGCCAGCCATGCATTCATTTTGGCATAGCGTGTCCAGTGGGTCGAATCGGGTACCTTTAGCCTAGAATTCCTAAGAGGAAGGGGTGTTTTTGGGTGGCAATCGATACGAGCGATTTTAAGAACGGGATGGCGATGTACCTCGACGGCGAGGTTTACGTGATCGTCGAGTTCCAGCATGTTAAACCGGGCAAGGGCGGCGCCTTTGTTCGCACGAAGTTGCGAAGGCTAAAGAGCGACACGACTCTGGAAAAGACTTTCCGGTCGGGGGAAAAGGTAGAGCCAGCTTACATCGAGAAGATGAAGATGCAGTTCCTTTATCGCCAAGGCTCTGAGGTCGTTCTGATGGACATGGACACCTATGAGCAGACTCAAGTCGAGGCGGACATGCTCGGTTCGCAAGCTAAGTACCTCAAAGAGGAAATGGAAATCGGGGCGATGGTGGTTGATGGCGCGGTGCTGGGCTATGAAGTTCCGAATTTCGTCGAGCTGATGGTGGCGGAAACCGATCCTGGATACAAGGGCGACACCGTTAGTGGTAGCTCACAGAAGCCGGCAAAGCTTGAAACGGGCGCGATGATTAACGTTCCTTATCACATCAATGAAGGGGATATTGTCAAGGTCGATACTCGAACCGACTCGTACCTAGAACGCGTCAATAAGAAGTAACGATACGACTTACCGAGACGGATGGCCAAAGACGAACAAAAATCTCCATCGCCGCTAGGCGGTTCATCGCCTGCCGATGACATTCTGCTACGCGTCTTAGAAGGC
>WBZS01002793.1_pt1 | contig 10057 bp, 8 predicted proteins | sample 5204201 | NCBI WGS metagenome assembly WBZS01 (sample SAMN12344357, study PRJNA552823) | activated sludge metagenome | biome: Activated sludge suspended growth; feature: Nitrification reactor; material: Wastewater; isolation source: activated sludge from nitrification reactor of wastewater treatment... | reverse complement strand
GCCTGTTTATGAAACGCTGCCAGGCTGGATGGAAGAAATCAACACGGCTCGGGAATTGAGCGATTTACCAACAAATGCGATTCGCTACATCGAACGGATTGAGACTCTTGTCGGCTGCAAGAGCGAGTTTCTCTCCGTTGGTCCTGATCGCGCTCAGACCATCTTGAACGACCAGTCACGAGTATCGGTAGGCGTCTAACGCAAGCGAGTAGATTGTGAATGCTGGTTCAGCAGAAAACGAAAAAACTTTGGAGCCGGTCGCGCGTGACCCAAAGATTCCGCAGCACATCGCCATCATCATGGACGGCAACGGTCGCTGGGCGGAAGCACAAGGTTTGATGCGTTTCGAAGGGCATCGTCGCGGCGTAGAAACCGTTCGAACGATTACCGAGGAATGTAATCGCCTCGGGATCGACCAATTGACCCTTTTTTGTTTATCAAGCGAAAACTGGAAACGACCGAAGTTGGAACTCGATTTTCTGATGACGCTTTTAAGCGAATACTTGATCTCGGAACGGGAAACGCTGGTCAAAAAGAGATTGCGTTTTGCTGTGATTGGCGACCGGGAGCGGCTGCCCGCCGAAATCCAGCAACAGATTCTGGAAAACGAAGCGTTGTGCCATAACCACCTCGGAACGCGATTGTGTCTGGCAATCAATTATGGTTCGCGGGGTGAAATCGTGACTGCTGCCAGGCGATTGGCGCAAGAGGTTGCTTCGGGCGATTTGCTGATTGACGAGATTGATGAATCCGCGTTTGCCGCGCGACTTTACACTGCTGGAATGACCGATCCTGATTTGCTGATTCGAACGTCCGGTGAAATGCGGATTAGCAATTATCTCTTGTGGCAAATCAGTTACAGCGAGATTTTTGTAACGGCAAAAAAATGGCCTGAGTTTACCGAAGCCGATTTGCATCAAGCCATCGCCGATTTTTCTCGGCGCGAGCGTCGTTTCGGCGGCTTGGCTGAATTCAAGGAGTCGTCGCCTTGTTGAGACGCCGTCTGCTATCCGCTGCCGTGATCATTTCCATGATGTTGGGCGTCGTCTGGGCCGACTACCATTTGGTGAAGCAGTTGCCGATGTTCGGACCTGGATTATTGCTGTCGCTGATTACATCGTTGGGCGTTATTCTGGCTGCCGGAGAAATCGTGCAAATGTGGCGTCTGTCTGGCAGGGCTGCAAGCTTGCCGATCGCTTTGTTCGGGACCAGCCTGATGACGATCGGGGCGGCTGCTCCGGCGTTGTGGCCGAAACCGCTGGGCGATTGCCCGCTTGGTCTGTTCGGCGGGACTTTTTTGGGATTCTTTGTTGCAACGGGACTGGCGGCCATTTATGAAATCGCGAATTTCGGTCAACAACAAAAGGTCGCCGATCGCCTGATCCATCATGTTTTTGTTTTCGCGTATCTGGCCTTCCTGGTTGGTTCAGTGCCACATCACCGAAGATTGTTGGAAGACAACGGTTTTGGGTTAATCGCAGTGATTGCTGTGATCACCACCGTGAAAATGTCCGACGCGGCTGCATATTTTTTTGGGCGCTTTTTCGGGAAGCGAAAATTGGCACCGAAAATAAGTGCCGGAAAAACCATCGAGGGCGCCTTGGGTGCCTTCATCGGCGGGATTCTCGGAGCGGCCATTGTGTTTCGAGTTGTTGCTCCGCAGGTTTCGGGCATTGACCACTTGCAATCCTGGAAATGGATTGTCGCCTACGGGATCTTCATTTCGGCCGCGGGAATGATCGGAGATTTATTTGAGTCGATTATCAAACGTGATGCTGGTTGCAAAGATTCTAGCGTGTGGTTGCCGGGTTTAGGAGGAATCCTGGATGTCATGGACTCGTTGATATTTGCAGCGCCGGCAAGTTCTCTGTTTTGGATTCTGTTCGAGAATCTTTGATCGTCGCCTGGCGACGAATCAACTGGCGAGTGGGAAAAAACACTTGTTTTTCCAGCAAATTCGTTGGACTTCATGGGCCTTGACCACTATTGATATAATCCTCAATGCCCGCATAGACGACTCGATTGGGATGTTGTGCCAACCGTTTGTTGTGAGCAGAATCGACTTAACGCTGCCAATCGCAACCGAACACAGGAAAAGTCGATTCCGACAACTGACGTTTCATTGGCTGCCCCTAACGTCTGGTATAATTGGAAGTAACTTAGGAGAAAACAGGCGGGACGATCCCCCACAGAAATGACCGAAGCGACCATCTCATCGATCGAACCCTCGATTGTTCTGCCTCTGTTTGGAGCCAAAGACCAGCACTTGAAACGACTGCGCGAGCGCTTTAACGTCAACATAACGCTGCGCAATGGCCAAGTTAGAATTTCTGGAGATGACGAAAGAACGGTGAGTCAGGCGACCCAAGCCATTGAGCGGCTCTCCGACATCGTTCGGCGGGTCGGCAATCTGACCCCCGACTTGTTTGAAGAAGCGCTCGCCGAAATTACGGGCGAACCCCTTGCGTTTCGGAAGGCGGAATCTATCGACATCATCCAGATGGGGCGGGAAATAAAACCCAAGACTCCTGGCCAAGCCGCTTATATTGAGACCATCCGCAATAACGATTTGATTTTTGCCATCGGGCCAGCGGGTTCAGGAAAGACGTATTTGGCGGTGGCAATGGCGGTGGAGGCCCTCAAGCACCAAACGGTCCGCAAAATTGTTTTGGTGCGACCAGCTGTGGAAGCGGGTGAAAGTCTCGGGTTTTTGCCGGGCGATTTGCAAGCAAAAATCAATCCCTACCTTCGACCTTTGCTCGATGCCATTCACGAAATGGTGGGCTTCGATCAGGTCCAGCGGCTTATTCAACAGGATGTGATTGAGGTCGCCCCTTTGGCTTACATGCGTGGTCGGACTTTGAATCAGGCCTTTATCATTTTGGATGAAGCCCAAAACACGACCGTGGCTCAAATGAAAATGTTTCTGACTCGAATGGGATTCGAGTCGAAAATCGTCGTGTCTGGTGACCCGACTCAAACCGACCTGCCTTCACACACACGCAGCGGTTTGGATGACGCTTTGAAGCGCTTGCAGCGAATTCGCGGAGTTGGAGTCGTGAAACTGGGGCAAGCCGACATTGTGCGACACCGATTGGTGCAACAGATTGTGGAGGCGTATGAAACACCTTTCCGAACCGCAATTCGAAAATTCCAGCCAGACGGCAACTCTGGGCCGAAGCGAGAAGAAAATCGCGGCGAAAACGAGGCAGGAAGTTAAATGGCACACGGAACCAGTCAATCCAGCCGTACGCGCTGGGCGGCCGCGCCAATGCAAACGCCGCTCTATCGGATGAAACGGTACTTTCGGCACGAGGGCGTCTGGCTCCGCGTCTTGATTTGCACAGTGGCTTCATTGGTGTTGCTGATCATTTCCATTGGCTGGCTGCCGGCGTTTCCGTATCGAGTTCGTCAGGTGTTGCCGCGTGACTTATCGGCCCGTGCGACTTTTCAATATGAGGACCCAGACGCCACGCAGCAAGCTAGGCAAAGGGCGGCGTCAAAGGTCTTGTGTCTTTACGAACACGACCCTCAACCCTTGCGCGATTTGCGACAAGTGCTGAGCAATGAGATTTTTAAACTGATTGAGCGGCGGCAACATAGTGATGCGTTGGAGACCTGGAAGGATTTCTTCCTGCCTCCAACGATTCCGAATGAAAACGAAGTGGTTGTCACTCCCACCGTAGAAACATTGGATCGCTTTTTGGCTGGGATTGCCTCTGATTCAAAACTGGAAAAATTAATCGCCGCAGTAGATCGCGCATTTATCGACATTGACCGATATGGCCTCCTCGAGTCGATCTCCCATGAGATGGGCGATGGCAGCGTCCGCGAATTGAAAGTCTTTACCAAAGGAAATATGGAGGACGCGGTTGCGGTAGAAATTTCCAATGTACGTATTGCAGAAATCGCCAACACGATTCGTCAGTCCATCAGAACTGAACTGGAGTCAAATAAGGACGTGATTACCGATTCGGAGTTCGTAGCCGAACGGATTTATGAATGGTTGCGTCCCAAATTGATGCCCACATTGACTTGGGATCAAAGCGCTACAGCCCGAGAGCGAAAGGCTGCTGCCAAGGCGGTTGAGCCGAAAATGAGGACCTTTGAAATCGGCGATCCGTTGCAAAATCTTTTCTCCGAACAAAAGAACGTTGTAGGCGGAAGTATTCCGCTCGTGGCTTCGGATATCAGCCTGTTGCGGGCAGAACATACCGCTTTCGTTTCCAGCGTCAGTTGGACATCCAGAGGTATCCGAGCTGCGCTGTTTTTTGGTTTGGCGATGACTTGTTTCTCGCTGTTTGCTCGATATTTGTGGCAACGGCATCGGTTGCTGTTAATGAAATGGAATCAGTTCGCGTCGCTGGTGGCGGTTTTCTGCCTCACATTTGGCCTGATGTGGTTGTGCGTCCAAAGCGATGTCGAGTCGCGTTTGGAAATCGTGCCCATCGTGTTGTTCTCGATGACCATCGCAATCGCTTACCAAATCGGATTAGCGATCATGATGAGCACGCTTGCTGTCTTGCTCTTTACCATTTCGCACGGCTATGACCTGCCGGAATTCGTAATTCTCGCCTCGGCCTCATGTGCGGCAGGATTATTTTGCCAGTCGATTCGCAGTCGCACCAAGTCCGTGTATATCGGCCTGTTCACCGCAGCCGTTGTATTTCCCGTGTCGGTTGCAATCCAGATTGTGATGAACTCAGGATTCCATTCCGCGTACTTGGTCGATGCAATGTGGTATGCCGGGGGGGCGGGATTCGCCGGTTTGGTAATGACGGCACTGTTGCCTTTCCTGGAAAGATGGTTTGACATCCAAACGGATATAAGTTTGTTGGAATTAAGTGACCCGAACCACCCGCTGCTAAAACAACTGGTTCAACGAGCCCCCGGAACCTACAACCATAGCATCAACGTCGCTTCGATTGCAGAAACGGCTGCCGATGCAATTGGTGCTAACGGCTTGATGTGCCGCGTTGGCGCTTATTTCCATGACATCGGTAAAATGCGCAAGCCGGAATATTTTGTCGAGAATCAAGGAGAAGGCGTCAGCAAGCACGACGAACTTGAACCCACGATGAGTCGTTTGGTGATCGTGTCGCATGTCAAAGACGGGATCGAACTTGCGAAGAAGTATCATTTGCCGCGGCGCATTGTTGATCTGATCGAACAGCATCATGGCACGACGATAGTCGCCTTCTTCTACCACCGTGCCGCAAAACAATCGATCGAGCCGGAAGGCGTCGATGAATCGAGCTTTCGCTACCCTGGCCCCAAACCGCAAACGCCCGAAGCAGCGGTCTTAATGTTGGCCGACGCCGTCGAAGGAGCTTGTCGATCGTTGCGCGAACCTGGCCCTGCTCGCATTGAAAACGTCGTTCGCGAAATTACCAAGGCGAAATTGGACGATGGCCAGTTTGATCAATGTCACCTGACCATCCAGCAATTGCGGACAATCCAGGCCAGTCTGACAAAATCCTTGAATGCCATGTATCATGGACGCATCAAGTATCCCGATTCGGTCATGGTTCGCTAATGCGTGAATTTGAAATTGCTAACGAGACGAATTTTGAAGCCTCGCTCGTGCCGTGGCAGACCACTCTGTACGCCGTCTTGGGACACTTTAACAAATCATCTTGCGAAATCAGTTTGGCGTTGATCAGTGACGAGCGAATGCACGAACTGAATCGGCAGTTTCTCCAACACGATTATCCGACAGACGTTCTGACCTTTCCGGGAGCTGCCGCTGATTCCCAACATTTGGCCGGCGAGATTATCATCAGCGTCGATACGGCGAGCGGGATGTCGAAAGAACTGGGAGTTTCGCTGGAAGGCGAATTGCTCTTGTACTTCATTCATGGACTCTTGCACCTTCTGGAATTCGACGACCTGTCGGAAGATGAAGCCCAAGAAATGCGAAAAATGGAACGGCTTTTTCTGGAACAAGCCGGTTATCAATACAGTTTTGAGACTGAACTGGAATAGAAAAACCTGTGACACCTGACCATTTTTTTTGGGTAGCACTCACCTCGATTTTGACATCCATGTTGTCAGCATCTGCGGCGCTTTCATTGCATCGACTTGCGGTGCATGAGTTAGAGGAATTATGCGAACGGCGAAATCGAACGAGGTGGTTTGACCTAATTATCGAAACCCGCGAATGGCTGACCGCTGGTGCCGAGACCATGCGGGTTTTGTTTACGGTGGTCGCGATTTCGGCAGCCGTCACTTGGTTGATGCGTTCGGCAGAGATTGGTGAGTGGGAGTTGGGGCGCTGGTTCACCATGGTCCTGATGTTGACTCTGGCTGTCCTCGTTTTCAATAGTTGGATGCCATTGGCCATTGCTGAGGTTGCTGGGGCGGCCTTCGTGTTTTATTCTTGGCGGATTTTCTGGGTTGCTTCAGTGTTGGCGTGGCCGGCCATCGTCGCCAGTAATTTTTTCGGTGAGATTCTCAAACGAGCCGCCGGCGTGGACGATGATGAAGACGGAGAAGAAGAATGGCTGGAAGACGAAATACGTTCAATGGTTTCTGGAGGGGAGCGCGAGGGACTCCTCGAATCGGGTGAGCGCGACATGATCGAAGGCGTCATGGAACTGGACGAGAAAGACGTCTTTAGTGTCATGACTCCACGCAGCAAAGTGGATGCCCTCGATTGTGAAATTGATTTCAAGACGGCAGTGGAGTTTGTTGTCAGTTCAGGCCGGACTCGCATTCCGATTTTTCGTGAACGCTTGGACAATATCGTTGGAATTTTGTACGCCAAAGACCTATTGCGTGAATCGCTGAAGGAAGAAGCCGTCCGGAAGAATCTGGTCGAGATCGTTCGGTCAGCATTGACCGTACCGGAGAGTATTTTACTGAATGAAATGTTGCAGCGTTTTCTTCGTGAACAAATCCACATGGCGATTGTGGTCGATGAATACGGCGCGTTTTCCGGGATCGTGACGATCGAAGACATCCTCGAGGAGATCGTGGGCGAAATCGTGGATGAGACGGACCGAGAGAGCTATGTTCCTGTGGTTACGATTGTGAACGGAGTTGCGCATATCAACGGCACGACGCGAGTGGACGAGGTAAACGAAGAGTTAGGAACCGAGATTCCAGAGGACGACGAATTCGACACGGTTGCAGGCTGGATCATGGCACGCACAAAACAGGTGCCGCGCCCTGGCACCAATCTGGTTGCCGATGACTTACAGATTCGCATTTTGCGCGGAACTCGACGGGTGATCGATCAAATTGAACTCCGCATAGCCTCAAAAGACGCAAATGCAAACGATACGGGCGCCGCGAAATCGTAAAACGGGCGCCTTGGCGTTCGTTAGTTCGTTGACCTTTTTCAAAATGCCCAATCGTTCTAGAATGAACTCGGTGGCAGTTCACCGCTGCTTTGGCCGGCGCGCCAGGGAATTGACGCTGGTATTTTCGCAGTTACATCTCCATCTTTCAAAATAGCGATTCCATTCGAAAGTTGATTCAATGTCGACAATTCCAAAGACACCTCCGTTGGTTGCCAGCCAATTCAAAAACGATCCGCGAATTTCAGCGGCGAAGAGTTTGACACTACAGGCTTTGGCCGACTACCAACGACAGTTGACATCCGTGCGGCCGCCGAATCCGGATTTGGAACAAGCCTACCAGGAAATGATCGCCGATTTCAATTCAGTTCGCGGCGGTGCTCTCTATTATCCATATCTTTCGGCTGGGATTGGGAACGGGCCTTTCGTTGAACTGGCGGATGGTAGCGTCAAATTGGATTTTATCACGGGAATTGGAGTCCATGGCTTCGGCCACAGCAGTCCCGAAATCGTTGCGGCGGGAATTGACGCCGCGATCTGCGATACGGTCATGCAAGGAAATTTGCAACAAGACGTGCCAAGTCTTGAACTCAGCAAACTGCTCGTCAGTCTCGCTTGCGAAAGCGGGGCCAAGTTGGAGCATTGTTTCCTGTCGACGAGCGGAGCAATGGCCAACGAAAACGCATTGAAGATCGCCTTTCAGCGAAACCACCCGGCCGATCGTACGATTGCGTTCGAGCATTGTTTCGCCGGACGCACCTTGGCGCTGTCACAAGTGACAGACAAAGCGGCGTATCGGAAGGGATTACCCGCAACGCTGAATGTCGATTACATTCCCTTTTTTGACGCCCAAGATCCAGAGGGTAGCACGCGACGAGCGGTACAGGTTTTGAACGATCATCTTGCTCGTTATCCAGGACGCCATGCGAACTTGTGGCTGGAGATGATTCAGGGTGAAGGCGGTTATTATGTCGGCGACAAGAATTTCTTCCGTCAACTCTGCAATGTTGCACGACAAAATAACTTGGCAGTGATCGTAGACGAAGTTCAATCGTTCTGCCGAACTACGCGTCCGTTTGCGTTTCAACATTTTGAGCTCGACGATGTTGTCGACATTGTGACGATTGGCAAAATCAGCCAGGCGTGCGCGACACTTTTTACAACCGAGTATAAGCCTCAGCCTGGCTTGGTCAGCCAAACGTTTACGGGCAGCACTTGGTCGATTCTCGCGGGTAAGACGATCATCGAGCGCCTTGTCAAAAATGGGAATTTTGGTCCTCAAGGACTGAATGTAAAACTGCACCAGCGATTTGCCGATGGGCTTGCGGAAATCCACCGGAAATTTCCAACGGCCGTGGGTGGCCCATTTGGGTTGGGCGGCATGGTGGTGTTTACCCCATTTGATGGCTCGGCCGAAAAGGCGAAGGATTTAAGTTTTCGGATGTACCACGCGGGACTAATGTCATTTGTAGCGGGTGCCAACCCCACGCGAATTCGATTCTTGTTTCCGTTGGGTTGTACGACGGAGCACCACATCGACCTGGCGTGTCAGATCATTGAACAATCTGTTTCCGACATGTGTCAGGCCTGATCCAATCATTTTTGCTAAGGGTTTCCGATGCTCGTCGTTCGCAGTGTACTCCGTCAGGACCTCGATCCTCTTTTTGAGTTGATTCAAAAATCGGAATACGGTTTAACGACGTTGAAGATTTCGAAGGACAAGCTCGAAGAGCGTATTGAGCAATCGCTGTTTGCCTTCCAGCAAACCAAGGCCCGACCCGCTGGGCAGCCTTACGTCTTTGTGATGGAAGACTTGACCAATGGGAAACTGGTCGGGACGGCAGCGATCTATTCCAAGGTCGGTGGATACGAGCCGTTCTATTCCTACGAAATCCTGACGGCCTTGCATCAATCAATCGAATTGGGGGTGCGCAAGGAAATTCAAGTGTTGCACTTGCGGCAGGAGCACAACGGTCCAACCGAGATCGGCAGTTTGTTTTTGTCGCCGGATTATTGGGGCGGTGGACATGGTCGCCTGCTGTCGATGTCTCGCCTGCTATTCATGGCTGAGTTTCCTATGCGATTCGAAAAGGAAGTGATTGCCGAAATGCGTGGCGTCGTTCGAAAGGATGGTCGCGCACCGTTGTGGTCTGCATTGGGCTCTCACTTTTTTCAGATCGAGTTTCCCAAAGCCGAGACCTTGACGTCTGAGTCGAAGAAATTCATAGGCGAATTAATGCCCAAGCACCCGATCTACATCCCGCTTCTGGCTCCCGAGGCGCAAGAGGTCATTGGGAAGGTTCACCCGAATACAGAGCCCGCCCTGGCAATGCTGAAAAAAGAAGGCTTTGAGTTTCGCAATCTGGTCGACATTTTTGATGGAGGACCAACCTTGCATTGCGAATACGGACGCATTCGTGTTGTCCGCGACAGTCGAAAACTGCGTGTTGGCGACATCGTTAAGGATATCAAAGCATCAGAACTGATGATCAGTAATTCGGCATTGGACTTCCGAGCCTGCCTGGGCCACTTGGATGTCAACGAGCGCGGCGACGCAGTGATCGATCAGGTCACCGCGTTAAGGCTAAATTTGCGGGTCGGGGACTCGTTGCGATGTGTTGAATTGAAGCCCAGAGAGTCTAGCGAAGAAGTTGTCCAAAGCGGTGAGCAACGCGGTTGCTGATTCATCTAGATTGATTCGAATACTTTTATTTCAAAAAAGACCATGACGCAGGCACCAAATTTATTGTTTCTTG
>WBZS01002792.1_pt1 | contig 10059 bp, 10 predicted proteins | sample 5204201 | NCBI WGS metagenome assembly WBZS01 (sample SAMN12344357, study PRJNA552823) | activated sludge metagenome | biome: Activated sludge suspended growth; feature: Nitrification reactor; material: Wastewater; isolation source: activated sludge from nitrification reactor of wastewater... | reverse complement strand
CCCTGGTCAAATTTACTTCGGCACTTCGCCTCTCAAATGGTCAAAATTCGGTCGGCCTCAACATGCGGTGGTCGTTGCCGTGGGCACGGAGCCGTTCGCGAATCGGGTCGAATACGTTGACGTCGAGGATTGCCCAGGCTGCATCGCGCGCGGCGTGATCCAGGCGGGCTCGAGGTACACGTCAGAGCCGTTGGCCAGCCGCCAGCCCAACTGCCGATAGTCCTGCCCAGTCAAGCTTGCGTAACTCAATTGCACCTCAGCGGGCTTGCCGGGAACGGCGGTCGTGATCCTGCTCTCCGTTGCAGGTTGACCGTTGAACGTCTTTGACCCAAGCGTTTGGGTCGTCACGACGATGCCGTCCACGTTGCTGAGACCGCGCTCGCGATACGTGACTTTCCACGAAGAACCTGGCGTCGACATCGCGTCATTCCAGCAGGCCGACGAATCGGCAGTCGGTGCTGGGGCAGGTGCCGGCGCAGTGGGTGCCGGCGCAGGAGCCGCACCCGGGGCAGGGGCCGGTGCAGGAGAGGGCGCACTCGCCCCCTCCGAATCGCCGCCGCCGCAGGCGGCAATCGAAACTGCCAACAACAGCAAGGCCAGCGTGCCGAATCGATTCAAGTGATTTCTGTTCATCATGCCTCCAAAGTGTTCATTGATCTGTGTGGTGGTTGGACTCGCGGGGGCCTTAAAGGGACGGCTTCGCGGCCGCATCGCGCACGCGCTTGCTCGCCGCGTCGTGCGCCGCGCGCGCGTCGGATTGATTCGCTTGTTGGTGGGCGCGGTACCGTGCCTGATCCAGAAGCGCGACCTCGTAGCGCTGGTAGACCGACGGCGCGGACGGGTCGAATACCGGGCGCGCCGGATCAATGGCGGGTTGCATCGGGTCTCGCCAGCCAACGCTGATGGACGGCCCGCAATGCGCATCGGCCTTCGTGGATCCGGTCCGCGTGAAATTGTTTGTTGAAGGCGCGCACACTAGGGCGTCGCTCGAGCTTCGGGCGTACACGCGCCCCTGTGTGCGCGGATCGTTCGGGCCGTACTTTTCTTCGAGGGCTTTGCTGAGCTCCGCGACTGCAATGCCCTTGGGGTTGTAGACCTGCCGGCCGATGTACATCACCTTGCCATCGAGCCGGCTGAACTCGACCGTGAACAGGTCGGCGCGGTTGGGCTCGTATGCGGTAAGAGGCCTCGACGAGGGCGCTTTGGTCCCCATGATCATCGACCCGATGGTGGTGGAAGCCCTGCCATCGGGTCCGGGCAGATACGCCCTGACGCTGTCGTACTGGGGATAGCGCGCCTTCAGAGTCGATTCGACCTCCGCCACGGATTGCCCCAGGGCAAAGCCGCCTACGTCCTGGGATTGGAGTTGCGCCTGAGCTGGGTTGGACGCCAGCCCCAGCCATAGAGCCATCGCGGCGCCATGGACGAGTCGATTGGAACGGTTCTGCTTCATGCTGTTCTCCTTGAACGCAGTCAATCAGTACTTGTTGCTCAATACCGGTGCCACGTTGAACCCGGCCGCCTTGAGCTGCTCTTCGGCGCCGTTGAAAGCCAGATACGTCCGCGCCCGAAACATGGGAAGGGTCAGCCAGTAGCCGTACACGGCTCCACCAACCAACGTTCCGATAAAGGACAGCCCACCCGGCAACAGAAGAGCGCAGAGCATCCAGATCGGCAGCAACCCAACCAGGAAAACGAACGTCAGCACCGCCGGATTGCTCGCCACGATCTGCAGGCGCCGGCTTGAGACGGCCGTCATGAACTTGAGCGCTTTCCAGCCGCCGGTGGGCTCGTAAACCTTCTGACCATTGACCTCGGCGGCGTACAGCGCGCCCACTAGGCCCTGGCCGTCCAGATGTCGTAGTACGTAGAAAGTCCCGCGCCAGTCGTTCGCTTCCAAAGCATCTTCCAGGCGCCGCGGAATGAACATCACCCGGAAATGCACTTCCTGGCCGCCAGCTTCGTCGTCCTTGAGCGTGACCGCCCGGTACACACGCACATCCGGATCGTCAACATCTGGCTCACCCGTGCGCAGCAACTGCCCGCGGATCTTCAAATACTTCAGGCGCTTGCCCATACCGAAGCTCATCAGTGCAGCTCCCACAAATCAATGTCGTGCGCGCCATCCGGCGCTACATATGCGTCCATTTGGGTCTCCAATTTCAAGGAAGAAGGGTTTGGTGGCGCGGCCCACCGAAGCGAAGACAGCCATCCCGCAAGAAGCAGCAAGATTCGGGACGGACAGAAGGAAGAGGGAGGCCGGCGCTCAGCGCCGCATTCGACTTGAGGTGATGGCAGGCAAGGTGAGGCCGGCGCCTGAAGGCGCACGGAGCAGGGAGAGCATCAACAAGCGAACCACGCAGCCTCCGAGCAGTCAATGAAGTGCAATGAGAGCAATATACAGTGGCAATGTATCGCGTGGCGCAAAATAGGTCAAGACGGAATCATCGCGGCCATGTCAACGGCTGCACCGCCCAAGCAAAAGCATCCCCAACTCCAGCGCCTCGGCGATGCCATCCGCGCTCGGCGCAAGGCTCTCGGTCATTCGCAGGAGGCCTTCGCCGACGTGGTGGGCCTGGACCGCGGCTACATGGGCGGCATCGAGCGGGGCGGGCACAACGTGACGCTGCTCAACCTTTTGAAGATCGTGTCGAAGCTCGACATGAGCCACGCCGAGTTCTTCTCGATCTACGACCAAGAGGTAGCCGACCAGGAGGAAGAGACGCCGGCGCGAGCCCAGCCCAAGGCCGCGAAGTCGTCCAGTCGAACCAAGCACTGAACACGCTGCGTCGGCTACCCTTTCTGGATGTCCGGCGATCCTTCGAGCCTGCAGGTTTCTGTCACCACGCTGTGCGCCTTCGCCGCCCGCGCGGGTGACCTTGATCGCCGTTTCACACCCGCGCCATCAGCGCTCGACGGCTTGCGCGGCCATCAGGCCATCTCGGCTCGGCGCGGGAACGGTCACGTGTCCGAAGTCAGCCTCAGTGGCCGATTCGGAGATCTAACGGTACGCGGTCGCGCCGACGGTTACGACCCGAGTTTGGCTCTGGTGGAGGAAATCAAGACCCATCGCGGCCAGGTTGACCGCATTCCAGCCAACCAGACCGCGGTTCATTGGGCGCAAGCAAAGGTCTACGGACACCTGCTCTGCGAAAGAGATGCGCTCGATGCGATCGACGTGCGCCTGCTTTACTTCGATCCCTACTCTGATCGGGAGAGCCCGTCCACGAATCGTTTCGGCGCCGGATCGCTGAAGCAAGAATTCGACGCACTGTGTGCGCGCTTTGTGGCCTGGGGAACGCAGGAAGCTGACCACAGACAAGCGCTTCTCCTGGCGCTCAAAGACCTGACGTTTCCCCACCCCATGCGGGCTGGCCAACGCGACCTCGCACGGCAAGTGTTCCAAGCTGTGCGTCGCAAGAAGCTTCTCCTGGCTCAGGCTCCCACCGGCATCGGCAAGACCCTGGGAACGCTATTTCCCATGCTCAAGGCCATGGCCGAAGATCGCCTCGACAAGCTCTTCTTCCTCACCGTCAAGACCACGGGCCGTGGTCTCGCCCTGGATGCGCTCGATCAACTCAAGGGCAGTGGGCCGAGCCTGCCTGTACGCGTCATCGAGCTGGTCGCACGAGAAAAGGCCTGTGTGAATCCTGGTGCCGCCTGTCACGGCGACGCCTGTTCCCGTGCCAAGGGCTTCTACGACCGTTTGCCGGCGGCCCGTCAAGAAGCGGTTCACCTCGCGGAACAGGTCGTGATGCGCGGACCCGAGGTGGCGGCTATCGCTGAAGCGCATGCCATCTGCCCGTATTACCTGAGTCAGGAGCTGGTGCGCTGGGCGGACGTCGTCGTCGCTGACGTCAACCACTGGTTCGACAGCAGCGCCTTGCTGTATTCCCTAGCGCAAAGTGAAGATTGGCGCATTGGCCTTCTGGTCGATGAAGCGCACAACCTGGTCGATCGGGCTCGGGGCATGTACTCCGCGTCACTGACCAGCCAGGACCTCAACGGGTTGCGGGGTCAGGTGCCAGCATCGCTGAAGGCCGCGGTGTCACGCCTGCGCAAGACCTGGAATGCCCTGTTGGAGAACAAGCCTGCGGGGTTCACGGAGATCGACCCCGACGATGCACTCTCCGGTGCTCTGGACAACTTCATCGCGCGCACCACGGACTATCTGGCCGACCACGCCGATCAGGCTTCGCCAGTGGTGATGGAGCTGTACTTCGCGGCGCTTCAGTGGTCTCGGCTGGTCGAAACGTTTGGGGATCACTCGCTGTGCACTTTGACGAAGATGGAGGGCGAGAGAACGGGCAGGCTGCCGGGCGGAGCGCTCGCCATTCGCAACGTTGTGCCTGCTTCGTTCGTGGCGCCCCGGTTGGAGGCAGCCGAGGCCGTGGTCCTTTTCTCGGCCACCTTGCAGCCGCAGCCTTACTACGCCGATTTGCTGGGCCTGCCAGAAGATCACGTCTGGCTGGATGTGCCGTCGCCATTCAGACCGGAGCAGCTTGACGTTCGGATGGTGAATCTGTCGACCCGATGGGATGATCGTTCCCGGTCAGTTGAGCCCATTGCCCAACTCATCGTTCGCCAGTACGACGAGCGACCCGGCAACTACCTCGCCTTCTTCTCCAGCTTCCACTATCTCGGCCAGGTGGCGGAGCGGGTTCAGGCGCTTCGTCCAGATGTGCCTGCCTGGGTGCAAGAGTCCGGGATGGCGGAGTCGAAGCGCCAGTGGTTCATCGACCAGTTCCAGCCCCAGGGTCGGGGAGTGGGCTTTGCTGTGCTCGGCGGCGCGTTTGCCGAAGGCGTCGATCTGCCCGGGTCGCGGCTCATCGGCGCGTTCGTCGCGACCCTTGGATTGCCGCCGGTGGGCCCCGTCCAGGAGGCGACTCGACGACGCATCGAGGCTCTGTGGCGGGGCAGAGGATATGACTACGCGTGCCTGGTGCCTGGTGTGCGCAAAGTGGTTCAGGCAGCGGGACGTGTCATTCGGGGCGAGGGGGACGAAGGGGTGCTGTACCTGATCGACGATCGGTTCGCAGCGGTCCGGGCGAAGGGGTTGCTGCCGCGTTGGTGGGCGACTCACGCATAAAGCGAGCGGCGTACTGGGCTTCCAAAACTGAAGGGGTCGCCTTTCGTGTTGGACACGAAATCGTGAGGACGCCAAGCGGTTAGATTTGGGCGGTCATGTCCAACCCTCTTGTCACGTCCGCGTTGCCGACCTCGACCGATTCGGCGAGCCGAGCAAACGCGTGTCTCGATGCGGACATCTGGTTTTGTGGCGACACCCATGGGAAGTTCGCGCACCTCCGGCGCGCTGTGGAAAGCCATTGCCCGAGAGCAGTGATCTTCCTTGGCGACGTGCAGCCAGCACACCCCATTGAGCAGGAGCTCGATTGGCTTCTCCGGCGTACCGAGGTCTGGTTCGTGCACGGCAACCACGATACCGACAGTGAAGAAGGCTACGACTGGATGCAGGGTTCCGTCCTGTCAGATCGGAACCTGCATGGCCGGGTTGTGGAGGTGGCGGGCGTTCGGATCGCCGGCTTGGGCGGAATTTTTCGCGGCCAGGTCTGGATGCCGCCGCAGCCCGCGCGCTACGACTCGGCCGATGATTTTTGTCGGCATTGCAGGAGTGGTGATTTGTGGCGGGGCGGATTGCCGCTTCGACATCGCAGCACCATCTTCCAGGACGAATGGCTGAGACTCGCTGAGCAATCGGCCGATGTGTTGGTGACGCACGAGGCGCCGGATGTCCACCCCTACGGGTTCGCCGCCGTCACGGAGTTGGCGCAATTCATGGGCGTCAAGCGCAGCTTGCATGGTCATCAGCACGACAGCCTCGACTATTCAAGCGCATTTGAGCGGCTTGGCTTCCGGGCTTACGGTGTTGGCTTGAGAGGCATCTGCGACCTCAGTGGCCGCGTTGTCGTGGCTGGTGAGCAGGATGCTGAGCGCCGTAGCCGTCTGTCGGCGTTCTGAATTTCTTGCAAACCTGGCGCCTCTGACTAGGGCTCTATCCGCAGCGCTCACCTGAGCGAGACCGCAGGTTTGGCGGATGTTCCTGTTATTCGTTGAATGGTTGTGTTTAACGAATAAATGGAACATACTTCGCCAATGTCTTCCGACACGCACGCGCAGCGCATCCTCAGCTTGGCCAGGCAAAAGGGCCTGCTGCGCGCCAGCGATCTGGACGCCATTGAGGCACCCAGGGTCGTCCTCACCCGCATGACCAGTGCGGGCTTGCTGGAGAGGGTCTCGCGCGGGCTCTATCGCCTGCCAATCTCCGCAGGGTCGGAATACGAAGGTCTTGCGACCGTCGCCGCCAAGGTGCCACAGGCAGTGTTCTGCATGCTGACTGCGCTTCAGTTCCACGAACTGACCACGCAACTGCCCCGGCAGGTCTGGATCGCCATGCCGCGCGGCAGCCATGTGCCCCGGCTGGACTATCCACCGATCAAGATGGTCCAGATGACGGGAGCGGTCTACACGGCGGGGATCGAGGAGCATTTGCGCGATGGTGTGACCCTGCGCGTCTACAGCGCGGCCAAGACGGTAGCCGACTGCTTCAAGCACCGCAACAAGATCGGCCTGGACGTGGCCCTGGAGGCGTTGAAAGATGCGCGTGCCAAGAGAGTGGCATCGGCGGACGATCTTTGGCGCTATGCGAAGGTCTGCCGCGTGGCCAACGTGATGCGACCGTATCTGGAGGCCATTGAATGAGCAACCTGGCTGCATCTGTTCGCGCTCGCTTGCTCAACATCGCCAAGGCCGAAGGATCGGACTTCAATCAGGTGTTGGTGCGCTTCGCATTGGAGCGCATCCTGTACCGCCTGACACGATCGCCGCACGCCGATCGCTTTGTGCTCAAGGGTGCTTTGCTATTCACGCTCTGGTACGACATGCCGCACCGAGCGACGCGAGATGTCGATCTGCTGGCGTTCGGAGCCAGCGATCTAGCGTCAATCACGCAGATGTTCCGTGACATCGCTGCCATCAACGCGGACGATGGCATCGTGTTCGATCCGAATTCCGTGATCGTGGAAGAAATCCGGAAGGAAGCAGGGTACGGCGGTGTTCGCGTGGTCGTCGCCGGAGAACTGGCCAAGGCGCGCTGCAGGACGCAGATCGACATCGGGTTCGGCGATGCCGTGACACCCGGTCCCGTGGACTCGGTCTATCCGGTACTTCTGGACGACTTGCCCGCGCCCAGCCTTCAGGCTTACCCCATCTATACCGTCGTTGCCGAGAAGCTGCACGCGATCGCACTCCTGGGCATGACGAACAGCCGGGTGAAGGACTACTTCGACTTGTCTGTGTTGCTGGAGCGCGAGACCCTCGACGCTGGCTTGCTGGCTCAGGCCATCACGGCTACTTTTGAGAGGCGCGGTATGGCCGTGCCGGCAAAGCTGCCGGTTGGCCTCACGGACGAATTCGCGAACGATGCTTCGCGGCAGGCGCTGTGGAATGCGTTTGCGAAGAAGAATGGACTCGAGCTCGAGCCCTTGGACGTCACCCTCATCCGGTTGCGGCAGGCGTTCGAGCATGTTTTCACTGGCACCATCTGATCGGCTTGGCTATCGCTGCTCGCATTCCCGCCAGTGTGTTCCTGCTTCTTGGCTTTCGTTGATGTTGGTCACCACGTGATTGCCCGACTCAAGCCAGTGAGCGACGGCGCGTGTGATGGTCTGTGGCTCGGTTCAACCCCGCCCAGTGAAGTCGGGTTAAGGCACGGAGCAGAAGTTCACCAATGACGGCTCTGCGCGCCGCCGCTTCCGAAAATTGGAGGTGTTGTACTGTACATTAATACAGCATGTGTCCGACGATCACTCCACACCATTTCTGTGGCCTGTCCTCGATGGCCGACGGAAGTCAACCCGCGCTACGCCTCGTTCGCCATCGGATTCGTAAACAAGATTTCCGGCGTTCGCACGTAAACCTGATACAAAACGTGTACGAACAATCTGGGGTGAGTAAAACGATAGCCATGGGCATCATCCATGAGAAGGCGCCGCGAGAAACTGCTGGCCGAGATACCGTGATGCGATTCCGGATGCAGTTCCAAGCAGCCGCGTTCGCGGCGCTCGAGATTTTGAGCGGCAAGGAAGTCGACCGTATCTACTGCGACTATCACGACGATTTCGTCGTCCGACGAACCTATGCTGACATAGTCGAGTACCACTTCTTTCAGGTGAAGACCAAAGGTAAGGCGAACCAACAATGGGACATTGATGGGATTTTTGCTCTGAAGAAAAGGGGCGCGCTCGACACGGCCGAAAAGTTGGAGGCGATTCGAAGCAGCATCGCGGGCAAGCTGTTTGTGCACACGATTGAGTTTGGCGAACAGTGTCGAGGGGTGTCGGTCCTTAGCAATGTGCACTTCAAAGACGAAGTACACGAACTCATCGCTGATCTCGCTGCTGGAACCTCTAGCAAGTTGTACGCCCGTCAACTCATCGATAGGTTCGCGGACATCCTCTCGCCCGATGTACCGCTGTCACCTGAGCAGATCGAAGCGGCTCGAAAAAAGCTGTCATTGCTCCCCAATGTTCATTACATCGGAGACACCCTTGAGGCTTTCAGCATTGCCGCGCATCACGCAATCTGGAAACACTCGGAGATCGACCTGCAACAGCACGAGGTTGAACGGATCGCCAGAAGCTTGGTGATGCTCGTCGAGGAAAAGTCCTGCTCTCCGATTGGCGGCCTGTCCAAGAAGGACATCGACTTGGCCACAGGCGTTGGCCTGGAAGACTTACTTCAGGTCTTGAGTATTTCCACTCAGGTCTATCAGACGCTACTGGAAGGTGGTGACGCCAAGGCAATCAAGACTGCATCAGTTCTACAGCGTAAGCTGAAGGAGGCAGGCGCCCCTGACTCAATGATCGAGGCGGCATCACGAGCCAAAGTCGCCTGGGACATTTGGCTGAGAAGTGCGCGCCATACGTTCCCTGAGTTCACCTTGAATGTTCTGCTCGAAGAAATCGACAAGAAGTGCAAGGCCTGGCTGTTATGTGGTGGTGTTCTCGCAGACTTGGAGACATCCATCCAAGAGATCTTGGCGTCCTCCGTCGGGAAGCAGTTTTCGGCACTTGACGTCGATCTGGTGTTCGGCTCTCTTTGTGGCGCGATCGTTCGGAGGGCAGCGCAATGAGCTCGGCTGAGTTCTTTAGCGAAGCTAGGCGTCTCGGCCTAAGGCTGCATCTTTCTGGCGAAGGCCCTTCGCCCATGCACACACTCGACAACGAGGCACTGTTTCAGTTGCCGCTGCTGGCTATGGTTATCTTGGCAATCTCGAAAGGCAGGTCAAAGCCTGAGCTACCTGAGATTGGTCAGTTGGTTGGCGAGTGCTTGGAACGAACCGTCGCCGGCTTCAAGGGGTCATCGCAGCACATCGGTTGGTCCGGCAACTTACGCATTAGGACCGTCAAAGCCTTGACGTTCTTGGAGTCAACCGGACAGGTCTCCATCGACAAGGTGACACGCGAAATCTCTGCCACTGACCTGGGCAAGAAGGTCTACTCCGGCGCTTCCGAGGGAGAGAGTCTTTTGGCTCACTCTTTGAGAACAATTGAGATCAGTTACCAGTACATCAGAGATGAAGCTCGAGTCAGAGGAGAAGTGCATTGAGGCTGAAGTCACTGCAGATCGAACCCTTAGGCGAAGGAGGATGGGAGAGCCCGCTTCTGGAGTTCGGGCGCCGGACCACGATGCTCTTCGCGCCGAACGGCAGTGGGAAGTCTCCTATCGTGCGCATGCTTGCTTCCGCGCTGGGGTATCCGAACAACTTCAGAGCGGAAATTCTTGAGAAGTGCAAAGCCGTCGTTTTGCATGCCGAATCGGACGGGAAGTCGGTCACCATTCGTCGTGCGCTTGAGGGGAAGAACGGGCTCTTCCACGCCACCCTTGACTTCGATGGTGAGCAAACTGAGCATCATTCGGAGGCATCCTTCTCAGCGGCACTGTTCCAGTTGCTTGGGCTAAAGCCACCACGATTGGTGTCGACTAAAGGCGAAGAAACTAAGCCCTACGTCGCTACATTGCTGCCACTCTTCTACTTGA
>WBZS01002323.1_pt2 | contig 10062 bp, 13 predicted proteins | sample 5204201 | NCBI WGS metagenome assembly WBZS01 (sample SAMN12344357, study PRJNA552823) | activated sludge metagenome | biome: Activated sludge suspended growth; feature: Nitrification reactor; material: Wastewater; isolation source: activated sludge from nitrification reactor of wastewater... | reverse complement strand
GTCCGTCCAGTGCATTGTGTGTGCCTTGAATGGCAAATGTACAATTTTCATTTAAGTTGTACAAACTGCTTAAAGAAGCAGTTTATCTTGAGAGTGGAAGTCTCTCATACGCTGGTGTAACGCCCAGAAGTATTAGTAAGCTGCAAGGTGGTTTAGAGTGATCTAAGCACTGAAGTAAGCAGGACTGCAAAAGTCGGTACTGACGTATAGGAACCGGATAAGAGGCTGGTCAGGTTGGGTTAGGTAGCACATCATACTAACGCCCGAAGTTCTGATACCTGATGAGTAGATCCGGCAGCGATTGACTGAAAGATATTTGCCTTACCGAGGGAGATCTCTAAGTTCATTGATTGAATTATCAGAGAAGTCAGCAGAGGTCATAGTACCCATAGTAACGAGTTTGGGCTGTTAATAGCATACCCGATAGGTCTCACAAATGGGGAAGGACTGAACGCGAATTGGCTTCAAATTATGGACGGAATCAGCAGTGATGCGGATAGCCACCACTAAGCGGAGCAGGATTATTTTAAAGTACAAAACAACAATCAAAATGATTGAACAAGTATTGCACCCTAGAAATCTCGAACGAGCATTGCGACAATTAATGGTCAACAAAGGTAGTGCAGGCATTGATGGAATGAGAACAGATCAACTGATCAGATATCTTGATGCCCACAAACCTGAACTATTGGTAGAAATCAAAGGGAACGTGTACATGCCACAACCTATTTTGGGAGTTGAGATACCGAAAGGTGGTGGAAAGACACGACTTCTGGGTATTCCGACAGTAATCGACCGACTGATGCAGCAAGCCGTGTCACAAGTGATGATGTACCGATTTGAGAAAGATTTCAGCGAGAGTAGCTATGGGTTCAGACCGAACCGCAATGCAAGACAAGCTGTACAGAAATCAAAGGAGTATATCGAGATGGGTTTTAACTACATCATAGACATCGATCTAAAGACGTTCTTTGATGAAGTAGACCACTGTCTTCTACTAAACTTGATTTACCGAAAAGTGAAATGTCCGATAACGATGCGAATGATCAGGAAATGGTTACGAGCACCCATTATGTTAAAGGGCAAACTCACAAAACGCACGAAGGGAGTACCGCAAGGAAGTCCGATCAGCCCATTGCTATCCAATATACTTCTCCACGAGTTGGACAAGGAATTGGAGCGGCAAGGATTGAAATTCGTCCGTTATGCCGATGATTTTAGTATCTATGTGCAGTCAAAAGCTGAAGCTAAAACGACAGGAAACAAAGTATATTTGTACCTAAGAGATAAGTTGAAGCTAACGATTAACAGAGAAAAGAGTGGAATCAGAAGACCAGTACACTTCGAGATACTGGGCTTTAAATTTGCATCTACGTATGCCAAAGGCGACAAAGGTAAATATCAAATGACGGTAGGCAACAAAGCTTGGGAACGGTTGCAACAAAGTCTAAAATCGATCACTAGGAAGACATCTCCAATTAGCCTAGCAGAACGGATTACGAACATTAATGAAATCCAATTAGGCTGGCTTAATTACTTTCGTGGAGCAAGCATTTACAGTAAGCTCAAAACGATGGACGGATGGTTGCGTAATAGACTGCGTTACTGCATATGGCATGACTGGAAGAAACCCGAACGGAAAAGGAAAAACCTAATCCGATTAGGTGTAAAACAAGGTGATGCGTACGCATGGAGTAGAACCAGAAAAGGTGGATGGGCTATAGCTCAAAGTCCGATTCTTATAACAACTATTACTCTGCAAGGCCTTAAGAAACGGGGATATCAATCACTCTTGGACATGTACTTTAAACTGAACCCATCAGTTTGCGAACCGCCGTATACGAGACCCGTACGTACGGTGGTGTGAGAGGCGCTCCCCATCAGCTTCGGTTGGTGGGGCCGTCTACTCGACTAGCGGTTCGTTGTTTATTTCTGTCTGCCCCGTTAAGCATTTTCTTATTCTTTATGTTTATTTTTATAACTTGTCTGGAAATGCAGCTTTTAAATCACTTAAAACTGTTTGTGGATGAGCATCAATAATTTTCACATTAGGATTAATTTTTGGAAATTCTAGGTGAAACAAATCTCTACTTTCTTTGTCAACACCACCACCAATAATAACAGCGTCTATGGTGTCTGACTTGAAAGCCAAAATCGCTTCTTCATTTGTCATTTTGCTAATTGAATTGTAGCCATGTTGCTTTAGCATGTCAGCAATTTTTGTAAGCATATCGGCATGTCGTCCGATTATTAATACCTTTTCTCCGTGTCCCATTAGATTTTTATTTTGTTCATCGCAACCAAACATATTAAGTAATCCAATTACAAATGCTATTGATGATAATTTAATACTATTTGTCATTACAAATATGCTAGCGGTTCGCTTTTTTGTCAAGTAAGTTTAAATTTAATTGGTGTCGTGTCTGCAATGCGAGTAATTTGCTTCCTGGCTTCTAAGTCAAGTTTTACCCATTCCATGTGCCATTCAACTGAACCTTCAAATTTTATTTTATTCTTTTTAAAATCGTTGGTTATGGTGTTTAAAATTTCTTTATGAGTTTGCTTCAGCTTTTTCTTTAAGGGAAAACAAAAGTGATTTTTCTATTACATCGTATTTTTCTTTATCCATACTTATGGCTTTTTTGCCAGCGGGATGTTTAAGTTGTATTTTTTGTTCCATTTTGATTTTCATTTTATTATGTCTCTGATAGATTTTGATTGAACATGTTTCCTGTTACCTGTTTCATAGGCTAATGCCATATACTTTCTAACATCTTTATTGATGTCTAATTCATTGTGAATCTTAAAGTGATGAACGTAGAACCTGTTTTCTAAACTATCAATTTTATAAAAACACAATGTGTCAGTATAAGGCTGCGTAAAAACTAAATGAACATTTATATAGTCAGCACCGATTTTGTTAATTGAGCAGAAACGCATTTTCGTCAACAAAGCAACTCTGGTCTTCACAGGATGAATATCAAATTCACCAATTTTTCTGTATTCGGAAATGAAGTAACTGAACAAGCCAATCATCTTCTCGGATTTACCCTTTAAAAAGTCATCCACAGTATAGTTGCCACAAGAATGAGATTGATTTGTGTTATAAAATTTATAATTACACTTAGGGCAAGTCCACATATTATTTTATTGGATGTTTTTTTGTTTTCGTCTTTTGAAAAATTTATCAACCAAGAAAACCATCACAACTGAAAATAGAAAGTTGGTAAGAATAATTGCCCAAGGTGTTTCATAAACATCTACTCCAAGTTTTAAGTAATGTGAAAGTCCGGAAGCAATTGCAACTGGTGTCTCAAGTAAAGCTGTCGCCGCCCGTATTGGTTTTGGCAAAGTTTCGTGAGCATAGAAAAACCATGTCAGGAAAGTTGTGAGTAAAACAACTGTTACAATGAAATAAATATGTCTTTTAGAAAGCCGCATCTTTTCTTATTTGCTTTGCTTTAAAGAGGCATTCATCATTCCTTTTAGAGTTTTCAAATCAATATCTTCCAGTTTATTAATGTAAATGCAGCCGCCATCAGTTTTGTGTTTACCTAACTTTTTAATTGCATCCTCATGTTCTTTATGGTTTATCATCAGGTATAAAGTAAGATTTGCTTTCCGAGGAGAAAAACCTATCAGAAACCAATCAACTTCTCTGCCGCTGGTTGGGCTTTTGTATCTTTTATGTCCAAAGCCAATAATTGAACCTCCCCACATTTTTGCATCTTCTCCACTTGCCTTTTTCATCATTTCCAAAAGCACAAAACTGTCTTTTCGCTTTTGTTCTTCTTTAACAGAATTGATAAAATCTTCAACACTTTCCGAAGTTTGCTTTGTTTTAATTTCTGCCAGTTTTGATTTCTTTTCTGCCATTTTGAATTATTATTTGTTTGTTATTTATTTTTTCTAATGGAGCCATTTCGTCTGTGTACGAGGTCATTTGGTTAATTTATATCCTAAGTAGCTTCCAATGAATTTTGCTGTATTGGCAATAGCGAATATTACAATGAAGTCAGACCATTTCACGCCTGCTGCTGTTATTATGATAATGTCCAACAAAACATAAATGAGCGGGAAAAGAATTACCAATTTGAATACGTTCGGGTATTCTTTTTTCTTCCAATATCGAGCAACCAGAAAGAAAACGATAAAGCCGAAAATACCTGAAATATAAGGTGCGGAAGAATTTGCGTGTCCTTCATAGACACTTTGTTCTTGTCCAGGATTTATGACATAAGAATACACTGCAACTTCAAGGAATGAAATAAGAACTAAGGTTATCATAGTCAGTATTACCAGTCCAATTAATTTAATAATGATATATTTTTTCATTGTCTATTTTTTCAAGTTAGTTTCATAAATAGTTATCCATTCTTTCACGCTCATTTTTTTCATTAATTCACCAATAAGTTTGTAGGGAATGTCGTCCAGTTTTTTAAATCGAACGCAACTTTTCCCCATGTCCAGTTTTTGCTTACTGTGCTTGGGATATTCACTTACGAACCATTTCAACAATTTGGAGTCTAAATAAATACCCATATGGTAAAAATTAATGGAATTTTTTTGCGAAGCAATTCCTGCGAATGGGAGTGGCTCGATTGGTTTACAATGGTAACCCGCAGGATAAAGTGTATGCGGTACAACATAGCCCAAAATACCATAACTAATGTCTGCTTCAAATCCTTTAGGTAGGTTTTTTACAATGACATCATGTAGTTTATTAAATGGTTCAGCTCTGTCCTGAGGAAGGTTGATTAGAATTTCGTTTACTGTTTTACCTGTTGCTTTCATTTATTATTGCTTTTCTGTTTGTTCTTCAATGCAGTCTGAATGTCTCTCTGAAATTCTGACTAACGTTAAATTTCACTTTACAAATTTAGATTATTTTCAACTATCATTTGTTAGCACGAGAAATTATTTTCTATTCGGGAAAAATGGGGAATGATGCATAACGTCAGTTTGTCTAAAAACTACCATTTCCGCTTCAAAACTAGCTAAAACAAGTGATTTATAGCCATTCTTAGCGACTTATATTTTTGCAAATGAGATGGCAGGACTGAAGTTTAAATGACTTATATTGGGGCAAATAAACAGCTAAATGTTGACTAAATAAAAATAATTGACAACCAAAGGATCCGGAATAATCAAGACACCTGACGATATCTCTATAATAAACCAAAATTCGCCTGTCCGCCTTTGGTGGATTTTCAAGTCTGGCTTTGCTACCTGACTGACCGATCCCGCAGGGTGAAGCCCGAGAGGTCTTCAAGGGAAGGAACCGCCGAGAGGATGGGATGGGTTCAATAGGGTTTTATACATTCATTTTATGAATATTTTAATTGCATCCATTCGTTTCGCTCGGATCATGGTTTGTGCTGTGCACACCACTTAGTTGTTACAGGCAGTGTTTCCTTCTGTAGTTGTTACTTTTTTATCTTGTAGCATAATTCTACCATCCCATTTTTATATGCTTTCGTTTCTTTTAAGTGTAATGTTTGTTCTTGTCCTATGTGGTCGAAGAATGGTAACCCATCACCTAAAATAATTGGCAAAATACTTACTCGTATTTCGTCTGCTAATTTAAGTCTAATAAAGTCTCTTGTCAACATAGAACCACCTACAACCCATACGTTTTCATATTTTGGCTTCAGTCGCTCGTTTACGAATTTGTGTAATTCTCCCGAATAGAATTCAATGTTCTGTCTGTCAGTTTGTAGGTTGCGATTAGTTAAAACAATTATCGGTTTGTCACCATATGGCCAACCATAATCTTTTGAAAGTTCCAAAGCGAATTCGTATGTCTTTGAACCCATTACATAACTGTCTATGGTTTTTAGAAATTCTTCTGGATTTTCACCAACAACTCCTTTCTCGTAGTTGCTGGAAGTTTCAAACCACGAAACACTATTATCCTTCTTGGCAATAATACCGTCAAGACTTGAAACCATATGTATAGTCACTTTAAATTTGTTTGTCGTCATTTTTTACTGTTTGTTTGGTTGTCCAAAATTGGCTGTATCGGCGGCAATTTGGGTTGTGGCTTTTGGCGGGTGACATTCCTGTCTACCTGCTATAAGGTTTATGCGGAGGACAGACCTTGAAATTTGCTACAAACCAAGCCATAACCTATATTGAGTGTTGTAACTAGTTTTTACTTTTTCATTTTCTATATCCATCAATTTCTATATCAGCAATTTGATCTACATAATCTATGTTTAAATCATTCAAAAAGTCCAATAATTCATTTGTCTTTTTAATCGTCAATCTGTCTATTTCTAAAAACTCAATAAAATCACCCGAATTATCAATGAGTACAGAGGTTTCTTCAAGCTCTATTATTTGGACATATTTATTGCTTTTATCAGACAACAAAGTTTTAAGTTGAAAATTAATATTACTGTCATTCAACCATTCAAAGATTTTATACCATTTATGATTATTAAGAAGTCCAGTAGCATTATTGTCAATTATAAATTTCTTAGTCATTTTAATCCTTTATTGCCGAAGCTCATTTTGTCTTTTTCTAAATGTATCTGAAACCCTGGTAGTGGTCATTTTTTTTAAATTGGTTACAACACAAAGGAAAGTTGATGACAGCCCATGCACGATTTACTCGAAGATATCCTTTGGATGCTGTCCATAATATTTTGTTGAACGATCAAATGGAATCTTCAGGATTTAATTATTGAGAATTATAAGCTGTTTGTATCAAGAGGATATTATGGTTAATAAATACAGTCTGTACATATTAAAATACAAATATAATTAAATCTGATAAATGATGTATAAAACATTTGATGAAGTTTTGACCTTTGCAAATAGTCAGGTTAGAGCCAAGTTGCGGCCATGATAGTGAGCGGTATAATTAAAATTTCTTCAGTTTTACAGCACTATCTAAAGATGTACATTTTTATTCCTTTAGGATGTCTTTATTTTCTGTATGGTCAAACATCATCTTTCACTATAGGATAAAATTTCAGAAAGCCATAGATTACTTTCTCACCTGCCATAGATATACAACGATTAATTAGTTGTCTTGTCAAAGCTTTTAATCATCAGCGGAAATAATTTTTTTAATCATGACGATCTGCCCCAAATGATAATAACTATGTTCAATCATAGCATCTATGTTGCGTTGATAAGTACCGTATTTTACGTCAACGAAAACTTGTTGTAACTTCTCATCGGGCATTTGCTCGATCAAAGAGGCAAACGCTTCACTATCGTTCCAGAATTTTGATAAAAAGGATTCCCATTCATTTTGTGAAGTGATCTCCGGAAAGTCGAAGCTGTAGGTATCTTTTATGTCCAGAGTTCCCCCTCTAAAAACATTATTTATTCCTTGGATGTAGTAATGAATATGCTGAGCCAAAACAGCAATCGTATTTATTGATTTAATGTGAGTCGTGGCTTTTTCCCAACCTAAGTCTTCCAGCTGGTCTTTATAGTTAGTATTTGCAATCCAGGTTCCATTGAGAATCACTTCTCTGAATCGTTTGGCAATCTGAAAGGTATTTTCCATTGGCAGTTAGCAGGATTTTGTTTTTTATAATAATTATACTTTTAAGATTCTTTATATTTTTTAAAAAAAAGTTGCAATTATCGTCATTTACAGGCCCAAATTTAGTATTTTTTTTATCACTATTGCTTAATTATAATTGAATGTCAATTCAATTACCGCTGTTTTTAGTCAGTGGGAAAAAGAAAATATGATGTGGTTGAAATAAAACAAAATCATTTAACCACCACAGGTTATAACCGGTGGCATTTTAAATATTACTGCATTCCCATTTTGCAAATCAACATACTTTAATCCATATTTTATGGAAAGGGGTCTGGTTTTCTGTATTTAAAGCTTAGGCATTTGGTTGCAAAATGAACTTCCTGAACATGTGAGCGGAGTATAAATTTCAGCGCGGATCTTCCATACTCCGGCTATCTTGTGCCACTTGGCATAATAGGTTCCTGTCAGCTTCAACATACCGTCAGGTTCTTGCCATTGGCCTCTCCAAGTGCCGATTTCTGAAGCCATATTCCAGGTGGTAAAGACGTCTACTTGTCGGGGACTACGGACATAAATAACATCTTTTTTGGCTTTGAAATCACCCACAAATAATTGTCTGTTGGCTTCCCGGCCTGATACTTGACTATTACGTGATGAGATGATAAAAAAGTCTTCTGTCCAATAAGCAGCCACTGCCATAGAATCATGTGCTGCTATCGCTTTATTGGATAGTTTTCTTGTTTCACGAATTTGTCGCTCGTCATCGGAAAGAGTCATTTTCTGACTGTACAAATGAGCACTCCAGATTAATATAAAAATAAACAAACATACGCGCATATCAGGTAAATCTTTTAGCATTTAAAAATTCAATAGGCTGTGTAGTACTTCCTTTGATAGCCAGGTCAGCCATGATCTCACCTACAACACTTGCAAACTTGAATCCGTGACCGCTGAATCCCGATGCGCAAACCACATCCTTTTCATATCCCGGAACAAAATCCAGAATAAAATTTTCATCAGGTGTGTTGGTGTACATACAGGATTTCATTACATGGATGCTCTCATACCCTTCGGGAATAAATTTGTTGAGGGCATAAATGATGATGTCTTCATCTTCCTGGGTAGGGGTGCGGCTGATAGTATCAGGGTCTGAGACCAAACCCGGGAAATGATGAGCAAGTTTTAATCCTATAGGACCGCCAAATTTTGCTGTTGGTAAAATAGGGAAGCCATAAAATATACCTGGCTTTTCGTTATCAGCAATAGTCCAGCAGGGGAAATTTCCCAATTCAAAAGTAGTCCATTTTTTAGGTTTTACCCAAGCAATCATCTGACGGGTTACTTTCAGGTTTTTTGCAAGACCCGGCATCATACTTCCAGCCCAAGGACCGGCAGTAATAATGAGTTTTTTACATTGATAAGTGTTTTTATTGGTTGTCACGTAAATGGTGTCTCCGGATTTTTTCCATTCGATAGTTTTTTCCTGCGTATGGATACTTGCTCCCAATTGAATAGCTCTCTCAGTGTAAATCAGAACACTATGTTCGGGACGCAGAAAACCGGCATCCGGTTCTATCAAACGCTCATAGCCGTCAGGAATCTTAAACTGTGGAAATTGATTCATCTGTTCCTTGTCTGTCATTTCATCTATCTGAATGGAATATTTGGTGGCTGACTCCCGCAGACCTTTGATGAGACCGTGATTGGCTTTTCCAAAATACAACAATCCAGTTTTATAGTACAGTTTAGCTCCGGTCTCTTCTTCCAGAGATTTCCAGTTTTGATAGGCTCGTTCCAGTAAGGGAACATAATCGGGATGTTCGAAATACGCTTTTCGGATGATGCGACTTTGACCGGCATGAGACCCTTGCTCGTGGGGAATGTCAAACTGCTCTATACCCAGGACTTTATATCCTTTTTTAGCCAGATGATAACACGTAGACGAGCCCATACTACCGACTCCCAGTACTATTACATCAAAGTTAATGTTCCCTTTTGTACTTTCCATTGTTTTGTTTATGCGGGTGTATATTTCTGAATAGGACAATGAAGCAACGGTCATACCTGCTGTTTTGACAATAAAATCTCTTCGCTTCATGATAGTATTTTCTTTAGGGTTTCAAAGATCAAAATTTAAGTAAACACTAATTTAAGTTCAAATATAAAAATATTAAAAGGTAGTTAAAAAGAATCTTAATTTGTAGATGCTCCATCAAGAAGACCTTGTGTTTCAAAAGAAGAATTTATCATGTGTAAAATCATATAAAAGTTGTCCTGACTAACCGACATCAAGAAATAAATATCAGGGAAAAACTTCCCATGATAAAAAGAGCAGGAATAGAAAGATTTTGGTAAGGGATTACTTTTTACTTCCATATCAAAGAAGCATCAATATCTGCCACATTAGCTCTGCCAGTCAACGCCATGGCCATTTCAAACTCATCTTTCAGAATATCCATGGCTTTTGCAACACCTGGCGCGCCCGCGGAGGCTAAACCAAAACAAACAGGTTTGCCCACAAGCACGGCATTGGCACCCAGAGCGATAGCCTTTAG
>WBZS01002789.1_pt1 | contig 10067 bp, 11 predicted proteins | sample 5204201 | NCBI WGS metagenome assembly WBZS01 (sample SAMN12344357, study PRJNA552823) | activated sludge metagenome | biome: Activated sludge suspended growth; feature: Nitrification reactor; material: Wastewater; isolation source: activated sludge from nitrification reactor of wastewater... | reverse complement strand
GATCCCGAACTGCCGCTGCCGCTGGACAAAGTGCATCCGCTGCATGAAGTGGTGCATGTCGACTACTTCATTCCCGGCTGCCCGCCCTCGGCCGAGGCCATCTGGCAGGTGCTGACCGACCTGATCGTCGGACGCGAGCCGGTGCTCGCGCAACGGCAAATCCACTTCGATTGAGTAAGACCATGCGAGCCAATCTCGAAACCGCGCCAGGCGCGGACAAACTGCGGCGCGTGGCGATCGATCCGATATCGCGCGTCGAAGGGCACGGCAAGATCACCCTGCTGCTCGACGAGCACAACCATGTGCATCAGGTTCGGCTGCATATCGTCGAGTTCCGCGGCTTCGAGAAGTTCATCCAGGGCCGGCCGTATTGGGAAGTGCCGGTGATGGTGCAGCGGCTGTGCGGCATCTGTCCGGTCAGTCACCACCTGGCGGCCTCCAAGGCGCTCGATGTCATCGTCGGCGCGCATCGGCTGACGCCGACCGCCGAGAAGCTGCGCCGCCTGATGCACTACGGCCAGATTCTCCAGTCGCATGCGCTGCATTTCTTCCATCTGTGTTCGCCGGATCTGCTGTTCGGCTTCGACAGCGAGGCGGCGCGACGCAACATCGTCGAGATTGCCGCGCAGCACCCGGAGACGGCACGAAAGGGCGTGCTGCTGCGCAAGTTCGGCCAGGAGGTGATACGCCACACGGCAGGCAAGCGCATTCACGGCACCGGTTCGGTGCCCGGCGGCGTCAATAAATCGCTTACCGTCGCCGAGCGCGATGCGCTGCTTGGCGATGCCTACCGGATGGTCCAGTGGAGCCGCGAGGCGGTGACGCTGGTCAAGCAGCTGCATGCGCAGCAGCCGGCCCTCTACAACAGCTTCGGCGCGGTGCGCGCCAAGACCCTGTCGCTGGTCGGCCATGACGGCCAGATGGACCTCTACCACGGCCGGCTGCGCGGGCGCGACGAGAACGGCGCGATCCTGTTCGACGGCGTCGATTACGCCGACTACGGCAAGCTGATCGGGGAACAGGTCAAGCCGTGGAGCTACATGAAGTTTCCCTTCCTCAAGTCGTTCGGCGCCGAGGCCGGCTGGTACCGCGTCGGCCCGTTGTCGCGGGTGCAGAACTGCGACCTGATCCCCACGCCGCTGGCGGAGATCGAGCGGCGCGAATTCGTCGATTACTGCGGCGGCGTGCCGAGCCAGGCGCCGCTGGCCTACCACTGGGCGCGCATGATCGAGATGCTGCACGCGGCCGAGACCATCAAGGACTTGCTCCACGATGACGACGTGCTGGGCAGCGAGCTGACGGTCAGCGGCCCGCGCGCCAGCGAGGGCGTCGGCGTGATCGAGGCGCCGCGCGGCACGCTGATCCATCACTACCGCGTCGATGGCGACGATCTGGTCAGCATGTGCAACCTGATCGTCTCCACCACGCACAACAATCAGGCGATGAACGAATCGGTGCGCGAAGTGGCGCGGCGCTACCTGCACGGCCGCGAAGTCACCGAGCCGCTGCTCAACCACCTCGAAGTCGCCGTGCGGGCCTTCGACCCCTGCCTGTCGTGCGCCACGCACGCGCTGGGCAAAATGCCGCTGATCGTCGAACTGCTCGATGTCGACGGCAACACCGTCAGCAGCCTGCGGCGCGACTGATGGGACACGCGCCACGCGCACTGCGTTCGGGAAGTGCCGGCTTTGCACAGCCGGCCCGTTTCGCGGACGCGGAGCAATGCTCCGCGAAGTCCCCGCTCGACCCCCGCGAGGAGGCGCCCGTCCGCTTGGGGCGGTCCGGCGTGGACGCGTCCGCCGCGCCTCTGCTGGTCATCGGCATCGGCAACCCGAGCCGCGGCGACGATGCGCTCGGCCCGGCCTGCATCGCCGCGCTCGACGCGCAGTTGCCGCCCGGCGTCGAGTTGCTGACGGAATTCCAGTTGCAGGTCGAGCATGTGCTCGACCTCGCGCATCGCCGCCAGGTGATATTCGTCGACGCGAGCGTCGGCTGCGCCGGCCCGTTCTCGGTCGAGGATGTTCAAGCGGACATGCGTGTCTCGCCGCTGTCGCACGCGCTGTCGCCGGCGGAACTGCTCGGCGTCTACCGTCGGGTGCAGGGCAGCGCGCCGCCGCCGGCCCGGGTGCTGGCGATCCGCGGCTACGAATTTGCACTCGGCGCGCCGCTGACCGACCAGGCGCGCGCCAATCTGCAAGCGGCAGTCTCCTTCCTGGCATCGCAAATGCCGGCTGCCGCCGTCGCGTAGCGACGCCAGTCGTCAGTGGCCGCAGCCGACCCGGCTGCAAGCCAGGCGGGAAGCCGGTTTCCGGATGTGCCACGCCAGGAGCCGCATGCAGCGGCGATCCCCGGCATGCCATCCCGGAGAACAAGCAACCATGAGGCCTGCAGCCCACCGGTCGTGGGCTATGCCCAGCTTCGCGAGCAACGCTGACGAATCCGATCGGGCCGTTCACCTTGCGCTGATCCGCCCTACGCACACCGCTTAGCGGTTCTCACGGGATGGTGGGGGCCAACAGTTCCGAAACATTTCGACCCGGACCGCGTCGAACTTCTCCTTTGGTCCGCCCTAAGCGTGACGGCAAGAAGAGCTATTCGTTTGGGCCTACAAGGCGAGATATTGGGGCTATCAGCGTTTCGACAGTGGCAGCTTCGTTACGCCTAGGCTCTACAGGTCGATTCTTTGTACTCGTATGAAGAAGCTCTGGCTGAGCGATTGGCCCGAGTACTTCAATGACTTCGAGAATTGGAAAGCCTCTACGTTCGGCCAATAGCCTCGCAACCATTCGCTGCGATGTTGATGGAAGGGATGCTTCCTTCGGCACTTGAGCGTCGGCGGCAATGAACTGCTGAACAATGACCCAAGCGGAGTAGAAAATTTCCATAAATGAAGCGTCATAGGGAAGAGGGCAGACTACGAGGTTCTTTGCTTGATCGAAAGTAATCTTGTCGCTCTTGCCTTGACGTGAAGGAACAATTCCGACCCGTATGCCCGTAGCCCCCTCAAGTTGTGACGCGTTGATCTTTACAGACGTTCCGACCCAACGGTCGGTGTCCTTCATTCCAAGAAATAGATCCGCTTTCCAAGCGCCGCTTATGCTGGCAGGCAAAAATGGGCGGGTTGTCGGGCGACGAAAGGCAGCCGCAAGCAAATTTATGTAGCGTCGAAGTTTGACTGGCTGTGCTTGGGCGCCTGTCAAGAGCCGTGATTCATCAGTTAGTAGTCCCTTGGCGGTATCAATGAGCCGCAATGCTCCGTTCTTTTCAGCACCAAAAAGGATCGAGGATGTTTCGCTACCCTTCACCTTGCAGTGCTTCCGCATCCCATCATTCACCTTTTCCACAACGTTCGGTTCGCCTCGCCGTATCGCGTCATGGACTGCGTATTCGAAGCAAATCCCTATGTCGCCATCGCCTGCACGGTACATCCGCGGAAGCATCATCAGCTTCACATTGTTGATCCCACCTACTTCAGAAACCACTTCTTGTTTTAGTGCGAAGAGGAGACCCTGAAGAATTGGGCGAATGACAGCGATGAGAGCCGAGACCTCATCTCCAACGGGGTTGATCTGACTTTCAGTTCGGATTTCGATTTCGCTCACTGTCTGTTTCCTGGTGATCACGCATAAGGGTGGGGGCCAGCTGGCATTCGTTGGCCGAAGGCCGGAGGTCGTCCGCTTGAGAACGAATTATCGAAGTGACCCTTCCGATAAACGCAATCTCCACGCGTAGCAGCGGCAAACGTGCATATGTGCGCGTCAGTCTCCAAATTGGCGCTGTAACGAGGCCGACAGGAATGTTGAAACCCTACCCGAAACGACTTGTTTTTGCCATACGCTTCGATCACGAGGCTGGCGACCAGACGGTCACAAGCAGCTGCGCGTTGCTGATAACCATTGCTTCTAAGGTTATCCCGCACAAAATCCCGGAATTGGTCTCAAATGGGCGCTGTTCAAAGCGATCTGAGGGCCGACGGCGTCGCCGACTGGCGATCCGACAGGACCGATTCCGCGAGAGACCGATGACCACCATTGCCGCCGAACGCGTGTTGAGCGTTCATCACTGGAACGACACGCTGTTCAGTTTCAAGACCACGCGCGACCAGGGCCTGCGCTTTCACAACGGCCATTTCGTCATGCTCGGCCTGCCGGTCGACGGCCGGCCGCTGCTGCGCGCCTATAGCATTGCCAGCGCCAACTACGAGGAACACCTCGAATTCTTCAGCATCAAGGTGGCCGACGGGCCGCTCACGTCGCGTCTGCAGCACCTCAAGGCGGGCGACGAGATCCTGGTCAGCCGCAAGCCCACCGGCACGCTGACGCTGCACGATCTGCTGCCCGGCAAGCACCTCTACATGTTCGCCACCGGCACCGGGCTGGCGCCGTTTCTGAGCATCATCAAGGATCCGGAAACCTACGAGCGCTTCGACAAGGTCGTGCTGGTTCATGGCGTGCGCCACACCAGCGAGCTGGCCTATGCCGATTACATCGGCGGCGAGTTGCCGCGCAACGAGTTCTTCGGCGACGAGGTGCGCGACAAGCTGATCTATTACCCGACCGTCACCCGCGAGCCCTACCGCAACCGCGGCCGGCTCACCGACCTGATCGTCGGCGGCGCGCTGTTCGAGGACATCGGTTTGCCGCCGCTCGACCCGGCACGCGACCGCGCGATGATCTGCGGCAGCCCGGGCATGCTCAAGGACACCTGCGCGCTGCTGAACGAGCGCGGCTTCACCATCTCGCCGCGCATCGGCGAGCCCGGCGATTACGTGATCGAGCGCGCCTTCGTCGAAAAGTAGGCGCCGACGATGCGCCGACGATGCGCCGACGATGCGCCGACGATGCGCCGACGATGCGCCGACGCGGCGCGCGCCCCCTGCCGGCGCTACAGCGTCAGCGCGAACTCGCCGACCAGCGCGCCCGGCGTGCGCACCGAACGCGTGGAACGCGTTTCGTAGGTGTCGCCGTCGGGCACCAGTTCCTGTTCGCGGGTCAGCGCCAGCAGGTTGGTGCCGAGGATGCGGTAGATCGAATCGTCGAAGCGCATCACCTGCAGCGGCGCCTGGATGCGGCCGTTGTCTACCCAGAAGCTGGCGAAGCGCGTCATGCCGGTGAGGCGGCAGGCCTGGCGGTCGGAGTAGTTCAGGTACCACAGGTTGCCGATGTAGAGCCCGCGGTCGAGCGCGGCGAGCACGTCGCCCGGCGGCAGATCGCCGGCAGCCAGGTCGAGCGAATCGGGCATCTCCTCGGCATTGGCCGCGTTCGACTCGATGCCGTACTCGCGTGCGGTGCGCGGCGAAGTCAGCGTGCCGACCGCGCTGCCGCGCTCGATCAGCGCCACCCGCCCGGGTTTGACGAAGCCGTCGGCCTGGAATGACGGCGCCATGCCGACGGCGACGTTCTCGCAGCAGGTGATGGCCGGATTGAGGCTTGCCTCGCCGTCGTGCAGGCGCATCAGCGTGCTCTGGCGAGTGCGCTGTGACTTGGTGCCGAAGCCGCCCCAGGCCAGCGCCCCAAGGAATTCGTTCATCGCGGTGGGCGTGAAGTAGGCGCGATAGCTTCCCGGCTGCAGCGATTTCGACGGCTCGGCCAGACGAACCAGTTGTTCGGCTGCCAGATCGACTTTCGCATCGAAGCGCGCATCCTCCCAGCGGGTGCCGGCGTAGCTCGACTTCACCGCCCGGTCGGCGCGGTGATAGAAGCTCCAGTCGAGTTCGAAGTTCGCCACCTCGTGCCAGTTGCGCTGCCCGAGGGAATTGGCGAAGCCGCGCATGATCGGCCCGGCGGCGTATAGCCCGACCAGGTCGCGCGCCGCGCCGGCAGCGAGCACGCGGTCGATCACCATGCTCGGGTCGGGCAGCGTCGCGGGCAGGCGATGCTCGGTCGACTGCACGTCGGTGGCATAGAGCAGATAGGGGTCGGGCGGCACCTGCGGCAGGTCGCGGCGCAGGCGTTCCAGCACCGCGGCGAGCGTGGCCTTGTCCTGCGCCGGATCGCCGCCCAGGCTGGTGCGCAGCTCGATGCGCCGGCCGCCGGCGATCAGGCCGAGCGTGAAGGCGATCTGGCGGATGTTCATCGCCTGACGCACCGCCGACTTGTTGAAGCGGATGAAGTCCGACTGCTCGGCCGCCAGCCAGGCGGTCGTCACCTCGCCGGCGCGGGTGAGCGACTGCAGATGATCGGCCAGTTCGTTGAAGTACGTCTGCATCAGGCTTCTCCGCCGAACACGTCGATGCCGGCGAACTTGCAGGCCGGCGCGGCGTGGCCGACACGGATTACCTGCGACGGTTCGCCCTTGCCGCAAAACGGCGTGCCCATCACTTCGAAGGTCGATGTGTCGCCGACCATCGCCAGCGACCGCCAGAAGGTGGCCGAGATGCCGCGGTAGTTCGGATTCTTCACCACTTCGGCCAGCTTGCCGTTGCGGATCATGCGACCCCATTCGCAGCCGAACTGGAACTTGTTGCGCGAATCGTCGATCGACCACGAGGCGTTGGTGCGCATCATCACGCCCAGATCGATCGAGGCAATCATGTCCTGCAGGGCGCTGTTGCCCGGCTCGACATTGAGATTGGCCATGCGGTCGATCGGTGGCCGGTTCCATGAACTGGCGCGCGAGTTCGCCACGCCGGCCATGCCGGCGCGCGCCTGCGAGATCGCGCCGCCGAGCGGGCGCAGCAGCAGCCCGCCGCGGATGATGTACTCGCGCGCGGCCGCCGAGCCGTCGTCGTCGAAGGCGTAGCTGGCGAACTGCTCGGCGCGGGTCGGATCGAAGGTCACGTCGAGCAGCGGCGAGCCGTACTGGTAGCTGCCGAACATCTCCGGCGTGACGAAGCTGGTGCCGGCGAAATTGCGCTCGTCGCCGAGTATCCGGTCGAGTTCCAGCGGGTGGCCGATCGATTCGTGAATCTGCAGCATCATCTGGTCGGGCATCAGCAGCACGTCCATGCGGCCGCTCGGGCAATTCGGCGCGGCGAGCAGTTGCAGCGCCTCGTCGGCGACGCGCGCGGCGTCGTCGCGGAAGTTTGCGTGCTCCAGCACTTCCAGCCCGCCTTGCCGGCAGAAGCCGTTGTAGCGGCCCGCGCTGCTGCGCGACTGGGTTTCGCCGCCGGCATGCGCGGTCGCCGAAATCGTCGGCACCAGGTAGTCGAAATGCTGCTCGGCACGCGCGCCGTCGGCGCTCAGGTAATGCTGGCGCGTCTGCGTGCGCCACAGGCCGGCATCCCAATCGACGATGCGATCGTCGATCCGGGTGGCGTGCGAAACCTCCATCAGCAACGCATAGCGCTCGGCCAGCGACAGCCGTTCGATGTCGTCGCGTACCGTCGACGCGTAGCGGCCCTGCGGGCGTGGCATGGCGATGGCGCTGTAGTCGGCCACCGAGCGGCCGCTGGTGAGTTGCGCGTAACGGCGCGCGCGATCCAGCGCATCGCGCAGCCCGCCGGCCGACAAGTCGCTGGTGGCGGCATAGCCGAGCCCGCCGCGCTCGATCACGGTGACCATCGCGCCGCGGTCGACCGAGAGCTTAGGCGGCTCGGGCACGTTCTGCCGCACGCTGAGCAGTTCCGAGCTTTCCTCGACGAAGCGCAGCGTGCACAAATCCACCGCCGGCGCGGCAGCCAGGAAATCGCGTTCGATCTGTTCAATCAGCATAACGGGCGAAGGGTTGGGATGACAGCGCACGATACAGCAGCAGCGCGTAACGCTCAACGCCGCCGCGACCACATTGGAAACGCCCACCCGGCCAGCAGCCGCACGGGCTGGACCGCTCCGGCCTGCTATGCCCGAAAGGCGCATGGATAGGGGCTCGATCGCGTTCTGCGCCACCATCGATACGGCCATCCCAAGCGTTCGCCCCGCGGTGACGCAGAGCGCCGTGACGTAGACCTTGTATACGCTGGTGTTGCCCGGTAACATGATCCACTCAACCCGGTGTTCGTCCTCCGCCTGACAGGAGTCGCAGACATGACCACAATTGAGATCAACCTGCCGGACCAGCTTGTGCAAGAGGCGCAAAGCGCGGGGCTGCTCACGCGAGAGGCTATCGAGGCGATGCTGCGCGAGCAATTGAAGAAGCAGTCCGGCGAAAAACTGCGCGCATTTTGGGCAGATCTGCCTGCAGATGAATTGACGCCGGAAATCGATCAGGAGATCGTCGACGAAGTGCGCGCGGTGCGCGCCGCCCGGCGCCGGTGCGCCGGTAGTTGAAGCGGCTGCTGCTTGACACCAATGTCGTCGTTGCCGGCCTGCTCTGGAACGGCCCGCCACGCCGGTTGCTCGACCGGGCAATCGAGGATTCGTCGGTCGAACTCTACAGCAGCCCCGTTCTGATCGACGAACTGACCCACACCTTGGGTTACCCGAAGTTCGCGCAACGCATTGTGCGAAATCGGACGAGCATTTTCGCTCTGGTGACGCAATACCAGATGCTGGTGACCCTGGTCTCGCCGACTGATACGCCGCGTACCGTACCCGCCGATGTCGATGACGATCACGTAGTTGCCGCAGCGTTGGCAGCGAATACCAGCCTGATCGTCACCGGCGATGGCGACCTGCTCTGCCTGCGCAGCCATTCAGGGATCCCCATTGTTACGCCGGCCGAGGCGCTGAGGATCGTCGAGTCCGGTTGAGGCATCATCCCGGCGGTGTGGCTTGTCGACGCGATTGCGCTTTCCGCTCTTAGTTTGCGATCTTGATGTCCAGCGGTTTTCGTCTTCAGGAGGCAACGAGCGTCAGCAGGAGCGCTGCCACATGGTGCAGGCCGGCAGGCCACCACCGTTGCAAGCTCCGCGGAATGGCATGGCGGAAAGCGCCATCCTGTGTGGGCTGCAGGTGGGTCGGCGGAACGAAGTAAGGCTGAAACTGCTGCCGTCGAATCGAGACTCGGCGGATGCCATGAACGTGGAACAAGCAACTTGACCGGGATCCCAGTTTTCGTTTGCTGTAAGACTATCTTTGCGCCTTGTTGTCCCGCCTCACGGCAAGAAATCCGCGGATGTAGACGGCAACAGATATATTTTTCTATTGGAGAGTGGACTAAGGAGTGTTTCAGCATGCTACAGTGGTCACATGTAGTAAACAGAAATTTAGGATAAGCTATGCGAGACAAACGAATTCGCTTCGTTGAACTCGCGCAGGCGCGCGTGACGAAGGCGACGCAGATATTGAGGTTGATCGGCAACTTGTCGAATCCCAACAATTACCAGTACTCAGACGAGGACGCCCAGAAGATCATTGCGGCCCTCGACGCGGAAATGAAACTGCTTAAGGCCAAATTCCGCACTGCCGCAAGCCGGCAGGCCAAAGACGGGTTCAAGCTCGGCTAACCAGGGAACAAACATGGGATGGCTATTTCACGCCAGCGACCCGATGGGCGGCGCAGCAGGCGAAGCGTTTGCCAACACGCTCAAGTCGCCAGGCATGCATCACGAGCACGTGCTGGCGCGCGAGGCGATCCAGAATTCGGTAGACGCCGGCCGCGTAGGCGCGAAGGTCGAAGTACGCTTTCGGGCAGTTAGCCACGGCGATCCATACTTGGCATTTGACCGCGTTCTCCGAGGTGCCGAAGAAGCGCTTGATGCGCAGGTGTTCGTCCATTCTTCGGAGCCGCGACGCTGGAAAGTAGTCTGGAGTCGGCCGAGATTCGCTTGTTCGAGGATGCGCCTTTCAGCGGCGAGACATCATTCCTGATCGAACCGCAGGACGTAGAGAAGCTGCTCGTATCGGTCCGCCCGAACCTGAACGGCGCCGCACTCGGTTCTGACTCGGTCGAGAAAGGCGACCTCGTGCTGGCAATCACCGCCGCGCAGCGCTTTCTAAAGAAGACTTGTGTCGTAACTACCCTTCCGGTCACAGACAAGATTCCCGAAGTGGTGGAGATCGGCTCAGAAATTCTCGACCAGCTCGGCGGAGGCTCGAATATCGTGGTGGAGGCGGCGCTCTGTCTTGCTAAGCGCCTGCCAAAGAAGCCGGGCAGTCCGTTCCTGTTGGGCCACTGGCTATCCAAGAAGAGCTTTTTACTCAAAGCGCCGAAGCCCGCCGAAGATTTCGATATTCAGCCGATGAGCG
>WBZS01002788.1_pt1 | contig 10069 bp, 7 predicted proteins | sample 5204201 | NCBI WGS metagenome assembly WBZS01 (sample SAMN12344357, study PRJNA552823) | activated sludge metagenome | biome: Activated sludge suspended growth; feature: Nitrification reactor; material: Wastewater; isolation source: activated sludge from nitrification reactor of wastewater treatment... | reverse complement strand
AGGGTCTCCCTGCCCTTCGTCTCCCTGCCCCGAGCGTCCACGAACTCGGTACGGGTCTGGCCGCGCATCGCGCCGTGGCCCGTGTCGACGGTCACCAGCGCCGGGCGCAGGGTCAGCAGGGTCGGGTCGATGACGTGGGCGAGGGCCACGGCGTCGTGGATGGGCACACTCAGCCGGCCGTAGCGCTCGCGGTAGAAACGCTGGTAGAAGGGCAGCGCCGCCGCCGCGAAGTCGCCGACCGGTGTGCCGAGCCGTCCGAAGCTCGCCACGTGGTTGTCGTCCAGTGTCGCCGTCAGTGTCACGTCCAGCCCGACCGCCGTCACCCGCCAGGCCGCGTCGAATACGCTGGCCGCCGCTTCCGGGTCGTGGTAGATGTTGGCCTCGGCGTGGGGCGTGATGTTGCCGGGTACGCTGTACGCCCCGCCCATCAGGACGACGTCGGTCACCCAGTCGGTCAGGCGCGGCTCGCGTTCCAGGGCGTGGGCGAGGTTGGTCAGGGCGGCGGTGGCGACGAGGGTCAGGCCCGGCTGCACGCTCGCCATCTCGATGATAAAGTCGGCGGCGTCAATGCCCAGCGGCGTTGTAGCCGATGGCGGCAGACTCGCCCCACCCAGCCCGTTGTCGCCGTGGACGACGGCACGCGGCGCGGCGTACTCGCCGGCCAGCGGCCCGGCCGCGCCGACAGCGACGGGGATGTTGGGCCGTCCGCCCAGGGCGAGTACATCGAGGGCGTTACGGGTGGTGGTAGCGATGGTGTGGTTGCCGAAGACCGTCGTCACGCCGATCAGGCATAGCTCAGGTGAGCGGAGGGCCAGCAGCAGGGCCAGGCTATCGTCGACGCCGGGGTCGACATCCATGAGAATAGGGCGGGGAGTGAGGGACGCCATGAACGGGAGTATAGCCAAAGCCGTGCCCGCTGTCCATTCGTGACAATGGGCGAACTCGCCACGTTATCTTCGTCGGGGGGCCGATCACCAGCGTGCCCACCGACCACCGATCACCCACCACGAGGGGGCGCAGGTCGCTCTGGCCACTATTGATGCACAGGCGCGAAGTACCGCCCAGGGGAACAAACCATGCCCACATCCGCCCCCGTACGCGGGTTCTTTACGTATCCGTGGGACCTGACGGACGCGCCGGTCGAGGCGACGCTCACGACCATGCGCGACAGCTATGCTTGCAACGCCGTCGCCCTGGCGGGCAGCTATCACAGTGCGACGCTGCTGACCCCGCGCGGCTTGCGCTCCTACGTGGTTGAGCGCCCCGACGCTGCGGCCATGTTTCACCCCGATCTGGCGGCCTACCCGCCGGAGGGGCCGTGGCCGGTCGTGGATACGGCCACCGCTGACGCTGACATTCTGCGCCGGGCGGCCGACGCCTGCGCGCGCCTGGGAATGCAGTTCAACGTGTGGCTCGTCGTGTTGCATTCCTCGGCGCTGGGACGCGCTCATCCCGACCTGACGTGCCATAATATCATGGAGGACGCCTACTCTTTCAGCCTGTGCCCTTCCCAGGCGCGTGTTCGCGCGTATGCCGTCGGCCTGGTCCGCGACGTGTGCCACCAGGTCCAGCCCCATACCGTGCTCCTGGAGAGCGCGACCTTCATGCCGGCCCTCCACGGCGGCCATCACGATATCAGCTTGCTTGCTATGAACCCCGTGCTACAATGGTTGCTGACGCTGTGTTTCTGCCCGGCCTGCGTGGCGCGGGCTGAGGCGGCCGGCGTGGATGTGGTGGGCGCGGCCGATGACACGCGGGCTATGCTGCGCGGGCTGATGAACGATGGTACGGCGGGCGTGGCGGGGGTGGGGGCGGAAGTCCTGGGCTCGACGCTGGTGGAGCGACCTCGCCTGGCCGCGTATAGCCAGGTCCGCATCGCGACGGTCATGAGCCTGCTGGCCGAGATGCGAGTCGCGGCGGCCGAGGGCGGTGCGCGACTAGAGGTTATCCCCAACACCGGTGTTCGGCCCATCGCTCGCTCGTGGGCGCTCGGCGTCCACCTCGCCGACCTGCGTGCGGTGGCCGATGGTGCGATGGTGCTCGGTTACTATGCAGAGCCACGGGAGGTCATCACCGAGCTGAACCAGTATCAGCTGCTGGCGGGCGATCTGCCTTTCAGCCTGGCTCTCAACGTAGGGCACGCCCTGAGCCCGACGCGGGCGGGGTTAGTGGCGCGGGCGGTAGTGGGAACCCAGGCGGGGGCGCGGGGAGTGTTCTACTACAACTGGGGGCTATTGTCGGAGGAGCGGTTGAGTTGGGTGCGGGCGGCCAACGAGGCTGTTGTCGCTGCCAGCCAGCCATAGGAGAGGTACATGACCGAAACAACGCACGTCTGGCGAGTGGCGTACTCGACCCTCGCCTGTCCTACCTGGAGCCTGGACCGGGCGGTGGCGGCGGTGACCGAGTACGGCTATGAGGGGCTGGAACTGCGCTTCCTTGATGGCGCGACTATTCCGCCGACGCTGTCGCCAACGGCGCGGCAGCGAGTCCGCCAGACCTTCGAGGATGCGGGTGTGCCCCTGGTGGGCCTGGGTAGTGATGTCAAGGTGGCCGACCCTGACCCCGCCGTCCCGCTGGACATGGGGCGTCAGATGCTCGATGTGGCCGCCGATATCGGCGCGCCCCTGCTGCGCGTCTACGGCGGGCGCTTCGAAGGGCAATCTCGCCAGGATGCCGAGGCTCAGGCGGCTGATACGCTGGGGCGGTTGGCCCCGGAGGCGGAGCGCGTCGGGGTGCGCCTCGGCCTGGAGACCCATGACGCCTTTGCCAGCGCTGAGGCCACTGCTCGTGTGCTGTCCTGGGTCAACCACCCATCCGTGGGGGCGATATGGGATTGGTTCAATTGTTGGTTGGCGGGGGAGCCGCCAGAGGTGGGTGAGCGTCTGATGCCCTGGCTCTTGCACGTCCACATGAAGGACGGTCGCCCGACAGACAGCGGCTGGACGCCGATGCCCCTGGGTACAGGCGACGCACCGGTGCGTGACTTCGTCGCCTCGCTGCGCAAGGTTGGCTACGCAGGTTGGATCAGCGCTGAGTGGGAGAAGGCCTGGCACACCGAGATTGATGACGCAGAGGTGGCTTTGCCGCGCGAACGCGCAGCGCTGGTCGAACTTGGGGTATGAATGAATCGTCGAACGGCCAGGAAAGCAAGGCTACTGAGCAGCCGGGAATAACGGCCGACCTCATCGATGCGGCGGCGGGGTGGGTGCAGAGCCAGATGGTGGGCGAGGCGACGGGGCACGACTGGTGGCATGTCGAGCGGGTGTGGCGCATGGCGCGACAGCTGGCCGAGGCCGAGGGCGCGGAGGTGCGCCTCGTAGAGTTGGCTGCGCTGTTGCACGACATCGAGGACTTCAAGTTTAGCGGGGATGAGAGCGCCAGTGGCCGCGCGGCGGCGGGCTGGCTGCGAGACCAGGGTGTGGACGAGGCGACGGTGGGCCACGTTGTTGGCATCATCGACGGACTGTCGTTCAAGTCGAAGGATCAGCCGCGCCTGCCAACCCTCGAAGGCCGTGTTGTCCAGGACGCTGATCGCCTCGACGCCCTGGGGGCCATCGGTATCGCCCGCACCTTTGCCTATGGCGGCTGGAACGGTACGCCACTGCACGACCCGACCGTGCCGCCGCGTCTCAGTATGAGTGGCGAGGAGTATCGCGCCCATCGGGGCACGACCGTCAATCATTTTTACGAGAAGTTGCTGCTGCTGCGCGATCTGATGAACACGCCGACCGCGCGCCGCCTCGCCGACGAGCGACACCGCTACATGGAGGCATTTCTCGCCCGCTTCGAGGCGGAATGGGAGGGGGAGGCGTAGGGCGGGGAGCGTGGAGTGAGACGTTGGTAGTGGGGCGTGGCTTGCCACGGCCTCAAGGGCACAAAGGCGCGAAGCGGAGACCTGAATGCTCCCTTCGCGCCTTCGTGTTACATACCGATAGGGGCTGCCGACGGTCGTGAGCCGCACGGCGGCCTGTGCTTAGGTGGTTGGCTCCTTGTCGCCACCCACCAACGCCTTGACGGCCAGGGCGGCGAGGGCTACGCCCGCCACACCGACCGCAGCGCCAACGGCGGCCGGATTGAGGCCACGCTTTTCTAGCTCCTCGACCACCGGCTGGATACGCTGTTGAGGGGTCACGCCGAAGGCCAGCCGCATCACGGCCGCGCCGGCCGCGTAGTGGCCTGGCTCGCGCAGGATGGTCGCCACGTCCCAATCCAATGGCGAGTCGCCCACGGCGTAGGCGTAGGGGCGAGTGAACTGCATCAGTCCTTCCTTGCCGTGGATGCGACCGTAGCCCGATTGCTTAATGCCGCCGAAGGGCAGCATTGGCACGCCGAACTGGGCGATGGTGTCGTTGATGACCAGGGAGGCTGCGTGAACCTGACGCGCCACACGACGAGCGCGCTCCAGGTCGGCGCTCCAGATGGAGGCGCCGAGGCCAAACTCGTTGTCGTTAGCCAGGCGGATGGCTTCCTCCTCGTCGCGTACCTTGACAATGGGCAGCATGGGGCCGAAGGTTTCATCCCGCATAAGCAGCATGCTGTGGTCTACGTCCACCAGGACGGTCGGGTCGACGTACATGCCCTCGATGTGGCCGCCAATGAGGATGCGCGCCCCTTTAGCCACGGCGTCGTCCAGGTGACGGCGAATGATGGCGACCTGACGGGGGTCGGTGATCGGCCCCATGTAGTAGGGGCTTTCCTTCTCTGTTGTAAAGCCGACCTTGATGCGCTTCGTCTCCTCGACGGCCAGGCGTACGAACTCGTCGTACACCGCCCCGACGACGTAGCAGCGCTCGACGGCCATGCACGTCTGGCCGCTGTTGAAGTAGGCGCCCCATGTGCCCCAGTGGGCTGCGGCGGCCAGGTTCGCGTCTTCCAGCACAATCATGGCATCTTTGCCGCCCAGCTCGCACGAGACGGGGATGAGATGCTCGGCGGCGGCAGCTGTGACCTTCTTGCCCGTGGGTGTCGAGCCGGTCAGGAAGATGTAGTCGGGGGCGGCCTGGATGAGAGCCGCTCCCACCGCGCCGTCGCCGTGGATGACGCGCAGGTAGGGCGTCAGTTCCGGTACCCGCTCGAACAGGCGCTCCATCATCACCCCGCTGGCGGCTGTCACCTCGGATGGCTTGAGAATGACTGTGTTGCCCGCCAGGAGGGCGGCGATCACGGGCGGTAGCGAAAGGGCGAAGGGGTAGTTCCAGGGGGCAATGACGAGGACGACCCCGTAGGGGCGATACTCAACGTGGCATTGCTTGAACAGGTATAGGCCCGAGCTGACGGCGCGAGGCTTGAGCCATTTTTCGGCGCTGGCGCAATAGCTATTCAGCATATCGACCGTCATGAAGACCTCGATCAGGGCGTCCTGGCGGCTCTTGCCGCAATCCTGATTGAGGACCTCGGTAATCTCGTCCAGGGAGTCGAGCATGACCCCTTGCAGCTTGCGCAGGGCGCGCACCCGCTCGCGCACGGGCTTGGCGCTCCACAGGTCGAAGGCGGTTCGCATCCGCTGCACGGCCAGGGTCGCGTCGTCGGTGGTCGCCATGTCCACCGCACCAAAAGCTTTACTGGTGGCAGGATTCATGAATGTCAGCACGGTTCCTCCTCAACTGGCAGGCGATGGGGGACAGCCGATAGCTGATGACTGATCACTCGCCGCCCCTCGCCGTCTGCCATCGGCCACTTCGACTAATCGGCCGCCAGTTGCACGGCGGGCCACAACTCGGATAGGGCGAAGTCCAGGCCGAGCTGGGAGAGCTTGGCGGGCGTGGGCCGTCCCGATGTCCAGTCCCAGCCGCGGATGTCATAATATTCGCGCAGCATGGCGTGGAAGTCGGGCACGACACCCTCGGTGCCGCCAACGTACATTGGCTCCATAAGCAGCTTTGGCAACTTATCGTGATGCCGGGACAGACCACGGCGGTTGTTGAAGATGCGCTTCAGGTTCCAGGCGCGCTCGCCCAGGAACAGCCCTTCGGGCAGGCTGACCTCGCGGCCGATGGCGGCCGACAGCATGCCGACAACGCCGTGGGGGTCTGGGTTGGAGAACATGCACATGATGAGACTGTTGTACAGGCTGCGCCAGTCCTGGATGCGGGCCGAGGCGAAGGCCTTGCCCTCCGACGATGAGCGGTCGAGCATGTCCAGCCCTAGCTCGCCCAACGCGCGGCCCAACTCTACCCAGTACATGTCGCCCTGGTTGTGGCACGCCCCGCGCGGTGAGGTGGCGTAGACCAGGCTCATGCCGGTCATGGCGCGGGGATCATGCATCGCCACTTCGAGGCCATTGACCTGGACGGCCAGGTCCTCTGCGCCGAAGCGCCGCCCCAGCGCGCGTGAGCCTTCGCCCAGTACGACGCCGAAACCCTGCTGGCGGGCGATCATGCCGACGAGTTGGATGGCCGTGCCTACGTCGCCCCAGCGTAGAATGAGGCCGCCGGTGTCCTCGACGGTGATGATGCCCTGGTTGAACAGATAGTAGGCGAAAGCGATGGTCGAGCCGACGGAGATGGTGTCCAGGCCATAGGAGTTGCACAGGTGATTGGCGTAGGCCACCGCTTCGAGGTCGTCGCTGAGGATGAGGGAGCCGAAGGCGGCGACGGTCTCGTATTCGGGGCCGTCGATGCGCGACTCTTTGTACACGCCGCGCGTCTCGACAATGCGCCAGCAGGAGATGGGGCAGGTGTGGCACGCGCCGATGCCCGTCTGGATGGTTTCCTTCATGACGGAGCCACTTAACTTCTCGGCGCCATCGAAGAAGCCCTCGGTCCAGTACTTGTTGGGCATGTCGCCGATCATCATCAGGTAGTCGACGCCGCCCGCTGTGCCAGTCTCGCGGAACATGCGGACGCTGAAGTCCTCCTTCAGTTCCTTATACGCGCTCTTGACCACCTCGCGGAAGCGCGCCTCGTCGGGCAGGGGAATCTTGCCTGTGCCGTGGGCCAGGATGGCCTTGAGGCGCTTCGATCCCATGACTGCACCCAGGCCGCCGCGCGCGGCGATGCGCGCCTCGTCGTTGACGATGCCGGCGAGGGGCAGGCGATGCTCGCCGCCTGGGCCGATACACGCCACGCTAGCGCGTGGCTGGTTGAACTCGGCCTTTAGCTCCTCCTGGGTGGCGTAGATGTCCTTGCCCCATAGGTGGCGCGCGTCGTGCAGCTCGGCGACGCCGTCGCGGATGACCAGGCTGACGGGGTGGGCCGCCTGACCGGTGACGATGATGCCGTCGTAGCCCGCGTAGCGCAGTTGTGCGCCGAAGCGACCGCCCGTGTTGGACTCGCCCCAACGGCCCGTCGCGGGCGATAGGGCTACCACCACGTGGCGGCCGCAGGCTGGCGCGGCCGTGCCGACCAGGGGACCGGTCATGAAGATGAGTGGGGCTTCGGGGCTGAGGGGCTCCGTCGCCGCGTCCGTCATGTCCCACAGGTAGCGCGCCGCGAGGCCGCTACCGCCGATGTAGTCGCGGACGTAGGCCTCGTTGAGAGGCTCGTCGTTCATGACGCCACGGCTCAGATCCACTCGGAGCAGCTTACCCAGATAGCCATGCATAGTCGTCTGCCTTAACGAAGCCTGGAGAATGGGGACTAGAGATTGGGGAATGGAGACAGGTCTCCAATCGCCAATCCCTAATCTCTTCCCTAGTTGGTGGGCGCTTCGGCGCTGGCCTTGGCGCGTTCTTCTTCCAGGAGCACACGGCGCAGGAACTTGCCGACCTGGCTCTTGGGTAGCTCGGTGCGGAACTCGACGCTCGAAGGGACCTTGTAGGGGGCCAGTTGCTCGCGGCAGAAGGCGCGAATCTCGTCCTCGGTCGCCGTCTGGCCCGGCTTGAGTACCACGTAGGCCTTGACTGTCTCGCCGCGAGTGGGGTGTGGTACGCCGGCGACCACGGCCTCGGCGATCTTGGGGTGCTTGAAGAGCACCTCTTCCACATCGCGGGGGTAGATGTTGTAGCCCGATGCGATGATGAGGTCCTTCTTGCGGTCGACAATCTTGAAGTAGCCGTCCTCGTCCATCTCAGCAATGTCGCCCGTCTGGAGCCAGCCGTCGGGGGTGATGGTCTTGGCCGTCTCCTCCGGCTTCTCCCAGTACCCGGCCATCACCTGGGGGCCGCGAATCCACATCTCGCCCGGTGAATTGACGGGTAGGTCGGCCCCGGTCTCCAGGTCCACAATCTTGGCCTCTACGTCGGGGAAGGGAATGCCAATGCAACCGGCCTTACGGCGGCCGAAGACCGGGTTGCAGTGGGTGACGGGGGCCGCCTCGGTCAGGCCATAGCCTTCTACCAGCCGCCCCCCTGTTACCTCGCCGAACTTCTCTTGCACCTCGATGGGCAGCGGCGCTGAGCCAGAGATACAGGCCTTGATGGAGCGCAGGTTGAACTTGTCGCGGTCCTTGTGGTTGAGGATGGCGATGTACATGGCCGGGACGCCGGGGAAGATCGTTGCGCCTTCCTTGGCGATGATGTGCATCAGCATCGGGATGTTGCGGGGGTCGGGCACGATGAGCAGCTCAGCCCCCTTGTGAATACCGAAGATCATGCAGATCGTCATGCCGTAGACGTGGAAGAAGGGGATGGCGGCCAGCATCTTCTCCTTGCCGTCCTCGGCGCGCGGCATCCACGCCTTTGTCTGAAACACGTTGGCGATCATATTGCGATGCGTCAACATGGCCGCCTTGGGGACGCCGGTCGTGCCACCTGTGTACTGCAACAAGGCTACGTCGTCGGGGCCAACCTCCACCGCCGGTGGCTTCCTACCCTGGGCGATCAGCTCCTTCATGTGGTAGACGCCGTTGCCAAGGGATGGCTCGTGCCAGGCCTTGTCCTTGGACTGGGAGCGCTTCACGAGCAGGTTTAAGGGCGTTCCTGTCGCATCGTGGATATAGGTCACGATGGCCCGCTTGGTCGGGGTCTCGGCTTGAATCGACTGGAAGCGGGGGAAGGCCATGTTGTAGATGATGAGGGTCTCGGCGCCGGAGTCTACCAGTTGGTGCTTGAGTTCCGAGGCCGTGTAGGTGGGGTTGACATTCACGACGATGGCGCCCAGGCGCGCCGCCGCGAAGAAAGCAATCACGAATTGGGGGGAATTGGGCAACATGACGGCAACGCGGTCGCCCTTCTTCACTCCCAGGTTGGCGAGGGCGCCGGCGAAGTTGTCGATAGCCTCATCCATCTGGCGGTAAGTCATCTTGCCGCCGACCAATACCCGATCACCGGCCATGTACTTCAGGATGAACTTGAGGGCCGTCTGGTTTGCGTACTTGCGTGCTGCCTCGCGGGCCAGCGTCGATAGTGAAATAGCAGGTACATCTACACTCGCCGGCACACCCGATTCGTAGAATTTCAGCCAGGGCTTCTCCATGAACCTGTCTCCTTTGGCAGTCTGGTTGGCAGCGGCGTGTTGGCCGGCCTAGGGGACGATGAGGTGGTCTAGACCCTTGTCCTTCAATAGTTGTCGATACTTCCCGTACAGAGGCTCGATGGCCGGTAGGAGGGAGAGGACCTTGATCTGCGATCCTTGCAGCTTGATCTGGCCCTTTGCGAGGGCCGACATGAGGTTGACCTTCTTGTTCCAGAACAGGTTAGCCGTGTCGGCCGACATGGTCATCACAATGTCGGGCTTAAGGCCCGTTGGCCCTTGCATAACATCAATGATTGCCCCCGGCTGGGTCGGCTTGGTCTTGGCGTTGATCGTCGTTATAGCCTCCGGGTTGGTGTAGTGGAACTGTATGATGGCGCCGGATTTCGCGATCTTGGGTGCGACGGTCGGGTCACTTCTTGCATTGTCCATCAGCGCCCCAATGGTGGCATAGACCTCCGCCGAGTCGTTGAAATAGGGCATGGCATCCTCGTCTGGTGGATTGAATCAGGGACTCTATTCGATTATATGGTAAACGCCGCACTGCGTCAAGAGAAATGAGGCCATCTAGCGACGGATTTTGACGCACCGCATCAAAATCCGTCAGGAACGGGTAAGGATGCGCGGGGTCAGGCCTCTAAATGAGTGAAATGACGCATTGCGCCATCCAGCTACCGACTTGACAATGATGACGCGCTGCGTTATAATGAGGGTGGAAG
>WBZS01002787.1_pt1 | contig 10079 bp, 7 predicted proteins | sample 5204201 | NCBI WGS metagenome assembly WBZS01 (sample SAMN12344357, study PRJNA552823) | activated sludge metagenome | biome: Activated sludge suspended growth; feature: Nitrification reactor; material: Wastewater; isolation source: activated sludge from nitrification reactor of wastewater treatment... | reverse complement strand
GCACGTCGAGGTCTTTCGGGCTGAGTGTGTAGGAGCTCTCATCCTCGGGAGACCTCGACCTCTATCCGGCCACCGACGCGCCGGCCCGCCGCGCGACGTGCGCTACACCCTCATCTGGGAAGAGCCACTTTCGACCATGCACAGGTGTCCTCCTTGACACGTGTAGGGGTGAACGAAACGAACCGCGCGTTCCGGGCGTCACGCTAGGCCCGGCCCGCAGCCTGAGGAAGGCTCTACCAGGGCCTCGTTCGCCGAAGGCAGGGCCTTCCTCACAGCGGCCAGAAGGGCTACTCTGCCCCCCGGGCCGCGGGCGGGTCGCTCGGGACCGGATCAGGACGGTTCCGCCGACGAATCGTCCCCAGGGACGTCGTCTGCGGACCGGCTCCGCTCAGCCAGTCTGGCGAGCCGATCGGCGGCGAGGCCGTCCGGTGCCGGCGTGAAGGTGACGACCGAGAGATGCTCTCTCCGGGAACCTCCAGGACATCGCCGATCAGGTGGATGTCGCCCACCAGAGAGTTCCGAAACACCTTCCGATCGGTGCGATGGAGGACGACTCCGTGTCGAGCCCAGCGAGCGGCGAACGCATCGCTGTGGGCGATGAGGTCGCTGACCAGGTCGGCGAGCGATCCGTCCCCGGGGTTGGCCCCCACCTCGGCCCGAAGGGCGCCCGCCAAGCTGTCGGCGACCCGATCCCACTCGGCGAACAGGCCACGCGACTCCGGGTCCAGGAATACGAAGCGTGCGAGGTTCACGGGGAGGCGAGACGACGCAAGCGCGCCGTCGAAGAGCACGACACAGAGTTCGTTCGCGGCGAGGATGTCCCTCCTCCGGTTCCGCACATAGGCGGGCACCGTGAGCGCATGGAGGGTGGCCCGCACACTGGGCCGGAGCTGGCCGCCCGAGGCACCCCTGTGTCGCGACCGGGGGGAGCCCAGCGCCGACAGGCCGCGGGCCAGGGTGTGCAGGTGCTGCCGCTCGGCCTCGTCCAGTTGCAGGGCGGTGGCGAGCCCGTTCAGGACGGCATCCGAGGCACCGCCGATGTCTCCCCGCTCCATGCGCGTGTAGTAGTCGACGCTGACGCCGGCCAGGTTCGCGACCTCCTCGCGCCGCAGCCCGGGCACCCGCCGGTGCTTCACGTCGTCCGGCAAGCCGGCCTGACCAGGGCTGATGCGCGCACGTCGACCGACGAGGAAGTCACGCACTTCCTTCCTGAGGTCCATCCGATGAACTCTAGAGATGGCGCCGATCTCAGGGCCACCCGCGAGGTGGGACCGACGTGCGCCCCGAGTGTCACCGTCTGCCGTGGGGACGCCTCGAACGGGCGACCCGGACGCGAGAACGCCCTTCCCGAGACCATCGGAAAGGGCGTTCTGCCTTGTCAACTGGCGGAGGTGGCGAGATTTGAACTCGCGATCGGGTTAACCCCGAAACCCGCTTAGCAGGCGGGCGAGCGGCCGGTTCGGCATGTCCGGACATGGCCGTGACAAGGCGATTCAATGCGTGAGTGCCAGCCGCGGACTGCCACATGCGACGCATCCGTTCGATTTGCCCGACCCACGACGACGAGGGGCACCTGCCCGCTACGCGGGTCAAAGCCGCCACACAAACGCCGGGGCAGGCCATCGCGCAGGCCGGACGTGCCGACAACCTCGGCGCTGAGGCCGTCAACCGCCCAACCAACTCCACCGCCAAATCGCCCGCTATCGACAACACTTGAAACCGAACGCTCTTGAGGCCGACCTGAGTTCGAGCATCGTCGTCAGCCCGCAGCTCCGCAACCCGACAACCGCCGGCTACGCAGGCTCCTCATCGGGGCAGGACAGGACCACCGCCTCCACAGGAATAAGGAGAACCTCTTTGGGGCCATCGTGCACGCCATATGGGACAGCCCCGGCAATGCACGCCAACACGGCGCTATGGTCGTCTCATCTTGAAGGCCATGCGGGCCTTCGGGCGATGTTTGGGGGTTCCTGTGCAAGTCGAAGCTGTTGACGTACTCCTCCTATGCGCTGTACCGGTCGAGTGGGAGAGTCTCAGAGAATTGATCCCCGACGCGGTCTCGGACCCCCACTTGAGCGATCCGGCGATCCGTGGACACATCGAGTTTCGTGAGCGCAGCCTGAGAGTCGCCCTGGTCGAGGTTGGGATGGGTCTCACGGCCTCCGGGCTAGCGACACTCAAGGCAATCGAGAAATATCGGCCATCGCTCGTCGTATTCGCGGGCATCGCTGGCGGGATCAAGGACGTCCACATCGGCGACGTTGTCATTGCTGACAAGGTGTACCCATACGAGACTGGAAAGGTCGACAGCGGTCAATTCCAAGCCAGGTTCGACACCCGCACACTGCCAACTGAACTCATCAGCACCGCTCGACAACTCCGCGCCAAATTTGCCCCCAATGACTATCGACTCTTTGTTGGCGCGCTCGCGAGTGGTGAGAAGGTGCTGGCCGATATCGGGGCCGAAGAACTGAAGCGAATTCGCACACTAGGTGGAGACTCCCTAGCTGTGGAGATGGAGGGCGCCGCAGTCCTCAGCGCGATCGACCGCGCCGAGCTCAGCCCCGCCTACTTCCTCGTCCGTGGCATCTCCGACCTCATCGCTGACAAATCCGAAACTGATGCAGAAGGCGGACAGGAGCGTGCGATCCGACATGCACGTGAAACAACCATGCGCCTCATCGAAGAGTGGGATGCATCCGCCCGGATCAGCGTTCCGAGCACGCAGACAAAGTCAAACCTTACCGCCGCGGGACTTCCAATACCATCGCCGACTGAATGCTACGTTCTCGTCACGTCGCCAAACTCATCGTACGCCGAGGCCGTCCTTGGGAGCGGCTTTCCAATATCTCTAGTCGTAGACCTCGACCCACAGTCCGACACAGCCGGACTCCTTGCGCGAACCCGTTCCGCAGTTGAGACACTCAGGGCAGTCCATCTGGGATCTCCAAGTAATCCGCCGCCGTTCGGAGCAGGTTCCTGCGCATGGGTCAACATTCAGGGTTTTGACAACCCGGTCGCAAGCCTACCCAAATGGACTCGCATTGCTCGCCGGCCGTGGCGCACAATGCTTACTGCCTTCGCATCGGCGATCGGGGGGCGGCGCGTTACAATCCTTACGACTGATACCGGGGACAGCGAGTGGGACGGGTGGCGCCACGCATTGGTGGATGACCTGCTGACCGAACTTGGGGAGCGCGCACACCTCGGCACGCTCGGAAGGGGTCAGTCAGTTGATTCAGACTTCCGACTCGCATTGCGAGCCGATGAGTTGGCGGCAGCCCTGACCGCAATGCTTCCTGCGGAAGGAGCGTCCCCTCGAATGCTCCCAGGCTCCGAGGGTCCTGTTGAGATCTCGGCAACCGATGCGAACTGGATCGCAGAAGACGCAACAGTCTACTGGATGGCCGAGCCCGACAATAGCGGATTCAAGGCTGCAACGCTCGACTTCCTAAGAGGAGGTGAGATTACGCAAGCCGCGCTGGCGGCCGACGCGGACGTAACTCGGACCCAGGCGGCATCAATTCAGAGGCAACTGCTCGGCATGCTCGGAGGTCGACGCACACTGCGTCTCAATCTGTTTCACGCGCCAGGTGCGGGTGGTTCGACGATTGCCCGTCGCATTGGGTTCAATATTCGAACGCAGTACCCTGTCCTATTCCTCGGCAGATTTCGAGAAGGCGAAACGGTTCGTCGCATTGAGGCTCTGAGTCGCCAAACAAGGAGCGCGGTCCTCGTTATCGTTGAATCCCCAGCCGTGCGCGATGACCAGGTTGCCACCCTGATGGTCGAGCTCCACGCCGCGTCCTTGTCGACCGTCGTGCTGGCCGTGTCCCGCGCATACACCCCTCCGTCAGCCGCGTCCTCCGCGCCCTATGTCGGAGAGGTACTTGGCGACCAGGAGGCGCAGGAATTCGTGGATAGGTACAGCGCCGAGAACTATGCCGCTCGCTCCGACCTGCTGACCATTGCTAGCTATAAAGATCATCGACGCAATGCATTCTTCTTCGGCCTCGTGGCCTTTGAAAGAGAATTCCACGGGATCGAGGCATTCGTGCGAGGGCGACTTTCGGGCGTCGAAGGTGCCCAAAGACAGGTGATGCTCGTGTGCAGCATTGCGCATCTATTTGGTCAAACAGCCGTCCCTGAGTACGCACTCGCTCGACTCGTCGGCCTTCCGCCGTCCAGAGTGGGCGGTTTCGCGCGCACACTCGCGCCAGAGTTGAGGGGCCTACTCTGGCGTTCCCAGGAAGGTGAGTGGAGAACGACCCACCCACTTATTGCGGAGGAGATCCTTCGCCAGCTAGGAGGTGGCGATGACCTCTGGCCGCAGGCACTGTCGAACTGGGGACGCACCTTTGCTGACTTTTGTCTCGATGGAGAGACCGACGACACACTGCGCCGCCTCATGGAGAGCGTCTTTACTGAGCGGGACGACGCCGCGCAATCCGGAACCAACCGCGAAAGCTTCGCCAGACTTATCGAAAAGATCCCGTCGAGGGAGGGAGCATCGCAGCTACTCAAGTATCTCTCGGATCGCCAGCCAGATCACCCTCACATCTGGGCGCACACGGCACGATACTACGCATTTCGCATGAACGACTTCGCGACGGCCGAAGTCTTCGCTAAGCGGGCAAGCGATTTGTCTCCCGATAGCGCGACACTGCATCATATTCTTGGAATGGTCTACCGGTCTGCCGTATACGATGGCCTCGGTCGCAATGTATCACTGAGTGAATTGGCGCCGTGGGTCGATAGCGCCTCCAGGGAGTTCGCGAGGTCTCGCGAACTAGCGGCAAGCACGCAGGACCATGGCTTTATTAGCGAGATTCAAATGCACGTAAAGATCGTCCAGCACGCGATCCGGGATAGGTCTTTGGCGGTCTATCTTAGAGGAACTCCCCACCGTCTCGTGGTTTCGAGCGTGGAGAAGGCCGAGGACCTCATCTCGACGCTGCGCTACCGGGGAGACCCAAAGAAGCCAAGCAGTTTCGAGCAGACTGAGCGTGCAAAGCTAACGCGCATCTACGGCGATTACTCAGCATCCCTTCAGCTTCTGGACTCTCTCCTTCACAAAGGGACCGTTCCGTTATCCATCGTTCGTCGTCAATTGGTCTGGACCTACTTGGCGCGGGTAGATCGAAATTGGCGCGCATTGTCGCCCAAGGATGTCAACCGGGTTGTTTCACTTCTCGACGAGAACCTTTCAATGGACGGATACTCCTCCTCCGACGCACTCGCTTGGTGGCGCGCGGTTCGCCTAAAGAACCCCCCGGCGTCTCATGAACGAGTGAAGGAGATACTTGCATACTGGCGCGCATCGAACCCTTGCTTGGACGCTGAGTACTGTTCCTTCGTCGCATACGCACTCGACGTTCTGGCCGGCCTCCCCGCCTCGATGGCAGATGCTGAAAGGCATGCGCGCAAGAGCGCAGAGATGGCTCGAAGTGAAGGAACTCGTACCCGCTCAGTTGACTGGTTTGGCGAAGGGAGCGGGATGGCCTCTTTGGTGCACCATTCAGAACTTGGGAGGTGGGATCCAGCGTTAGACTTCTGGGCTGACACGACGAGATTGAAGATGGTCGAGGCTCGCATCCTTCAGATTCGCGGGCCACAAGCCGGTGCTGCAGATATTTCAGGCATGAAGGCCTTCTTTGTCCCTCAGCGCGCCGGTGCGATCCGAGGTCGACACGAGAACGAGCGCATACGAGGCTATCTGGCCTTCACGCATGATGGACTCCGAATCTGGGAGCCGGGCTTGATCGACTAGTGGCCTACCGCGCCTACAGGTGCGGTGGCGTTGTGACCGCTTTCTGCCTCGGTCATGATTGGGAGGGTCTCCATCACGGCCAGGATGGCAGTAAAGGCTCTGAACCGCCCCGGCATGTCCGGAGACTCCGAACTTTGGGAGGGTTGGAGTCATGTCAGGGAACACACAAGAGGTATCCGGCTGAGCTGAAGCAGCGGGCGGTCCGGATGTATGCCGAGATCAGGCCGGACCTGGCCACTGACTGGGCGGCGATGGCGCGGGTCGGTTCAGCGCCTCCAAGGCGTCAGCCCAATTCCTTCACACTCCGTGGAGTGATTGGGCTTCCGCTCGAGGTTGAGTCCTTGCCCCGCGATCACCCCCGGGTTCAAGTCCCACCCCTCACCGTCTTGGCGATCGGGATCGCGCCCGCTCTTCGAGCGGGTTGCGCCGCACCCGAGGCGTGCCGCCGTTCGCAGCCGTCCACGCGAGTCCACCGCGGTGTGCGTGACCACCGCGTTCGATTGGTCGGGCGGGCGACCAGATGGGATTCAAGACTGAGACCAAGCCGTCTCCGGACGACGGAAACGCTCCTCCCGAGGACTCTCAGGAGGAGCGTTTCCCCTTGTCAACTGGCGGAGGTGGCGAGATTTGAACTCGCGATCGGGTTAACCCCGAAACCCGCTTAGCAGGCGGGCGCCATAGACCGGACTAGGCGACACCTCCTCGACCGAGGCACGAGCCTACTCCAGCGGCGCGGGCTGCGCCAAAGCGGCGTCCGGGTCGGCCATGATGAACCCTCAACCAACGAATCGTTAACAGCGAAAGTCAACTACTACAATCGGCGTGTCTTGAGACCGGAGTAGAGGAACGAATGACCGAACCACAACACGCGCTGCCCGAATCACCGGACGGCGCGGCAGAGTCGGAGGCCGATCAACCCCGCCGTGCCCTCACCCCCGGGCAGTTCCGCTGGGCCATGGTCTGGACGATCCTGGGTGCAGTGATTCCCGGTCTGGGCCTGTGGCATGCCGGACGCCGCGTGGCCGGCTCGATCGCGATGGGCCTGTTCGCGGCAATGCTGTTGTCGCTCGGCTATCTGGCGACCGCCGGTCGGGAGCAGGCGCTCGCGCTGGCGACCAACGTCGACGTGCTCAACGGCGTGGCGATCGGGATGGTGGCGCTGGCCGTGGTCTGGGTGGTCGTGATCGGGGTGAGCCACCTCGCGCTGCGGCCGGCGAATCCGTCCGGTGCGCAGCGGGCCGCCGGCGGCGTCCTGGTCGGCGTCCTGTCGATGGCGGTGGCCGCACCCTTGGCCGTGGGCGCCGAGATTTCGCATTCCAGCGCCGAGTTCCTCGGCACCGTCTTCTCCAACGACGACCCGGACGCCGGCACGGAGACCCCCGGCGCCTCGACGCCGGCCGATCCCTGGGCCAACAAGGACCGGATCAACGTGCTCGTCATCGGCGGCGACTCGGGAACCAACCGCGACGTCCGGCTCGGCCTGCGGGCGGACGCCGTGATGGTCGCCTCGATCGACACCCACACCGGCGCCAGCACGCTGTTCTCGCTGCCCCGGCAGACCGCGCGGATCCCGTTCCCGAAGAGCTCACCGCTGTACAAGTACTACCCCCGCGGCTTCTACGACGGTGTGAACGGCGCCAACCCCGAGTACTACCTCAACGCGATGTACAACAACATCCCGCAGCGCCTCCCCCACAACCTGCTCGGCAGCAAAGTGAAGGACGTCGGCGCCGAGGTGATGAAGATCGGGGTCGGCGAGGCGCTCGGGCTGGGCAAGCTCGACTACTACGTGATCATCAACATGGACGGCTTCAAGTCGTTCATCAACGCCCTCGGCGGCATCACCCTGAACGTCAACTACCGCATTCCGATCGGCGGCAAGACCACCGAGAACGTGCCGCCCAAGGGCTGGATCGAGCCGGGCGCCAATAAGCACCTCGACGGCCGCCTGGCCCTGTGGTATGCCCGCGGCCGGTACCACGTGAAGGGCTCCGACTACAGCCGGATGGAACGCCAGCGCTGCGTGATCAACGCCGTGGTGCAGCAGGCCAAGCCGGATGTCGTGCTGACCAACTTCGAAAAGATCGCCTCGGCCGGCGCCAAGACCATCCAGACCGACATTCCGCGCAAGGTGCTGCCGCAGCTCATCGATCTGGCGCTGAAGGTGAAGAACACCAACCTGCACAGCGTCGTGTTCCAGCCCGGCGTGGCCGGCTGGGTGAGCGCCAATCCGCCGTGGCCCGCGGTCCAGCGCCGGGTGCAGCAGGCATTGAAGGAGACCGCGAAGGCGGAGGGCAACAAGGCGTCCAGCCCGAGCGAGCAGCCCAGTTCGGCCAAGCCGTCGTCCTCGTCCTCGTCCTCGTCCAAGTCGGAGAACCTGAGCGACTCCTGCGGATACCACCCGGCCAAGTAGCCGGGTCGGCGATTACCGGCTGACGGCGTCCGTCACAGGTGGCCGCTGTAGCCGCGGCTGGCGTCCAGTCGGCGGGTCAGGTCGCCGACCAGATGCACCAATTCGGCGGTGACGCCGCGATGGCTGACCAGCCGGACGCGACGGTCCGGGCCGTGATGGATGGTCAGCGACGTCGGCGCCTGCGTCACCTTGGTGACGTCGGCCCATACCCCCTCCTCGTGCGAGTCGGGGCCGGTGATCTGATAGCCCTCGTCGGTGAACTCGACCACCACCCGCATCCGCCGCCAGCTCACCGCGGCGACCACCAGCAGCGCGACCGCGCCGACCAGCAGCACCCAGCCGGCCACGGCCATCGCGACCGGCAGTCGGAGCGCCGCCGGTAGGACGATCAGGACGGCGCCGACGACCGCCAGGGCAGCCGCAACCGCCACCGCGCGCAGCGGCAACGGCGGAGTGAGCACATGGGTACGCGAGGACACGCGGCGAGGGTGGGATTCGAACCCACGGAGCGTTTCCACTCGGCCGCTTTCAAGGCGGCTGCACTAGTCCACTATGCGACCTCGCCCGGGGCCACATCGTAGTGGGTCCGCCGGGGTCCGCACCTCCGCGCTCGCCTAACTACTTAGCGCTCGCCCAGGTGGGCGAGCGCTAAGTAGTTAGGCGAGCGGTGGGTGAGGGAATCGGGGCGCGGACGCCTCGGGAGTGCCAGGCTGGGGACATGCGAGCTGTCGTATTCGACTCCTTCGGGGATCCGGAGGTTCTGCACATCGCCGAGGTGCCCACGCCCGAGGCCCGCGCGGGCGAGGTGGTGATCCGGGTGGCGGCGTCCGGGGTGAACCGGGCCGACCTGTTGCAGCGGGCCGGCCACTATCCCCCGCCGCGCGGGGCCAGCGAGATCCTCGGGCTCGAGGTGTCGGGCGTGATCAGCGCGGTCGGGGCCGGCGTCCAGGGGTGGCAGATCGGCGATCCGTGCGTGGCCCTGCTGACCGGCGGCGGCTACGCCCAATATGTCGCCGTGCCGGTTGGGCAGGTCATCCGGCCGCCGCACGGGATCGACCTGATCACGGCGTCCGGGCTGATCGAGGTGGCGGCGACGGTGGTGTCGAACCTCACCCTGATCGGGTTGCGTGCCGGGCAGACCTTCCTGGTGCACGGCGGCACCGGCGGCATCGGCACCTTCGCGATCCAGTACGCGGCGGGGCTCGGCGCACGGGTGTTCGCCACGGCGGGCAGCCCGCACAAGCTCGCCCTGTGCCGCGAACTCGGCGCCACGGACGCCTTCGACTACCACGGCGACTGGGTCGCCGCGCTCCGCGAGGCCACCGAGGGGCGCGGCGCCGACGTGATCCTGGACGTCATGGGCGCCAAATACCTCCCGCTCAACGTGGACGCCCTGGCCCCCGACGGGCACCTGGTCGTAATCGGCATGCAGGGCGGCCGCAACGGCACCCTCGATCTCGGAAAACTCCTTGCCAAGCGGGGGTCGGTGACGGCGACCGGGCTACGCGGGCGTCCGGCCGAGCAGAAGGCGGCGATCTGCGCCGAGGTCGCCCGGACGGTCTGGCCGCTGATCGAGTCGGGCCGGATCAGGCCGGCCGCCGAGACCCGCTACCACGCCGAGGACGCCGCCGACGCCCACCGCCACCTGGCGTCCGGTGCGGCGATCGGCAAGCTCATCCTGACCTGGGACTGACTATGGATGGCCCCGGGGTCCGACAGTTCCGGGCCCCGGGGACGGTTCTTTTCGGTCCACTTTCGCACGCGGGGACGGTTCCTCCTCGGTACGTTCTTGGCACAAGGGGACGGTTCTTCCGGTCCACAGTCGGCCCTCATCGAACGCAAAGGACTGTCCCCAGGGTGCGAGTCTCGAACTAGAGAACCGTCCCCGGCGTCCGA
>WBZS01002786.1_pt1 | contig 10080 bp, 17 predicted proteins | sample 5204201 | NCBI WGS metagenome assembly WBZS01 (sample SAMN12344357, study PRJNA552823) | activated sludge metagenome | biome: Activated sludge suspended growth; feature: Nitrification reactor; material: Wastewater; isolation source: activated sludge from nitrification reactor of wastewater... | reverse complement strand
GTGGGGACCTTTCACGGGACGAGGTGACATCTGGTGATCATGCGAAGGCGGGGGTGAATAGACGTTCCACGGCCTGGACTTGCGGATCGGCCGAGAGTGTCTGGCGGGTGTCCGGGTCGAGGAAGCCGTGCCGGAACACGCGGTGCCGGATGACTGGATCCGGGTCCGAAGCGGCCAGTACGGACCCGGCCGGGGTGGCCGCGACCGCATGCCGGACAGCGAACGGTTGCCGTTCGTCGAGAAGTTCGGCGGCCTGGTCGACACTCAAGCGATCGGCCCGGGCCGCGTGGTACCGCTCGATCGGCTCAGGAGATGTCACGTGCTCCCACAGGGTCCCCGTGTCGGCGTCACGCAGAGACGCAACGTCGACGTCGGCATCGAGATGGTCGCTGAATGGTTCGGGAGAATCCATCGGGTCCGGAGCGGTTCGGCCTTGGACGCCGAACCGTCCGCCGGCCGCGCGCGACTGCTCGCGTGCGGCGGCGGCTGCCGGGTTGATGTCGCTCATCGGCGGGCCCTGACCCGGGCGATCGTGGCCGACTGGACAGCAGCGTCGTACAGCATGGGTGCGTGCAGGTCGAGCGCGACGAACGCTTCCGCGATCTGCTGACGAGCGTCTGGCTCTTCCGACCGAGTGAACGGGCCGAAGATCGCCTCGACCTCCTTGGAGGTGAACGCCTTCGGGTCAGCAACGTAGGCGCGCATCGTGCCTGCGACACCACCGCGTGCTTCAACAGCCCGGCGGGCGTTCCCGGCGCGGCGCTCCGTGATCTCACCGTGACGCCCGACAGGCAGGCCGCGGTGCTCGGCGATCGCGTCGTAGGCGAGCTTGCGGGCGTCCGCGAGACGGCCCGACTCGGCCATGTCGAGGGCCCGGTCAGCGACCGAACCGCTGTCGAACTCGTCATCGTTGACGAGACGATGGTCGGCCAGGGCCATGTTCTCGTCGATCGGCTCCGACACGTCTTCGATCGAGCCCATGTAGTACCGCGGGTGCGGGCGCAGCCCTGGCGGGAACGACATGCGAACCTCGTGAGCGATCGCGTGCCATTCGTTCTGTGACACGTCCCGCTGCTCGGTTTCGGTGATCTCGGCGAGACGCGCGAAGAACCTCTCGCGGGCCGCCCATTCACGACTGGAGGTGGCTGCTGGGGTCGCAATCCGCGCGATGGTGCGGCGCGCAATCACGGTCACGAAGCCTTTCGGCGACTGGATCGGTGCGGGAACGTGCACGCCGTCGGTGACGGCGTAGTCCGCGCGGCGCTTCGCCAGCGCTGCGTAGTACTCGGCGCACACCTCCTGGACGAGGTCGTCGACATCCAGGCTGGAACGGCCGTCAGACGTGTAGCTGGCCCGCAACTCCCGGCGGACAGCCTGCTGAGCCATCGAGATGACAGTGGTGACGTCGGGAGTGTCAGGGGCGGTGCGGGACTGGTGGCCGAACTCTCCGGTCGTCTTCGAACGAGCGGCTTCGCGGCGGCTTGCGGTGTCAAGGCTCTGCATGTCCCCTTTACGGGCGGGGGCAGTTTCGGACCGGCTTACCGGGCCGCGGCGAGTTCCTCCGGCAGGTCCGGTCCCGGGTCGGCGGATGCAGGAGCCGGCAGGTCAGCGAACGGGTCAACCATGTCGATCACGAGGACGTCCCGGTACGTATCGACCAGGTCGGCGGAGGAATCCGGGACGTACGGGAACTCGTGCAGGTCGGCCGTCACGGCCGGGCCTCCTTCACGGAGCCATTCGCGCGCATCGACCGGGGTGAAGCCGTGATTGTCGAACCCGACTGCCGTCTTCGCATCGAAGCCGTAGTCGCGCCACTGGCGGGCCTCATCGGCACCGAACCCCTGAGACCGCCACGAGACCGCCTCGGACGGGACGAACCCGTGCGACTCCCAGCGGGCCGCCTGGAACGGTGCGATACCGCGGCGATGCCACGCGAACGCGTCCTCGACCGTGACCCCACGGTGTGCCCACGCCGCGATCGCCTCGTCGGAGATCGGGTGGTCGTTGTACGGGTCGACGGCCTCCCATTCGGCGCGTGACGTGTCGACGAGGCCGCCGGGAGCAGTCCGGTCCTGTGTGCCGAACTGGCCGGAGGCACGACGGGCGTCTTCGCGGCGAGCGGCTGATGCGGTGTTCATGCTGCTCTTACGGGCGGGCGCTTCCGGGGTCGCTCGAGGCGGCCACGTCGAAGCCGTCGCGGAGCTTGTCGAGGATGTTGAGGACGTCCACGCCGAGCAGGTCGGCGAGTTGGGTGACGATCGCTGCGGCGACCGCCACCGACACGAGCAGGCTGATCGGGTTGACGGCGACCTGCGGGAAGGCGCCTGAACCCATGGCGAACGAGGCGTCCCGCAGGGCGGCGACCGTCGACGCAGGGACTTCGGCTGGACGCTGCTCCTCCATCTCATCCCAGAGGGCGCCGAGCACGTCGATGACCGGAACCTCACGGCGTCGCGCGGTCATTTCAGCGGCCAAATGGAGGACATCGAGGCAGCCGACGATGACCGGGCCACGGTCGATCGGTGGAATCGTGCCGACGTCGAACATCAGGCCGGGCCGTCCGGTGGCGCGTTCGACGTAGCGGAAAGCGGTCCGAGTCATCGCGACTCGACCGGTCGGCATCGTGGTCACGCCGACTCCTTGACGGACCGAGCGAACAGGGCCTTGAACGCCGCGTCCTCCGCGATGTGGCATTCGACGTCCTGCCGGGCACGGTGCGTCTTGTCGTTGTTGACGCGCACGAGCAGACGGCCCGTCTCGTCCTCGAACCCGCGACGCAGATTGCCGACGTCGTGGACGTAGTAGGTGAGCCATTCGGCCAGGCGCGGCATCCGGGCCTGGATGAACGGCAGGTCGAAATGTCCGACTCCAGAGCCGGAGAGCTTCACCTTGCCCTTCGTGCAGCCGGCCTCTTCGAGCATCGTGACGATCTGCTCCTCCACGTCGTGCAGGTCCGGCAGCGAATCGTCAGCGAGTCCGTGTGCGATGTCGTCGAGGAGGCCGTTTGCGGTGTGCATCGGGTACACGAACTGGTTCGTGATCGCGCGGTACAGCGCTTCCGGGCTCGGCTGGATGAGCGACTCGACCTCGCCAGCGACCGGACGGTTGAACTGGTCGGTGACGACCGCGTACACCTCGACGGCGTCATCGTCATGCACATCCAGTCCGGTCGTCTCGAAGTCGATCCAGAGGCGGTGCTTGGTCATGAAGAGCTCCTTGAGCAGTCCGTTGTTGCGCGTTCAACTGCACCGTGTGACGGACCGGAACTCCGTCCAACGCCTCCCGGGCCGTCGAGCATGAAGTTCAGGTCTTCGAGGCGCTCGAACGCGGCCCGTTCGACAGCGGACAGCTCCCAAGCTGCTGCGCGTCGGCGAAACACCTCTGACGGACCGAACGTCTCCAGCAGACGGCACCGCTCTGCCAGTGCCTCGTCGCGAGACAGTCGTTCGACTGTGACGGCCGGCTCCGGCCTGGCTTTCGGGGCCTGCGTGAAGATGCGGCCGGCGAGCATCATGTCGGCGGGCATGCCTTCGCCGTCCGGCCAGACGACCCGGACGACGCCGGCCGCCGCGAGCGTCTTTGTGCATCCGGGGCAGGGTGCGTCCGTCACATAGCAGGTCGCACCGACAGGCCTCGAACCTGCATGGAGCACGGCGTTGGCCTCAGCGTGCGACCCCTGGCACGGACACTTCATCACGGCCGCACGAGCCAGATAGAAAGCTGCTTGGCGCAGAAGATCAACAGAGTCTCCAAAGCCGCCCATGCCGCTGTTGCAGTTGTTGCACAGGAGCCCTCGCACGCGGCCATTGACGTGATCGTGGTCCACATGAAGCAGGCCCGGCGCACAACCGCAGATGTCGCATCGGCCTTCGCGCTCCGAGGCCATGGACTCGAACTCTTCGAGGGTCAGCCCGTAGCGCAAAAGGGTCGTCTTCCTGGCATCCTGCCGGACTCGAGAGAGTTCTTTCCTGCGATTCTTCTTGCTGGGGTCCAGCGCGTACGCCCGCATGTACTCGCGCTTCGACTCGGCGGCGCAGGAGGCGCACCTCTTGGCCCCTGGGCCCTTCGCAACCCATTTCAGGCCGCAGTCCTGGCAGGTCGACGGATAGTCAGGCATCTTCAGAACCCGCAGTCTGCGAGAGGTAGACGATCGCCGACAGGATTATCGCCAGGCTGTCGCCCAGAAGGCCCAACGAGCGATTGCACTTGCGACAGAGAAGGCCACGTATTTGGTTCGTGTTGTGGTCGTGATCGACGCAGAGAGTGCTCGCCACGCCCAGGCAGATGTCGCACCGACCGTGTCTTTCGGATGAAGCGAGGCGGAAGTCATCCAGCGTGATCCCATACTTGATTCGAAGCTCGCTGTTCCTCTTCGAGTCTCGCGACCGGGCATTGCTGGCGGCCCTCCACTCGGGGTTCTCCCGGCGCCACTGCAGGCTTTGCTGCCTGGCTCTCTCGCTTCTGCATGAAGAGCAAAAGCGCGCGTAGTTCCTCCTGGGCAAGAAGGACTTACGGCAGGTCTCGCACTCCTTCTCAAAGACGGTCGGCAGGCCCCGGGCCATCCGACCCCTGACGGTGAGGCACTGCTCGCATAGGCGCCACCCTGACCGCTGCTTACGGAATGTCAGGCCGCACTTGCCGCAAGTGGCATCACGCGGGTAGGTAGCCTGCTCTGCCATCAGCTACCCCTCCCGCTCGAGGGGACCGGGGCGTTGGGTGAAGATTCGTCGAGATGTCAACATGGCTATGGGACAGCCCTCTCCTCCCGGCCAAGCCACCCGACTCACTCCCGCTCCAGCGAGAGCTTTTGTGCACCCCGGGCAGGGTGCAGAGGTTACGTAGCACGTCGCATCAACCGGGCGGCCCTGGGTGAAAGCCAGTGCGTTCGCCTCGGCGTGGCTGGCGGTGCAGAAGCCGGGGCCGGTCGGGTCGTCGTACGGCATGCCGGGCTCGATGTCGGCGTAGTTGAGCATCCCGCGCGGGCAGGCACCGTCGATGCAGTCGGCCATCCCGGACGGCGCGCCGTTGTAGCCGGTGCTGATGATCCGTCGGTCGTTGCCGACGATCAGGGAGCCGACCTGGCGTCGCCTGCATTTGCCGCGCGCCGCGACCGCTTGCGCGATCCCGAGGAAGTACTCGTCCCAGTCGGGGATGGTCGGGATGCCGGACGGAGGCCCAGTGCCGGACCACACCAGGACGGTCCGACCCTCGTCAACGGTGAACGTTGCCCCGCCAACGAGAACGATCGTCGTCGCCCGGCCGTTCGGGCGGGCCGACTCGAACCGGGCCCAGTGACCGTCCGGGCTCATCACCCAGTCTCCGGGCGCGAGCACGCCGGGTCGGAGCTCCTTCGTTGAGCCGCTCACGTGACATGCTCCAGCTCGACCTGGGACCGTGTCAGGGCGTGCATCGCTTCGAGGAGCACCTCGAACTTCGTGCACGGCTCGTGCCGACTGCCGGTGAAGATCGCGAAGCCGTTCCCGGTCGAATCCCACTCGAGTTGAAGGTAGAAGTCGTCGTCGTCGATGTCCTGCTGAGCCAGCAGATGGCTGACCTTCTCGTCATCGGAGACGCCGCGCCGGAGCGCGACACTGATCGCTTCCGCGATGGCACGACACACCTGGGCGACCTGTTCGGCTTCCGACAGGCCGGACGGCTCGTCGGTCTGGTAGCCGATCCTGGAGATCCCGTCCGGGCCGTCCAGTATGAGGACGAACACGAAGTTGTCCGGCTCGCTCATCGGGTCGCCGTCCGTCCGGTCGCCTCGCCCATGTCACGACGGATCGCTCGCAGGTCACGCTGGATAGCGCGGGTCTGCGGCGTCGACTCGTAGGCAGCAGCAAGGGCGCGGTAGACGCGCCGCGCGCGAGCCGGCGGCAGGACAGGCACACGGAAAGTGGTCAAGAGATGGTCCTTCATGGCGTTCTCGGTCTTTCTGCTCGTTCGTTGGTTGAGAAGCCGACAATGTGCGCGGTGAAGCGCCAGCCGGCCATGAACTCGACATAGCCGCGGCGGCGTTTGAACCCGAGACGCGGGAAACGCCAGCGCGGCGGGCCGTGGATCCGGCCCACGTAGAGGGCGCCGTAGTAGGTCCGGTACCGACGGATCGCGGACTCGTTGCCGTCCCGACGGAACCGGGCCGCTGACGCGATGGCTGCCCGGACCGCGTCACCGATGTGCTCGTCGGCAGCGATCGGGTCGGACCAGGAGTACTGGCAGGTGAACGTGCCATCACCGAGCGGAACCTCGATCGTGGCAAGCGTCCGTTCCGGGTTCCAGGTCACTTCGGTCGCGCGGACCCCGGTCATGACGCCCACCTGAGCTGGTCGGCACACGCGCCGCACACGTCGTTGGCGTACCGGCGCAAACCGCACCACGTCCGGTGCTCGCCGCCGTGCACGCAGGACGGCCACGTCGAGCCGGTCGCGATGCCGTGGCCGCAGCGCGGACAGCCGGGCTCGAACAGGGACAGCAGCGAATCCCAGGACGAGACCGGGGTGACCCGGTCAGCAACCGTGCCGTCCGGTCGGAGGACCTGACCGGCGACCACGCGGGCCTCGTCGATCGTCTCCCGGACGGACAGGACGGTCTCCGGGCCGAACGACTCGTACAGGCCCTGGTCGGCCATCGAGAGAATCTCGGCGATGCGGTCCTCGAGGTCGACGGCGTCTTTCGCGCCCGACAGTTCGACGGCAGCGAACGCGATCCCGACCGAGTTGCCGCACTGGCAGGCCGAGTTGTGGCCCGCTTCATAGTCGATCGCTTCCGCGACCGCTTTCGTCAGATGCTCGCGCATCGCGGCCAGAGAGGCCGTCGTGGCACTCATCGCGAACCGGCCCGGTCGACGCAGTCGTTCAGCCAGTCGATGTGGGCACGCCAGCCGTCGGTGAGACCGTCCGGGCCGCGCTCCCCCGCTTCCGGGCAGGCCACGTCGGCCCGGCGAACCTGGTCGCCGTAACGACCAGCAACCCGGACCAGTTCGACCCGGTGGTACGTGCACTGCCAGTCGGTGTCTCCCACCGGCAGGTACGGGCCACGGAAGATGCAGCGAGGCGGCTCGGTGTTGCCGGCCTGCTCGAACGTTCCGCCGTCCTCGACCCAGCGCTCGATGTGCCAGGCGAGCGACTTGCCACCGGAGTCGAAACCGCATGGGGCGTGACTGCCGTACGAGCTGTTGTCATAGGTGCCGCAGACCGTGCAACGGGTCTCGCCCTGAGCCTGGACGAAATGGTGGCTCGGGTGGACGCCTTCGACCGAGAAGTTGTTGCCGTCGAGGTTGCCGAGACGCTGGTTGCGGCGACGAGCGTCCGCGGCGAACGCTTCCGCAGCGAGCCAGTCGTCCGTCTCGAACACGGTCCGGCTGCTGGCAGCGCCATGCTGGACGACCTTGAACGTGCTCATGGCCGGCCTGCCGTCCATGTCGCGTGCATCGGGTGCATCGCGCGGAGGCGCTCCGGTGCCCGGCGGTACATGTCGGTGTGCGTGAGCATCGTCGAACCGATGACCTGCTCCGGCGTCGTGCCCGGGCGGTAGATGCCGCTGGTCGACAGTCCGTCGAGTCGGCCGACAGCGAAGACACGACGGCGGTCCGGGCCCCACTGGCTCGTGTAGGAGTCCCAGAGTTCCTGGTAGTCCGGCAGGAGCGCCTCGAGCATGGCGATGTCCGGACTGACAACCCATGGCTTCGGCTTCGGGTGCTGGTGGCCGGACTGTTTCGGCGAGTTCGGGGTCTCGAAGAGGCACGGGAAACCGTCCGGCAGGACGATCTCGTAGTTGTCGCGCAACAGTTCGGCGCGGACCCTGTCCTCCCAGTGCGTGGACCGCGACAGGGCCACCATGTCGTCGATCGGTGTCGACATGACCTCGTCGCCGGCGAAGAGCCGACCGGTACGCAGGTCGTACCGGCCCAGGTCGTGACCGACGGCGAGTGGGACGTACCTCAGGTCTCGAGGCTGGTCGGTGGTCTTGTTCTCCATGCCCTGACCGTGTGACGTCGATCAGGGCCCGTCCAACGCATCAAGAGCAAACCGCTCGTCGTCTTTCCAACTTCGCCATCGTCCGGCGAGCCTCGCCGGACGGTGCAGCAATGTCACGTAGGCCACGCTCGGCCGCTTCGGTCCCCGTGGAGAACAACGGAACGTCCGTCGTGTAGTCGAGGATCTTCTCGATCGTGGCGTAGTCGAGCCGCCCGTCGATGACCGCGAACCGGAGCGCGAGCGTGTCGTCGTTCGCAGACACCGCAGCCCAGCCGGCACAGACGCAGCCGTCAAGTTGGTGGCACAGGAAGACGCCGTGCGGCTGCTCGACCGTGGGCAGGTCGTAGCGAGGCAGTTTCTCGTACTCGGACGCGTCCCAGACACCGGAAGGGACGTCGCGCCGGTACGGGCACGACCCGCACGGACGTTTCGGTGGTGGCTTGATCTCAGACATCGCGCTCATTATCGAGGACGTCGCGCAACTCTGCGGCGCGAGCCTTCAACTCGTCGCCTGCGAGCATGGCGCGGTTCACCAGGTCCGGATTCCGGAGAGTGCCCCCGAATGCGTGGGAGGCATTCCCACGAGCCGACCAGGTGTCTGCGAGAGCGCGAGCTCGGGCGACCGGGCCGTTCACGTCCGCGGGCGGCACATATGACGGCGACAGGTACTCCGCGCGGCCCTTGCTGGTCATCCAGACCTGGATGGTGCGCTCGACAACACCGGACTTCCACCGGACGAGGCCAGCCTGCTGCAACTTGCGTGCAGCGGGGGCCATGTCGGAACGGAACGTCCACAGCGTCTCGCCGAGCCGATACCGGGCGGCAAGGACGCACATGATCAGTTCCTGGGTCGGCGGCAGGCGCAGCTCGCTCATGCCTTGACCGGGTGACGCAGTGTCCTCCGGTTCCAACGCTCAGCCCTCGTAGATGCTGACCGGAATCCCGGCCGCTGCGGCACGCTTCATGGATCCGCGGGTGCCCTTGGACTCTCCCAGCGGGAACGCAAGGCAGATGTCCGCACCGAGAGCGATCATCGCGTTGTTGCGGATCGGGCCGGCCGCGCGGCCGTGCGCGTTCCAGTTCGCCGGATGCGCCTCCAGCTTGAATCCGAACAGCGCAGCCGCTTCGGCGGCGATCCGGTCTGCACCGGTCCGGCAGGCACCATGGACAACCGTCACGTTCGCCGGATCGTGGCCGACGGTGGCGTCATGTAGAGCCTTGGCAACGGTCTTCTCGTCCGTCCAGTTGCGGCTGCCGGTGATGAGGATGCGGAGATTCTCGGACATCAGATGTCCCTTGGCTCGGTGGTGAGACGGTACCGGTCCCGGAACTCCAGTCGGCTTGTGTCGTGCGGGTGCTCGCGCAGTTGCATGCATTCGCCAGAGCATTGCCCGTCGATAATCCAGACCGGGTCGGTCGACGTCACCAGTTCAAGATCGAGCAGCTTTCGGAACTCGATGCCGACCAGGGCGCGGTCATGCAGAAGGTCCGGCAGCGCCGCGAGGATCGCTTCGGCCGCCAGATGCACGGACGTCGTGTCCGCGGACATGGCCGGCCGGAACTGGCCGCCGCTCCAGTTGTCAGAAGTCCGGTGCAGCCGGGCCGACATCGCCTCGACGAGGGCGTCAAAGAGCGGCGAGCGGCCGGACATCAGCTGTCCTTCGGCGAACCAGGCCCTGGCGTGCTCCGGGACGTGTTCCTGGCAGGAGAACAGGACCGTGCCATCGGGTCGGGTATCCCAGTGCCATTTCGTTGCGACACCGCAGGCATGGCAGTACTGGCCGAGTTCTTCGGCCGTGAACACATTCGGCTTGAACGTGTTGCAGTGCATGCAGAACCCGGCACCGTTCCGGTAGCCGCGCGGCTCGAACTGGTGCGCCCCGCCAGAGGGACAGTTGAGCGCCTTCTGATACTGCACCCAGCACGAATCCTCGCATTCTTGCGCGGTCGCACCTTCTCCCCGAACGAACGAGGCGCCCGGCGGGTAGACCTCCATGAAGGCCGTCCGGTAGGTGTCGCCGTCCGGACGGAACACGATGCCTTGACATCCTCCCCCACGGATGAATCCGGGGGATTCCCGTTCCAGGTGCTGACGGTTCATGTC
>WBZS01002785.1_pt1 | contig 10089 bp, 5 predicted proteins | sample 5204201 | NCBI WGS metagenome assembly WBZS01 (sample SAMN12344357, study PRJNA552823) | activated sludge metagenome | biome: Activated sludge suspended growth; feature: Nitrification reactor; material: Wastewater; isolation source: activated sludge from nitrification reactor of wastewater treatment... | reverse complement strand
GTGAATCCGGGGTTTTCTACCAAAATGTTGCTGGTGCAAAAAAACCGGGAGGAAAAGTCACCATCTATTTTTAGCCGCATCTTTTTAGGCAGAGAAAATCCGAATGAAATGATTCCAATCAATTCGTTTACGTTTGATGATAGTGCAAATGTTGTATTGCAGAGCTATGAAGGGGAAGGCAGAACATCACTGGTGAAAACCTTCCCGATAGTGGATGTGTGTGAGGCTTTGTCGAACAGCAATCCGCAAATAAGCATCCAAGGCGATAAAGCTACGTTTACCACTTTTGAGGAGAAACAGAAAACGGTTTCGCTGGCAGCGCTGAAAAAAGAAATAGAACAAAACAGGGTAATCACCAAAACCTACCGCTTAGGTACTGATGGTTACGGAAGGGATATTCTGAGTCGCTTATTATTTGGCGTGCGTGTTTCCTTGTCGGTGGGTTTGATTGCGGTATTAATTTCCCTGACGATAGGGATATTTATGGGCAGCGTAGCAGGTTTCTACCGGGGCACGGTGGACAATATCATCATGTGGTTTATCAATGTGATTTGGGCAATACCCACGATACTTTTAGCTATGGCGATTCGTTTTGCTATCGGCGATAAGATTCCTTCTTTTCTGGCGATTTTCATAGCAGTGGGTTTGTCGATGTGGGTGGAGGTAGCGCGGATTGTGCGTGGGCAGGTGCTGGGTGTGCGCGAGATGGAATATGTGCAGGCGGCACGCGGATTGGGATACAACAACGCGAGAATCATTATCAAACATATCTTACCAAATATCATCGGACCCATTATGGTGATTGCAGCTTCGGATTTTGCTTCTGCAATTTTGATAGAAGCCGGTTTGAGCTTTGTAGGCATCGGTGTGAAACCTCCGACGCCGAGCTGGGGTACCATGCTGAACGATCACCGGGCTTATTTGCTGACGCCAGGCAAGGCTTTTCTGGCGCTGGCTCCGGGAATCTGTATTATGGTTATGGTGTTGGCATTCAATCTCTTAGGAAATGGCTTACGCGATGCCTTTGACGTGAAAGGAAAAACTGTTTAATTTATTTTACTGACAATCAATAATTTGCAAGTCTTGTTGCAGCAAATTAGGTTAATGTAGCTGAATTGTTGACCAAAGTTAAATTTTGGTTGAACTTATGTTGGATTTAACACGTTTTATTTGTGTATTCCACTTATATACTTAATTTTGGTGAGGCAACAAAGAAACCCATTTTAATCCAGGCAACACTGCCCGACGCAGACCAGGGTTACAAATAAAGAAAAGCGAATGAGAAGAACATATATTCACAAAGAAGGCTGGAAAATAGTATTGACTACTTTTCTGATAGTTTTAGGAATTAATTTACTGACCAATTTCGTACTGCACGCAGGCAAAACAGTTAGCTGGGTAATTTTTATTCTTACCTTTTCTTTTTTCTGTTTTGTTACCTATTTCTTCCGAAATCCACGACGTAATATTATTACGGATGATGATATGATTATTTGTCCGGCAGATGGCAAAGTGGTGGTAATAGAAGAAGTGTTTGAACCGGAATATTTTGAAGACAAACGTTTACAGATTTCTGTATTCATGTCGCCGGCAAATGTACACGTAAACCGCGCCCCGATTGCGGGTGAAGTGAAATACTCCAAATACCACGATGGTAAATATTTAGTAGCATGGCATCCGAAATCTTCTACGGAGAATGAACGTACGTCTATCGTAATCGATAACGGCAGCGTGGATGTGTTAGTCAGACAGATTGCCGGTAAAGTGGCACGTCGTATTGTTTATTATCTGGAAGAAGGAGATAGCATTGAACAAGGTGCAGACTTCGGGTTCATCAAGTTTGGCTCCCGTGTAGATATGTTCCTGCCATTAGATACCAAAATCAATGTGCAGCTGGGCCAAAAAGTAAAAGGCGGTATCACCGTCATTGGCGAGCTGGCTAAGAAATAATCTTTTTTATTTTAGTTTGTATAAAGTAATTCCATGGAAATTACCAATACTGTCGTTGAGGTAAGGTTTTAAACTTGCTTTTTCTTTCCATGTATCATCAGCCAGAATAAGAAAATCAGCCTGTCTGTTTTTCAAAATAGTTGTATAATTATTGAATTCCGTGTATCCTTTTCTTTTTATAAAGTACAGTGTTTGAGAGGGTGTTTCGTCCGGAATGGAAATAAGGGTTTTGAATTGGCTTACTCCTTTTGATAATAAAAAATGTTGCATCTCATCGGATGCCAGATTTTTATTGTAATACGTATCGGTTTGTTTTTCTGCGGTGTATAATTTGCAATAAATAATATTGACGAGTAAGAGGCAAACAAGGAACACTTTTATCCAGCTTATGATTTCTCCGTAAAATCGCTTGCATATATACAGAATTGCAACAATCCAGAATAAAACAAAAATATAAAACGTAATGTAATAGTACTCATGTTTCATCAGTCGCTCGTAAAACAGGATAATATATGCTACTGTAAAAACAAAAGAAGATATAACAAACAGATGGAGTTCCTTAAAAATACGTTTTCTGTATTTTTGGTATAAGAAGAAACACAGGATTAAGAGGATGCTGGTGGGACGCCAGAAATAACTCTTAGACCATGACACTAAAATCCGCCAGGCAGTCAGGCCAATATCATACCAGCTTAATTTCCAGATTGGGGAAGTTCCTAAAAAAAAATAAGTGTGATGATTTTCGATGTTATACTCTTTTGCATAAGCATACCACCAATAAATAGGGAGAAGTGTGAGCAGCAGTATGAAAATATAAACCGGTTTCTTTAATTGAGCATTCGGTTGAAAGATTATCAATACGGCCAATATTCCGTAATTGATTGCCTGACTGGCTTTTAACAAGCAAGTGAGACTAAGCAATAAAAAAAAGCAGCAATAATACAGAAGCTTGAATTTAGATTCAGGTACATACAGATAAACAGCCCACGCAATATAGGTGATACTTAAAGCAGGAACATCCGTTAAAAAATTATTTCCGTAAAAAACGAGTAAAGGAGAGGAGAATAGCAGCATTGCTGTAAAAAACGAAAGTAAATAATCCCGCAAAAAATGAAATGCAATATAAAATGCAGCGACGATGCCAGCAATAAAAAGGATACTATGCATCAGTCGTAATGCAAATTCAGGCTGATTGAATTTTGCGGAGATGAAATATAACAATGGAAATTCAGCGGCTGCTTTTCCATCTGTACTTAACAGATTTGATACTTCTGGTTGTAAAAAAGGTAAATGGTATAATTTATAGTTAAGAACCATATCCATGGAATAAGTTTGCCGCCATAGATGTGATCCTTGCGGTAAAGCGTGCAAAATAGAAGGATATCCGTAAAAAGCACTTACAGCCAACAACACAAACAGTAACAATATAAAGCTGATGAATCCTGATTTCATTAGGGTAAAAATACAATTTTATAGTTTGCCGTAATAAAAAAGACAGGTCGTTAATTACCTGTCTTTTCTGTAAATGATTCTTTGGTATTAATAACCAAAAATCTGCTTTAGTGTATATTTCGTTACTTTCCCGTATTTGCTGAGATTTTCAGTTTTTACTTTTTTCTCATCGCCAATGATGTTGATGGAATATGCTTTCTTAGCCACCATCGTTTGATGGAATGCTTTTAAATCATCGAAGGTGAATTTGTCGAGCAACTGGTAGGTTTTTTCACGGGTGTCATAGCTGATGCCCAGTCGTTGTGCTTCCAGGAATTTAAATAAAATCTGTTGTTTTAAAATCCGGGAAGTGGCAAAATTATTTTTCAGGGAGGCTTTGGTGACCGAAAATAATTTTTCAGAATAGGGTAAAGAATCCAGCAATTCCTGCATGCTCAGAATGGATTCATTCATTTTGTCTGCCTGGCAGCCTACGTATGCTTTCATTATGTTTGGTTCATTTTTCTTATATGCTGTGCCGTAATAGGCATAGGTAGAATAGGCCAGTGCTTTTGATTCACGGATGGTCTGGAATACCACGCCTGCCATGCCGCCGCCAAAATATTCGTTGAATAAATTTATCACAGGAATATTTACAGGACTAAACATCGCAGAATTTCTGCTCCAGCTGATTTCTGTTTGCACCATATCATAGTTTGCAAAATTCACCTCGTTAGCGGTGTTTTTTCTGAAGGTAAACGGATAAGCAGCTGGCAATACTCTGGTAGACATATTTGTTTTGTGATACATTGCCAGCGTAGCTACCAATGGTTCTTTTTCTTCCGGACCGTAGTACAATACCTTGTGCCGATATTTTGTAAGATTATGCAGTAGTGTAACCAGTTCTTCTGCACGAAGTTTTTTCAATTCCGCATCGGATAGTTTGTAATTGAACGGATTTTTGATGCCATAGGTGGCGATATTCACTAACCCATCTAATATATTGTATTTAACGAGTTTGTCATTTTCTCTCGTTTTAATATAGTCGTTTATAAAAGCGTCGAGCTTATTTTGATCCGGCTGACAATTCGCCAGCAGGTGTTCGAGTAACTCTATGGATTTGGAAAGGTTCTTGTTCAATCCATCCACCTGAATATAGGTAGTCCGTTGATCGCAATGAGTAGAGAAACTGGAAGCTACTTTGTAAAACTCTTTGTTGATTTCTTCGGCGGAGTATCTGTTTGTGCCCAGGTATTTCAGGTATTCCAGTGCAAGCGGTAATTTTTTCAGGTTGTTGGAGCCCATATCAAAATAATAATACAGGGAGAAAAGCTGGTTTTCGTTATTGGGTGAAATAATAAGCGGTACTTTGTTGGTTAGTACCTGCTGGATATCTTTTTTGAAATCCAGAAAAATCGGTTTTATATCCTCCGTTTTTAAAGCAGCAATCTGCTTCACAAAATCTGACTCTGCATTTCTGTTTACTTCCACTTCATGAATAGGCGGTTTTGCGACTTTGAGAATGCTCGTGTCTTTTCCGTTTTTTTTGTACACCACCACATAGTTATTTCCAAACCATTTATTGGCGAATGCAATGATGTCACTTTTGGTAAATTGTTTAACTTCTTCGTAAAAGGCAAGTTCATCTTTCCAGCTTACTTCTTTTATAAAACCATCCAACAGATTATTGGCTCTGTTGATGTTAAGTTCCATTTTCTGTAACTTCTCTTTTTCGAAATTGTTTTTTACGGCCTGCAGCAATCCTTCGTCGAAGTTTCCTTTTTTCAGATTTTCTATTTCATTCAGCAGCAGGCTTTTTACTTCTGCCAATGTTTGTCCTTCTTTCGGTTTGCCGTCCAATTCATAAATGCTGTAATCTTTCATCGTTTGCGCATACGATACCGCTTCTAAAACTTTCTGGTTTTGATTTAGGTTGATGTCTAACAAACCGGCAGTACCGTTGGCTAAGATTCTGTCTGCAACCTGCAGTAGTTTTGCTTCTTCAGAACTGGCACCCGGGAAACGGTAACCGATGGATACCCATTCGTCTTTGGGACCATACACTGTTTTTTCTATGGGAGTGATTATGTCAGCTTCTTTCGGTGCATTGTAAGGCGTTACATCTTTCGGAACAAAAGTCCCGAATTTTTCATCCACGATTTTTATGACAGCATCCGGATCAAAATCGCCGGCTAAAATCATACACATATTATTGGGTACGTAATACTTCTCAAAGTATTTTCTGATTTCCAGTAAAGACGGATTTTTTAAATGTTCAATAGTTCCGATGGTGGTTTGTTGTCCGTAATTATGTGTCGGGAATAAATTAGCCAGCAACACCTCGTAGGTCTTCCAGTCGTCATTATCCAGTGAGCGGTTTTTTTCTTCATATACAGCTTCCAGTTCCGTGTGGAATAACCTGAAAACGGGACTTCTGAAGCGTTCTGCTTCCACGGTCAGCCAGCGTTCAATCTGGTTGGAAGGTATGTCGTTGACGTATGCAGTCTGTTCGTACCAGGTAAATGCATTCGTGCCTTTTGCACCAAGATTACCCATCATTTTATCATATTCATTGGCAATTGCGAATTTAGCAGCAATGCCGCTCACGGAATCAATGGTTCTGTAAATGGCTGCCCGTGCTATTTCGTCTGTCGTGGAATTATATTTTTCGTATAGCTGATCGATTTGATCTATATAAGGTTTTTCTTTTGCCCAGTCTAGTGAACCAAATTTATCAGTGCCTTTAAATAACATATGTTCCAGGTAATGCGCCAGACCGGTATGGTTGGCAGGGTCTGTATTGCTGCCTGCTTTAGTAGCAATGATAGTTTGCAAGCGGGGTTCCGCTTTGTTTACACCCATGATAACGGTAAAACCGTTTTTCAGCGTGTAGAATCTGGTTTTAAAAGGATCGTTTTTTACGTACTTGTACGTATAACCGTTACTGCTCTCTGTCGCCCAATCGTAGGTACTCTGTGCCTGTGTAAAGAATGCTGCGAAAGATGTAATCGTTAAAAAAAGAAATACTTTTTTCATACCAATGTTGTTTAATGGCTTAATTTAGAATTAATTATATTAAAGGTAGATAAAAATAGAAAAATCAAAAGGATTTCCGGCAGAAAAATCAGTTTCCAATAACTTCAACCTGTTTTTCCTTATTAGCGATAATTTGCGGAGTGCCTTTATATTCACCCACTTTTCCTTTTACGCAAATTGTTTTGCCTTGCAAGAATTCTTCCGGTTTGTATGAAAAATTTTGTCGGTCCTGCCCGAAGATCATTAATGTGAATACCTGTTCAGGATATTTCTTATCCAGATTGATATACGTTGGATTTGTTTTGCCGTTTTCGCTGAATTTGGTGCTGACCACCTTTCCGCAAACACAGGCTTCTTTGCCTATGTAATCTCTGGCTTGCAGGGTATTTATTTTTCCTTTTCCAAAATCTTTTGGAGTGAACTGAGATGCTTTTAACTGTTCAAAATAATGGGCATCAAATTCTGTAAGACTGTTCTCTGCTTCTACTCTATTTTCCAGACTATCATTTAGTTTTGGAAAAAAATCTATACCGGTGAGTTGTTCAATGCTGTCAATCGAAACAACATGTTTTTCCAGCTCATACGGCACGTCTTTATTCGGATACAAAAAAGCGATGGCTTTGTAGCTTGGCGGATAGTAATCCAGCACAATTTTATAAATGTATTCCGGAATGGAAACCTTGAAAGACCCTTGCGGAATTTTAGGCAGATTCTCTTTGAGTACCGGACCGGTCACAACGATTAATTCGGAATTATCTATTGCCCATTCGCGTACCTGCATTTCCAGTTTATTCCATGTATTTTGGTTTAGCTGCGGATTCTGCGGGATAATGTTTGAATAGAAATAGGATTCACTCAGCGCTTTTCTGTTCCATTTAAAATCTGCGGATGCCGCCATGTGTCCTCTGTCGTAACCGCTGTTCCAGTAATCCGTGGAATCCGACATATTTTGTTTGATAAACGGATCGGGGCGAAAATCATTACTGCGTGTCTGGCTGCCATACAGTATATCTTTCAGAATGACATGTACCACATAATTTGGTATACGATGCACGGGATTATAGCTGGAAACCAAAGCAACGTGTTTGGCCAGTACTTCATTGGGAATGGGTGCGGCAATGCCTACAGAATCAATCAGTTTTTGAATATGAAATAATTTAGAAGATTCAATATCCTTAAAAATATCCTTCTGTAACTGATACGAAGAGATGGAATCCTGACTGTAGGAAACCGATGTGATGCATAAAATAAGTATGAATAAACTCTTTGACACTTTCATTAATCAAATATAAAACAAAAAACGAGCCATTTTTAATGACTCGTTTCAAAAAAGTGTTTTTTTATTGTTTAATCGTTGTAAATCGATTCAATTTCTTTAGCATATTTCTCGTTGATGACCTTGCGTTTTAATTTCATGGTCGGTGTCAGTTCTCCCGATTCCGGAGTCCATTCGTTCACCAGCAGCTTGAATTTTTTGATTTGTTCAATATGGCTGAAGTTTGGATTGATTTCATCAATGATACTCTGGTATTTAGCCACCACTTTCGGGTTAGCCACCAAATCACTTCTGTAGGTAAAGGTAATACCATTTTCAGCAGCCCATTGTTCGAGCACCGGGAAGGCCGGCACCATTACAGCAGATACGAATTTTTTGCTTTCGCCCACTACCATAATCTGTTCAATAAAGAAGTTTTCTCTGCATTTGCTTTCAATAGGAGCCGGAGCCACATATTTTCCGCCGGATGTTTTTAATAACTCTTTCTTTCTGTCTGTTATTTTTAAGAATTTATTACCTGCATTGTTCGTTACAAATGTTCCAACATCGCCGGTGCTGAACCATCCGTCTTCGGTTAAGACCTCTCTCGTTTTTTCAGGTTCTTTGTAGTAACCCATCATGATATTAGGCCCTTTCGCTAAGATTTCACCGTCTTCCGCAATCTTGATTTCTACATCTTTAATCGGCATACCTACGGTTCCCAGCATCGCGCCGCCTTCCACAAAACGATTGAAGGTTAATACCGGAGAGGTTTCCGTTAAACCATAACCTTCACGGATGGGAATACCTGCTGCTGAGAATACGCGCGCCATTTTCAGCGGACATGCCGCAGAGCCTGTTACGATACCCAGAATTCTGCCACCTAATCCTTCACGCCATTTGGAGAAAATTAATTTATCGGCAATTTTAAATGAAAAAGATGGTTTCTGGTCGTAATCGTATTTGTCAGCCAACTCCAGAGCCCAGAAGAATAATTTTTTCTTGATACCTGTTAAAGCCAATCCTTTATTCACGATGCCTTCGTACACTTTTTCCAGCAAACGCGGAACAGTGGTGAAGAAATGCGGACGTACGGTACCTAACTTATCTTTCAGTGTATCGATATCTGAGTAATAAACATTAGCTCCGGCATGCAGGTAAGTGTAAATCACCATTCTTTCGAAAATATGACAAAGCGGTAAAAAGCTAAGAGCTGTCTGGCCTGCTTCCAGTGGTAATTCCGCACGAACAGTTAACACGTTGGAAACGATATTGTGGTGTGACAACATAACACCTTTCGGGGTGCCGGTTGTACCGGAGGTATAAATTAAAGTAGCCAGTGCATTCGGGTCAATGGTGTCGGAAATAGCTTTTATCTGTGCTGCATCTCCACCTTCTCCGAGTTTCATTATTTCCTCATAGTTGTGAGCACCTTCTACCTGGTCAAACGTGTACACTTCCTGTAAAGAAGGCACGGAAGCTACCAGATTTTTAACTTTCTCAAATAATTTGGCATCAGAAACGATACAGATTTTTGCTTCTGCATGGTTTAAAATGTATTCGTAATCTTTTTCGCTGATGGTAGGATATAAGGGCACGTTGATGGCACCGATTTGTCCGATGCCCTGGTCACAGATATTCCATTCCGTTCTGTTAGCAGTAGTCACTACGGCCACTTTATCCCCTTTTTGTATACCGAGTTTCAATAAGCCCAAACTCATATTGTTTGACATACTGATTAACTCGTCGGTACTGACTTTCCACCAGTTTCCGTCTTTAATGGTAGCAATGGCAACCTGTTGCGGATGATTCTCCTTTTGATAATGTAAAACGTCAAATAGTCTTTTTACTTCCATTTTCACGAAATTTTGTTGTAAAATGTTTCAATTAAATCTTTGTATTTTTCTTTGATGACCTTCCTTTTCAGTTTCATGGTGGCTGTTAGTAAGCCATTTTCCACCGTCCATTCGTCAGCGAGCAGCTCAAATTGCTTAATTTGCTCTACTTTGCCAAAGTTAACATTAAATTCTGTAATAATATCTTTGAAAAGCTGTTTTACCTCCTGATTATGAATTAATTCCCCGTTGGAAATCGTTGTTATATCGTGTTTGGCACACCATTCTTTCAGGTTTTCAAAATTAGGGATAATCAGCGCCGAAATGTATTTTTCACCGTCACCTTCCAAAGCAATCTGGTCGATATATTCGGATTCTTTCAGTTTATTTTCGATAGGTGCAGGAGCCACGTATTTACCACCGGATGTTTTAAACAGTTCTTTTTTACGGTCGGTTATTTTCAAAAAGCCGTCTGCCGTAAACTCTCCGACATCTCCGGTTAATAACCATCCGTCTTTGTCAAAAACTTTAGCGGTTTCCTCCTCATTTTTATAATAACCCAGCATCACATTCGGTGCCTTA